>ENA-UPTA01006289-UPTA01006289.1-activated-sludge-metagenome-genome-assembly--contig:-NODE-6289-length-10527-cov-4.142666_pt1 | contig 10527 bp, 14 predicted proteins | sample MGYA00238184_ERZ773361 | MGnify/ENA primary metagenome ERZ773361 (study PRJEB29100, sample SAMN05720205) | activated sludge metagenome | isolation source: anaerobic digester from wastewater...
TTCTTCAGGTTCTTCTACAGCCTTGATTGACTTCAAAAATAAAATAATTCTTGGAAGTTTAAACGATCTATCCTTAACTAATAATCTATATCTTGCGCCACCAGGAGTTAAAAGACATAAAATTAAATCGTCAAAAACAAAATCTCCATCTTTAAGTTGCTGAACAATAGGAAAGAATTTTCTATCTATAAAATTATTCAAATTTGGTTTTGTTAAGTCTATCGAATATATTAATACTTTCTTATATCCTTCAAAACCATTAAATGATTTATTTACACTAGATCTAATAAACAAACTTAATCTTTGTCTATAATGAGATGGATGAAATGTTTGGTCTATTGATGTAAAATATGTTGATAAATCATATACTAAATTTCTATTTTCTGGCGCCTTCATAGTTGAAGAATAAGATATTAACCCAACTGATTTAAATCTCTTTTTTAATTCTAGCGTCATTTTTGATCTAGGAACAATAGTATAAGGTATAATAGTAATTCGAGCGTCTACAGGTCTTAAATTTAATCTCGGATAATCAGAAACCAATTCAGAATTTTCTGGAAAATATGTTAGTACAAATTTTTCTTTTTGATTCGCAGGAAATCTGATACCGTCAACTACATGAGTATAAATTCTAAGATTTTTGAATTGTATCATTTTTGACCTCCATATTTTTTAAATATTCCCAATGATATCCACCTGCTGTTTTTTGTCTCCCTTGAAGACAACTTGAAATATCACCTTTTCCTAGCCATTTATAAGCAGAAGTGATTGTTTTAAATGTCGTATTTGTTTCTACACATATAATTTCTTTTGAGTTTGGATTTTTATCTCCAAACAATCTATTTTCTACTTTTTTCATAGGATTTTTGTCGCCTGAAATATCATAATGATTTTTGCTTATTAATTTTTTAGTTTCTTCTGATAAATGTTTGCCATAATTTGGATGATTTTCACCTTTAAAGTTTGCGTGATTTTTACTCATTTTTTCTCTTACGTCTAATCTTTTAGTAGGACTATTTTCTCCAGATACTTTTTCTTTAACATTTATTCTCTTCATAGGATTTTTATCTCCTAAAAAGTTTTTACGCCTAAATTCAATAACCTCAGGCTTCTTAGAAAATTCTTTCATTATTTTACTAATTTTTTTCTTACTTTTTTTAGAAAATTGATGCCCAGAAATTCCACCACCACCATTAGCTATGTTATATCCTCTTGGACTTTTACAATTTAATTTTTTAATCCAATATATTTCTTTTTCATTAAGTTCTTCTTTAGAAAAACATTCACATAAAATTTCTTTTTTAAAATTTTCTTTTCCATGTTTTTTAATCGCGTTCCTTATGTAAATACCAGATCCGAAATAATTAGAATCATCTTTACTATCTTGTCCTACATAAATCTTATTGTTTATTAAACAAGTAGTTTTATATATAATCATCAATCTCCTTAATCTTCATCTGACTTCTTCTTGACTAACGTTCCCGTTAAAACTTTTTCCAGTATTGAAGGTTCTAATTCAGTTTTTGAAATTAAACCTGTATTAATAGCTGTATTAACATTCTCAAAAGCCAAACCTTGTAATAATCCACTATTAAAAATATTCTTTTTAATATTAAATAATGATGGATGTAATGGATCTTTTCCAACTCTAGCTGGAATAACAGGATTACTTTTATCCCTTAAAATTTGACTAATTAATACTTCTAAATGAACTAAATCCATATCTGAAATATCAGCATATGATTTATACAATTTAAAAAATAAATGATCTGTATTTTTAAATCGAACTTTTCCGGAAATTAATCTTTCTAAGTATAAAGTAACCTCTTTGATATCTTGTTTTTGGAATGGAACTTCTATCATTTCATCATCTTTCTTAAAAGATAATTTTAGCTCTTCAGGTGTTCTTGAGATATCTGTATATTTTAAAATCACAGGATAGTCTAAAATAATATCAAAAGTTAAATCTGAAAATTCAATTTTTGAAATTAATCCATTGACGGCTACTGTGTTCTCTTCTTCGTCAATTTGTAAATCATCGCCAATTTTGTAATCTTCTAAACTTATTGTCAACAAACAATCTTCATAACAAAATACACTATTTTTATCAGATTTAATTTTCTTTTTAATTTGTTCAAGATTTACTAATGGATCATTATCAGAAATATCCTTCAAAATATCTCGAACAATTGGTTTAATTGCTGTTGAATGGAAGGTTCTCATAATTAACTGAGTTCCTCTTTCTCCGATTGTTTGTGCAGCAATAATTCCAACATATGGACTTTTATGAGCTTCCAGTAATTTACCATAACAAGTATGACAAATTTTTGGTGATTTACAATATATCGGAGTTCTTAAATGAATTAAATCACCAGTTTTAAATTTAGAAGGATCAAAAGGTTCTACATGATTTCTGTAAATTACATAACGTCCAGTTAATCTTCTTGAAATATCAGGATCTAATTTTATATCTAAAGTTAAATCTGTTCCGCAATCTTTTTTTAGCCAATCTAATTCAACTGAATTTAATAAGAATGCGAGTTTTCTAGATGTATAACCTGTTGTTGATGTATTAATAACTCTATCTATAATTCCAGCTCTAGCACCTCCAGCAGCTGTAAAATACTCAGTGGGAGTTAAACCATCTGACAATGAACCCTTAATAGGCGGGAGAATTTTTCCAGTTGGATCAACCATAATACCTTTCGCTATTAATATTTGAATTGGTTGCTCCCATCCTCTTCCAGCACCTGATTCAACAAAACTATATAAACCAGTATCTTTTAAATGTTTAACAAGAATTTCTTCCATTTTTTTCATAATAACCACAGCTTCTTCTGTAGAGGCTTTATCTAAGTTCTTTTTTAGTTTATATATTTCAGCTGGTACTGTTATTTCATCTAAACTTAAAGACGGCGCTAAAATTGTAGCAAATTTAAAACCAACATCTTTTAATCTTAAAACAACTTCTTTAGTTGCATCGTCACCATAAGTTCTTAAAACTTCAGCTATTAATTTTGTAATAGCTTTTTTATTTACTTGATCTCCTATAAATTTGAAATCTTTTGGAAAGCAATTGTTAAAAATTGCTCTTCCCATTGTAGTAGAATGACCTTTAAACGTAACTGGAATATATGGATCTATTGCTTTTTCTAAATCATCTTTTGTAATATGTATCGGAGATCTAAATAATTTACTATCTTTTGTTAGTAAGTATAAACCAACATACATTTCTTTTGATAGAGTAAAAGTAATATCAGATGATGAACTAGGACCACGAACCATCATCATTCTCTTTTTTGCTTCAGCTTGTGCTTCATTTGTTAATGGATGAAAAACAGCCATCTGGTCTCCGTCAAAGTCAGCACCAAATCCACCAACAACAAGAGTAGATAATTGAATAGTATCTCCTTTTATTATTACAGGATAATAAGCTCTAACAGATTCAGCGTGTAAAACAGGATCTCTTTTTGCTAAAACAACCCTTCCTTCAGAAGATTTTACTGTTGCTTCAAAAAAGATATTATATAAGTTTTCAGGAACATTATCTCCTTCTCGTAACGCCCGAAATACAATCATTATACTATTAACTGATAAGTTTGTTTTTGTAAAATCTTTAACTTCTTTTTCTAAAAGTTCTTTTTCTTCACCTTTTAATTTTAACAAATTATGAATAATAAATGATTCAAATAACCATAATGCTAATCTAAAGGGTAGACCTATTTGTGTAGATGATAATTGCGGACCTGCAGTAATAACAGCTCTACCAGAAAAATCAGCTCTTTTTCCAAGAAGACTTGATCTAATTAAACCATATTTTTTACCAATTCTGGTTCGAACATAATCATCTAAATCATTAACTGATCGTTGAATTCCCCAATTCATTAAATCATACATTGTTCCTTTTTTTCCAAATGATTTAATCTGAATTGCTTTATTTAAATTCATTAAATAAAAATCATTAATTTTATCACTATTATATCTTCCTGTTTCATCTTTAAAAAGAGGTCTTTGTTCAGGAGGAATAACCGGAATTTTATTAATAAACAAAGTTCCTTTTTTATAAGCTTTCTCTAAAACATCTATAAAGGCTTCTCGATCAGGAGTTTCACCTCTAAATTTTATTTTTGGAAATAGTTTGATAAATTCTTCAATTCCTGTAACACCATTATCATCAGAAACTAAATTCTGATCTTTATCTAAACTAAACGATAATTCAGTTGAAAACATTTTTTCCAGCTTTCTATCTAAACGAATAAAAATTTTATATGCTGTAGGATGAATAACATTTGAATTTAAATTGATGTATGAAAATTTCTTCTTGCGCTCAATACTTCCTTGAACTCCAAAGATTAGTTCAGAAAATAATCCATGTGGATGAAACTCATCTGTTCTTGTAAAAATTTGCGCAGAAGTTACAGGATTTAGTTTTTTCGTAAAAAATTCTAAATCAAGAAATTCTAAACCCATTTTTATCTCCCAAAATTATTTAAAAAATCGTTATATTTAATTAAAAGATCTAGCAAATCAATATTACTGTAATGTTGTTTTTTAGAATTTTTCGAAATAGGAATGATTTCTAAATTTTCATAACATGAAATTATTTTAGGATCTATGTGAAATTTAAATCCATCAGAGATAGAAAATTTATGATCTAAAGCGTAACCTTGTTTTCTTCCTCTCAATTCTAAATTTTTTATTTTTTCTGAATATTTCTTCAATGTTTCATTTGTACAATAATATACAATTTTTTGATATTTTTGAAAATCTGTTTTACTAATATCTTGAAATTGATTAAAACATTTTCTACTACAAAACAAAAATCCTTTTTTGTTTCCGTCTAATTTCTCTAACTGATAAATTCTTGTTGATAATGCTGATTTTTTTGGAGTAAACCATCCATCCATCTCTTTACTATTTTTGCAACAAGGATTTTTGCATCTACATTGGATTTCTTTTTTGTGACGATTCATAGAATCAGGATTATATCTAACTTCTTCTATTTTTGAAAAAATTTGATATTTCTTGTTGATATATTCGATAGTTAATGGATGACCCATTTTACTTCGAATTTTTGGATCTTTAAGTTTTTCTTTGGATGAAATACTGTGTTTCTTTTTTGTTTCTTCAGACTTTGGGTATTGAATTAAAGATCTTAGTCTATCTGTATTTTCTAGCATCCAGATTCTTTTTCTTTCAATTTCTTTTTGTGATAAATTATATCGTTGACCTTTTTTTGATTTTGAGCATTTTTCTCGAATCTTTAAATCTTTCATCGGGTTGTTTTTTATAACTTCAGAACATGAATTTCTACTTTTTGAACAACACCATTTTCCATTTTTAAATTGGTATGTTGCGTCTTTACCACAACCATAAAAACATTTTTTAGATTCTGAAATCATTAAATTAACCTTTCAATTTAAATTGGAGCTATCGGTAGTTTTTCAACAACTTCGTGATCAGATTCATTTGAAGAATTGATTTTATCAAGTTCTTTCTTTAACATATTCATAGCTTTTGTTACATTAGCTTTTCTAGCTGCCGCATCAGGTGGGGTTGGAATTTCTTTTGAATACGAAGTATTTAATCTTCCTAGTTTCTTTAAAGTTATCTCTAGCATTCCCCTATCTACATCTTTCCTATCTAACAATCTATTTGCTAGTTTCATAGAAAAAGCAATCATATGCTTATCAGTTGCACCATTTCTATTACAAATCGGAAGGAATGGTACATCACGATTTCCCATTCGTACAGGCAAGAAACATTTTGGATATCTTTCACACATTCTATGCCTTGTCTCTTTATCCATAACGGCTCTTAGTTCATCTCGAAAACTAATAGGAGTAATAATATCAGTGACAGATTGAATAAATTCATCTAATTGTTGAAAATCTTCTTTAAACACTTTCTTTTTCATACTTAATTACCTCCAATGAATTCTTGTCATTTATATTTTGTTCTAGATTTTTATAATATTTAACAACAAAAAAATAGTAACCATTATTTTAATGGTTACTATTGAATTTATTCGATATCATTTTACTGAAAATTTTCGTACTGTGTCTCCCTTAGAATTTACTATATCAACTTGATCAGCACCTTGAGATGAAATTCTATCACCATATTTTTTTCCTACAAAATCAAGAGCCTCTTGTAATGTTTTACAATCTTTTATCAAAAGTGTTACATTATCAAAAGTATCCCAATGGTAAACACCAAACTCTTTTTTATGTGTTATCATTAATTCTCTCCTCGTCAATTCACTTTATTTAAAATGGAGCGCCCGACAGGACTTGAACCTGCAACCTATAGGGTAGAAACCTATGGCTCTATCCAGTTGAGCTACGGACGCTTATAATATTATTCCTCATAAATTTGTTTTAACCTCTCTTCATCAGCCCAAACTCTTATTCTTTTTCTCTTGTATACTTTTTTGCTTTGTTTGACGCTGTGTCTTTTACGAAGCATTGTAACTATTTCTTCGGGTAATCTTCTTCTTTTAACTTTTTTACGTTTTTTCATAATACCCCTAAATTAAAAAATGGAGCTCCCAGCAGGAATCGAACCCGCAACCAGATGATTACAGGTCACCTGCTCTACCTGCTGAGCTATACCGGCTTATTTGTGTTTCCTTTTAAATTTATTACAACTTTTTATATCAAGACATCTAAATTTATGTCCGTGATGAATAAATCCTTCGATATTTAAAATAGTTTCTGGATATTTTCTCCCACAAATATAACATGGTTTATCTCGATATTCTTTTGACTTATTCAGTTCTTCATTTCCGTTCATAAGTACCTCTGTTTAAATGGAGCGGGAGACGGGGTTCGAACCCGCAAGCCGAAGCATTAGTTTGGAAGACTAACCACTTACCATTAGTGTACTCCCGCTTTAATTACTTTAATGAACGATCCATTGACTCAATTAAACGAAGTGTATCTATTATATGTTCTATATCCCACTTATATTTGAATATATCCTTTTTAATATGATCAAAAATATATTGTCTCTTTTTCCCTTTTATAACTTTTACAAGTTCTTTGCCATCAATACTTCCGATCATCGCCCCGCCATAACTATCCTGAAAATCGAGATGAGTATACTCAACATTAGTATGTCCTGATTTTGCAAGTATAAGACAAAAATCATCATACGTCGTGCCTTTCCTTTTGATCGCAATAGTCATACCTGGTTTTATTTCTGACGCTTTAATTAAGTTTTTATCTTTCATATCTCACCTATTAAACCAAACAATATGTGTAAAATCACGTTTTTTCTTATCAAATTTTCCTTTTTTCACATCTGATGGATACACTTCAATATTTGACATTTTATCTTTGTATGCAAGATGTGCGGTACATGTCCATGTATTATCATTATCTTCTTTACATTTCATTTGATAATCACAAAATTGTTCAATCATAATTTCCTCATAATAATGGCAAATGTTTAGTTATTTCATCTATTTTATCTGAAAAATCAGGACCGATTGCGCAACATGTATAAGTTGGAATTCCCTTGAATTCAGTTAATCCCTTATCTTGTATTAATGAACAGAAAATACCTTTTTGTAATGCTTCTTTATGAATTTGTAAAAGTTTTTCTTCACTACTTACATAAACTACAACCTTCTTAAAAGTTCCATTTAACCACTTATACATTGGACTAGATTCCCACATTGATAATTTCCATGACGTCCATGTTTGATCACATAAAAATTGATCTTGTTGAATCATGCAATCTAAAATAACTTTCATAGATGCGTGAGCTCCTTGTGCAATCATTTTACCTTTACGCATATTAAGATCTTTACGCATCACGATTACTTGTTTAACTTTATCTATAGATTCTTCTTGTTTTTCATTGTAATCTATTGGACAATAAGGAGAAGGTACTCCAAATTCATGTTCTTCCCACAAATGTCCACAAGATGGACAACGATCTGTTATCTCTTTTTTTTCCATGTTTCACCTATATGTCAGACGCTTTTCTTGTTCTTTTATAATCTTGACTTCTATCATCAACATAATCTGATGATCTAATTTCCATTCCTGTAGAAATTATTTCCCAGCCATTATCTTCATTTAATTTAACAAATTTTCCAATAACAGCATATTTAACAGGAATCCAAGCAGTTTGTTCTATAGTTCCTTTTCTTAAAATACATTGTTTCATTTGATATTTCATTTTACCACCCATTAACCATAAAAATAAAAAATAAAAACATTATTAAATATACGATCCCTATCATATTGAATATATTTAGAAAATCATCAAAATCTAGTTCCGCACCAGCACCAGAAAAGAAATCGTCGTTGTCAGATACCCAAATCGGAACTATTGATGAATCTCCACATGGAATAAAAATATAATGTCCTTCATCTTCTTTCATATTTCACCTTTCTCAATATTTCTTTGAGTTTCATGATATATATTTATCCAATAAACAAAAGGACAATTTTCAAATGTACATTGAGGATACATTCTCCCTCGTAAAATATCACATTGATTATTTTCACAATTCATAGCGTCACACCCAAATCTATATCTTGAAAATTCTTCATGTTTAATCCCATTACCCACCATCATTTCCTCCGGAAAAAAAAGGCGTCCGCTACAAGTGAACTCGAAGTTCTTAGTTATTATTCATCTCTCGTAGGTTCTGCCCAGTTAGTATTATTTGGTTGCGAGGGTGAGGATTGAACTCACTAACATTCACCATGGTCTGAATGTTCACTTCCAAGGTCCTCGCACAACGTTTGGTAGCGGAGGTGGGATTCGAACCCACGACCCTCTGGTTATGAGCCAGGCAAGCTAACCGCTGCTACACTCCGCAATATTTAAAAGTCTTTGTACATCAATTTTTTCATATCTTCAAATTCTTTTTCAAATTTTCCTGCAAACAAGTTCGTATAAAATTGAATCATTTCTTGTTCTATTTTACTCAATGGAACTCCTGCTAATTCATTCCCGTCAAATATGTTCATGAAATTTACTCTAGATATTCTTCCAATAAAATACCCAAGCATATTTCCAAATAACAATTTAGATTTAAAACCAAAGAAATTATTAACTGATTGGGAAGCTTTGATAAAATCTTCCATGGATTTTACTTTATATGTTGTTGCAACTGCTATAGTCTTTTTTGGATAATAACTTAATAATGAAAATAAATTCCTATATTCAGTTAATTTAAAAATACGCCTTAATAAATTTTGCGTATACACAGATAATACAACTGCGTAATCTGGAGTTAATGTTTTAAAATGAACATAAGGAATTGATGTGATTTTCGATAAAACTGGATAAACTAATGAATCACATAATGGTGAGATAAACTCTACTTGAGATAATCTATTTTGAAATTCGACAATTGACTTGTCAAAATTAATTGTTGATTCTGTATTATTAAATAAAAGTATTGATGACCTTTCTAGGTTATCATAAATCTGCTCGAATGCTACACCTTTTAACCTTCCTAAAGTATCATTATATGAATATGTTTTTAAATTGTCAATATTTGAAGAATGTATATCTTCTGTGCTTACAGTATCATCATATACAATTTGTGATTTATATACACTTCTTAAAAACCAATTTATTGATTCTTGCACTACAGTTACAAAGTATGTAATTGGGTTTTTGTCTTCTTCACAAAGAATTAGAATCTGATTCATAATAAAATTAAAGATTTCAATAATATGAACATCTATAGTTTTACATTGAATCATTTTAATATAATCCCACATAAACTTATCAGTAAGATTATATCGAAATGTCTTTGTTTTAATTATGTTGAAGATCTTGTTTACAACTTCTGAATTTAAAACTTCTGATGCGAGTTCATTATATACTTTCTTATGAAGCCGAGCATCTAGTTTTAATTCATTAGAATTAAAAAATAAGGAATAGATTTTTAAGTAACATGATAGTTTAATTATTTGTGCGATCTCTTCAGCACTAAAAAGAATACTTGATTTTTTAGCTTTACTTTCATCAACAAATTGATTAAAATCAATGTTTTTAATTCTTAAATAATCATCAACATATTTTTTAATTAATGGAATGTTTTTCTGGATTACTGGATATCTTTCAACTACACCAGTATATTCTTCCAAAAAATTACAAAACCAACTGTCAAAATCTTCAAATTCTTTACTTAGATTTTCGATAAAAGTTGTTACAATAAAATACTTATTTGTTACAGTACTACTAATCAGATTTAATGTTTGAAGTTTTTCTTCATCATTAAAAATTTCCAACTTTTTTTCCGAAATGCTAAATCTAATCATTTATAATATCCTTTCTAAAAAAATTTATCCTTCTTATATTAAAATATATATATAGTACAGGATACTATAAATGAAACAAACTTATGTGTCTCTTTCTCCTTGTGGATCTGCTTTTGTAGCCTCCCCTGCTTCATCTGCGTCACCAGGATCAGATGTATTTTCATTAATTTTTGATGCGTATAAATTCATTTCTCCGCCAGCCTTATGATCTAGAGTTCCACTGGCTGATAAT
>ENA-UPTA01006290-UPTA01006290.1-activated-sludge-metagenome-genome-assembly--contig:-NODE-6290-length-10525-cov-7.063706_pt1 | contig 10525 bp, 12 predicted proteins | sample MGYA00238184_ERZ773361 | MGnify/ENA primary metagenome ERZ773361 (study PRJEB29100, sample SAMN05720205) | activated sludge metagenome | isolation source: anaerobic digester from wastewater...
GCCACCACCCTGATGTTCGAGGGCATCCCGACGTACCCGCAGGTGGACCGCTTCTGGAACATCGTGGAGAAGTTCAAGGTGAACATCTTCTACACCGCCCCCACGGCCATCCGCTCCCTGATGAGGGAGGGCGAGAAGTGGCCGCAGGGACGCGACCTGAGCTCCCTGCGGGTGCTCGGCTCCGTCGGCGAGCCGATTAACCCGGAGGCGTGGATGTGGTACCACAAGTACGTCGGCAACGAGAAGTGCCCGATCATGGACACCTGGTGGCAGACCGAGACCGGTTCCATCCTCATCACCCCGCTTCCCGGGGCCATAACCACCAAGCCCGGTTCGGCCACGCTCCCCTTCTTCGGCGTGGTGCCGGAGATCGTCAAGGACGACGGCAGCAAGGCCGGAGTGAACGAGGGAGGTTACCTCTGCATCACCAAGCCCTGGCCGTCGATCATGCGCACCGTCTGGGGCCAGCACGACCGGTTCAAGGAGATCTACTGGGTGCGCTTCCCCGGCAAGTACTTCACCGGCGATTCCGCCCGCTGCGACGAGGAAGGGTACTATTGGATCATGGGCCGGGTGGACGATGTCATTAAAGTATCCGGCCACCGCATCGGCGCTGCCGAGGTGGAGTCCGCCCTGGTCTCGCATCACAACGTGGCCGAGGCGGCCATCGTTCCGGTGCCGCACCCCATCAAGGGAGAGGCCATCTACGCCTTCGTCACCCTGAAGACCGGGGTGGAGGAGAGCGACCAGCTGCGCAAGGAACTGGTGGCTCACGTTCGAAGGGAAGTTGGCCCGATAGCCACACCCGAGGTCATCCAGTTCTGCCCCGGGATGCCCAAGACCCGCTCGGGCAAGATCATGCGCCGCATCCTGCGCAAGGTCGCCACCGGCACCGCCGAGGAGCTCGGAGACACCTCGACCCTGGCCGACCCCAGTATCCTGGACGTTCTGATCCAGGGTTCCCGCGCCCTGCACAAGAAGTAGGCCGAAACCCCTTTCCAAAACCTTTCTTTTCCTATTTTCCCTTCAGTTCCCCGCCGATGTAGGAGAACATCTTCCTGATGTTGATCAGGTCCAGGAAGTAATCCACATCCTTCCTGGTGAACTCGCCTAATGCGGCCAGCACCGCCAGGAACGCCGCGAAGGCCACCAGCCCGAAGATGATGAGGGTGTAGAACCGGTCGATGGAGATGAACAGGTCCAGGACGTACATGGCCCCGGCGGCCGCCAGGCCGGCCAGCAGCTGCAAGCCCAATCGGACGTTGGGGTACGTGCCGGTCAGCCGGTACACCGTATAGCGCACCATCAGGAAGCTGATGAAGTTGCCGATGAGCAGCGCCAGGGCCGCCCCGACGAAGGAAAGGCCCAGGCCGAAGCCGGGTATGAAGAACAGCATCAGGGTGATGTTCAGGATCACAGTGATGATGGTGATGCGCGCCGAGATGTCCGGACGGCCCACGGCGACGATCTGGGAGCCGTGCACGCTGTTGATCATGGTGATGAACGTGGTGACCACCATGATCCCGATGGCCTTCCCGGAGTCGATGTACTTCGGTCCGAGCAGCACCTCGCACACCTCGTAGGGGAACATGATTATGAGTATGGTGATGGGCAGCCCGATCATGGCTATGTACCGCTCGGCCTGCTTGGACAGCGAGCGGATCTCCGCTAAGTTCCCATCCTTGTGCAGCTTGGAGAAGGACGGGAACGTAAGCGTGGAAACGGCCGTGCTGATGGTGGCGAAGACGCCAAGGAACACAGCGGGCGCGGCGTACAGGCCGACGTCGTTGGTGTTCCAGAAAAAGGTTATGAGCAGCTTGTCGGCGCTTCCGCTGACCGCGCTGATGACAGTGATGATGATAAGCGGCAAGGCGAAGGTGTAATAGGAACGGAGGAGCACCGGCCGCGTCCAGCTTATCTTTTCGCGGAGTAGCAGGTACATGGAGGTGAGGAAGACCACCGCCGCCCCGACCAGATACGCCAAGGTCAGCTCCATGACCCCCATGTAGCTAATGGCCACGAATATCACCAGGGGGACCCGGACCAGCGGCTCGATGAGGGTGGCCAGGGGCATCTTGGCCATTTCCATGCGGGCCTGGAAGGTGACCGTGGCTATGCCCGAAAGGTCATAGAGCACCTGGTAGATTATGAACAGGAATATCACGTTGATGCTGGCGCCGGCGAGCTCGTTCCCGAGCAAGGTCGTCCATACGAAGATGGAGACCACGGTGATCAGGACCATGAGGCAGGTCAGGACCACCTTGATGAAGGCGAAGGTGCTGATGCATTCGTTCGGATCGGCCCCTTCGGATATCCGCTTCACGTGCGCGCTGCTGAAGCCCAGGTCGGAGACGGCGTTGAAGGTGGCCACCAGGGCCATGGCCGCGGTGACCGTACCGTAGATGTCCGTCTCCAGGTACCTGGTGATGAAGTACAGCCCGACGTAGGCCAGGGCTGCGGAGATCATCTTCGAGAGGAAGAGTATGAACGACCTTCGACCTAGCACGTGATCGCCTGGAAAGATGCGCTTTGATATTTAACTGTGCGTCGCCTCACTCTTCCTCCCACTTGGTGATCAGCACCGCCACGATGACGAACATCACTCCGATCACCGCCACCACCGCCAGGTTGAAGTACGCTCCCGCCAGATTGTCGTAGACCATGGCGTCCCTCAGCCCCTGGCTCATGTAGGTGAGCGGCAACACCGCCGCGATCTGCTGCAGGTAGGAGGGCATCATCTCCAGCTGGAAGAAGGTGCCGGAGAGGAACATCATGGGGAAGGTTATGGCGTTCGCGGCCATGCTGGCCGTCTCCTCGTTCTTCACGAAGCGGGCGATGATCATGCCCAGGGCGGAGAACATGGCGCTCCCGGCCACGATCATCAGGACCACCACCAGGTTGACGCTCATGTTCATTCCGAAGATCAGCACGCCGAAGCCCATGATCACCGCCAGAGTCAGGAACGATATGAACAGGTGCCAGAGGATGCGGGAGAGCAGCCACTCGAACGGGGTCATGGGCGTCGTGGCCAGCTTGCGGAATATGCCGTTCGCCCGGTAGCGGGAGATGGTGCCCTGGACGTTGAACACGCAGGTGGTCATGATGGTCAGGCCGATGATGCCGGGCACGAAGAAGTCCAGGAAGGTGAAGCGCTCCTGCACGATGCTGCCCATCTCGATCTGGACATGCTGCTCGCCCCCGGCCATCCGCAGGTTGAAGGCGTTGACCACCCCGTTGACGGCGTTGAAAACCGCGCCGGAGGTGGAGACGGTCTCGTCCAGACGCAGCTCGATGGGGGCGGTGAGGTTGCTCGCCAGATTGCTGGAATAATTGGCCGGGATGACCATCACGTGCGCCAGGGAGTTGTCCTTGATGTACTGCTCCAGGTCCGCCGAAGGCGAGATGAACTTGAGCTTGACCATGCCGGTCTCGTTCAGAGCCGCCAATAGCTCCTGAGAGCCCGGTCCCTGGTCCAGGTTCTGCACGTTCAAGGTGACCGCCTCCGAGCCCAGATTGGAGAAGATGGCCCCGAATATTATGATCAATAGTAACGGAAAGGCGAACACCCAGAACAGGTTGCTCTTGACCCGGAAGAAGGATCTGGCCTGGCCTTTGAGGTCCACCATGACATGCTTGGGCCTCATTGCTCCGCCTCCGCCAGCTTCTTGCCGGTCAGCTTGAGGAAGACGTCCTCCAGGGTGCTCCCCTTGATGAGCACCTCATCATAGGTCACCTCCGAACCGGACAGAAGCCCGACCAGACGGGGAAGCGACCCTTTGTTGTCCAGCTTCACCATCAGGTCACCGTCGCGGGCCTCGAGCGTCATGCCCGCGGAGCGCACCGCCTCGGCCGCGGCTGGGTTGGCCCCCTTGACCACGCAGGTGCTTCCGGAGCCGTATTGTTCGATGATCTGCTTCGGAGTGCCCATGGCGATGAACTTGCCGTCGTTCATGATGGCCACGCGGTCCGAGAGGACCTCCGCCTCCTCCATGTAGTGGGTGGTGAGTATCACGGTCTTGTTCTGCGATTTGAGCTTGCGGATGATCTCCCAGACCTCCCGCCTGGCCTTCGGATCGAGGCCGGTGGTCGGCTCGTCCAGGAATATCAGGTCGGGGTCGTTGACCATGGCGATGGCCACGCCGACCCTCTGCTTCAGCCCCCCGGACAGATTGGTGAACCAGACGTTGCGTTTGTCCTGCAGCTGCACCGCCTCGATGAGGTCCTCCGCCGCGACGCCCTTATCGAAAAGTCCGCCGAAGTACTCGATGTTCTCCTTCACGGTGAGGTAATCGAAGGCGTTGAAGGATTGGGGAAGAACGCCGATGCGCTTCCGGATGTCCCTCTGCCCCTTCTCTATGTCATGTCCGAGTATGCGCACCTCCCCGGAGGTCTTTATCCTCAGGCATTCCATGATCTCCACCGAGGTGGTCTTCCCGGCCCCGTTCGGGCCGAGTATGGAATAGACCTCCCCAGCCTTCACTTCCAGGTCGATGCCGTTCACGGCCACCAGGTCGCCGTATCTCTTAACGAGGTTCCGAACCTCGATCACCGTCTCCACAGTCGATTCCCCATCCGAGGCAGGAAATTTTTACTTATATATCTTGGCACTGGGACCTTTCCACTGTTGGTGAGGGCAGCACCTGTTATATCCGCCCATGACCATCCTGGTCCCCATGAAGGACCGTTACGCCCGCCAGCTGTCCATTCCCGGCTTCGGCCCCCAGGCCCAGGAGAGGCTCTCCGAGGCCAGCGTAGCCGTGGTCGGGGTGGGGGGGCTGGGCTCCCCGGTCTGCCAATACCTGGCCGCGGCCGGCGTGGGACGGCTCATCCTCATCGACGACCAGAAGGTCGAGCCTTCCAACTTGAACCGCCAGGTCATCCATTTCGAGGAGGACGCGCTGCTTCCGCGTTACAAGGTGGAATCGGCGCGCATGAAGATCGAAGCGTTCAATTCCGAAGTGGACGTGGAGGCGCTGCCGATGAAGCTGGAGGAGGAGACCGCCTTCATCCTGGAGAAGGCCGACCTGGCCGTGGACTGCCTGGACAACCCCAAGGGACGGTACCTGCTGAACCGGGTCTGCCTGGAGCGGAGGATACCGTTGGTGCACGGGGCGGTGGAGGGCTTTTCCGGTCACGTCCTCAGCGTCGTTCCCGGAGGCCCCTGCCTGAGATGCGCCTTCCCGTCGTTGCCCAACCGCTGGAGCGGGGTCCCGGTGCTGGGGGCGGCGGCCGGTGTCATCGGCTCCATGCAGGCGGCGGAGACGGTGAAGATCATAACCGGAATAGGCGACGCCCCGAACGGCCGCGCCCTGTTCATCGACCTGCGCTCCAACCAGGCGGACGAGGTGGTCTTCGCCCGCAACCCCTCCTGCCCCGACTGCGGCTCACTTGGTCCATAGGTCGATGGTGACCAGGTAGGTATCCTCCATCAGCCGGGTCTCCACCTTGAGGCCGGTGCGATAGAAGAGGTCCAGCATGCGCATGTTCTCTCCCAGCAGCTCGGCGGTGAACGCCTTGATCTTGCGGTCCCGGGCGATGGCGATCATCATGTCCATGAGCATGGTGCCGATGCGCTTGTTCTGCCACCTATCACTCACAGCGAAGGATATCTCGGCGGTGTTGGAGGCCTTGTCCAGATCGTACATGGCGAAGGACGTCATGGACCACACCCCCTCCTCGTTGACGAAGCCGCAGAGCGTCATCCTGGTATCGTAATCGATGTTCACGATGCGCATCAGCTCGCGGTGCGGCATGCTGCGCTTGAGGCCCATGAACCGGTTGTAGACGGTGTCCCTGGACAGCGAATAGAACATCTCCTTGAGCAGCGGCTCGTCCGTGGGCTTCGCCGGCCGGAAGTACATCTCCTGATCGGCGACGACGCGGATGGACTCGTACTGCTCCGGATAGATACCGACGTAACCGGCCTCCATCTGGTCCTGGTAGACGTAATGGAGCGATTTGGCGTGCATCAGCAGCTCCGCCCGGAACCTGGGGTGGGAGATGCCGATGAGCGCCAGCGCCCGTTCCATGATGCTCTTCCCCCGCAGGTCGGCCACCCCGAACTCGGTCACCACGAACTGCACGTCGCCCCGCGTGGTGGTCACCCCGCCTCCGGTGGACAAGGTGGGAACGATGCGGGAGATGGTATAATGCTGGGCGGTGGAGGGCATGGCTATTATCGCTTTTCCGCCCGGGGAGCGGGCGGCGCCGCGTATGAAGTCGGCCTGGCCGCCTATTCCGGAGTAGAAACGGTGCCCAATCTGGTCGGTGCACACCTGGCCGGTGAGATCGACCTCCAGGGCGGAGTTGATGGCGATCATGTTGCGGTTGCGGGAGATGTTGCACGGGTCGTTCGTGTACGACGAGGGATACATCTCGAACATCTCGTTCCCGTCGATGAAATCGTAGAGGCGCTTGGAGCCCATGCAGAAGGAGGAGACGATCTTACCGTCGTGGAACCCTTTCTTTTTGCCGGTGATCACGCCCTTCTCCACCAGATCGATTATCCCGTCGGAGAACAGCTCGGTGTGGATGCCCAGGTCCTTCTTCTCGTCCAGGTACGCCAGGATGGCGTCCGGCACGCTGCCGTAGCCTATCTGGATGGTGGCCCCGTCCGGGATCAGGTCGGCCACGTGCTTTCCGATGCGCGGGGCGGTGCGGGAGACCTCCCCGTCGCCGGTGAACTCCAGGAGGGGCTGGTCGTTCTCCACGATATGGTCTATCTCCCTCAGGTGCAGCCGGCTGTCCCCGCCCAGGCGGGGCATGTTCGGATTGACCTCCGCTATGACCACGTCCGCATGCATGGCCGCGGACATGGTGATGTCCACCGATACGCCCAGGTTGCAGTAACCGTCCTGGTCCGGAGGGGAGACCTGGATCAAGGCCACGTCCACCGGCTTCAGTCCGCTGGAGAACAGCCTCTCGATGTCCGACAGGTTCACCGGGGTGTAGTCCGCCCTTCCCTCGTTCACCGCCCCCCGCACATTGGGACCGATGAAGAAGGCGTTCAGCCGGAACTGGTCGCGGAACTGGTCCTCGGCGTAGAAGGTAAGCCCCAAAGACAGCGTCTGAATGACCTCGCTGTCGATCATGGCGTAGGATTTGGCGAGGAGCGCCTTCACTAGCGCCTGCGGCTCCCCGCAGGCCGTTCCCAGGAACACCGTCCTCCCGGGACCTATCTTCAATACCGCCTCCTCGGCGGTGAGGAGCTTCGACCGGTACTCCTCCTCCCAAGCCCCGCCCATTGAGGGCACTTATCGACAATCGTGTCATTAAATGCTTCTGCGTCGAACGCGAGATACGACGCAAGATACTTGACCGGAAAGCCGCATGGCCGGTCGATGTTCATCGAGCTTTGGATACTGGTCGGTTTCCTTTTCCTGGTGATCATCGGCGCCATCATCCTGCTGCTGATCGGCAGCCTGATCAGGTTCTTCCCGGCCACCCTGGCCGCCATCTTCGTTCTGATGTTCACCGGGAACTGGTTGCTGGCCGGTCTGGCGTTCCTCGTCGTGGCCATCATCATGGCCGTGGCCAAATGAGGAAACCATTATCTCCGTCCATATTCATGTTGCACGGGGAATTCCTCAATGGAACTCAGCAGCGTGGACAAGAAGAGGGTAATCAGCAAGGACGGACGCGATCTCGGCATCCTCCATGGAAGCACCATCAACACCGAGAAGTGGACTGTCCTTCACATCCTGGTCAATGTCAACAAGGACGCCGCCAAGGAGCTGCACATCAAGAAGAAGCTGTTCAAGCCGATCATCATCAACGTCTCCACCGACCTGGTGGCGGTGGTCGGCGACGTCATCCAGCTGCGCCTGACCATGAAGGAGCTGGACGAGCTCTTCTAGGCTTCTTCGTTCTGGAAGCGGGGCCGCCCGCACCTCCAGCACTTGTCGTCGCGGGAGATGTTGACGGCGTCGCACTCGCAGGTCCAGGTGCCCTTGAAGTTGAAGGATTCGCAGATGGTGCACTTGGACTTGGTCTCTCCGGGCTTGGCCTCTACCATCGTACACCTTTCTTCAACTTCCGCTAGATAAGGGTTTTCCTCGAGGTCACCGGTCGACGCCCTTCCGCGAGGTCACCCCTTTCTCGTAGGGATGCCTGATGGCCTTAACCTCGCTTATGTAATCGGCGATCTCCAATAGCTCCGGCGGCGCGTATCGCCCGGTGACCACGGCCTCCACGCCCGGATCCCGTTGGTTGATCGCCCGGACCACCTCCTCCGCCCCGATCAGGCCGAACTTGATGGCCACGTTCGCCTCGTCCAAAACCACTATACGGTATCTTCCGGAGCGCAGGGCCTCGGCCGCCAATCGCAGGCCCTCCGCCGCCTTGTCCAGGTCGGCCTGGGTGATCTTGTCCGAGAAGACCAGACAGTCGTGGCCGGAGGCCACCACCTCCAGGCCGGGAAGGGCGAGTAAGTTCTCCCCGTAGGTCCCGGAGGTCTTCATGAACTGGACGATCAGGGCGCGGTAGCCATGGCCGACCGCCCGGGCGCACATGCCCAGGGCGGCGGTGGTCTTTCCCTTGCCGTCGCCGGTGTAGACGTGGACCAGCCCGACCTCTTTCATCTCATCCCAGCTTCTTGAGCAGCCAGGCCATGTTCTTGCCCAGGGTGCGCATGGTCCGGATGCCCTCCTCGTCGCTGGCGATGTCGCCCGGCTTGAGGGCGGTGATGGTGTTCCAGTAGCTGCTGCCGGGAACGATCATCTGGCTGATGAGGTAGAGCTTGTTGATCTCATCGAAGGTGTCCAGCGCACCGGCCCGGCGGTTCACCGCCACGGCCGCTCCGACCTTGCGGCGGAACAGGTCCCCGTTGGCCCCGGCGACATAGAAGGCCCGGTCCAGGAAGGCCTTGGTCTGGGCGGTCATGTTGCCGAAGTATACGGGCGAGCCGACGATGATGCCGTCGGCGGCCTTCATCTTCTGCACGTATTCGTTCAAACGGTCGTCCGCCATCACGCATCTTTCGTCCTTGCTCTTGCGACAGGAGCCGCAGGCCCGGCAGGGCTTGATCTCCTCTCGGCAGATGTCTATCAGCTCTGTCTCGATACCCTCGTTCCTCAGCTCCTGGAGGACGAATTCCAGCGCTTGATGGGTGTTGCCGTTGACCCTCGGACTGCCGTTGAACGCCACAACCTTCATGATAACTCCGCTGACCCAATGCCGCTCTGGGTATTATCGTTTTTCTTATTTCGTGTGCGTCAGCGCTTGTTTTTATGAGAATGTGATCAAGGGGCGGTTCGAGGAAGGGGATCTATCTTGCGTCGAGGCTCGTGACCGTAGGCATCCTCATCGACCGGGCTTGATATTTTCCGCGGTTTAGACGTATTTGCTGGACGGGGAATCCGCCCTGGGGTTTTCACCGGCACCAGGCTGGGAAAAAATAGATAATTATTTATTCGTCAGCGTTGAATGCGTAATACTAAAAAACGATTAGTAACACGAATTTACCTGGAATATATTACTGGGGGAAGTTGACACGCACATTCCTGACGGACTTATGGACCCGATCGTGGTCGGCCTGGGCTGGGCCATCGCCCTGCCGATAGTGGCCTGGGCGGTCCACCGATTGAGACAGAACCTGGACGAGCGGGTGGTGCCGTTCATGGCCATCCTGGCCGCCGGGATATTCGTCGCCCAGATGCTCAACTTCCCGGTGGCCATGGGGACCACCGGCCATCTTATCGGGGCGACCTTGGCCGTGGCCCTGCTGGGCCTGTACGGAGGCATAGTGGTCATGACCACCATCCTGACCATCCAATGTCTGGTCTTCGGCGACGGCGGCCTGACCGCCCTGGGGCTCAACCTCCTGAACATGGCCGTGGTGGCCCCCTTGGTGGCCTACGGCTTGCTGAGGCTCACCCGGAAAGGACTGAACCGCTGGAACGGCCTCGGGGTGCCTCTGGCCGCCTGGGCCTCGGTCCTGGCGGCGGCCCTGTCCTGCGGGGCGCAACTGGCCCTGAGCTATACCCTTTCCGGGGGCAGCTATGGCATCGAACCGCTGCTTTCCCTGCCCGCCATGGGCATCTATCACGCCATAATCGGGATCGGGGAGGCCCTGATCACCAGCGGGGTGGTGCTCTTCCTCAGCCGGGTGGCCCCGGAGACCCTGGAGTTCGGGATAAGGGCCGAGGAGGCGAAGGCATGAACCGGTCCAGCTACCTCAGGGCGATGGCGGTCCTTCTGGTCCTCTTCGCCGTCGGACTGGTGGGATACTTCGCCTTCTCCGCGGCGTTCCCGGACGGACTGGAGAGGGTGATGGAGGACAACGGGGTGCAGGAGAGCGAACCGTTCTACACCGCCCCCCTGGGCTACGGGGATGACTATTGGGGAGCCTTGCTGGCCGGCCTGGTCGGATTCGCCCTGACCTTCGGGCTGGTCTACCTGTACCTCAAAGGGTTCAAGGCCCGGGACAAGGCCTGAGGACGTTCATCGACGGCCGTCGACCATCTGGAGGAGCGCTTTGAACATGGAGCTTAACGCGGACCGGTTCGCCAAGGATTCGTGGCTTTCG
>ENA-UPTA01006294-UPTA01006294.1-activated-sludge-metagenome-genome-assembly--contig:-NODE-6294-length-10522-cov-5.962931_pt1 | contig 10522 bp, 7 predicted proteins | sample MGYA00238184_ERZ773361 | MGnify/ENA primary metagenome ERZ773361 (study PRJEB29100, sample SAMN05720205) | activated sludge metagenome | isolation source: anaerobic digester from wastewater...
CCCGGTTGCCGATGCGCCGACGGCCGGTGCTGCATCTGCATCGACCGACGCCAAACCTGCATAGAATCGCGTCTCAGACGCGACGAATCCACGTCGCGGTGTCACTCGTTCACAGTGACGCCGTAACACGAACAAGCTACGATCGACAAGCTTATAATCCGCCGAGCGAGCGATTGAGTTTCCGTTGGAGGTCCTTGAGACGATTGACCTCGTCGAAGCCAAGGCGGATGATGGGGAAGGCAGTCTTGCTGTGCATCAGGGGTTCGTCGAGATCCACCCACTGACGACAGGCTTCTCCGTCCGGCGTGCCCGGGATCGGAGCAAAGTCCGCAAGCATGCCGCGAATGCCAAGACTGTGGACGAATCGCATTGATTCTTCGAGTTCCTGGGTGTCGCTGGCCGGGTGGCCGACGATCTGGTATGCCGTGACGTCCGCCGGATCGGCGCCGGCGGCCAACAGACGCTCGACCGCGTGGGCGAGCTCTTCCGAGAAGACCTTGCCGCCAGTGCCCTGCTGCCATTGGCGGGAGGCGCTCTCGAAACCGAGATAGAACGTTTTGAAGCCCGCGCGGACCATCAGATCGGCCAGTTCGGCCGTCAGGAAGCGGGCGTTCAACGCATTCGGCGTGTGCAGGTTCACCCGAACGCCACGTCGGAGGACTTCCTGCAAGAAAGGCGTCAGGACGTGTTCAGCGTCAAAGAGCAGCGAGTCGTCGTAGAACGCCACGTTCCGAGCGCCACGCGAGATCAGGAGTTCCAACTCGGCCAGCGCTCGCTCGATGGAGCGAGGCTGGAACCGCCCATAGACGCGGGGCACGGAACAGTAGCTGCACCGGAAGGGACAGCCGTCAGTCAACTTCAGAGCCCCCGTGTCCAGCCGGTCGTAGGCTTCCCAAATCGCGACCTGCGCCGGATCGGCTTCCACCTGCATGAACGACCACAGCGGCTGCACGTCGATTCCATCGACCACGAGGTCGGCTCCCAGGTTTCGCGCGTGATCGGGACACAGAATCGCGTAGTTGCCGCCGAGAACGATCTTGGCTTCGGGTCGGAACCGCCGGAGGTCTTCGATCACCTCGGCGACGCCTGGATACCAATACGTCATCATGGTCTGGATCAGAGCGTAGTCGAAAGGCCCCTGCTCCCGCAGCCAGCTCGAGAACCGTTCCCGTAGCAGGCCGAATCGACGGTAATATCGCGGGATATGCGCCAGCGGCTCAGGCAGCGGAATCCGCTCGCTGTGGAACCGTCCACGTCCCCACCGGTCCGAGGGACCTGCGTTCTCGTCCGCCCGGCGGTCCATGTAGTCGAAGAGCCGAAACTCCGCCTGCCGACGCAGCCGACCGGCGATACTCAGCAATCCATACGGCCTGATCCAGAAGTCGTAGGCGGCGAAGTCATAAATCGGCGGGTTAATCAAAAGCACTCTGGGTTTCATCTCCACTGGAGTATAGGCCCGACCGCCCGATTGTCAACGGCAAGCCCGATAGCTTGCTCGGCCCCCTTGGTCTGATAACTCCAACCTCACTACAACCGTCGTTGACCCGATGGGCCCAATTGTGCTAAAATAGGTAGAGTGCAGCATTTATGCCGACCGTCGAGACGACAGGGGCTGCCCAACACGACTGACAAGAGAGCCGAAATGAGAGCATGCCAAGCCGTTCTGCCCATCCTTCTTGCCTGTACCCTGCTGATCGCCGGTTCCGTGAAGGCGGCCGGTCCTCTGTACATCAACGAGGTCCTGGCCTCCAACACATCTTTCGACGCCGATCCGCAAGGCGATCATGACGACTGGATCGAGGTCTACAACGACGGGACACAGGCGGTGGATTGTGGCGGGATGTACCTGACGGACGATAAGGACGAACCCCGGAAGTGGCAGATCCCGACCGGCACGACCATCGCAGCGGGCGGCTACCTGCTGATCTGGGCAGACGGCGACACGGACGACTCCGGCCTCCATGCGAATTTCGCACTGAGCGCCGCCGGCGACGAGGTCGCGTTGTTCGACACGGACGGCGTCACCCTGATCGACGAGGTCCGCTTCGACCAGCAGCAGGTGGACGTGTCCCTTGGTCGCCTGCCCGACGGCAGTGACGCGTGGCAACTACTCACGCCGCCCACGCCGAAAGCCGCGAATGCCACCACCTGCGAAGGCATCGTCGAGAAGCCGCAGATCACGCCGGAAGCAGGGTTCTGCGAAGACGAAATACTCGTGACGATCAGCACGACGACCGAGGGGGCCTCCATCTACTACACCACCGACGGCGGCGAGCCCTACGTGCTGGGCGGCCGAAAGCCGACAGGCACGCTCTACACGCAACCCCTGCGCATCGCCAGGACCGCGTGCCTGCGAGCCAAGGCGATCAAGTCTCAATGGAAATCCTCGGCCATCGCTACGCGGACATATCTCTTCGTCCAGGACGTAATCCGGCAGTCGGCCAGCCCCGCCGGCTGGCCCTCCGGCAACGTCAACAGTCAGGTATTGGATTACGGCATGGACTCGGACGTCACCAACAGCAGCCAGTACAAAGACCTCGTGGACGACGCCCTGCTGGCGATTCCCTCCCTTTCGTTGGTCACGACGCTGGACAACCTGTTCGGCGCACAAAACGGCATCTACACGCATGCCGAAAACGAGGGCGATTCCTGGGAACGACCGGTCTCCGTCGAGCTGCTGAATCCGGACGGCAGCGAGGGATTCCAGATCGACGCAGGTCTGCGGATTCGCGGGGGCTTCAGCCGCACCGGCAGCAATCCCAAGCACGCCTTCCGCCTGTTCTTTCGCACCGAGTACGGCCAGTCCAGACTGAGATTCCCTCTCTTCGGCGACGAGGGAACCGACGAATTCGAATGCGTCGATCTGCGAACCAGCCAGAACTACTCCTGGTCGTTCCAGGGCGACAGTCAGAACACGATGGTTCGCGAGGTCTTCTCGCGGGACCTCCAGGGCGAGATGGGACATCCCTACACGCGGAGCCGCTACTATCACCTGTATCTCAACGGCCAGTACTGGGGCCTTTATCAGACGCAGGAACGGTCGGAGGCGTCCTTCGCCGCGTCTTATCTCGACGGCGAGAAGGAAGACTTCGACGTGATGAAATCGGAGAGCGGCTCGTACTCCATGATGGCCACCGACGGCAATACGGACGCCTACCGGCGTCTCTACAACGCCGCGACCGCAGGCCTGGCCGACAACGCCCGCTATTTCCAGATCCAGGGCTTGAATCCCGATGGAACGCACAATCCGGACTACGAACGTCTGCTCGACCCCGACAACCTGGCCGACTTCATGATCATCGACTACTACACCGGCGACCGGGACGGCCCCGGTTCGCGATTCGTCGGCCGGCCCAACAACACCTTTGGCATCTTCAACCGCGAAAACCCCGACGGGTGGAAGTGGTTCCAGCACGACAACGAGCACACGCTGGGCGTCTCCCAGAGCGAGACGAATCTCGTGACGCCCTATACGAGCGCCGGCGCGCAGTGGTTGTACTTCAATCCACACTGGCTCCACGAGCAACTGGCGAGGAACAACGCCGAGTACCGCATGCTCTTCGCCGACCACGTATACCGGCACTTCTTCAACGAGGGCCTGCTGACGCCCGCGGTGTCGATTGCCCGCATCGAGAGACGGGCCTCGCAGATCGAGTTGGCGATCATCGCGGAATCCGCCCGTTGGGGCGATGCAAAGCGGTCCACGCCCTACACGAAGGCCACATGGGACGCGGAGATCAGCCGGATCATCAACGACTACCTGCCGACGCGGACCTCGACCGTTCTGGGCCAGTTCAAAACGGTCGGCTGGTATCCGGCGGTCGATCCACCAACATTCAACCAGCACGGCGGCCATGTCGCAAATGACTTTGTATTGCAGATGTCGGCCGGCAACGGCACGATCTACTACACGCTGGACGGCGCGGATCCCCGCCTGCCCGGCGGCACCGTCAACACCCCATGGGCCCAGCCATACACAACCCCAATTCCGTTGACAGCCAGTACGCACATCAAGGCCAGAACACTCAGCGGCAACATCTGGAGCGCATTGAACGAGGTTGTCTTCGCGGTCGGACCGGTGTCCGAGAACCTGCGGATCAGCGAGATCATGTACAATCCTGCGGACGATCCCAACGCGGAATTCATCGAGCTGGTCAACGTCGGCACAGAGACGATCGATCTGAACCTCGTCCAGTTCACCTCCGGCGTCGAGTACACCTTCCCCCGTTTCGAGCTTCCCACGGGAGGCTGTTGCCTGCTCGTGAGGGACATCGCAGCCTTCGAGGCCCGGTACGGCAGCAAGCTTCCCGTTCTCGGTCGGTTCGCCGGCAGCCTGAACAACGCCGGCGAGAAGATCGAGCTGATCGACGCGGCGGGGGAAATCATCGAGAGCTTCAAGTATGGGGATGATTGGTCTGAGCCAACCGATGGGAAGGGGTACACTCTGAACCGCGGCGACCTCGCCGGCGATGGCAACGATCCCAACGGTTGGTACGCCGGACCACCTTCGCCCGGCTTGGTCAATTTTTGACCGCACAACGGCCGACCAGGCCGCCGGAACCCACGACGAGCTTCCGACGGCCGATCGGATAGGGTTTGTAGGGTTTATGAGGTCTGCAAACCCTGTGACATCCGATGATTCAGCAATTGGGGGTGAGGTGAAGACCGCCGGGCGGAAATCCGCTCGGGGCGGCTGCACATTGAGCCGAAAAAAATCTTGGAAATACAAAAATTCGGCGTCACGCCGAACCAAGTCATCAGACTTATAAGTGACAAATGGACTCGTGCGATTGCGAAACCCTCGAGCTGGTCGAAAAGGCTCGGCTCGGCGACCGGGAGTGTCTAAACCGCCTGGCTGAGAGGGCGAGGGTCCGTTTACACGAGTACGTATACCGCCTGACGCTTCAGGAAGACCTGACGCAGGATATTGTGCAGGAGACGATCTTAGAGATGTTGAGGCTGTTTGGAAAACTGCGCCAGACGGACAGGTTTTGGGGGTGGCTCCATGGCATCGCGTTCAACAAGGTGCGGAACCACTTCGGCCGACAGTGGCGGCACAAAACCAGGAGCCTCTCCGAAATCGGGGATATCGAGCTGCCGGCCCGGGACGACGAGTTGCCGGGACATCGACGCAGCAGCGACGCCCTGGCCGAGGCAGTCACCGGCGAGCTCAAACAGATCGTCCTGCGCTGCATCGAGTCGCTGGAGCCCCGGCATCGCGCCATCCTGACGATGCGATGCTACGACCAGATGTCCTATGCAGACATCAGCAGGCTCATGGATTGCTCAGAGATCGGGGCGCGTGCCCTGTTCTATCGTGCCAAGAAAGCCCTCACCAGCCAGTTGTCCCGGCATGGACTTGGCAAGGGCGCGTTGGTTCTGGCTCTGGTCCTCTTCGGCAAGATGACCGCAGCCACCAAGGCGACGGCCGCGGAGATTTCCATCACAGCGTCTACGCTGTCGGTGGGTCCGACGGCCACCCTGCTGGCAACGGCCACCAGCAAAGCCAGCCTCCTCACACTGGCGGCGGTGGTCGCGGTGGGGGTCGGGTCGATCGGAGATTGGGGATCAACGAGGGAAGGTTCGAGTCGCCGCGTTAACCTGCCTTCTGAAATCCCCAATCCCCGGTCGGCCTTCGTGAATTCCCGGGCCGAACTCGCCCCTTCGGATCGCTGGTATTACTTCCCCGAAGGGGCCTGCCAGGCCGTCATGATCTGAATGGTGCAGTTCGACGCCTCGGGCGAAAACGCCAAATCGCTGGTCCTGGAAAACCAGTACGCCAACTATCACTTCGACTACAGCACAAACACTGTGCACATCAAGAACCATCGCACATGGGAAGAAGACCTGAGCGTCCGACGGCTTCCGACCGATTCACCGGCTTTGAGCAACTTCCTCTCGCAGGTCGAGGGCAGCGCCGCACTGACGGGGTCCGCCGCGGCGTACGACGCCGCGCGATCCTCGACGGAGAAGGGCCTGCTCATCATGTGCAGACGGGAAGGAGAGAAAGAACAAAAAACCCAGGAAGTAGACCGCCACCTGAATGTCCTCGAAGAGGAATACTTCCAATTCGGCTGGCCGCAGAGCGCACGCCGGGTCGATGAGCGGGATGCAATGCACCGCCAAGGCCGGGCGTATTTCCGTATCCGCGGCCAAATCAACGGGGTCACGCTCACAGGGACAGGCCGCCTGCCCCTGGTGTATGCGGCCAGCCGGCCCTTTTTCCCCTGGATCGACCTTCGCATCGGCAACAAGCTCCGGGCCGTGGACACGAAGGACGGCGCAGTCGTCTACGACCAGGACAATCGCGTCGTCGCACGATATGCCAGCGGCAGTTTCTTCAAGGGGCTCGCCCGCCCGTGGCAGGGATTGCATACAATCGATACGGTCCGGCGCGACGCCGCCGGCCAGCGTCTGCGGTTCGAAACGCGGTACGACGACCAGGCGGGTCAGGCCTGGGTCACCGTGCAGTCCGACGCAACGGACCTGACCTACGTGATCGACATGGAGAAGGACCTTCTGGAACGGCTGGAGCTGGGCTCCGAGGCCGCGAGAAACGGCCCGGCCGCAACGGGACAATTGGAATTCACCTACATCGAAGACGAGGATTCTGCGGAGGCGACTCTGGCAGCGCCAAGGGTCATTCCGTCGGGAAACCCGCAGCCGAATCCTCAGGGAATGCTCTGGTTATTGAACTTGCTTCAGACGCAGGATGGAGACCGATCGTGAGCCCTCTTCGATAGTATAGCAATACAGAAGGTTATGAGAACGCCACGCCACAGAATCGCAGGGATTATCGCACTGCTCCTGGGCTTGGTCGCCGGGCCGGTTCGTTCGACGACCAGTTCGGTGATGTACTGCGACGGGCGGGCGCTCGGCGCCAACGACGGCTCGAGTTGGGCCAACGCATTCGTCTGCCTGCAAAGCGCGTTGGCCGCGGCCCAGCCCGGCGACGAAATCCGCGTCGCGCAGGGTATCTACAAGCCGGATCGCCATTGGGAAAAGGGACCAGATGGGGCCCGCGTCGTCGCCTCGGGAAGACGCACCGACAGCTTCGTCCTCCCATCGGGCGTCGCCCTTCGGGGCGGCTACGCGGGCTTTGGCGCCCCCAACCCGCAGGAGAGGGACATCGACGCATATGAGACCCTTCTCAGCGGCGACCTGGCCGGAAATGACGTCCCGCCGGCGGACCACGACTGGCAGAGTCTCTGTGATTTCGCCCAGAACGAGAGCCGGACGGACAACAGCCAGTCGGTGGTGACGGTGAACTCGACGGGCAACACGTCCCTGGTCGAGGGGTTTACGATCACGGCCGGACACGCGGGACTCGAACCAGGCGTCGATTCCCTCGGGGGCGACTCGACCGCGTCGGCCCAAACCGACGGAGCCGGCGCGTTTATCGCCGCGGGCAGCCCGAGATTCGTCCGCTGCACGTTCAAGCACAACACCACATGCGCCAATAATGAAGAGGACGCCGCCGGGGGGGCCGGCGTCCTGTCCACCGACGCATCGCCCGTGTTCGTCGGATGCTTCTTTCAGGAAAACTTCGCGATGGGCGCGGGGGGAGCGAGTTTTGGCGGCGCGGTTCGCGCGCTCCGCAGCAACGCGGCGATGACCGGCTGCACGTTCGCCGGCAACGCCGCGGTCGGTCTCGACGACCGGCACTATGGCGGGGCCATCGCCTGCTCCACCAGCAATCCGATAGTGAAAGACTGCGTCTTCGAAGGCAACCTCGCAAACTTCGGCGGCGCGATCTACACCGACCATTTCAGCAGTCCCAAGGTGACGGGCTGCACGTTCCTGGCCAACGAGGCCCACGCCGGACGCGGCGGCGCGATGCTCTGCGGCGTCCATTGCAACTCGACCGTTGCAGGATGTTCTTTCATCGCCAACACCGCCGACGAGGAAGGCGGAGCGATCTACAGCCGCGGTTGGCCGTACTTCCTGAGCTGCGTGTTCTCCGTCAACGCCGCAGCCAACGGCGCCGCCGCGTTCATCGAATCGGCCGGCAAGGCCACCTTCACGAACTGCACGATCCACGCGAACCAGGCCGCCCATAACGGCGGCGCGATCTACGGCTCGCAGAGCACCACCCGAATGGCCAACTGCATCCTGTGGGCGAACGCGCCCGACGCGGTCTACCTCGTGAACGGCACCGCGGAAATTGCCTACAGCAACGTCCAGGACCCGTGGGCGGGCGAGGGGAACATCCATCGCGATCCGCAGTTCTTCGACCCGGCCGGCGCCGACGGCGTCCCTGGCACTGGGGACGACGACCTGAGACTCTCGATGGGTTCGCCCTGCCTGGATGCGGGCGACAACGACGAGGTCCTCGCCTCCATGACCACGGACCTCGACGGCAAGAGCCGGATCGCCAACAGCCGTGTCGATATGGGCGCGTACGAATTCAACGGCCCCTTCTGCTACTACGTGGACGTGGCCACCGGCAGCGACCTCAACAACGGATGGACTCCCAGGACCGCCTTTGCCACGATCCAGAAAGGCATCGACGTCGCCCCCGAGGGATACACCGTCGCGGTCGCGCCGGGTCTTTACCGGGAAGATATCGACTTCCGGGGAAAGGCCGTCACGGTGGCCGGATGGAACGGGGCGCCCACGCTGGAATCGCCGGACGAGTACGCCGTGTCGTTCTATACGGCCGAGGGCGCGGACAGCGTCCTGCAGAACTTCGTCATCACGAACTGCGACGTCGGGATCTTCATCGCAGGCAGTTGCCCGACGATCCGGAACGTGACCGTCGTTGGGAACGACTTCGGCATCGCCGCCTACGGCGGGGCCCAACCCACCATCGTCAACTGCATTCTCTGGGACAACCCTGACGGCGATCTGTTCGGATGCGCCGCTCGATTCAGTTGTATACAACAAGGGCTTGAGGGCCAAGGCAACATCGACGACGACCCGCTGTTCGCCGACACAACCAGCGGGGACTACCATCTGTTGTCGGAGAAAGGACGATACGTTTCGGCCTACGGGTTGTGGTCGTTCGACGACCGAACCAGCCCCTGTATCGATGCGGGCGATCCCGCGGCAGACGCCTCGGCGGAGCGGATGCCCAACGGGGGACGCATCAACATGGGCGCGTTCGGCGGAACCCCCGAGGCGAGCCTGAGCCACTGGCCGTTCGCCGGGGACATCAACCAGGACGGATCGATCGATTTCAAGGATCTGGCCATCCTCGCGGACGGATGGCTGGACAGACTGTAAACGCCTTGGATCCGCAAACAGGGATTGTGTCCGGAGCGGCGGGCCGGACTTGGTCCCACCACACAGCAGCGGGATCGTCACACGAAGGGTGCGATCCCGCTCGCTTTTTCCGCACATACACCCCATCCAAATGCTGTTCCACCCCAGGAACTTCCTGGTACGCCTTCCCCGGGGCACAGGGACGCAGATTCTCCCGGAAACCGCCATTTCTCGGTTGACGCAGCGGGATGTCTCCATTATGATGGAGGAGATCGGATGCGGCACGTTATGGTATGGGAACCAGGATGTCGGCAGCGGCGTATCAAACCTGTTTTGGTTCGCACGGCCGGAAATGGGTTGAGAAGGCGGAGTTCAGGACTGGTTTTACCCTGATTGAGTTGCTGGTGGTCATGGGTATCATCTCCATCCTGATGGCGACCCTGATTCCGGTCCTGGGGAATATACGCCAACAGGCCCGGCGGATCGTCAGCGTCGGGAACATGCGTCAGATCGCCTCCGCCGTCAACTGCTACGCGGACGACAACAAGGACGCGTATCCCCCCTCCGTGGCCACCCTCGGCGTCGGCGCCCACTGGAACTGGCAGGAACCCACCTATCTGACCGCGTATCGAAAGCGAAGCCCGACCACGCACCGATCCGTCAGCGCGTACCTGCGTCTGTACCTGGCGAACGCCGACACCCTGTTCTGCGCGAGCGCTCCCGTGAAGTACAAGTACCTCCAGCAGGCCTGGGAGGCGGGCGACGACTGGAACAACCCGGACATCGCCCCGCTGCCCGAAGCCTTGCTCGGCACATATTGTCTCTATTGGAACTATACCGGTTATCTCGGCCAGGATGCCGGCCTGTTCCGCGGCCCGCGAGGTCCCGTCAGAGGCCGCGGCGAAAGCCAGATCCTCGTCACCGATTACTTCGGCTACGACCACTTTCGCAGTCCCGACGCCTACGGCAGTTGCGAGCGGTTCCGCAACGCGGACGTTGCCGAGGGCAGTGACATCTCCTCGGCGTTCTGGTCCCGGCCGGGACAGCCGGACATCGAGGAACTGGCCGGTCTGAACGTCAAGTTGACCGCCGGCTACCTCGACGGACACGTCGAATCCTACCGGCCGTCCGACACCGTGCCCATGCGGATCATCCTGCGTCCCGAGACCGGAGACCCCTACCCCGACGACCTCGGCATCTCGCCGGGCCTGTTCTATCTGCCCCGCGTCGGGTTGCGATGAAATCTTCCTCTCGGCCCATGTTCTCCACTCATACGGATTCGGATTGATGCTTGCGCGGGCTGTGTCATCCTGAACGA
>ENA-UPTA01006296-UPTA01006296.1-activated-sludge-metagenome-genome-assembly--contig:-NODE-6296-length-10517-cov-9.923437_pt1 | contig 10517 bp, 11 predicted proteins | sample MGYA00238184_ERZ773361 | MGnify/ENA primary metagenome ERZ773361 (study PRJEB29100, sample SAMN05720205) | activated sludge metagenome | isolation source: anaerobic digester from wastewater...
AGGTGCTCCCAAAGAATGAGCGGCCGCACGCCGATGGCGTGGATCACGCGGCACGGCCCCAGGTAGGGCGCCAGGTCGACCGCGCCAATTGCCGCGCCGGCCGGGTCGTAGTGCAGCGGCGCGTCGGCATGCGCGCCGACGTGCGGCGACAGCGTGAGCGCGCTGACGTTGACCGGGCAGCCGGGGCCGATCTGCGCGCCCCATTGCTGGGCGAAGGGGGTGTCGCCCGGAAACACCGGCGAGCCGGCGTGCACGGGGGGTGAGATGTCCCAGAGATGGCGCATGCTGCGCACCTTAGTGCTTTGGCGGCGGCGTGGTGTCGGTTTATTCCAACTGGCGGCGGCTTTTGCGCTCCGGAATTTCCCGCGGGGCGGCGTGCACCGGCGCTGACCTGAGTCAACGCGGGGCGTCATTGGCCGGTTTTAAAATGAGAATCATTGTCATTCAATAGGTTTGTGGATGGAAAGCGCGCGATCTGCCGTCGCTGACGACGCGGCGACCCTGCCGGTGTCGCTGCTGGCGCTGCCCGTGGGCGCGCGCGCCGTGATCGAACGCCTGCAGCAACCTGCCGACGCGGACGACCGCGAAGTGCTGCTGCGCCTGATTGAGCTGGGCTTTCTGCCCGGCGAAACGGTGCGCATCGTGGCCAAGGCGCACGGCGGGCAGGGGCCGGTGGCGCTGCGGCTGGGCGGTCAGTCGACCTTTGCGCTGCGCGCGCGCGAAGCCGCGCTGATCGGCGTGCGGCACGTCGAGGGGCCGGGCGCATGAACCGTCCGCAGGACGCGGCCGCCCCGGCTGCGAGCGCCGGGGGCGTTGCCGAGCCACGCGTGCTGGCCAGCAGCGCGCGCGCCTTGCGCGTGGCGCTGCTGGGCAACCCCAACTGCGGCAAGACGGCACTGTTCAACCTGCTGACGGGCAGCCGCCAGAAGGTGGCCAACTACGCTGGCGTGACCGTCGAGCGCAAGGAGGGGCGCCTGCAGTCGCCCGCCGGGCGCGAGGTCACGGTGCTGGACCTGCCCGGCGCGTACAGCCTGAACGCGCTGAGCCTGGACGAGGAGATCACGCGCGACATCGTCACCGGCCGCCGCGCGGGCGAGCCGCTGCCCGACCTGCTGGTGTGCGTGGTCGACGCCACCAAGCTGCGCCTGAACCTGCGGCTGGTGCTGGAGGCGCACCGCATGGGCCTGCCGCTGCTGGTGGCGCTGAACATGACCGACATGGCCGAGCGCCTGGGCATCCAGGTCGATGCCGAGCGACTGTCAAAGGAACTGGGCGTGCCGGTGCTGCCCACGGTGGGCGTGCGCGGCGGCGGGGCCGATGCGCTGGTGGCGGCGCTGGACGCTTACCGGCCGCCGCTGATCGGCCGCGCACCGCGGGTGGCGGCAGACCCACCCGGCATCGAAGACGTGATGCTGACGCAGCGCGCCGTGCAGCAACTGGTGGCGGATTGCGTGCGCTCGCCGCCCCGGCCGCTGGCGCGCGACGACGCCATCGACCGCGTGCTGCTGCACCCGGTGTGGGGCATGCTGATCCTGGGCGCGGTGCTGCTGCTGATGTTTCAGGCCGTGTTCAGCTGGGCGCAATGGCCCATGGAGGGCATCAAGGCCGGCATGGACGCCGCAGCGGCCTGGGTGCGCGCCCACATGGCCGACGGGCCGCTGCGCAGCCTGTTGGCCGATGGCGTGATCGCCGGCGTGGGCAGCGTGCTGGTGTTCCTGCCGCAGATCCTGATCCTGTTCGCCTTCATTCTGGCGCTGGAGGATTCGGGCTACCTGCCGCGCGCGGCTTTTTTGCTGGACCGCGTCATGGGGCGCGTGGGGCTGTCGGGGCGTTCGTTCATTCCGCTGCTGTCCAGCTTTGCCTGCGCCGTGCCCGGCATCATGGCCACGCGCACCATCACGCACTGGCGCGACCGGGTGGTGACCATCCTCATCGCGCCGCTGATGACCTGCTCGGCGCGGCTGCCGGTGTATGCGCTGCTGATCGCCGCGTTCATTCCGCAACGCCGGGTGGCGGGGCTGTTCAACCTGCAGGGGCTGGTGCTGTTTGCGCTGTACGTGGCGGGCATCGTCAGCGCGCTGTGCATCGCCTGGGTGTACCGCCTGTCGGCGCGCGGTGGCAACGCCCGGCCCACGCCGCTGATCATGGAACTGCCCGCCTACCGCTGGCCCAGCCCGCGCCAGTTGGCCTTTGGGCTGTGGGAGCGGGCACGCATCTTCCTGCAGCGCGTGGGCGGCATCATCCTGGCGGTGATGGTGCTGCTGTGGTTTTTGTCCAGCTATCCGGCCGCGCCTGCGGGCGCCGAAGGGCCGGCGATTCTGCACAGCTACGCCGGCCGCATCGGCCTGCAGCTACAAAAGCTGTTGGCGCCGGTCGGTTTCAACTGGCAGATCGCCATTGCGCTGGTGCCCGGCATGGCGGCGCGCGAAGTGGCGGTGGGCGCGCTGGGCACGGTGTATGCGCTGTCGGCCAGCGGTGACGACGTGGCGGCCCAATTGCAGGGCCTGCTGGCGCACGGCTGGAGCCTGGCGACCGCGCTGGCGTTGCTGGCGTGGTACGTCTACGCGCCGCAGTGCGTGTCGACGCTGGTGGCGGTGCGGCGCGAAACCAATGGCTGGCGCTGGCCGCTCATCATGCTGGTGCAGCTGTTCGGGCTGGCCTATGTGGCGGCGTTCGTCACCTACCGCGTGGCGTTGGCCTGGGGGGCCGGGTGATGCAGCAGGTGGTGGTGGCGCTGATCGTGGCGGTGGCGGCGCTGTATGCGCTGTGGCACTTCATGCCCGCGCGCTGGCGCAAGTCGGTGGCGGCGCGCCTGGGGCTGGGCGCGGGCGCGGGGCAAGGGGGGTGTCACGATTGTGGCGACTGCACTGCCTGCCCGCCGCCTGGCGTCAAGAAAAAATAGGAGCCAGCGCTTGTCAGTCAAGCGCTGGTAGCTACTTTATTGATAGTGACCTGGGTCTGGTAATCAGCGGTTTCTGGCTCCCTACCCCGCTGGGGGAAGGAGCCAACAGCCGCACATGGGTCAACTCAAGAGATTCCTGACCATGAACCACGCCTCAAGCGGCGTGCTCCATGCCATGCTGCCGACGCGCATGCAGGCAGGCGTCCGAGCCGGCGTCGAACTCGCGGCAGGGCGAGGGGCGCCATTCATAGATGCCGCAGCGCACGCGCTGGCCCACTTGCCCGCCCAACGCCGCGCAGCGCGGCCGCAGGTGGTCGGTACCGCGCAGGCGGCACAGGCTGGTCGTCAGGCGCGCGGCCAGACCGTCGGGCACCGGGCCGCCTTCGGACTGCAATTCAATGGCAGCAAAATCGACTCGAAAGCTGGCGCAGCACGCCCCGCAGGACAGGCAGTCTTCGTGGCGGGGGCGCATGGCGCGGGGACGTTGTGGGACGTGCGTGCAGCGGCGCTCAGTCCAGCCGGCCCAGCAGCAGGTATTCCATCAGCGCCTTCTGCACGTGCATGCGGTTCTCGGCCTCGTCCCACACCACCGACTGCGGCCCGTCGATGACGTCGGCGGTGACTTCCTCGCCGCGGTGCGCGGGCAGGCAGTGCATGAACAGGGCGTCGGGCCGCGCGGCGCGCATCATGTCGGCGTCGACGCACCAGTCGGCAAAGGCCTTGCGGCGGGCGTCGTTCTCGGCCTCGTAGCCCATCGACGTCCAGACGTCGGTGGTCACCAGGTCGGCGCCTTCGCAGGCCTTGCGCGGGTCGGCAAAGTTCTGCCAGCCCTTGCCGCTGCCGTTGCCGTCCAGCGCGGCCAGTTGCGTGTCGACCTCATAGCCGCGCGGCGTGGACACGCGCAGCGTGAAGCCGAGCAAGGAGGCGGCCTGCGCCCAGGTGTTGGCCATGTTGTTGCCGTCGCCGATCCAGGCCACGGTCTTGCCGGGGATCGGGCCGCGGTGCTCGATGAAGGTGAAGATGTCGGCCAGGATCTGGCAGGGGTGGTATTCGTTGGTCAGCCCGTTGATGACCGGCACGCGCGAATGGGCGGCGAACTGGTCGATGCGGCCCTGCTCGAAGGTGCGGATCATCACGATGTCGACCATGCGGCTGATGACGCGCGCCGTGTCCTCGATCGGCTCGCTGCGCCCCAGCTGGCTGTCGCCGCTGGTCAGGTTGACCACGCTGCCGCCCAGCTGGTACATGCCCGCCTCGAAGCTCACGCGCGTGCGCGTGCTGGCCTTCTCGAAGATCATGGCCAGCGTGCGGTCGCCCAGCGTGTGGTGCTTCTCGTACGCCTTGAACTTGCGCTTGATGAGGGCCGAGCGCGCGAACAGGTAGGCGTAGTCATCCGCCGTGAAATCGGCAAACTGCAGGTAATGCTTGATGGGCGCGCTCATTTCATTCTTTCAGGAAGGCCTCAATCAGCGGCACCAGGATGCCCACCATCTCGTCCGCCTCGGCCTCGGTCAGGATCAGCGGCGGCACCAGGCGGACCACGCTGTCGGCGGTCACGCTCAGCAGCAGGCCGGCGTCCAGCGCACGCTGCGCCAGCACGCCGCACGGCTTGGTCAGCTCGATGCCGATCATCAGCCCCTGGCCGCGCACGTCCTTCACGCCGGGGTTGCCGGCCAGCGCCTTCTGCAGCGCGGTCTTCAGGTGCGCGCCCACCTTGGCGGCGTTGTCCAGCAGCTTCTCTTCTTCCATGATGCGGATGGTCTCGACCCCCGCGCGCATGGCCAGCGGGTTGCCGCCAAAGGTGGTGCCGTGGTTGCCGGGCTGGAAGATGTTGGCCGCCTTCGGCCCCGCCACCACGGCGCCGATCGGCATGCCCGAACCCAGGCCCTTGGCCAGCGGCATCACGTCCGGCTTGATGCCCGCCCACTGGTGCGCAAACCACTTGCCGGTGCGGCCCATGCCGCACTGCACCTCGTCGATCATCATCAGCCAGTCGCGTTCGTCGCACAGCTGGCGCAGCTGCTGCAGGTAGTCGATGCGCATGGGGTTGATGCCGCCTTCGCCCTGGATGGTTTCGAAGAACACGGCCACCACGTTGGGGTTGCCCTCGGTGGCCTTCTTCAGCGCCTCGATGTCGTTCATCGGCACGCGGATGAAGCCTTCGACCAGCGGCTCGAAGCCTTTCTGGATCTTGGGGTTGCCGGTGGCGCTGAGCGTGGCGATGCTGCGGCCGTGAAAGGCCTTTTCGTACACCACGATCTGCGGGTTGGCGATGCCCTTGTCGTGGCCGAACTTGCGCGCCAGCTTGAGCGCCGCCTCGTTTGCCTCCAGCCCGGTGCAGCAGAAGAACACGTTGGTCAGGCCCGAGAGCTCGGTCAGCTTCTTGGCCAGCACCTCGGCGTTGGGCACGTGGTAGTAGTTGCTGCTGTGGATGATCTTGCCGATCTGGTCCTGCAGCACCGGCACCAGCTTGGGGTGGTTGTGGCCCAGCGTGTTCACGGCAATGCCGCCCAGGCCGTCCAGGTAGCTCTTGCCGTTGACGTCGACCACGCGGCAGCCCTGGCCATGATCGACCGCCATCGGCAGGCGGGCGTAGGTGTTCATGGTGTGGGGCGAGGCGGCTTCGATGTGCGCGGTCACGGGCGGCTCCTTGGTGCGTGAACAATAAGAATCGGGCCCACAGGCCCGCTGAAGCCGCATTCTAGGTCGCCGCTCCGGCGGCTTTGTTGCCAGCTTCGCATCACTGCGATGCGTGCGCTGCGGGGCTGGATTCAGTCTTATATAAGATACAATTTTCGTTGCACCGCAACATGCCACAAGCGTGCCCGGCGGTGTCAGGAAACGATGACGCCCACACCCACCAGCAACGAGATCTTCATCCGCGGCATCACGCGCGACGGCCGCACCTTCCGCCCCAGCGACTGGGCCGAGCGCCTGGCGGGGGTGATGGCGCAGTTCCGCCCCGGCGGCGCCAAGGGGCCGGGTGGGCATATCAGCTATTCACCCTGGTGCGTGCCAACCACGCTGGACGGCGTCAAGGCCGTGGTGGTGCACCGCGCCCTGAAGGACCACGAACCCATGGCCTGGGACTTCGTGATGGGTTTTGCGGCCGACAACGAACTGCAGGTCATCGAGGCCTGCCTGATACCAGACCGCCCCTGAGTCGCCGGCGGCGCCTCGCCCACGGAACAACGCCAACAAAAAACCGCCCGAAGGCGGTTTTTGCTTTTTGCCGACAGCGCACCCGATTCAAACGGCGGTGGGGCATTGCATGGCTGCATGCCCCGACCGGGCTGTTTGCCTGAAATCCGTCAGGCGGCGGCGGGTTGGGTGGCCAGGGTCTTGACCTTGGCCGACAGGCGGCTCTTGTCGCGAGCGGCCTTGTTCTTGTGGAAGATGCCCTTGTCGGCGACCGAGTCGACCACCGACTGCATCACCGCGAAGGCGCTCTTGGCCTTCTCGACGTCGCCGGCCAGAACGGCTTTTTCGACGTTCTTCACCGACGTGCGGTATTTGGAGCGCAGCGAAGTGTTCGCAGCGTTGAGTTTGACGTTCTGGCGGGCGCGTTTGCGGCCCGATGCCAGGCGGGGGTTCTTCTTCTTGGGCTTACCAGCGGCCATGGAAGTATTCCTTTAATGGTTTGTGGATGTTGTCGGCAAAACCTTCGATTATATATTGATCCGGTTGAATATGAAGCGCGGCAGGTGGCGGATGACGGCCCTCCGCCGCGCCAGGGGTGGTGCGCCTGCGATGAGTGACCCGCTTGGTGGTAACGGGGTGCCATAGCCCACCGTCAAGCCAATTGGCCGCGAACCAGTTCCTGCGAGAACGCCGTAGTTGGGCTACCAGCGCTGTCCTCCACAAGGGCAGCCGCGCAGCGCCTCAGGGAGCGTCATTTTTCGCGCACCAAACGAAAGCCCACCAGCACGTAGCGTGTCTCGGGCGTGTTCCAGTTGCGGAAGGCCACGCGCGAATACAGCGGCCAGCTGTGCCATGAGCCGCCACGGCGCACGCGCGCGTTGCCGTCGGCGGGGCCACGTGGGTCATCGATGGGTGAGCGGGCGTAGTAGTCCTCGCCGTACCAGTCGGCGCACCATTCCCAGGCGTTGCCGATCATGTCGTACAGGCCGAACGCATTGGGCTGGTAGCTGCCCACCGGCGCGGTGAAGGGGTAGCCGTCGGTGCCGTGGCCGGCCTGCTCGCGCCAGCGCGGCCAGCGCAGTGCGGTTTCGCGGTCGAAGGTGTTGGCGGTCTTGAGCAGCACGTCGGGGTGGTCGCCTGCCGGGTAGCGCGTGCGCGAGCCGCCACGCGCGGCGTATTCCCACTCGGCCTCGGTGGGCAGGCGGTAGACCGCACCTTCCTTCTGGCTCAGCCAGGCCGCCATGGCCACGGCGTCGTTCCAGGTGACGTTGACCACCGGGTGCCGGTCGGTCTGCGCAAAGCCGGTGTTCAGCCACGAATAGCGCACATCGCGCCCTTCGAACAGGTCGCCGCGTTCGGTGCGCGAGGGGTCGTAGTTGGCGTTGAAACCGTAGGCGCCGGTGCCGTCGCGGATCGATTCGGGTACGTAGCCCGAGGCCTGCACGAACTGGCGGAACTGGCCCACCGTGATTTCGTGCGCGCCCATCCAGAAGTCGCGCGTGATGCGCACGCGGTGCACCGGGCGCTCGTCGGCCAGGTCGGCCAGGCGCTTGGGGTCGGCATGCGGAAAGGCCTTGGCCAGCGCTTGCGGCGACTCGTCGCTGCCCATCATGAATTCACCGGCCGGGATGCGCACAAAGCGGATGCCAACGCTGTCGGTAAAGGGCTGGTCGGGGCGGACACTGGCGCGCACAGGCGGGGCCAGCACGGGCGGTGGCGATGCGCAACCGGCCAGCGTGGCGGCCAGCAGCAGCGACGAGACGGAAACGGCGCGCCGCAGCGGCGACGGCGAGGTAGTGGATTGAGGCATGACGGGGCGATGCTCGCAGCGGCGCCGGGCGATGTCAACGCGGACAAGCACGGGGTGGCGGCGATTCGGCAAGGTGGGCCGGGACCGGCCCTAATCGATGAACAGCGCCGGATCGACCGAGGCGCGGTTGAGGCTGACCGTCCAGTGCAGGTGCGGGCCGGTCACGCGGCCCGTGGCGCCCACGGCGCCCAGGCGCTGCCCGGCGGCCAGTCGGTCGCCAGCCTTCACGTCGATGCGGCTCAGGTGGCACATCATCGACAGCAGGCCGCCGCCGTGGTCGAGCCACACCGTCTGGCCGTTGAAGAAGTAGTCGCCCGTGTCGATGACGGTAGCGGCCAGCGGCGCGACCACCGGCGTACCCGTGGGCGCGGCAATGTCCATGCCGCTGTGCGGGTTGCGCGGCTGGCCGTTGAAGAAGCGCCGCAGCCCGAACGAACTGGAGCGCCGCCCGGGGCAGGGCACGCGCATCTTCAGGTCACCCGCGGGCGGCGCGCTGAAGGTGGCAATGACGCCTTGCTGGTGCACGCGCTCGCGCTCGTGCCGCGCCAGGTCCTCGGGCGACAGGTCGACGGTGCGGGGCGACACCTTCAGGTGCTGCTCGGTGTAGCGCTTGGGCGTCACGGTGTAGTCCAGCAGGCGCTCGCCTTCGGGCCCGGCCACGCGGATGTGCGCCGTGCCCGGCGTGGCCGACAGCGGAATGCCGACCAGCGTCGTCCAGACGATGGGGTCGCCCACCACCAGCAGCGGCGCGTCGTCGGCGAAAGCCCGCGGCCGCGTGGCGGCGGGGCCCAGGTCGATGCGGGCCACACCGCCCGGCACCACGGCGTGGCGCGGCCAGGCGGCGTCGGTGGCGGCCCGGGCGGCCCAGGGCGCGCCCAGGCCGGCCAGCGCGCCACCGGCGATCAGCACGCAGCGACGGGTGGGCGAAGAACGTGAAATAGGAGTCATAAGGTCGGCGAGCGCACGTGGGGACTGCGGAGCAAGCTACCAATACTATAGCCATTGCGCCGCGCGTGGGCAGCGCGGGTCGGTCGATGCGGCGTGTGCGCCGCCCCGGGTGGTCAGCTGGCCGCGTCCAGGCCGCCCTGCATGTGCACGCGCATGCAGGCCGCCGCGCCGGCCGCGTCGCGCGCGGTCAGTGCCGCCATCAGCGCGCGGTGTTCGGCCAGCGATTGCGCGGGGCGACCGGCCTTCTGCAACGAATGCTGGCGGTGCAGCTTCATCACCTTGCGCAGGTCCTGCACCATCTGCAGGCGCCAGTGGTTGTCGGCCAGCTCCAGCAGGCGCAGGTGGAAGGCTTCGTTGAGCGCGAAGAAGCGCGCCGTGTCGGGCAGGGCGGTTTCCAGGTCTTGATGCAGCGCCGCCAGTTCGGCCAGTTCGGCATCGCTGGCGCGGCCGGCGACGGCGCTGGCGGCATCGGTTTCGAGCAGGGCCAGCAGGTGGTACACGTCGGCCAGGTCCTTGGGCGATGTCTGGGTCACGTAGGCGCCGCGCCGCACCTTCATGGTCACCAGCCCTTCGGCAGCCAGCACTTTCAGCGCTTCGCGCAGCGGCGTGCGGCTGATGCCCATCTGCTCGGCAATGCGCAACTCGTCGATCCAGTCGCCCGCCGCCAGTTCACCGGCGAAGATGCGCTGGCGCAAGCGCTCAGCCACTTCTTCGTAAAGTGCGCGAGGGGCAAGTCGGGCCGTGGTCATGCGGGTCAAAAATTTCTGGCGCATTGTAAGCTTGGCCGGGGATTTTGAATTAATAATTACGGAAAACAAGGGCAGGTGGCCAACGCTGGCGTGGGGCAGCAACCACGCGCGGCCCGACCCGCCCTGCTGCGGTGGCCTGCCGGGCGCAGGCGCCCTGTTCAAGCCGTTTTTTTCTGCCGATCGTCATCGAGAGTCGAACACCATGAGCAATCCGTCGTCCGAATTCAAACCCGCCACGCTGGCCGACTGGCAAAAGGCGGCGCAGAAATCCGCCCCCGGCGGCAACGTGGACGCGCTGGGCTGGCTGACGCCAGACGGCATCACCGTCAAGCCGCTGTACACGGCCGAAGACACGGCGAACCTTCCGTATGCCAACACGTTGCCGGGCTTCGAGCCCTTCCTGCGTGGCCCGCAGGCGACCATGTACGCGGTGCGGCCGTGGACCATCCGCCAATACGCCGGCTTTTCCACTGCGGAGGAGTCCAACGCCTTCTACCGCAAGGCGCTGGCTGCCGGTGGGCAGGGCGTGTCGGTGGCCTTCGACCTGGCCACGCACCGGGGCTACGACAGCGACCACCCGCGCGTCACGGGCGACGTGGGCAAAGCGGGTGTTGCCATCGATTCCGTAGAGGACATGAAGATCCTGTTCGACGGCATTCCGCTCGACAAGGTGAGCGTGTCGATGACGATGAATGGCGCGGTGCTGCCCATCCTGGCGGGCTACATCGTGGCGGCGGAGGAGCAGGGCGTCAGCCAGGACAAGCTCGCGGGCACGATCCAGAACGACATCCTCAAGGAGTTCATGGTTCGCAACACCTACATCTACCCGCCCGAGCCGTCGATGAAGATCATCGGCGACATCATCGAGTACACGGCCAAGAACATGCCGAAGTTCAACTCGATCAGCATCAGCGGCTACCACATGCAGGAAGCCGGCGCCAACCAGGCGCTGGAGATGGCCTTCACG
>ENA-UPTA01006298-UPTA01006298.1-activated-sludge-metagenome-genome-assembly--contig:-NODE-6298-length-10513-cov-5.666475_pt1 | contig 10513 bp, 14 predicted proteins | sample MGYA00238184_ERZ773361 | MGnify/ENA primary metagenome ERZ773361 (study PRJEB29100, sample SAMN05720205) | activated sludge metagenome | isolation source: anaerobic digester from wastewater...
CCCGATGAGCTTCCTGCAGAAGGAGGCCGAGCATGTCGAAGGCTTTGCGAAGGAATGCGCCGTGGTCACGCATCACCGCCTTGAGGCCGATGAAAATGGGATTCTCAAACCCGCCAGTCCGCTGGACGAACCGCTGGTGATCCGGCCGACCTCGGAAACCATCATCGGCGCGATGTTTTCGAAATGGGTGCAGTCCTACCGCGATCTGCCGCTGCTGATCAACCAGTGGGCCAACGTGGTGCGCTGGGAAATGCGCACGCGGCTCTTTTTGAGGACAACGGAATTCCTGTGGCAGGAAGGGCATACGGTTCATGCCACGCAGGCCGAAGCCGAAGAGGAAACCCGCAAGATGCTGGGGGTCTACACGGATTTTGCGCAGAACTACATGGCCATGCCGGTCATTCCCGGCGAAAAAACCGCCGGCGAGCGGTTTCCCGGCGCGGTGAACACCTACAGCATTGAAGCCATGATGCAGGACCGCAAGGCGCTGCAGGCCGGCACTTCGCATTTCCTCGGACAGAAATTTGCGAAGGCTTCCGATATCAAGTTCCAGGACGAAAACGGATCCGAGGTTCTGGCGTGGACGACGTCATGGGGCGTTTCGACGCGCCTCGTCGGCGGCCTGATCATGACCCACAGCGACGACAACGGACTGGTGCTTCCGCCGAGGCTGGCGCCCGCGCATGTCGTGATTCTGCCCGTGATCCACAAAGATGCCGACCGCGCCGCGGTTCTGGAATACTGCAACCGCGTGGCATCAGAACTGCGCGCCGTGCAGTACGACGGCCGCGCCGTGCGCGTGGAAGTGGACGCCCGCGACATCAGCGGCGGCGAAAAAGTCTGGTCGTGGATCAAAAAGGGCGTGCCGGTTCGTTTGGAAATCGGCCCGCGCGACATGGCGAGCGATTCCGTATTCATGGGACGCCGCGACAAGGAAGCCCGCGACAAGAAGGGTGTCTCGCGCGCGGAACTGGTGGCAACATTTGCTTCACTGCTCGATGAGATTCAAACGGGCCTTTTTGACCGCGCAAAGGCGTTTCGCGAGCAAAATACCGTAAAAATCGACAAAAAAGACGATTTTTATGCCTTTTTTACCCCCAAAAACGCCGAAAAGCCCGAAGTTCACGGCGGTTTTGCCCTTTCGCACTGGAGCGGCGAGGAAGGAGTCGAAAACAAGCTGCGCGAAGAACTGAACGTGACCGTCCGCTGCATTCCCGTGGATGCTCCGGCGGAAGAAGGCAAATGCGTCATCAGCGGCAAGCCAAGCCACCGCCGCGTGATTTTCGCAAAGTCATACTGATTCAGAACGAAGCGGAACAATGGGATCGCCGGGATCCAAACCGGCATCTTACATGTTGGCCCGGACTTTCTACTTCTCTGTCGCCCAGAAGTCAGAGGGGTTGACCACGCGAATGCCCCGCACACGCCGAAGAACAAGCAGGTCTTTGTCTCCCGTCACAATGCATTCGCAATCCCCGGCGATGGCCGTTCCCAGGATTTTGTCATCATCCGGGTCCCGACACGCCGGTTCTTCCAGTTTCCGGGGTGTCACCAGAACCGCGCGCGATTTCAGGAGCCGGATGACCTCCTCGGCTTCACGACTTGAGAAGTCGAACTTCCGCACGAGTTTCTCCCGCACTTCGTCAAGAATGAAGGCGGAAAGAATGATCTCGTGGTTGATCGCACAGTACTCCAGCAATTCGTTGCACACCCCGTGCGTAATAAACGCGGCAATCAGCACATTTGTATCGAGAACGAGCTTCATGACACGCGGTCAAACACATCCTGATCCGTGTGAATCCCGCGTCGTGATGCCTTCGCCACCATGGTCTTTCGAAGTCCCCGGAATTGGCGAATGAACAGGTAATCGCGAATGGACTCGCGCACGAGGTCGCTTCGAGACACGCCTTCGGTTTTCGAAACCCGGTCCAGCTGGGCCCGTACCTTCTCCGGCAGGCTTATTGTGATAGTGCTTCTCATGTGCGATTTCCCTTTCTGTATCTGTAATATATTATCTTACAGCATCGCGTCAAGTGCAACCGAAGTCGAAAAGATTTTATATCAAACACGGATGATACAAGGTGCATATGGTTGGGCGAAGCCTCCGGCTGAGCCGAAGGAAAGAGCGGCTCGGCAGGGACGCCTCGCCCCACCTTATCTGCCTCGCCTCATACATACTTGGTATTAGAAGTCAGATCAAGCGGATGAAGAAAATCCTGCTGCGGACTATTTTTGACCTTGTCACAGGCCGGGCTTAATGGCGGTTGGGTCCGATATCTTTCCCGTATTTGTCCATGACGCAGCCGCAGATATCACAGTGCCAACCACCCCAAAGGAGTTCTTGTCGAGTCTTCGGCACGCGAAAGGATGGTGCTTTTGAACCACATTGAGGACAACAAAACCGCGTCCGGTTGATTCCCCATTTTCCATCTTTTGGAAACCGAATGCGCACTATTACTCCGATGGCCCCGCCGATCACAACGGCACTCATAATGAGAAGCATCTTCATCGTTTCATCCTGTACGTCAGCGTTCAGCCGCGAGGAACCCGCTGCGGGTTCCGAGTAGGCTGAAAGGCGTTGTTAGCCGAATCCTATAATGTAGATCAGCATACCTATGCACACTGTAATAAATAACGTAACACCGAACGCGAAGAATGATGGATTGAGATTGAATACGGCTCTCACCAGAGGGTGAACACGTCGCGTGAATCTCCCATCCCGTGGGTCAAACCAGTATGAGATCAGGAAGAATCCCCAGAAGAGAAACCCCACTAGCGCAGGAATGCCTTTCCAATTGTCGTTCGTGCCAGGGCCGATAAGAACGACGCTTACGGCAAACCCAGCGATTGCCAACCCAAAGAGCAGCATGCGATATGGTCGTAGCACTTGTGCGAATCTGCTGTACGGCAGATTTGTCACGCCACCTCTGTTGTCATCCGTCATATCCATCTCGGCTAACGTTAAATAGCCCACGCCTTGCATTTTTTTGCGCTGGTGTTTTTCATTTGCTGGGGCTGATTTTTGCTTTTTTAGCCGGCAGCGGGCAAGGATGATTTCCGTATATTTCCAGGCTGTGATGATTTTCAGGTTTTAGTGAAACCGGATGATTGGGCATCTCAGAGAGAATTCAGAAGCTGTTCCGGTGCGATGGAACAATGGAATGATGGAAGAATGGCGAATCTGAAATTTTGTGCTTTTGTGCATTTTGTGGCCATTTTTGACGATTTTAGGCCGTTTTTGACGATTTTTGGCCGTTTTTGAGCGTTTTTGGGCCATTTTTGGCGTTTTTTTGATGTTTCAAAAGATTCGGGCCTCATTTTTTTCTGCAAAACCCTTGCAATCGGGGGCGGCGGCGATTAGATTCTGGCCGGTTTTGATTGAGCTGGGGGCGTGCGGCGCATGCCGCCGTTCGGTTTGGAAAGGGAATGATTATGAAAAAGGATATACATCCGGATTACGCAGACGCGACGATTACGTGCGCATGCGGGAATGTGATTCACACGCGTTCCACGCGCAAGGAAATGCACGTGAACTCGTGCGCGGCCTGCCACCCGTATTTCACGGGCCAGACAAAGCTGATTGACACGGAAGGCCGTGTTGAGCGCTTCCGCAAGCGCTATCAGTCTGAAAAAAAGAGCTAGATTCTCGAAAGGCGGGCTCAGCGTGGAGGTTTTTCACCTGAGCCCGCCCTTTTTATGTCCTGAAACGGCATGATTTCCAGGGATTACATCCAGAAACTCCGCGACCGGCTGGCGACTGTTGAGCAGCTGCTGTCGGAGCCCGGCGTGACCACCCGGCAGGAGGCCTTCCAGAAACTGGTGGCGGAGCACAAGCATCTCAAGAAAACCGTGGCCGTCGCGGAACATTTCTTCCGGCTCGAGGATGAAGAGTCCGCAACGGAGGCTCTTCTGAAGGATTCCGGCATTGACCCGGAGATGAAGCAGATGGCGGAAGACGATCTCGCGCGCATTGAGGCGGAAAAGCCAAAGGCGGAGCGGGCCTTGACCGTGGCGCTGCTGCCGCCGCGCCCCGAGGACAGCCGCAACACCATTATTGAAATCCGCGCCGGCACCGGCGGCGAGGAAGCCGCGCTTTTTGCGGCGGATCTTTTCCGGATGTACACCCATTTCGCGGAGACCCAGGGCTGGAAGGTCAACATCATGGACGCCAGCCCGTCGGCCATCGGCGGCTACAAGGAAATCATTTTTGCAGTGGAGGGCGAGGATGTGTACCGCGTGCTCCGCTACGAGAGCGGCGTGCACCGCGTGCAGCGCGTCCCCGCAACCGAGGCCAGCGGGCGGATCCATACGTCGGCCGCCACGGTGGCCGTGCTGCCCGAGGCGGAAGATGTGGATCACATTGACATCAAACCGGAGGAAATCCGCATTGATATTTTCCGGTCATCCGGCCCGGGCGGGCAGAGCGTCAACACAACCGATTCGGCCATCCGCATCACGCACCTTCCCACGGGACTGATTGTTCAAAGCCAGGACGAGCGGTCGCAGCACCGCAACCGCGACAAGGCCATGCGCGTCCTGAAAGCGCGCCTGCTGGACAAATATCAGCAGGAGGAGGCCGAGAAATACGCCAGCCAGCGCAAGTCGCAGGTCGGGACGGGCGACCGCAGCGAGCGCATCCGCACCTACAATTTCCCGCAGAACCGGCTGACGGATCACCGGATCAACCTCACGCTGTACAGCCTTGACCGCATTATTGAGGGCGACATCAAAGACCTCACCGATGCCCTTTATGAATTCGACGTTGCGGAGCGCCTTGAAAAAGAACTCAAAGCCTGAATCGGTTCGCGATCTGCTGCGCGAAACGGAATCGCTGCTGACGGAGCACGGCGACGAGGAAGCCCGGCGGAAGACGGAACTGCTGGTTTCCCATTTGTGCGGATGCCGGCCGCTTCAGATATACACCCGGCTTGAAGACCCCGTGTTCCCGGCGCTGCGGCGCGCGGTGGAACTCGGCCGGGAACGGCTCCTCAAAAATGAACCGCTCCAGTACATTATTGGCGAGACGGATTTTTTCAACTGCACCCTCAAGGTTGATCCCCGTGTCCTGGTTCCCCGTCCGGAAACCGAAGAACTGGTTCAGCTTGTGCTGGAAACCGCGGAGCTGTGGAAGATTTCTTTACCCGTGATTGCAGATGTCGGGACGGGTTCCGGCTGCATTCCCATTGCCCTGTGCAAAGAGCGGCCCCGGGGACGTTACATCGGCATTGATTTGCATGCGGACGCCCTTGCGCTTGCGAAGGAAAATGCGGCGCTTAATGGTTCGGGCGACGCCATCCAGTGGAGACAGAATGATTTGCTGGCCGGATTCCCTCCGGAGTCACTGGACGCCGTGACGGCCAACCTGCCGTATATTCCCTCCAGTGAATGCGCAAAACTTCCGCCTCACATCCGCGAATTTGAACCGCTGACCGCCCTCGACGGCGGGGCGGACGGCCTTGACGCCATCCGCCGGCTGGTTCCGCAGGCCGAGGCGGTCCTGAAAAGCCCGGGATGGATTTTTCTGGAAATCGGCGCCGAACAGGGACAGGATGTGACGGCATTGCTGGAACAGCATGGCTTTGAAAATGTGACGGTCAAAAAAGACCTGGCCGGGCTGGACCGCATTGCAACCGGAAGAAAAACATGAAAAAACGGCCTTCATTCGGGAAATTCAAAATTCCGCAGCCGGCAGTTCTGCTGCCGGTGATTATTGTTGCCGGAATCGTGCTGATGCTGCAGTCCCAGTGGACCAAAAAGAACCAGCGCCTGTTCAAAGGCATCGGCGGCCTCGAGCGCATTGCCTGCCAGTACTGCCGCGGCACCGGCGCCATCATGAATGAGGAATCCGGGGATCAGACAGAGGTCATCTATTGTCCTGTCTGCTACGGCGTGGGCTTCCGTTTTCTCCGGCGGCTGGACAAGAACGACAAAATCTGCCCCGCGTGCGGAGGCCTGGGCCGCCTGCAGGATCTCGAGTCCGGCCATTTCAGAACCTGCGGACGCTGTGACGGGCGGGGGCTCATCCGGGTGGAGACTGAAACTGCGGGGGAATCGGACGGAGATTCCCCCTGATGTTTGATTCGCTGACCGCTTCGCTGCAAAAAGTTTTCAAGAACCTGCGCGGGTACGGGAAACTTTCGGAGAAAAACATCCAGGACGCACTGCGCGAAGTCCGCCTCGCGCTGCTGGAGGCGGATGTCAACTTTCAGGTGGTGAAGGATTTCATCGCGCAGGTCCGCGAGAAAGCCATGGGGCAGGCCGTGCTGGACAGCGTCACACCCGGCCAGCAGGTCATCAAGGTGGTGCACGACGAACTCGTAAATCTGCTGGGCGTAGATGCTGTTGGCTTCACCCTGTCCCCTGCCCCGGCGGCGATTCTGATGCTGGGCCTGCATGGCGCAGGCAAGACCACCACCTGCGGCAAGCTCGCGCTGAAATGGAAAAAGGAAGGGAAGAAAGTTCTGCTGGCGGCCTGCGACATCCGCCGCCCGGCGGCGGTGGATCAGCTCAGAATTCTCGCGCAGCAGGTGGGAGTAGAGATTGTCACCCCGCAGAAGGGCGAATCCGTTCCGGGCATTGCAAAGCGCGCGGCCGTGGAGGCCGCCAACCAGAAGGCGGATATTCTGATTCTCGACACCGGCGGCCGTTTCCAGATTGACGAAGAGCTGGTGGAAGAAGTCCGCGAAGTCCACCGCGAAGTGAACCCCGCCAACACGATTCTTGTGCTGGATGCGGCCACCGGCCAAGAGGCCGTGAATGTGGCGAAGGCTTTTCACGAAAAACTCGGCCTGACCGGCCTGATCCTGACCAAGCTCGACGGCGATGCGCGCGGCGGCGCCGCGCTTTCCGTGCGGCACATCACCGGCTGCCCCGTGATCCTGGCGGGCACCGGCGAAAAAATGGACCGGCTGGAGCCGTTCTATCCCGAACGCATGGCTTCGCGCATCCTCGGCATGGGCGACGTCCTTTCACTGGTGGAGAAGGCACAGCAGCAGGTCGACACCGGCGAAATGATGGAAATGGAGGAGCGACTCCGGAAGAACACGTTCAGCCTGGATGATTTCCTCGGCCAGATCCAGCAGCTCAGGAAAATGGGACCGCTGGGCGATCTGCTGGAAATGATGCCGGGCGGCGCGCAGATTCCGGCCCATGTGAAGCAGCAGATGGCCGCCGCGTCGGGGGACGGGATCAAGGTCACGGAGGCCATCATTCGCAGCATGACCCCGAAGGAAAGGGCCCATCCGGAAATCATCGGCGCCAGCCGCCGGAGGCGGATTGCGGCGGGCAGCGGGACGCGCGTGCAGGACGTAAACGAGCTGCTGAAGCGTTTTGAGGGGGCAAAAAAAATGGCCCGGACCCTGAAAAAATCACAAAAAAGGTTGCTTCGGTTCGGGAAGTAAGATATGAAACGGAACTTTCTTCCCGGGAAAGACCGGGATATGACCGGCTGAGTTGAGTCAGCCTGGAGGATGGAGTTACATGGCAGTTAAAATTAGATTACGTAGAATGGGTGAAAACAAGCTGCCCTTTTTCCGCGTGGTAGTGACCGACACCCGTAATCCGCAGACCGGAAACTTTCTGGAAACCGTCGGCTGGTACGACCCCAAGAAAAAGGCCGGATCCGACATCAAGCTGGACATGGACCGCATAGACTACTGGCGGGGCCAGGGCGCCCAGATGTCCGTCACCGTCAAGGATCTGGTCAAAAAGGTTGCCAAGACTTTGCCTCCCAAGGCTCCCAGGAAAAAGGCCAAGGCCGCGGCGGAAGCACAGGCGGAAGCCTGAGGGCTGATTCCCGATGAAGGCGCTCATCGAATATATCGTCCGCATTCTTGTGGATCATCCCGAAGAGATTCAGATCACCGAAGTGGACGGCGAGAAAACCGTCATCTTCGAGCTGCGCTGCAACAAGGATGACATCGGGAAGATCATTGGCAAGAGCGGAAAGACCGTCGGGGCCATCCGCACGCTGGTGAGCACCGCCGCCGCCAAGGAAGGCAAGCGCGCGATGCTCGAGATCGTTGACTGATGCGCCATGCCGGCGTGCCTCAAGATTGACGTCATATCCATTTTCCCCGAAATCCTCGACGCCTATCTCGGGGAAAGCATGATGAAGCGCGCCGCGCAGGCGGGGCTGGTTTCATTCCGGACGATTGATTTGCGCGACTACACCCACGACGTCCACCGTTCCGTGGACGACCGTCCCTATGGCGGCGGACCGGGCATGGTCATGAGACCGGAACCCCTCTTCGAAGCGGTTGAATCCATCCGCACGCCGGATTCCCGCGTGATCCTGATGTCGCCACAGGGCAGGCCCTTCACCCAGCCCCGCGCAAAAGAACTTTCAACCGAAAAGCACCTGATCCTCGTTTGTGGGCACTACGAGGGCGTGGACGAGCGCGTGCGGCAGAAACTGGTGGACGAGGAAATCTCCATCGGAGACTACGTGCTGACCAACGGCATTCTGCCGGCGGCTGTCGTCATTGACGCGCTGGTGCGCCTCATACCCGGCGTGCTGGGCGCGGGCGAGGAGGCCGTGGAAAAGGAATCGTTCCAGGACGGACTGCTGGAACACCCGCAGTACACACGCCCTGCGGAATTCCGCGGCATGAAAGTTCCCGAAATCCTGCTTTCCGGCAACCACGAGGAAATTGCCCGCTGGCGCCGCAAACAGTCTCTGCTCGAAACAAAGAAATCCCGGCCGGATCTACTGGAACGTGAGAAGGATTGATTCCTGAGCGGGGTTTGTTCTATATTCCGGGAAAACGCAGATGTTGTGCGCCGGGAAACCGGGAAAGGATCTCTATGGCGGATATTACAGTCAATTGCCCTGCATGCAACCATGCCTGCAAGGTTTCGGAATACGTTTCCGCGGAAAGCATTCCATGCCCATCCTGCGGCATGCCCGTGCCGATACCGACCACCGCCCCGCCCAGCGAGGCTTCCATCCAGAGCACACTGCGCCTGAAAAAGACCTTTGAGAAAGGGCTGGTGGAGAAGAAAGAGGAACCGACAGTCCGTAAAAAGGAAATCAAGCGTTCGTCCTCAATGGAGAAGGTTCACCAGACGAAGGAGAAGGCCAGGGGCCCCAACCCCGCCTGGGGTGTGCTGATGCTGCTGGTCTGCGGAGGCGGGATGTTCTATCTGCTCTATTCAATGGGACAGCATCCTGAATACATGCAGTACTATAAGTGGATGCGCAACGGGATCGGCGCGATCGCGCTCGGCCTCCTCTATCTCACGGCTTTCCAGGAAAGCCACGTCCAGGGGTTCCTGACCCTGCTGGTCCCGCCGTACGGGCTTTACTATGTCTATGTCCGCGCGGATTCCTACGCCGTGCGCGCGATGTTCACCGCGCTGCTCATCGCAGTGGCCGCCGAGTACAAGTATATGCGCGATGATTCTCTGATCACCCACGCCAATGATGGCTGGCAGAACTTCATCCAGGGCGGCGAGGACCTCATTGACGCCGCGAACAAGGACGTCGAGAAGTTCTAGCTCAGACGAGATCTATCAGGTCGCTGATGCCGCCGGCTTCGGATTTCTTTTCCGGGGCCTTTTCGGGACGCTTTTCCCCCTCGACCGCTTCCGGCGGCTGACGGGATTCCTGCTGCTGCGACTGCGGCGGACGTTCACGGCGAGGACGATTGCGGTTCCTGCGGTTCCGGTCATAGGGCTGGCCGCCCCCGCCCCGGTCGCCGCCCCGGTCACCGCCCTCGCCCTGCGGACCGCCGGCCAGGGCCTTCTTAAAGGTGTTCGCGCGCATCAGCGCGGCACCCGCCTGACGCGCATCGTCCTCAACCTGCCGGTTGGAGGTGATGACCACCACGCCTTTGCGTCCGTAGCTTTTCACCAGCTTCTCCGCCAGCGCGGGCAATTCCTGCACGGAGGCGGCATAACTTACCTTGATGTTCCGGAACGGTTCGTTCTCGGGCACCGAGCGAAGCACCTCGCCGGTCAGCATTGCATGCATGGTGACGTTTTCCTTTTCCGCATAGCGCGAGAGGGCATGCAGAATGTCAATCTGAACCTTGGGCGGAAGCCGGTTGCTCCCGCCGCCAAGCGCCATGACGTCAACCAGGATAATCTTGTTGGGGGTTCCCAAATCCTTCACTCCGAATATTTTCTTCCAAAAACTCATCTGTACACCTGTCCATTCATTTATCTGATATCCAGCAGGATAAGCCGGAGAAAGTATATCATTTCCGGAATGTTATCAAGCGGCGGTTGCCTGGCCGAGCGTATTTTTTCAGGCTTCCACGGATTATGCGTTGTGCGCGCGGAGGTGAAAGGCTAAACTGCGGGGCAAAGTTGGTTGTTTGGGCGCCGGCGCGGCGCAGAAGAGGATAACAAAGGGACTGTGATGAGCGCAACGATTTCCAAAGAAGCGATTCAGTCGGTGATCAGGGGCCGGTGCGCACAGCCGGCGGGAATTCTGGGCATGCATCCGCTCGGAGGACAGCCGGCGGGCGTTTCTGTCCGCACATTCCAGCCCTACGCAAAGGAAGTGGCC
>ENA-UPTA01006299-UPTA01006299.1-activated-sludge-metagenome-genome-assembly--contig:-NODE-6299-length-10512-cov-7.628192_pt1 | contig 10512 bp, 15 predicted proteins | sample MGYA00238184_ERZ773361 | MGnify/ENA primary metagenome ERZ773361 (study PRJEB29100, sample SAMN05720205) | activated sludge metagenome | isolation source: anaerobic digester from wastewater...
AGGAGGTGATCCAATAAAAGATGGCTAAGTGCAGTAAGGATGAGAAAAAAGGTGGGAAGAAACCACCTAAGAAGTAAGTAGTCGCGGACGCAAGTCCGCGGCTTCATAAAAATAGGAGATATAATGAGTATACTAGAAGAATATCTTAAAAAGATGTACACTGAATCTGACAATGATGACATTGCAGAACTTAAGGAAAAGATAGAGAAGGAAAAAGCCAAGCTTAAAGAAGCCGAGGAAAATCTTGCTAAATCCGAAGAGAGCGATGACAATCTAGGCAAACATGGTAACAATAAAATAATCCGCAAAGCTAAAAACCGAATAGCGGATTATGAGAAAAAAATTGCAGAAATGCAAAAAAATCGTAACAATTTTTAAAATATATAGTATAATATAACGTAATTGTTTTGCATCCAATACCCTAGTGGGTTGGAAATAAAAATTAAAATGCGACCTTTAAGGCGCAAAGGAGAACACATGCACAATACTAAAAAGAGCTTAGGCTCACAAATCTACATTAATCAAATCCTTGATGACGTTTCTAGTTTCTTTGGAGACGTAATAACAACAGCAGCGAAGACGTACACACTAGGCACCGGTTCAAGCCAACCGTCCATGTGGATCTGGAATGACAGTTCGTGGGCTGATTTTATGAATCGTGACTTTTCTGTACCATGTCAAATTCCAACATATCCAGTGTCAAATTACAGCGTACTTAAGGATGGATCTTCACTCATAGAAATAGCCGTCACTGGATTTGCTGATGATGAGTTAACTGTAGAAAAAAACGGTTCAAAGATAATAGTCCGTGGCAAACGCCACAAACAAGAACAAAAGGACTCACAAAAGAAGTATATGTATAAAAATATAGCTTGCCGTGATTTTGAACTAGAATTCCAGGGTGCCGATTCATGGGATTATTCACAAATAGAAGCAGAAGTTGACAAAGGAATACTTTCTATTAAGATACCTTTAACAGCAGAATCAAAACCGCTCGAGATACAAATAAACAAAAAGAAATAATGTCTCACTTACCATGTGTAGGAGGCGTTCTAAAATCCCCGGTTATCCCGGGGATTTTTACTTTTTTTTCTCATTCTGGCGTAATATAAGAATATGAATATTATATCATACACAGTTGACTTCGGTCTATCATCTTATCAAGGAAATGTGGCGGTCTTTCCATTTAGTGTTGTTATGCAAACTAATTCTAAGAAGATTGAAAATTATTGCAAAACAACATGGCCAAAACTAATGACACATCAGCAATATACTCCACAAGATAATCTTGACAAATATAAGATGTATAAATATATAGAGAATTCATTAACAACTGCAGACAAAAATGATATACATAAACTTGCATATGATCGTCAATGGATGACTCCATTAGAATATAGTAATAGAATATCTGAATGTAAATTGACTGCTTTCGGATGTAAGTTATGGTCTGATCCTGTTACTCCATATCTCGAATTAAAAGGCACCATATCTATAGACATTATTAAATTATTTGGATACTATATAAAGAAGCAATGGTTTACATTTGAAACATCAAGTGGCATATTATATGAAAGTCCGATTCTAAAAATGAAGAAGCCAGTACCGTTCATTGTAAAATATACCGGCTCACAGAAACCATATGATATATTATTAGCGGAAGTTATACGTCAAACTAAGCAGCAGAATTCAGACATCAATAGAATGCTAGTTACAGCAACGAAACTTAAACATATACATAAGTATAATAAGAAATTAGCATGGAATACAGACTATAGTGCTATAACAGTTGAAATCACAGAAAAAATAAGACTGCTCAAAGATAAAGCACTTGCGAATCCAATTAAATATGGATTACTTGGACTGACAACTTATCAAATAACAAAAGACTGGAAACCAGCTACAAAAGGACTCGCTGCTGCGACGACATATTTATACATGAAAGGAAAAAAATGAACAAACTAAGTGATTACCTTGAATATATGACCCGAAAGGAAATGCAAGCCGTTAGTGAAGCAGGGCAAAGTAACTTAGCATACTCATCAAAAATAGAAGCGTCAAAACCTAAGGAATAATAAAATGTTTAAGATATATGCAAAAATGATAGCTGAGGATAAAGGATTATTAAGAATTATAGTCGCATATCCTGGCAGGTTCAGTCCACCGACGAAAGCACATGGATATGTTTATAAATTATTGTGTTCTGAGTTTGGAGCAGATAATGTATTTATATTGACAGCAAATCCAAAGCAGCTTAATGATAAAAATCCCTTTACATTCGACCAAAAAAAAGAGATGCTAATTGCCGCAGGAATATCAGCCGATAAAATAAAACAAATGCAAGGATCAGCATATCGATGGGAAGATATAGCTAAATCAATTGGGTTAGTTAAACCAGAAACTGTATCGCTTGTATCTGCAATGGGAGCTAAGGATGCAGAAAGAGTTGACACAACAAAATATTATCAGGAATATGATGCAACATCAGAACTTGAGCCGATGAATGTTCATGGATATATAAAAATAGTTGATAATATGAAAAACGATTCTGATGAAATAATGAATGCATCTGCGGTGCGTGCTGCGTTTAGATCTGGTGATATGGATATTGTACGTAAAAGTGTAGAACCTGGTGTATTTACATGGCTCACAAAAAACTGGAGTAAATAATATGAGCCTTTCTTTATATATAGAAGCGGTCAGTAATAAATTAGCTAATGGCATACGAAGAATTGAAGCTGCATTGATTACATTATATGATATAGAAAATGCAACAAATGAACGTGCCATATCTAGAAAATTACAACATATCAGTAGAAACTTAATGAAAGCTGTAACATATTTTGGATTAGAAGAGTATGAAGGAATATCAATCAAAGGTGAAATAAAAAATAGTATTGCTATAGCAACAAAAACACTTAGTGAAATATTATCAGCATATAATGATGGAATTGATGATCCAATAGGCTGGGGCAAAAATTGTATGGATATAGTTGCAACATTTTCTGATGCGACAAGAAAAAAAACAGAAGGTCAAGAATGATACCAACAAGCAGAAAACTCGAAAATATAGTTCCTAAAGAACATAGAAAAACTTTTTCTCTTTATAGCGAGGCAGACGATACACAATTCAATCTATCAGCATCACCAAAAAAAGATGCCGGCAATGAAGGTATACCCGCAGAACAAGAGCCAATGGCTGCATCACCAGTTCCTGAACCCGTCGAAGATAAGGGGACAAAAGACCAGAGTACTTGGCTTGTTAAAAAGCTTGTTGGTTTACTTCGTTATGCCGGGGCAATGGCTATAGAAGTACGTGGAGCCGTTCCGGATGAAGCATTTGAAATAATAGATAAACTTCAAGATGAACTTGAAAATATAGCAGCATCACTCGAACCATTTGTATCTTCAAAACCACAAGAAGAAATAGAAACAGAGCAACCTGTCGAAGAAGAACCATCACAAGAAACTGAGGAACAACCAGTAGAAACAGCCGAACCAGCTGCTCCAAAAATAACAGATAAGCAGAAATTTAAACTAAGGTAATATTATGATACGAGATTGGAATGAAATGACTAAAGATCAGAAAACTAACTTTGTAATGGATTATCTTGATAATGAAAGCAGTATAGAAGATCTTATTGATGAAGTAATGCAAATTATAAATTTCAACGATATGATTGATGACTGGTGGACGTCTGACACAAATGATACAATCGAAAAAGAATGGAAGGCATTATCTTCAGAAGAACGTATAGAAAGAATAGAAGATGAAATAGAATCATGGGACAAGCTTGCGTTGATAGAATTTTTAATAGATCACATGTCCAATGCAGAACTTGAAAACTTTAAAGTTATTTACGAAGGTACAAAGTAAAATGAAGTTAGTAGGTTATCTAGAAGGAATTACAGGAACAATTAAAGTTTATACAGAAGGTGGTGCGGCAGTTCATGGCGTAAAAATGAATCGTGAACAAGTACATACTCTATTTGATATTATTCAAAAAAAGTTTTTAATGCCAATGGGAATTAAAAAAGAAAATGAAGAATATGCAAAAATTGGATCATGGAGTGCAACACATGAATTCCCTAATGATAAATTATATGGTGATATTGATATACTAATTAATTTAAAAGATAAAGATTTTGCTGCACAAGCACAATTGATTAAGACATTGTATGAGAATTTCGCATCTAAATATCCTAGTTACGAATTCCCTCCAATAAAAATTAATAAAGGAACTAATGTTGTTTCAATCGGTCTTCCTGTTTCTGATACTGAATTCGGACAAGTGGATTTCTTTTTGACTAAAAATTTTGATGCGATAAAAGTTGGATATATACATACAGAGCAGTCTAAAATTAAAGGTAAATTTAAAATGGTTGCTATAAATTCTTTAATGAAATTAATAAATCCAGATTTTAGATGGTCACCAGCAGCTGGATTAAAAACTTCAGATGGGTATGTTACTGATGTGAATAAAATTTCCAAATTAGTAGGTTTTGATTTTTCAACAATGACCTCAATGACTAATGTTTGGAATAAAATAAAAGAATTAGCAACACCACAACAACTAGAGGATATAAAAATAGATTTACGTAAACTTGGAATAAATGATGTTGAAGTTCAACAATTTGATGATATGGTGAAATAATGAAACTAACTGATTTTTTAGAAAATATAATTTATAATGAAGCAGAAACAGTTAAACTTCATATACAACATTTAGAAGAATTAATTCTTTCTGGTTCAGTAGATACAGTTATTGATGTACTTAATCAAATTGTAAAAGGATCTGTTAAGCCAACACTTAAAGTCGATGGTTTTCCTGCGGTTATATTTGGCATTGATCCACAAACAAAAACATTTGCAATTGGTACAAAAAGAATTTTAACACGTCCAGCACACTCAATACAAGAAATAGATGAAATATATTCAGATAATCCTGAACTAGCGGCTTTATTTAAAGGTTTGTTTCCTTTATTATCTCAAGGTAAAAATCTTAATAGCATGTACTCTGGTGACTTAATGTGGAGTCCGCGAAATACAATTAAAGCAACTGAAGAATTTCTTGAGTTTCAACCAAACACAATTAGATACCAAGTTCCTATTGATTCTGAATTAGCAAGAGAAATGAAAGGTTGTGAATATGGAATTATACTTCATACCAAAATGACTGGACCCACAATAAAACAAATGAGTAAAACTGGAGATGTAAACGTTTCAGATTTCAAAGGAATCAGAAATTTATGGGTTGGAGATGCAAATTTAAAATCTTATACATCTAGCGATGCAGATCTTTCTATGTTTACTCAAGAAATTAATGAACTAAAGAATCTTGAAGAAACTATTGATGATCTTGGCTTTAATAAAGGAAAGTTATATTCTTTCTTTGTGAAAGTAAATAAAGAAAATTATACTACTGAAGAAAAAGTTTCTATGCTGAAAGATTATTTTTTAAGCGAATATAAAAGTCCACGTCAAATTGATAAATTTCTTGATATTTATAATAATCATCAAGATAAGATTTATAAATTTATAAAGCTGAATGATAAAATAATTGAAGTTAAAGATAAAATAATTGATAAAATTAACAGTACAAGTCTTTTAAAAACGTCTCATAGCACGGGTAATGGAACATATGAAGATAATTCAGGTGAAGGTTTTGTAGCTATTCATAATGGTAATTTTATCAAGTTAGTTAATAGAAAAGAGTTTAGCAAAATGAATGCCGCCAGACACGGAGAAGAATAAAATCTGCACGAATTGAAAAAATGAAACGTAATCTAGATATAATAGATAGGAATCATGATGAATTCGTTTATTTATTAAAAGCATATAAAATAGTAATTCACGCTAAGAACATGATAGTATCAGCGTTAAACAAATCTTCGCAAGAAATAAAAACATTTTTACAGACCGAAAATGGTCTACAACCAACATCACCAGAAGGTTATTGCGTAGTAAGTGTCAATGATAAAATCTCAAAATTGATAGATAGACTGGAATTTTCAAGAGCTAACTTTCAAAAATAAACAATATAATCATATGGAGATATATTATGAACCTTGAGAAATATTTACAAAAAGTATATGATGAAGCATTAGCGCAAGAACCACAAGCAGAAGGTGGAGCAATTGGTGGTCAAATGCAGAAAAATGCTGCAGAAATAAAAATCGTAGCAAATGCTGCAGGCGAGAAAAAAATAGCCGGGTTTGGTTATATAGCCGGACAAGACTTAAGTGTTATTGTAAACAAAGCTATTATAGGTCTTCAAAAAATGGGAAAAAATACTATAGAAGCTCAAGTCGCAGGTCTTGGAGCCTGGATTCAAAAGAGTGACCCAGAAGTATGGGAAGCTATTCAAGATATTGGTGGTTTAGAAAAATTACTTGGTAGTCAAGGCGAGCCAGATATTCGGGTTGTAGGCGCTGGCAAAGGAAAATCTGTAATTATAACACCAGACAATCCATATAATCAAAAAAAGCCATCATATATATGGCCGCAAGATAAAAAACAAGGAGCAGTTCAATGATAGAATTCAATGCAAATAAAAAGAAACTCAGTGAATATATAACTGAGATGGGTGTTAGGTTTGGGCAAGGTGAAACAAGAGAACCATTTGAAGATTATAGAGATTTTTTATCAACTATAGCAAAATCAAATATTAAATCAAGTTCAATGGTTGAATATGACAATCAAGAAAATGAATGGCGCAAATTAGCTAACAATTGTGGATATGATGGACTTAAGGATATGGCTGCAGCAATAGTCAAATTAACTGATGCTGGAGATCTTGAAGAAGGTTTTGATGGACTTGAGGGGCTAGCAGTTGAGACTGCAAATAAAGAACTGATGGCCGCATCTGATTATGCTAATGTTGGTTCCGGAGATCAGCTGCTAGTTAGTATGTTCTATGGTGGTAATAGAATGAAGCAATGGAAAAAATATGCGAAGCCATATATAAAAGCAAACATATTTATAGAAGAATTGAAAAACTGGGATCAATATGGATTTGCAGAAAATGAGAATATGCGTATAGAATTCACAAGTCCGACATCAGCTATCATATACTTTAATCAAGGCATAAATGTTAATCAGACAAATGATGAAGTAAAAAAACGTTTTCATAGAGCTCTTGAGAATGGTGATGAACTTTTTGATTTTACAATAGCAGAAGAATTTGAATCCGACAAATGGACACTTAAGGTAAAATAATATGATAGAGTTTAATGGTAAATATAAGAAATTAAGTGAATACATTGAGATGGGTGTCAGTTTCAATCAGCATCAACCAGTACAAAAATTCGAAGAATATAATGACTTTCTTAATGCTTTGGCTCATAGTAAAATAAAATCCAGCATGATAATTGGATATAATAATCAGGAAACCGAATGGGCAAAGATGGCTCAAGAAAATGGTTATGATTCAATAGAAGAATTGGCGAATCATGTCGCTGAACTTGGTGGTGATAGCATAGAACACGATGCGTTTGAAGGACTTGAAGGACTTGCAGTATTATCTGGCAATAAAACATTAATGGATGCATGCGACTATTCAAAAGTGGGTAAATTTGACTTACTTATAGTTAGTATGTTTTATGGTGGACAAAGGCTGGCGCAATGGAAGAAATATGCTAAACCATATATTACTATTGAAAAATTTATGAATGAATTAGATAATGCTCACAACTGGGATGTATATTTTGGATGTAGCATTAAGATAACTAGTAAACATTCATTTGTTGTACAATTTGAAACACGTGGACCTGTAACATTAGTGGAAAATAATAAAAAAGACTTTTATAAAATGCTTGAGAATATGGATGGAATATTTGACTTCGCTATAGCGGAAGATTTTGAAAATTCTAAATGGACAATAAGTGTAAAATAATAGTATTATGGTGTCTATTAACATTGTTGCATAAACTCTGGAAGATATAGGAAAAAAAATAATGTTTAAAAATTATTTAAAAAATATAGCATATAATGAAATGGCGATTGCAAAGCCTGAAAAAGTATTGGCCATGATGGTGCTTAATTCCTTAGATGAAATGGGATATTATAGAACTAATCAAACTGAAAATAAAATTAATTTGCGAACTGATGATGAACGTGAAATAAAAAAGATAATAACTTCTGCAATTCCCGGCATGGCAATATCTTTATCCGAGCCTATAATGTCCAAAGCTCTTGGTGGAATTAGTAATTCATTTCCAACGTATGAGATTACGCTAACAAAACCATTAAAAACCGATGCCGGCGATTTTCCTAAAGGACTTTCATTTAAAATTGCAAATGCATTAAAATCCTCAAACAATGGATCCAATGCATCACAACTTGGTGGTAAATCATTAACACCAACAGAATTAAGACTCGAAGATAAAAAGTGGACAAAATCGAAAGATATAAAGAAAGCTGTTATGCTTAATATGTCTAATAAGTACAATGATAATATACGTCAGTTCGTAGAGATGTTAATTGATGAAATAACATTAAAAATAGATTCCAAAAAACAAAAGATCAATGGAATTATAGACATAGCAGATAACGAAAGAACTGAAATCATATTGTCTGATGATATTATGAAAAAAGTTGCATTGCTGAATCCTATAGACTTAAATATTATAGGCAAAAATCTTGGCGAAGTATTAGGCGGCATATATTTCTTTCAGAAATATTCAGCTAGTAATGTACTTTATCCGTCACAGAGTAACTTTCCACTGATTGACTTTATAGTAGATGATGTTGTATTTGTTTCTGCTAAATATGGTGCCGGGGCAGCACCATCAACAAAAGTATTGGCAGATAAATATCTAGAAAACCCAAAAGCTTATTCAAAGATTGATAGTAGACTTAAACGTATACTAGAGACTATAGCGTCAGCATCCACATTGACTTCATATTTAACTGCAGCCGAATATATGCAAACTAATATTTATAGTAAAATGGAAAAGTACAGATTAGTTGGTGAAACTGACAGGGATACACAAGAACTTACAGTAAATTTTATCAATAAGAAGTTTGCACAATTTGGTGAAGATGAAGACAGAATGATAGAATTTTTACGTAAAGAATTCTGGCGTTATGCACCAAGTGAACCTGATATAAATAATGTAATGGATAAAATAATATCCGGAAAGAAAAGCGAAGGAATAATATTATATCCATTAGAATCTGAACTTGTTGCGGCAATGAATGCGGACATTTCAATGATAGCAGGACTTAAAGCAATAACTAAAACAATGGGTGTTAAACAATTATATTTTGATTTTCAGATAAATAAGAAAAAACGGAATGTTATGTTCTTAATAAAATTATTTGAAACTAAAGACTTTAAATTTGCACTCTCAACTAGTGTCAATAATTATGTAAATTCTAATATATCTTTTAAAATGATATAATATTTGCGCGGACAATATAATAAAACATGAAAGAAGACACTATAGATATACTTCATCATAATCGTTCGAGATCAAAACTTATTGATTTAATTGCTGATTATATAGAAAGAATTATGAGTGTAGACGCTGCATTGACACTTTTTCATTTTGATACAATGTTCAATCGTATAACACCAGATAATGAATCTCAAGTAGTTATAGATAACTATAAACAATATATAAACTCTGAAATTGCCGAAAATGATAAATCCTGCATATATACAATGAGAGATTCTAAAAATGTAATAGACTCTTTAATAGAGAATTTTGCAAATACTTCAGCAATGAATAACCCATTTCTTAAAAAATGGTTAAACAACAGAGGAGTATCTGACGATCAGATTATCAGACACAAACTTATAGATTTACGTTATATTGCAGATTATGATGAACACGATAGAAATGCAACTGGTGCCACAATACATCCCGCATTGCGTGGATGGATAACTGAAATAGAAGCGCCAGATTGGATTCCTAATGGAGTAATGATACCAGTACGAGATCTTAATGGAAATATAATTGGATGTCATAATAGATTCTTATCCACTGTGCCTAAGATTAAGTTTGCCTCGAGTATTCCTAATTTTCATTTATTTACTAATCTCCGAAACAATACCACTTTCAAAAGAATCTTTATTGTTGAGGGGAGTTTTGATGCACTTGCAATTGAAACAGCAGATCCAGAGGCTGGATGGATAGCTCCAAGTACTGGATATTGGACGGCAGAACAATTAATAAATCTTGTACACGTCCTTGATACGTTTCGTCATTCTGAAATAATTTCATGTTTTGATAATGACCTGGTCGGATTAAAATCAAATTTATTACTGACACACGCATTAGGCATGATAAAATTTAATGTATCTATTATGACATTTCCAAAACCGGCAAAAGATCCGGCTGAGGCAATATTCAAATATGGTATGAAAATAGATGATATAGAAAAGAGAGAATATAAATCAGCTTTAATAGAATATGCACAAGCTCCTCGAGAACCTCTAAAAAAATTCGAAGATTATATGGATAATCGACACGCCAGTTATAGCATTGAGAACTATAGATGGAATG
>ENA-UPTA01006301-UPTA01006301.1-activated-sludge-metagenome-genome-assembly--contig:-NODE-6301-length-10511-cov-5.551262_pt1 | contig 10511 bp, 8 predicted proteins | sample MGYA00238184_ERZ773361 | MGnify/ENA primary metagenome ERZ773361 (study PRJEB29100, sample SAMN05720205) | activated sludge metagenome | isolation source: anaerobic digester from wastewater...
CCGAATCCCAATCGGGCTATGCCTGGGATGGCTGGGGCCTGCCCGTCTACCATTGCCGTGCGGACAACAACGAGCTGCGAATCGAGCTGAGCACGCCGCAGCGGGCCACGGGCACGCTCCGCGTATACGTGATCGACCCGGACCACTTCGAAGGCGGCCGCCGGCAGACGATGCGTGTGGCCGGCAAGTCCCTCGGCCTGGTCCGGGACTTCCAGGAGGGACGCTGGCTCGAATGCCCCGTTACCGCCCAGGACAGCGCGACCGGCAAGCTCCTCATCGAGGCCCGCAACGCCCGCGACGGTTCCAACGCCGTGATCTCGATCCTCGAGTTCATCGGAACCGATTGAGCGTCCCGGCGGTCAACCGACATGGGCCACTGGTTCTTCCGCGGTTCAAGTGAGAAAGGGCTATGAGCAGGACGCTCATAGCCCTTTGTGACACAACCTGATTTCGCGTACCATAGGGGATACGCACAGGTCCGGGTTACTCGGCCGGAACCACCGCGATATCATCGACGTAGACCACGCCGTGGCCACCCATAGCCGGGCTGGTCTTGTTGCCCACGCCAATGTGCAGCTTCTTGACGCGACTCACATTCACACCGGCGGAAGTGAACCCGCTGAGCGGAACTTCCCACTTGGTCCAGTCATCTGTGGTGATGACCTTCGAATCGGGCTGCACCACGGTGCCGATGTTGCCGTTGCTATCCTCGACCGCGACGTACAGTGGCTCGGCCGAATTCAACGGCACGCCGTGGACGTAGAGGACGAGCGTGTCGATATTGTTGATCGTCCAATCCTGCGTCGTGTCCCAGGTTCGGTCGGCCTGGGCGTAGTACGGCGAGTTCTCGTTGTAGTAGTTCAGCGGCATGGACTGGAGACCACCGTGGATCACGGTCGTCTCTCCGAACGTGCCATTGTTGGCGGTCGAGTAACCGACATACGATGTGCTGCCGTTTTCCATACCGTCGATCCAAGTCTGGAAGATGGCCGTGCCGCCCGCCTCGTCGTCGTCGTAGGACTCGAAGTCGTCCACAACGAGGAAGTCGGCCGCGGTGAAGCTCCAGAGGGACCCTGTTCGAACCGTGCCATCCTCTTCGATCTCATCGACACGCCAGTAGTACGTGACACCCCACGCGAGCTCGCCGGGGTCGTAGCTCTCGGCACCGAGATCCACGTTGCCCTTGAACTCCGGCGAGCTGGTATCCGCACCTGCCACCGCGTTCGGGTCTGTGCCGAAGTATACATCGTGCGACACGGCCGCCTCGCCGGGAGACCAGGTGAGAATCGTCGCCTGTTGCGACACGTCCGCGGCAGCATTCGCCGGCTTGGGCGTCCTGGCCTTCCTGGGCAGCGAGAAGGCGCCCTGCGGAATCGCCTGCTTGGGCTGATACGGGCTCAACCAGGACGGCGTGCTCCAGTACAGGATCGCCCGCGCGTCGCCGGTGTTCTCGTAGTACTCCAGCACGACGTTGTATTTCTGCCCTGCAGCAAGTTCAGTGATCCCGATCCATTCAACGCCGGACTGTTGTCCCCATTTGTCGAACAGCAACTGGTCGTTCACCCAGAGGCGCACACAGTCGTCGCAGTTGGCGGTAAAGGTCCATTCCGAGGTGAACGGCACCTCCAACTCGCCGCTCCACCTGACGGAGAAGTTGTCGGCGGGGACTTCCGGACCCGGCGAAGCGGCACCCCAATTGAAGTTGATTCCGGGGTCCACGCGCGTCAGGACCAGGGTTTCGAGCTTCGTGTCCTTGTAGTACTCTCCCCGGACGCCGCTGTCGGCCCGCCGGGTCGTGAAGCTCCAGACGGCGCCCTTGTGCGTCGTTCCGGTATCGTCGAGCTCGTCGACCCTCCAGTAGTACACCTTCTCGAACTCCAGTGTGCCGGGGGCGTAGGTCGTCTCTCCCTGCGGCGAGGCGCCCGTGGCGTCGTTTACATCATCGAAATTGTCGCCGAAGTACACGTAGTGCATACCCGCATGCCGACCTGCACTCCAGTTGAGGCTCGCATTGGGGTCGATCCATCTGGCGCCGTCGGCCGGTTCGGGATTCCACGCCGTCCAGGGGCGAAGCACGAAGCTCCAGACATCGCCCTTCCACGGACTGTTGGGCTCGTCCGCGTTCACGCCGTCGATCCGCCAATAATACGTCGTGCCCCATTGCAGATCGCTGACGGCGAACTCGGCCTCCGTCTGATTGCCCTTGAACGTATCGCCGGCGCCGCTGTTCACCTCCTCGAAACTCTGGCCGAAGTACACGTCGTTCGAGACCGCGTACGCTCCCGGCAACCACTGCAGGACCGTCTCGGTCGTTTCGAGCTCGCTGCCGTTGCCCGGGCTGGGATGCGAGGCCTTCTCCGACAACAGACCGTCTTCAGCCGCAAGTAATGCCTTCACTTCATCCTGCGACAGCGCCCGGGTGAACAAATAGAGTTCGTCCATGATGCCGGTGAACGGCCTGGCGTTGTCGATATTGTATCCGACCCGAGCCCCCGTCCCCCAATCGGCTATGAGCTGACCAGTCGGTACAGTCACCGCTCCGCTTGCAGGCACTTCGCCATTGATATACAGGGTCATTCTCCCGGTCACGCTGTCGTATGTTCCCGCATAGTGGAGCCATTCATCCCAGCCGTGCGAACCGACTCCATTGATGTTCGAGATGGTAGCGCCGCCAGGAGACCGGAGCAGCCATCGAAACGTGCCGTTGTTGTTGATCTGCGGGTGAACGACCCACGTATTGTCCGATCCCCTACAACTGAGTATCGCGTGATCCTTGCCCGTCTCCTCACACTGGACCCACGCGGCCAGCGTAATCGCACTCCTCGGGATATCTTCCGCAGGATAGTGCGGGCTGTCCAGATCGAGGTAGCTGTAGCCTGTCGGTCCCCACTCGCCGAGGAACTTGGCGGCTCCGTACCACTTGATGCCGCTGGGGACCAGCGAGACATCGCCGCACACGGTGCCGTTGTGGCCCTTGCCCGATTCGTCCGGAACGATCGCGCCGACGCTGTCATAGGAGTAGTATATGACCAGGTTCGGGTCCCGGGGAATCTCGGCAAAAGCGCTGTTCGCCAGACACAGCAGAAAGACAAAGGAAACGAAGTAGATCAACTTCCTACACATGATAGTCCTCCGTTCAAACGAGTTGACATGACAGGTCTTGTGCTTTGGCTACACGCCAAAAAACAGAATGCAGGGTACAAGGCAACCCTCAATTTGAAGTGCTGGCTCCCGGCGATCGAGTCTCTATGGGCGTGCCAGGATGCCATTTGACCTCCTTCCTTATGATGACCCTCCAGACGTACAATCAGACTACCGTGCTTTGCCTGAACCACTATCGCGCACACCGTCCGCGTGCAGGACCCAGCCCTGCCGGCAAACGAGTGATTGTCCCTTGCGTCGCACTGAAACCCTCGTGTCCGAATCGCTTTGTCAGAGTGCCCGTTGCACCGATACTGCCACAGAACGTCCTATATCTCTATAGCGAATCTGTACCACATTTCTTGCCTGCCTGCAAGGAAAATCCCCCATCGAAAGAGGGGGGTTGACGAGATAAACTCAACGCGATAGTGTATGCCCAAGACACGGGGCCTGTGCGAGGGACGCGTACGGCGTTCCCTTTCGAGAACCGGCTGGTTCTCCGGCACAGGTCGATCCTCGCCCATGGCCGAGAGCGGGGAGAATGCCGGGGCCGTATCAATATGATTTGACACGTGGCAGCCCGCACGATTGGCGGGCCGAAGGCAGTCCCGGGAGAGGCCTTCGTTTTCATTGCGTCGGGAGATAAAGAGGATTCAGAGACCGTTGACCTGTGGGGTCGGAAAGGAAGGGAATCATGCGAAGGCGATTGGCAGGTATCCTGGGCGTGGTGGTCGTGGGCTGTGCGGTGCTTGTGTCGGGATGTGAAAAGTCGCCCGGCCCGGAGGCAACGAAATCGACCGCAGAGGCCGCGCCCGTCAAAGTCGGCGCGATCTTCGCCGTCACCGGCGGGGCATCGTTCCTTGGGGCCCCCGAGAAACAAACCGCTGAGATGTTCGTCGAAAAGGTCAACACAGCCGGCGGCATCAACGGGCACAAGATCGAGTTGCTCGTCCGGGACTCCGGCGGCGTCCCGGAAAAGGCCATCTCGCTGGCCAAGCAACTGATCGATGAAGACAAGGTCCTGGCGATCATCGGACCGTCCACCAGCGGTGAGACGATGGCCATCAAGGACATCTGCCAGGAGGGAAGGACGATTCTGCTGTCCTGTGCCGCGGCCGAGGAGATTGTGGAGCCGATCGCATCGTTCGTCTTCAAGACGCCCCAGAAGGACAGCGATGCGGCCAGGCGCATCTTCGAGACGATGAAGGACCTGGGGATCTCGAAGGTCGGCGTAGTCACAAGCAACGACGGCTTCGGCATTGCCGGCGGGCAACAGCTCGCCAAACTGGCTCCGGAGTACGGCATCACGATAGCGATTTCCGAGACGTACGACAAACAGGCCACCGACCTGACCGACGTGCTCACGAAGGTCAAGAGCGAGAACGTCCAGGCCGTGGTCAACTGGTCCATCGTGCCGGCCCAGAGCTTGGTCGCCAAAAACATGAAGCAGATCGGTCTCGACGTGCCCCTGTTCCAGAGTCACGGGTTCGGCAACATCAAGTACGTCGAACAGGGTGGCGAAGCCGCCAACGGTACGATCTTCCCCTGTGGCCGGTTGCTCGTGGCGGATGTGCTCCCGGACAGCAATCCTCAGAAGAAGCTCCTGGTCCAGTACAAGAACGACTATGAGACCCGCTACCATGAGGCAGCCAGTACGTTCGGCGGCCACGCCTACGACGCCCTGCTGCTGCTCACCGATGCCATCCAGAAGGCCAACAGCGTGGACGTCGCCAAGGTTCGCGACGCCCTCGAAGGTCTCCAGGGTGTTGTCGGCACCGGCGGGATCTTCAACCTGTCGGCGACGGACCACAACGGCCTGGCCAAGGACGCCTTCGAGGTGCTCACCGTCAAGGACGGGAAGTTCGCGGTCTACCAGAAGTAATCGGGACGAAGCTGGAGCACGATGGATTTCGCCCTAATCGTTCAATACGCCCTCTCGGGGATCACGGTCGGCAGTGTATACGCGATCGTCGCGATCGGCTTCAATATCATCTACTGCACGACGGGGATCATCAATTTCGCCCAGGGCGAGTTTCTTGTCGTCGGCGCGATGACAGCCATCAGCCTGACGCAGGTCGTCCCGTTGCCCGTGGCCATCCTGGGAGCGGTCTTGATTACGACCGTTCTCGGCGGACTGGTCGAGTTGGTCTTCATCCGGCAGGTCCGCAATGCCTCGGTCCTGCGGCTGGTTGTCATCACGATCGGACTGTCCATCCTGATTCGGGAGGCCGTGCTGCACATCTGGGACGAGAAGCCTTGGTCCCTGCCCTACTTCACGGGGACTGCCGTCTCCACGGTCTCGATCCTGGGGGCGCATATCTCATTGCAGGTCCTATGGGTACTCGGCGTCAGCGCTGTGATCGTCACGGCGCTGACGCTTTTCTTGCGCTACACGACCACCGGACAGGCCATGCGGGCCTGTGCCGACGACCGAATGGCGGCGCGTCTGTGCGGCGTCAATGACCGATGGATGGTCACGCTCTCGTTCATGCTCAGCGCCGGGATCGGCGCCCTGGCCGGCTGCGTGATCTCGCCCATCACGCAGACCCAGTACGACATGGGCGCCCCGCTGGCCATCAAGGGTTTCACGGTCGCGATCCTCGGCGGACTGGGCAACAGCATGGCCGCCGTGGCGGCGGGTCTGTTCCTGGGCCTCTTGGAGGCCTTCGTGGTCAGCGTCCTGCCCGCCTGCTACAAAGAGGTCGTGGCCATCGTCGTGCTTCTGTCGATCTTGGTCTTGCGGCCGAGCGGCTTGTTTGCCCGCCGGGAAACGAGCGCCTTGAGGACGGCATGATGCGAGTGCGAGTCTACTACCCCGTTTTCGCGGCGGCCTTTCTGGTCGTCCTGCTGCACCTCGGTCTCGCCGCCACCGACAAGACCTACTACATGACGCAGATCACCATGTCGGCCTACTACGCCCTCGTCGTGATCGGGCTGTGTCTGCTCATGGGCTATGCGGGGCAGATCTCCCTGGGCCACGCAGGTTTCTTCGCCATCGGCGGTTACACGATCGCCGTACTGACGACATACAATCTGGCCGGCTATCGCGAGAATTCCGTGGTCGGCCTGCTGCGGTCTCTCGGATTTCTAACGCAGTGGCAGGATCTATACGGCCGGGACGTCCTGTCCTTCTCACCGTGGCTGTCGTTCGTGGCTGCCGTGCTGCTGACCATCTTGATCGCCCTGGCAATCGGATTGCCCGTGATCCGGCTCAAGGGCCACTACCTGGCCATGGCCACGCTGGGCTTCGGCCTGATCATCTACCGCATCGTCCTGGGCGCACGGCTCTTCGGCCAGGCCGACGGCGTCTCCAACGTGCCGGCCTTCCAGTTCCTGGGCAACCTCCAGGTCAACGGCAGAGCGCCGTTCCGAGTTCAGAACTACTACATCGCGTGGGTCGCGGTGCTCGTAGCGATGGTGCTGGCTCTGAACCTGATCCACTCGCGGGTCGGCCGGGCCCTTCGGTCCATCCATCAGAGCGAGGAGGCCGCCCACTCGCTCGGTATCGACACCTATCGCTACAAGCTGGCCACCTTCGTCCTCAGCGCCGTGTTCGCCGCGGTCGGCGGTGCGCTGCTGACCCACTACAACGGCAGCATCGGCCCGTCCGAGGCGACCGTCATGAAATCCGTGCGGTACGTCGCCATCGTCGCGGTCGGCGGCATGGCCAATCTCTGGGGCGCGATGGTCATGGGAATTCTGTTGAACTTCCTCTCGCTGCGGGGCGTCTTCGGATCGTACGACGACGCGGTATTCGGGGCCATTCTCATCGGCGTCATGATCTTCGCCCCCCAGGGCCTGCTGCAAGTGCCCAGGTTCGCGGCGCTCGCTTCGCTGCTGCCGAGGAGGTCGCATGATTGAGAGAAATCCGAAACAACTCCAAATGTCCAAAATCCCAAATCCAAAACGGGATCTCCGACTCGCACCGGCGTTTCGGTCATCTGTGCTCTGGGTCATTCGTGCTTGCTTCGGACTTCGAGCTTCGGATTTCGGATTTCCTGCCCGGCAGGCCAGGGAGGTCGTATGAGCGGCATCCTCCTGGAAACAAAGAACCTGCATCGTTCCTTTGGCGGCGTCCACGCCGTCCGGGACGTGAGCATGCAGGTGCCCGCCGGCGCGATCAAAGCCGTCATCGGCCCGAATGGGGCGGGAAAGACCACGCTGTTCAACCTGATCGCCGGCACGACCACGCCCCACCAGGGCGATGTCCTCTTTCGAGGCAAGCGAATCACCGCATGGAAGCCGCACGCCGTCGCGTCCCTCGGGATCGCCCGAACGTTCCAGACGACGAAACTCTTTCCCCACATGACCGTCCATGAGAACGTCATGGTGGGCAGGCACCCGCGGACCCGCGCGGGATTTCTCGCCGGACTGCTGAACCTGCCCTGGACCTGGCGAGAGGACCAGGAGACGCAGGTCAAGGCGGCGGAGATCCTCGCGGACCTCGGCCTGGCCGCCTACATCAGAGAGACGGCGTCGAACCTGTCTTTCGGCCGCCAGCGGCTGGCGGAATTCGCGCGGGCCCTCGCGACGGAGCCGGCCCTCCTGCTGCTCGACGAGCCGGCCGCCGGCCTGAACATCTACGAGACGAAGGAGCTCTCCGAGCTGATCCTCAAGATCCGCGACCGGGGCGTCACCTGCCTGATCGTGGAGCACGACATGTCCCTCGTGATGAACATCTCCGATGAGGTGCTCGTCCTCGACCAGGGCCGCAAGATTGCGGAAGGCCCGCCCAAGGAGATCCAGCGGAACCCCGACGTGATCCGCATCTACCTGGGGGACGGCCATGCTTAAGATCCGTAATCTCGAGGCCGGCTACGGGCCCTTGCGGGTCCTCAAGGGAATCAGCCTGCACGTATCCCCGGGCGAGGCGGTCGCCGTGATCGGGGCCAACGGGGCGGGCAAGACCACTCTGCTCAAGACCATCGCGGGCGTGCTCAAGGCCCGTTCGGGCGAGATCGCGTTCGACAAACAGAGCATCCTCGGCCGGCAGGCCGAGAGAATCGTCGGGCTCGGGTGCAGCCTCGTGCCTGAGGGCCGGCACGTCTTCCCGACGATGACCGTTCGGGAGAATCTCCTGCTCGGGGCCTTCTGTCGCCGGCGCACCAACAAAGGCAAGGACCTCGACGACAGCCTGGAGCAGGTCTACAATCTCTTTGGCATTCTGAAGGAACGATCGAGCCAATTGGCCGGCACCCTTTCGGGCGGCCAGCAGCAGATGCTGGCCATCGCCCGGGCGCTGATGTCCAGGCCCAGACTGCTCATGATGGACGAGCCCTCGCTGGGTGTGGCCCCGCTGGTCGTGCGGGACATCTATGAGACCATCGTCACGCTCAAGCGCAACGGCCTGACGATCCTCCTGGTCGAGCAGAACGCTCGGGCCGCCCTGGCGGTGGCGGATCGAGGCTACGTGATCGAGACAGGCCAGATCGTTCTGCAGGGCCCATCGCGACAGCTCAGCGACAATCCGGAAGTCCAGCGGGCCTACCTCGGGAAGGAGTATCGAAGCATCGACGAATGACATAGGGTAATCTCATGGATCAAGCCAGTCTCTATAATCCGAAGTGCGAAACGATCCCTCGCGACGAGCTGAGGCAGCTTCAATTCGAGCGGCTGCAATCGACGCTGAACCGGGTCTATCGCAACGTGGCGTTCTACAAGGCGGCGTTCGACAGCCACCGCGTCAACCTCGAACGAATCACGGACCTGCAGGCCCTGCAGGAACTGCCCTTCACCACGAAGGAGGACCTGCAGCGAAGCTATCCGTACGACATGTTCGCCGTCCCGCTGCGCGACATCGTGCGAATCCACACGACCTCCGGCACGAGCGGCAAAGGGACGCCGCCGCACGACATGGCGACGGGAGGCCCCAAGCCAATCGTCGTCGGGTACACGCAGAACGACCTGCGCAACTGGCGGGAGTGCGCCGCCCGGCTGCTCACCGCCGCCGGCGTGACGCAACACGACGTCGTCCAGATCGCCCTGCACTATAGCCTGTTCGCGGAGGGCTTCGGCTTCCACCAGGGGGCCGAGCGGGTCGGCGCCTCGGTGATTCCCGCGTCGCTGGCGACCGGGGTCGCCAAACAGATCGTGGTCATGAGGGACTTCAAGACAACCGTGCTGGTCTCCACCCCAAGCCATGCCCTGAACATCGCGGTGAGCCTCGACGAGGCGCAGGTCAGCCTGGAACGGCTGTCGCTGAGGCTGGGCCTGTTCAGCGGCGAGCGATGGAGCGATCCGCTCCGACGTCAACTGGAGGAACGGCTTCGCATCAACTCGATCGACACCTATGGGCCAACGGAGGTCATGGGGCCCGGCGTCGCCGGCGAATGCCACCTGCGACACGGCCTGCACATCAACGAAGATCAGTTCCTCGTCGAGGTCGTCGATCCCAAGACGCACGCCCCCGTCCCCGACGGTCACGAGGGCGAGCTGGTCCTCACGACAATCATGAAGGAGGGCTTCCCGCTCATCCGCTACCGCACGGGCGACATCACCCGATTGAATCCCGAGCCCTGTCCCTGTGGCCGAACCTTCCTCCGTATGGCCCCCGTCTGCGGGCGGACGGACGACCTCGTGCTCGTTCGCGGCGTCGGGTTCTTCCCCTCGCAGATCGAGGGAATCCTCGCCGAGTGCGACGGCGTCAGTCCCTACTTCCAGATCATACTCGATCAGGAAGGCGGCGTGGAAACCGTCCAGATTCGCGTCGAGATCGCGGACGACATCCAGTCGCTCGACAAGGTCAAGGCCATCGAGACCCTGCGACTCGAGGCCGCCAGGCGCATCCAGACCGTGCTCGACATCGAGACCAAGGTGATCCTCCTGGAGCCCGGCTCACTCCGGCGACTCCCGGGCGGGGCGGAACGTGTCGTAGATCGGAGGCCCGGGTAGCGCGCCGGCCGGTCTCCTATCCTCCGGACTCGGCGGCCAGCTCGGCGATCTTGCCCCGCATCCACGATTCACCCTGAGTGCCCTGCCAATTCAGTTCGCCGTGCCACCAGTAGCGCACAAACCCCCTCTTGTCGACCAGATACACGCTGGGCCAGACGCGATTGCCCCAGGCGTTCCAGTTGTGGCTTTCGTTGTCCACGGCAACAGCGTACTCGATCCCGGCCTCCTCGACGATTGGCACAACTGCCGTCTCCTGCTCGCGGTCCAGGCCCAACTCATGGCGGACCGGTTCCGCCCGCAGGAGCATCGTGATCGGGTGCGGGACGTGGATCGACAACGTGGAAACAGAGGCCCCTCCGGACGACGTCACAAGAGACAATGCAATCGCCACAATCCATCGAGATCCGCCGCCCGCCGACATAGACATCACCGATGTCCCCCAAGGCCGGGTCCTTGAGCAAACTCACTGACTGACGAGG
>ENA-UPTA01006305-UPTA01006305.1-activated-sludge-metagenome-genome-assembly--contig:-NODE-6305-length-10508-cov-3.780637_pt1 | contig 10508 bp, 1 predicted proteins | sample MGYA00238184_ERZ773361 | MGnify/ENA primary metagenome ERZ773361 (study PRJEB29100, sample SAMN05720205) | activated sludge metagenome | isolation source: anaerobic digester from wastewater...
AGGCGCAGGAGTCAAAGGAGGCGGATGCGCAGGCGAAGATCCGATTGCTGATGAAGATTGCGCAACTCTGGCGCGATCAGAAGAGCAAGCTGGACCGCGCGGCAGCGGCCTTCGAGAAGGTTCTGGCATTGGATGCCGAGCATCTCGCGGCCGCGGAGGCGTTGATCCCGATCTACCAGCAGACGGGCAACGCGAAGGGGTTGGCGGCGGCGATCGAGGTGAAGCTGGGGCACGAGGACGACGAGTTCAATCGGCTGGAGCTGCTGCGGGAGGTCGCGCAGCTGTACGAGCAGAAGGTCAAGGACCCGGACAAGGCGTTCGAGCGGTACCTGGCGGCCTTCGAGATTTCGCCTGGTGACGATGCGTGCCGCGAGGATGTCGAGCGAGCGGCGAAGGTGACGGGGCGATGGAAGGACGTCATCGGGTCCTATCGTCGCGCCGTGACGGCTGCGGAAGGCGAAGGGATGCTCGATCTAGCGATCGCGCTGCGTCTTCGTCTGGGTCGCGTGCTCGTGGAGGAAGCGCAGAACATCGACGAAGCTCTCGTGGAGTACCGAGCGGTCTACGAGGCCGACGGAGAGAACGCGGAAGCGATCGAGGCATTGGGTGCGCTGTACCGGAGCGTGCGGAGATTCGACGAGCTCCTTGGGATCTACGAGAAGAAGCGGGATCTGGCGCCCGACTTCGAGACGAAGCGGCTGCAGATGTACGCGATTGCGCAGCTGTTCGAGGAGGAGATGAAGCAGCCGGATCGCGCGATCGAGACGTATCGCGCGGTGCTGGACGAGGAGCCGACGGATCTGCGTTCGCTCAAGTCGCTCGACGCGCTGTACGGCCAGCTGCAGGACCATGCGAATCACGTGGAGATTCTGCGTCGGCTGATCGAGCTCGACGTGACGGAGCCGGAGCTGATCGATCTGAAGTACCGGCTTGGGTCGACGCTGGAGGAGCATCTGGCGGACGCCGCGGGGGCGTTGGAGAACTACAAGGAGATCCTGTTCCTCGATCAGGCGCACGAGGGAGCGCGAGCGGCGCTGGAGAAGATGTTGTCGAACCTCGACCTGATGGCCGAGGCGGCAGCGATCCTGGATCCCATCTACGAGGCGCGGGGGGACTGGGAGAAGCTGGTTGGGGTGCTGGAGGTGCTGGCGGCCGGGCAGGCGGACGGAGCGGCGCGGGTGGACATCCTGCGTCGGATTGCGCGGACGGCGGCGGGGCAGCTCAACGATCTGCCGCGAGCGCTGGATGCGCAGGCGCGGGCGTTGAAGGAGGATCCCGCGAACGCGGAGGCGCGTGGGGAGCTGGAGGCGTTGGCGGAGGAGGCGAACGCCTGGGATCAGCTCGAGAAGATCTTCAAGGAGATCGCCGAAGGGCTCAGCGATGTCGGCCTGGCGCGCGACTACTGGATGCGTCTGTCCGCGATCGAGGAGCGTCTCGGCAAGGTGGAGGAGGCGGCAGCGGGCTACGGCAAGGTGCTGACGCTGGATGCTACGGATGCCGAAGCACTTGCGGCGCTCGACGCGCTGTACCGACGAACGGAGCGCTGGAGTGATCTGATCACGGTGTATCGTCGTCGGATCGAGCTGGCGGACGACCTGGGGGATCGCGAGGGGTTGTACGCGCAGATGGCGCAGGTCTACGAGGAGAAGCTGAGCAAGCCGGAGGACGCGATTGCGGCGTACCGGGAGGTGTTGTCGCTCGACGAGACGAGCCAGGTGGCGCTGGTGGCGTTGGACGCGCTCTTCATGCGTCAGAGCATGTGGAACGATCTGGCGGACAACCTCGAGGCGCAGCTGCGTCTTGCGGAGAACGAGGACGCCGAGATCCGTCTGATGCTTCGTCTCGGAGCGTTGCGCGAGACGCAGATGGGACAGATCGAGCAGGCGATCGACATCTATCGCCAGGTGCTGGAGCGGGATCCGACGAACGAGTCGGCGTTGCGCGCGCTGGAGAAGCTGGGGACGCTGGCGGATCACGAGCTTGCGATCGCGGAGATCCTCGAGCCGTTGTATCGGCAGGCTGGGGACTTCAAGAAGCTGATTGGGGTTCACGACGTGCAGGTTCGCCGCAGCGACGATCCGCTGCGTCGAGTGGAGCTGCTGCATCAGATTGCGACCTTGTACGAGGACGCAGCAGGCGACTTGAATGCGGCGTTCGACACGTTGGCGCGCGCGCTGACGGAGGATCCCTCGCACGAGGAGACGCAGCAGGGGTTGGATCGGCTGTCACGAGCGACGGGGCGGCACGGGGATCTGGCGAAGGTGTTCGAGTCGCTTGCGGAGCGTCAGCAGGACGCGCAGCTGGCGAGCCAGCTGTACTCGATGAGCGCGAAGGTCTACGAGCAGGACCTGAACGACGTGGACAGCGCGGTTGGGCATTACCGGAAGGTGCTGAGCATCGATCCGATGAACCTGGCGGCGGCGGAGGCGTTGGAGGGGCTGTTCCGGGCGACGGAGCGGTTCGGGGATCTGTCGCAGGTATTGCAGCGCAAGGCAGAGATCCTCGAGGAGCCGGAGGACAAGAAGGGGGCGCTGTTCCAGGCGGCGTCCATCGAGGAGGACATGCTGGAGCGTCCGGAGGCGGCGATCCAGGTGTACCTGAAGGTGCTCGAGATCGACCCGGAGGATCTGAGCGCGACGGACGCGCTGATCAAGCAGTACCTGACGTTGAAGCGTTGGGAGGATCTGCTTGGGGCCTACACGAGGAAGGCCGATCTGGTGTTGGATCCGGAGGAGAGGAAGCTGATCTTCTTCCAGATGGGAGCGGTCTACGATCGGGAGATCGGGGACGTAGCGCGAGCGATCGACACGTACCAGAAGGTTCTCGAGCTGGATCCGGACGATCTGCAGGCGTTGGGGCGTCTGGATGCGTTGTACCAGTCGGCGAGCAACTGGCAGGATCTGCTGTCGGTTCTGCAGCACGAGTCCGAGCTCACGATGGAGCCGGCGGAAGCGATCTCGTACCAGTACCGGATCGCGGAGCTGTACGAGAAGCATCTGGGAGACGTGCCGCGGGCGGTGGAGCTGTATCGGGACATCCTGATGCAGCAGGCGGATCACGGTCCGACGCTGGAGGCGTTGGAGCGGTTGAAGGACGGCAACGACGAGCCGTTGGCGGCGTCGAGTGTGCTCGAGCCGTTCTATGACGCGGCGGGTTCGTGGGCGAAGCTGATCAGCGTGCTGGAGGTGCAGGTCCGGTTCCAGGACGACGTCTTCGAGCGCGTGGGGCTGCTGCACAGGATCGCGGCGCTGTACGAGGACAATCTGCAGAATCACCATGCGGCGTTCGACACGTATGCGCGGGCGTTGACGTTGGACAATGCGAACCAGGACACGCTGGGGGCATTGGAGCGACTGGGCAGCGTGACGGATCGGTGGCGTCAGGTAGCGGAGCTATACGACGTCGAGGTCGGGAAGCTGGACGACAACCCGGACTGGCTGACGGAGCTGGGGCTGAGGACGGCGGCGATCTACGAGACGCAGCTGGAGGATGTGGACAACGCGGTGGCGCGGTACCGGAAGGTATTGGCTGTAGCGGCGGACAACCAGAAGGCGTTGAGCTCGTTGGATCGGCTGTTCCACCAGACGGAGCGTTGGGGAGACCTGGCGCAGGTGCTGGTACGGGAGGCGGAGATCTCGGTCAGTGGCGACGAGATGCTGGAGTTCAAGTACCGGCTGGGGCAGGTGAACCAGCTGCGGCTGAACGATCTGGACGCGGCGGTGGATGCGTATCGGGAGGTATTGAACGCGGCACCGGAGCACGAGGCGACGATCGAAGCGTTGGAGGGGCTGTTCACCTCTGGGGTGAAGCAGGGAGAGATCGCGGAGATTCTCGAGCCGCTGTACGAAGGCAAGAGCGAGTGGGAGAAGCTTGCGAACGTATACGAGGCGCAGCTTGCGAGCCTGAAGGCAGGCGACGAGCGGCTGGCGATGTACTACCGCATCGCGGAGCTGTGCGAGGACAAGCTGCTGGATCCCGACAAGGCGATGGACGTGTACGTCCGTTCGATCAAGGAGTTCCCGCTCGACGAGAAGACGGGCGAGGAGATCGAGCGTCTTGCGAACTCGGTCGACGGCGGATGGGACAAGCTGGGCAACGCGTACGCGGACGTGCTCGATGTGCAGAGCGATCCGGTGGTTCAGAAGACGGTTGGCAAGCGTCATGCCCGGGTGTTCGAGGTAGAGCTGCAGCAGATTGACAACGCGATCGCGACGTATCGGTACGTGCTCGGGGTGGACCCGCAGGACGAGGATGCGCTGTCGAATCTGGATCGGATTTACGAGGGACTGGAGCAGTGGCCGGAGCTGGCGCAGGTGTTGGAGCAGCGGGTCCGGGCGACGCAGGACACGACGGAGCTGATCGAGCTCTACACGCGGCTTGGGCAGACGTACGAGGATCGGCTGAACCAGGTCGACGATGCGATTCGGGCGTACCGAGTGATTTTCGACACGCTGGAGCCGACGCACGAGACAGCGATCGCGGCGTTGGGGCGTCTGTACGAGCTGAAGGGCGCCTGGGTGGAGCTGAACGCGGTGCACGAGAGGGATCTGGGCAACGCGATTGGCGACGCGCAGGAGGCGGAGATCCGCGCGAAGATGGCGCATCTGGCGGCAGAGCGCTTGAACGATCCGCTTCGGGCGATCGAGACATGGAAGCGGGTGTTGGAGCTGCGGGGAGAGGATTCGGAGGCGCTGGGAGCGCTGGCGAATCTGTACGAGTCGCAGCGGATGTGGGCGGAGCTGTGCGATGTGCTCGAGCGTCAGTTCGACATAGCGTCGGAGGACGACGAGCGGGTCGAGACGCGGCTTCGTCGGGCGCGGGTTTTCCTGGAGCGGCTGAATCGAGACGAGGAAGCGCTCGAGGACTTCACGCGGGTACTGGAGATCGACTACGGGAACGTGGACGCTCTTCGGGCGATTGCGAACATCTGGCGCACGCGAGGCGACGCGAACGAGTTGGTGGCCTCGCTGCACAACATGGTGGATCGAGCGGGGCCGGCGCTCGACCCGTCGGAGCTGAAGGCGGTCTTCCGCGAGCTCGGGATCACATACGGCAACGTGTTGCAGCAGCCGTTTGACGCAGCGGATGCGTGGACGAAGCTGCTGGACGTGGATCCGGGTGACTTCGAGGCGTTGGACGCGCTCGAGGCGAACTACCGGACGGACGAGCGGTGGACGGACGTGATCGGCGTGAAGATGCGTCGAGCGGACGCCCTGGAGGAGCAGTCGGAGAAGATCCGCGAGCTGTTCGAGGTAACGGAGCTCTGGGAGCAGATCCAGGAGAAGGACTCTGGCAAGGAGGCCTTCGAGCGGGTGCTGGGGATCGAGGCGACGAACGAGCGAGCGTTCCGGGCGCTGGAGTTGCTGCACACGGAGGCAGGGCGCTGGGAGCCGTTGATCGAGCTGTATCTGAACTGGCTCGACACGCGTGAGACGGCGGCGGAGCAGACGGACATCCTGCGGAAGATCGCGCGGGTATTCGAGGAGCACGTCGACGACAAGAACCAGGCGTTCGAGGCGTTGGTGAAGGCGCTGGAGGTGGACTACGCGGACAACGAGACGTCGCGCTACCTCGAGAAGATGGCGCAGGCGACGAATCGCTGGAGCGAGCTGATCCAGACGGCGAACGGGTGGCTGCAAGCGGAGAAGGAGCCTGCGAAGATCATCCAGCTCTGTCTGCGGCTGGCGAAGTGGTACGGCGAGGATCTCGGGCACACGCAGTATGCGCAGCCGTACTTCCAGAAGGTGATGCAGCTCGATCCCACGAACGTGGCGGTGCTGCGTCAGATGGCGAGCCTGTATCGCAAGAACACTCAGTGGCAGGAGCTGGGGCGGACGCTGACGGAGGCGTTGAAGCACGCGACGAACGAGGCGGACCGCAAGGAGATCCAGACGGAGCTTGGGGAGCTGCTCGAGAAGCAGATGAGCGACGTCGAGAAGGGCGTAGTGTTCTACAAGAACGCGCTCGAGGTGGATCCCTACTTCCTGCCGGCGCTGGAGGCGCTGGAGCGGATCTACGCAGGGCGCGAGCAGTATCGCGAGCTGGTGGAGATCCTGGGCAAGAAGGTGGTGGCCCAGAAGGACGAGCCGGAGCTGGTAGCCGGGACTCGGGTACGGATGGGCGGGTTGTACGAGACGACGCTAGGCGAGCCGGAGAAGGCGGCGCAGGCGTACAGCGAGGCGCTGGAGGTGGATCCGGCGAACCTGCTGGCGATGCGCGGGTTGGAGCGGATCCACGGCGGCATGCAGAACTGGCCGGCGCTGGTGAAGGTTCTCGAGCAGCAGCTCGACGTAGTGCAGACGGAGCGCGAGCGGATCGAGATCCTGCTGAAGCTGGCGGGGCTGTTCGAGGAGCAGTTCCTCAAGCCGGACGAGGCGGCGTCGAGGCTCGAGCAGGTACTCGAGATCGATCCGACGCAGGAGCTGGCGCTGGTGGCGCTGGAGCGCTGCTACCGCAAGCTGCGTCAGTGGCTGGATCTGGTGAACGCATACGAGCGTCACATCAACGCCACGATCGATCGTGGGACGAAGATCGAGCTCTGGGGACACATCGCGCAGGTGTACGCGATCGAGGTGGAGGATGTGGACCGGGCGATCGACGCGTACCGGAACATCGTGGATCTGGACGAGTCGAACGTTGGGGCGTTGGATTCCCTTGCGAAGCTGTACGAGAAGCAGGGGAGTGCATCGGACGCGATCGAGTACATGACGCGGGTAGCGGAGCTGACGGCGGACGGCGCGCAGCGGGTAGAGATGTACTACCGCATCGGCAAGGCGCTGGACGGGCAGCTTGGGGATCGGGTGGCAGCGCAGGAGAAGTACGAGATGGCGCTGGATCTGGATCCGGCGCACCTGCCGTCGCTTGGAGCGCTGCGAGAGATCGCGATCGACGCGAGCGAGTGGGATCAGGCGGCGCGGTATTTGGATCAGGAGCAGATGAACACGCCGGCGCCGAGGCAGCGTTCGAAGCTGCTGGTGGAGCTGGGGCGTCTGCGTCAGGAGAAGCTGGAGGAGTACGATCTTGCGGTGCAGGCGTACGAGTTCGCGCTGCAGGCGGATCCGGAGAACGAAGACGCGGCGAAGCCGTTGCTGGAGGAGCACGTAGCGCAGCAGCGATGGAAGGAAGCGGAGCCGCTGGCGGACATGCTGCTGAAGAAGGCAGCGAAGCTGGAGCGAGCGGAGCAGCACCACCTGTACAAGCAGCAGGGCAAGATAGCGGCGGCGCTGGGGAACGACGAGAAGGCGCTGAAGGCCTACAAGGAGGCGCTGCATCTGGATCTGACGGATCAGGAATCGATCCGAGGGATCGCGGAGGTGAGCTTCCGGCTGGGAGACTGGGCGAACGCGCTGACGAACTACCAGAAGGTGCTGACGGCGCTGGAGGAGGATCAGCGGGAAGAGCGGGCGACGGTGTACCACAAGCTTGGGTGCATCAAGCGCGCGCAGGGGCAGGTGAAGCAGGGGATCAACAACTTCGAGAAGGCGTTGGCGATCGACGATGCGCATCGGCCGACGCTGGAAGCGATGGTGGAGATCTACGCCGAGCTGAAGGACTGGAAGCAGGTCTGCGCGTACAAGCGACAGATACTCGACAACGTGATGGACGGCGAAGAGCGGTTCAGCATGTTGAACGACATCGGCGACATCTGGTCGGAGAAGGAGAAGAACGTCGGGAAGGCGATTGAGACGCTGGAGGAGGCGCTCGATCTGAAGCCGGACAACCACGTGCTGCTGCACAAGCTGTTGCAGCTGTACCAGGCGGCGAAGAACTTCGAGCGGATGATCGAGACGATCCAGAGGATTGCGGATCTGGAGCCGAACCCGGAGCGCAAGGCGCGCTATCTGTACACGATGGCGCAGCTGCATCGCGATCGGCAGGAGCTGGATCGGGCGGTGGAGCTGTTCAACGAGGCGCTGGACTTGAATCCGGACTTCCTCGAGGCGTTCGAGCGCATCAACAAGATCCTGACGGGACAGAAGGACTGGAAGCAGCTCGAGCGGTCGTTCCGCAAGATGATCCACCGCGTTGCGGGCAAGGGGAAGTCGGATCTGGAGTACAACCTCTGGCACAACCTCGGGATCATCTATCGCGATCGGCTGAAGGAGCCCGATGCGGCGATCGAGTCCTTCAAGATGGCGTCGCGGCTGAAGCCCGACGAGGTGATGGAGCGCCAGATCCTTGCCGAGCTGTACGAGACCGCGAACCAGCTCGACCTGGCCATCGAGGAGCAGCAGGAGATCCTGCGTCGCGATCCGACCCAGGTAGCTCCGTACCGAGCGTTGTACACGCTGTTCTACAACAAGCAGGCGTTCGACGAGGCCTGGTGCATGTGCGCGGCGTTGGCCTTCCTGCGCCGGGCGGACGAGGATCAGCAGAAGTACTTCGAGGACTACCGGCCGAAGGGAATCCCCGCAGCGCGGAATCGTCTCGACAACGAGATGTGGGTCAAGCACCTGTTCCACCGCGACGAGGACATCTACGTCGGCAAGATCTTCGAGATGCTGACGGGAGCGGCGTTGCAGGCGAAGATCCAGAAGCTTGCGGCCGCCAAGCAGCTGCCTGTGCTGGACAAGCGGTACAAGCAGGAGCCGCACAGCACGACGGTGACGTTCGCGAAGACGTTCTTCCACGTGGCGAAGGTGGAAGGGGTGGCGCCGCCCGAGCTGTACGTGCGCAACGACATCCAGGGCGGGCTGATCGCCGCGCCTGCGATACCGTATGCGTCGGTCGCGGGGCAGAGCGTTCTGTCGGGCTTCACGCCGCACGAGCTGGCGTTCATCGTGGGCAAGCACCTCGCGATGTACCGCGGCGAGCACTACATCCGGAACCTGTTCCCCACGACGTCGGAGCTGACGCAGCTGTTCTTCGCGGGGCTGAGGATGGTGGTGGCCGATGCCCCCGTTCCGCCGGAGGCCGCGGCGAGCATCGACACGACCGCGAAGGCCCTTGCACCCTTGATGCAGCCGACCGCGCAGGAAGGCCTGCGACACGTCGCTCGGAAGTTCATGGAGACCAAGGGAGCGATCAACATCAAGCGCTGGGTGCAGGCGACGGAGCTGAGCGGCTGCCGAGCCGGGTTCCTGATGTGCGGAGACCTGGAGATTGCCAAGAAGGTGCTGCTGATGGAGCCGCAGCTTCCGGGTGACATCAGCCCGCAGGAGAAGCTGACGGAGCTCATCGTGTTCTCGGTGTCTCCGGACTACTTCGCGCTTCGCAAGGCGCTCGGCTTCGCGATCGCCTGATCGCGTTGCTGGCGCGATCGATGCCCGGCTCCAGTCTCTGGGGTCGGGCATCGTCGCATCACGCGTCATGGAATTGCCGACTGCGTTTTGAAGCGCCCGGCGTGTCGGGCGTTGAGAGCCGCGCAGCGTGCGCGCGGGGCGAACGAACGGATCGGTGCCCCGTTGGGCATACGTCGATGCTGGTCGAGGGGGTCTGGGAGAGGGCTGTTGAGGGGGAGGTCAGCGCGACGGGTCGAAGACGCCACGCAAGCCGAGAGAGAAGAAGGAGTGGAGGGCCGAGTCGGAGGCATGCTCGCTGGCGGCGGGGCGCCAGGTGTAGGAGCCGAGATCGAAGGAGCAGAAGGGGCCGAAGCCGAAGGAGCGCGAGGCGTACCAGTCTCCGCCGACGGCGAGGTGGAGCCAGTCGATGCCCGAGTAGGTGGCGTCACCGGAGGCGCCTGCGGCAGAGGAGGACACGGTGGTCGAGCGATAGCCGATTCCGATCTGGAGCCAGGGATCGAACGATGCACCGTTGACGAGGTGATAGCCGGCACCGAGGCCGAAGGCGGTGGAGCGACCGGAGCAATCGGCGCCTGAGGGGCACGCGTCGCCCTGACCGAGGAGTCCCAAGTCGAGTCGAAGGTGGAGATCGACGTGGCGGCTGACGCCGTAGCCGAGGTCGAGGCCGAAGCCGACGCCGGAGGCGAGGGGACCGGATTGATCGGTTGAGGAGTCGAGGCTGCCGAGGGGAAGGAGCCAGGCTGCACGCGGAGCGATGAGGAAGTGGCCGGAGAGATCGTCCGGGGGTTGCGACACACGGACGGGTGCAGGAGGGGGGGAATCGTCGGTGACCTCGCGAGGGGACGTGGAAGCTTCGGGGTCCTGAGCGGAGGCAGGCAGCGCGAGGGAGGTGCTCAGCGCGACGGCGAGGGAAGCGATGGGGAGTCGATGAGAGCGGGTCATGGGGAGAAGGGTGTTGTGGAACGAAGGGGGTCAGGAGCGAGCCAGGTGCGGACGGGGCAACGACGAGAGAAAGGTCCGCGGGGGAGACGTGTAGGACGAGAGGAGGTTGGAAAGCAACGGGGATGGGGTTAGAAGGCCCAGCCTGCGCCGGCCATGAGGGCGTATCCATCCGCCTCGGAGCGGACGTAGTACCTGGGCTCGAGCATTGCGTGGAAGGCGCCGAAGCGCACGGCCATGGTCAAGCCGGGGACGATTGCGAAGCGGAAGTCCTGGTTGGAGCGTTCGGCGTTACGGGCGAGGTCGCAGAGGCTTTGGCCAGAGGGG
>ENA-UPTA01006308-UPTA01006308.1-activated-sludge-metagenome-genome-assembly--contig:-NODE-6308-length-10506-cov-5.905655_pt1 | contig 10506 bp, 6 predicted proteins | sample MGYA00238184_ERZ773361 | MGnify/ENA primary metagenome ERZ773361 (study PRJEB29100, sample SAMN05720205) | activated sludge metagenome | isolation source: anaerobic digester from wastewater...
AAGATCGAGGCGCCGGACAGTGCGGGCGGCAAGTGGGGCAAATGCCCAGGTTGCCACAACAAGGTCTACGTCCCCCAGCCTGTCTCGGAGGAAGACGAACTCAAGCTCGCCCCGATCGACGAGATGGACGAGCAAAAGCAGAAGCAATTGCTGCACGAGACGTTCGAGCTGACGCGGGAAATCCTGCAGGAAAAAGCGGCCCCCGAGGCCGAGGGCCCGTCACTCACCGGTGGAATCGACATCAGCGAGGAGAAATTGACGGAGATCATCATCCGTTATCTGCGACAGATGGCAGCCGGCGACCTCAACGACGCCCAGCGCACGGCGGAGTTGATCGTACCGCACCGTCGCAAGGCGGTCGGCATCCTCGACGGGTTCCTGCACAGCCCGGCCCCGGACCCGGAGTTGGAGGACATCCCCGCGCAGGTCCTCTCCGGCCTGATCAGAAACCTGAAAACTCGGATCAGTTAGTGCCCAACCGATCGGTGTCGCTCGAATCTCGCAGTGACTAGGGGCCGTCGTCTACGGGACCGGGGCGCACAACCACCGGCGCGTGCTTGATCTGTGGCCGAATGGCCAGCCAGTCGACTCCCTGGAACTCGGGGTCGTCAATCTCTCGCACTTCCTCATCGCCCAGGTAGGGTCCCATCGCGTCCACCCAGGCGATCAGTCTCAGGCGGCTTTCCTCGTCCACTCGCACGTTGTAGTGCTGCCCGTTCGAGGCCATCTCGACCAGCCGGCTGCGGTAGGACAACTTCGTCATTGGTTCAGGCGTCGCGTACGCGGCGGGATCACGCTGATCATAGGCCTCCACCATGATCGTGTCGGCGATGCCAAAGCCCGGCGGCGGGTCTTTGGGCAGATGATACGCCGCTCCCCAGGAAGGATTGCCAAGCAATAGCACATAAGGCTCTTTGAACAGGCCGTCGCCACGGAACGTCAGCTCGGGCTCCGCCCTCGTTTTTCCGCCGGCCCCGTGGCATTCGGCGCAGTATCTGTCCAGGACCGGCTGGACGAATCGCATGTAACTGATGGATTCCTCCCCCCACGGCGGCGGCGTGATCTTCGACGGGGTACGCAAAAGCGCCGTCGCCGGACGGACGCCAACGGGCGCCGTGCTGTGCATCTCGTGGCATCCCAGGCAGCCCCGCGTCTCACCCGGCATCACGCCGGTGACGGACCGCATGGTTTGCAGGGCACGATGCTTGTCGTCGAGCAATTGGAAGTAGAGCGACTTGCCCGAAGGCGCATCGAAGGAGACGGACCCGTCCGGCTCGATGGGCACGGTCCCGAGGATGCGTTTGACGCCTTCGGAGGACACCATCGACACGACCGGACCGGTCGACGCATACGGCCGTTTGTACCAGTAACTGTACGTCTTGGCGTCCATCGTCAAAATGCGGAGGTACTTCGCCTTGTCCCGAAGCGAAGCCGGCGCGTTCTGGTACACGTTGTTGCTGAATATGACGCCGCCGGCAGGACGATGCCGCTCGGCCATTGTGGGCCATTGCACCGTGGACGGGATCACAGACGGCCTGGGTCGGGCCTTCACAGGCATCGCGTGCAGGATGTTGTGCGTCCCCTCGTAGATGAGTTCCTTGTTGCCGTCCGTATCCATCAGGTAGAGGACGAACTTGCCCTCGCGATTGGCGGAGACGAGAAAATCACTCTCGCTCAGCGGATAGGGATTCTGATAGGCCCCATAGCGTCCGCTTGTGTGATACCGCGGCGACTCGACCGGATCGACCGGGCCGTTGCCCGACTCGGGCCATTCCACCTCTGCGGTGACTTTCGTCAGGCCGTTCGGGAAGTTCAGTCCCTTCCTCGCGTCCACGATGCCGATGCTGCCGGCAAACCAGTTGTGATGGGCCGAGCCGGTGAACATGACCCGGTGGCTGCCCGGGATCTGACGGGCGTCTTTGAGCAGGTCCGGCCAGACCGTCTGATTGCCCCAGAACGTGGTGGCCTGCGCCCCGTCGGGATGCATCGTCCACAGCGATTGAGCGCGCCACAACGGCTTGTCGGTGTACTCCCAGCGGGTATAGATCACGCGGCCGTCCGGCATCAGCGAGGGCAAGTAGTCGGGCTCGTTGTTCCGCGAGATGAGGTACATGTTCCGCCCGTCCAGATCGCATCGCGTCAGGGTGAAGGAATTCGTCGGAGGCATGCAGCGGACGTAATTGTGCCCGCGCGTGCTGGCAAAGACGATGTGCTCGCCGTCCGGCAAGTAGACCGGGTCCACATCGTCGTAGATGCCGCCTGTAATCTGACGCAGACCGGAGCCGTCAATGTTGATCTCGTAGAGGTGGAACGTCTTCTCGTTCGCGGGATGGAAACAGAAGAGCACGCGCTGCGCGTCGAACGACAGATCGGGACGCCAGAACGTCCCGTGCAGAGGCTCGACCGGCATCAGCTTGGTCAGATGCCCCGTCGGCGACAGGCCGTCCAGAACCAGCAGCCGCCCGCCCGGCACGGCCATATACCCCAGTCGGTGGCGGGTCTCGTGCGGCCACTCCGAACCCTGGGGAAAGGGAATATCGACGAACAGCACCCTGTCGAAATCGACGACCGGATTGGCGAACAGTATCCTGCGTTTGACGCCGCGGATCGCGAAGTACAACGCCTCATCGGCGTCCTCGCCCACCTGAGCCTCCAGGCTCTCCAACTCGGCCAGCTCGCGAGAAAAATCGACCGCTTCGTCGTGCTCCTGCTCGATCCTCGCCGCGATATGCCGGGCCCAGCCGATCTCCTGCCTGATCCGCTCCGCGGTGACAGGCCCTTCGGCCTGGTGCAGCCAGTCCCTCTTCAGCATCTCCTCCGCTTCGCCCGCCGCGTAGTCGCGTGTCTCGGGCGTATACGGCTTGACGTAGGGCGCCACCGGCTCATGCTGCACCGGCCGACGCACGATCCGCCTGCCGGCGTCGAAGATGGCCTCGATCCAGTCGGGCTCGCACGTTCCCGCCTGCCCCATCGCCTCCAGCCGGGCAAACCGTTCTTCCAGAGCCTCCACGTCCCGCCACGCGGCGCGTTCGGCCTCGCTGACTCTGGCCCACTGCCCCTCCGTCAGCGGCCTGTACTCCGTCACCATGCCCAGAAGCCGCCGGGCCTGCGCCAGATTCCACGAATTGTCCCGAGCCGCAAGATACGCGCTGGGCTGGCTGCCGGTGATCCCCAGAAACTCGCTGTATTCGTCGGGAAATCCTGCCGCCAGCTTCGATTGAACGATCCGCACCAGGACCTCCGGCCCCGCCTCCTCGATCAGACTCCTGCGTGTTGCGGCGATCGTCTGGGCGAATGTCGCCCGCTCCTGGTACAACGTCTGGGCCCGCTCGCGGTACTGCCCGATCTCGCCTGCAACCGCGGAGAGTCCCTCCTCGTACAGTTGCGCGATCTCCTCAACCGTCAGGGCGGCGCGAAAGATCCGCAGGTCGTCGATTCCGCCCTGGAAATACTCGCCCGTCCCGCCCGACGAGCCGATGAACGCGTCCGCAGGACCGCCCGAAACGATCCGTCCCGATCTGGTCTGCAAGCCGATGATCAGGCCGTCGAGGTAGACCGTCATTCTCCGGCCGTCGTATGTCCCGGCTACGTGGTGCCACTGGCCGTCGGCCAGCATGGCCGGATCGGTGGATGCGTCGAGTTCCTGGTAGCCTGTCCCCTCGGTTTGCAGGCCGAGCGACAAGATGCGGCCATCGTGCTGAAACGAGAACAGAAGCCGCCGGTCGCCGTCCTCCTTGCGAAATATCTCGCGATAGCCGGACAGCTCCCCCGGCAGGACCCACGAACAGATCGTCAGTCCGGGCAGATCGGCGAACTCCTTGCTCGCTTCGACGCGAACCGCCGACGGCCCCTCCAACCCCAACGCCGACCCCAGCACGCCGGCTCGCGTCGAAGCGACGCCCTGGGCCCGCGCGGCCAGCCCGCCGCCGCCGGCATCGGCGAAGACCCCGTCCACAAGCTCATCGAATGTCCAGTGAGCCACGAACCCTCGGGGATGCAGAGGCTCCGTCTTGCCTGGCGCGCTAAAACCGACCCAGGCCGGCATTGTGACGACGAACGCGAGAACAACAAGGTTCGCAGGGCGATTCAGCATGGTGACCTCGGAAAGCGGTCTATCATCAATGTCAGTCAGGACAACACCACAATAACCATATCATATTCCCGCGCCATACGCAATTCCTGTCAACGACAGACAACAGCAGCCTGTCCTGAATGTGCCTATGTGGTATAATGACGTTTCGTTTGTCGTGTGATTCGAACTTGGCGCATCAAAGCATAGGGAGGCCTGTCGTGCGGAGTGGATTGTTGCTTGTCGCGGCGCTATTCGTCGGTTCTTGTGGCTCCTCGGCAATTGCGGAGGAGGCTTTCGATCGCCCATGGTCGATCGGCTACGCCGAAGCCGACATTACGCCGACCCCCGGCCAGGTCCAGATGAGAGGATTCGGCAGCGAGCGATACGCCAAGGGAACTCACGCGTCGCTGATGAGCCAGGTGATCGCGTTGCGCGACGCCGAGGCTCACACCGCGATTCTCATCACCGCCGACATCACCGGCTTCGAACGCGTGATGAGCGAGGCGATTCGGCGGGACATCGCGAGAAAACACAACGTCCCGGCCGAGAACATCATTCTGGCGGCCTCGCACACGCACTGGGGACCCGCGACCCAGTTCCACGCCACATTCGCCGCCGGCGGCCCGAACGTCTGGTACATGGCGTTCCTGGAAGAGACCATTCTGGCCGCAGTGGACACGGCCTTGGCGGACCTCGCGCCGGCGAGCATCGAATACGGCGAGATCGAGTTTCGCGGGCTCGCCTGCAACCGTCGGCTGCCCGTCAACGGCAAGATCGGCTGGGGGCCGTACGTGGAAGGCTCCACCGACCCGCACACGCCGATCCTCCGCCTGCGCCGCTACTGTCCGCCGAGGGAGATCGTGATCGTCGGCCACGCCTGTCACCCCACCAGTTCCGGCTCGATGCAGAAGTGGAGTCCCGACTATCCGGGTGCGATGCGTGATTGCATCGCGCACAGTCTGCCCGATGCGAAGGCGGTCTTCGTCCAGGGCTGCGGTGGCGACGCCAAGGTCGCCTGCAAGGACCCAAAGACGGGCGAATTGGTCTTCGCGGCCGATCCGAACCAGGCGCGAGAAGCGGGCGAGAAGCTGGCCTGCGCCGCGTTGACGCACCTGGAGACGGGGCCGATGACGCCGGTCGCCGCGTCGTTCACCTCGTCGGTGGTGACGGGACAACTGAGTTACGGCCAGCCCTGGTCGCGCGAGGAGATGGAACGCGAAGCCTATACCGGGTCCCGGAGAAAGTACTACACCTGGGTCGCACGTCAATCCCTGGCGTTGCCCGACGTAAGCGAGAGCTTCCGCTACGACGTTCAGATCTGGCGGCTCGGCGGCACGCTGACGCTCTTCGCCATGGAGGGCGAGGTCTGCAGCCCGTGGGGCCCGATGCTCCGTGCCATGGCTCGCACCGATCAGGCCATGGTGCTCGGCTACGTCAACCACGTCGATGCCTACATCCCCGACCAGCGGATCATCCGGGAAGGCGGTTACGAAGGAGGCGAAGCCCAGAAGTTCTTCCTGCCCGGCCCATTCACCGAAAACATCGACAGCGAGATCAAGAGGATTGTCACGACCGCCCTGGATGCTTTAAAGTGACGGTCCACAGGAGCATGGTATGAAAGCCAAGTTCATAATGAATCGACGTGACGCCTTGAAGGCGGGTTGTGGCGCCGCATTGGCGGTGGCTGGGTGGGGCACGAGTTCGTGGGCTGATGGAGCAACGGCGCCGAAGATGTCGGAGTCGATGAAGAACCTGGACAAGGCCGTCCGGCTGCTGTTCGACGAATACGTCCGCGATCCGTCCATCTGCCTTGGCCCCGACGGCACGTACTATCTCACCGGAACAACCTCGGGACAGAACTGCATCCGTCTGTGGAAATCGAAGGACCTGGTCCAGTGGGACAAGCTGAACTTCGAGTGGCGCTATGGCGACAGTCCCTGGCATCAGAACTACAAGGCCAAAGGCTGTCCCCTCTGGGCGCCGGAGGTACACTACAAGAAAGGCACGTTCTGGCTGACGTACAGCATGCCGACCTACACAGGCGAGTTCAAGGACTCCGGCTCCGGCCTGCTCAAGAGCACAACAGGCAAGGCCGAAGGGCCGTATATCGACGTCTCGCCCAACGAGCGGATCGGCGACGAGATCGACGCGTCGCTGTTCGAGGACGACGACGGCTCGGTTTACTTCGTCTGGCATTGTGGCAAGATCCGCAAGATGAAGCCCGACATGAGCGGGCCCGCCGAGCTCGGACGTAAGCTCAAGATCGCTGTGCCCGACCCCGATCCGACGCACCATTCGAACCTGTGTGTAAAGATCCACGGCCCGAACTCGTTCGACCACATCGGCTACGAAGGCGTGTTCCTCCTGAAGATCGCCGATACGTATGTGCTGACCGCCTCCGACCATTGGGACGGCAAGTACACCTGCTGGGCCGCGACCTCGAAGAACATCTACGGTCCCTATAGCGCCCGTTATCCGGCGATTCCCTACGGCGGACACAACATGTTCTTCCGGGACAAAGTGGGCCAATGGTGGTCCACGGTCTTCAACGGCCCCGTGTTCGAGAAGCCGGCCATTCTGCCCGTCACCATCGAAGCGAACGGCCAAATCGCGTTGCGCGAGGAGAAATAACGCTGCCCGTTTCTGGCAAGAATCAAGAGGACCTCTCGATGAAAAAAGACATCTCTGTGAAACTGGACGCCATCATCGTCCTGACGATCATCATTCTCTGCGGCTCGGCGGTTGTCGGGGCCGCGCCGGTCCCCGTCGTGTGTGTGAGCGACGCGCCGGAAGGACGCGTCCAAATCCGGTCGGGCGATCGCGTGCTGTTTCAATCGCCCGCCGAGGGGCCTTGGTCCGTGGCCACCGGCTGGAAGGACGCCTGGCCAGAGACCTGGCGCCATGCGAAAGTCGCTGATGTCACGCGGGTCAACGATTGGACCGTGGTTTCCGGCGTCATGGAATTCCCACAAGGCAGGCTCGAATTGCGCGACTCCTACCGCGTCGAGGGCAACCTGGTTCGTGGTGTTCGCCGCTTCACATGGCGCGGGGAGCAGCCGTTGACGCAATGCACGTTGTCCGTTCGCTGGATTGCGCCGGGCGCCAAGAACGCCAAGCCCCTGCTGCCCGGCATCTGCTACTACGGCAACCCGATGGGCGCCCGCACCGGGGCCGGCGCGGTGGCCGTGTGTACGGGAACGCCCGGCGAGGAGTCGCTTTATGAAGAACATCGCTATGCGGCTCCCTTTGCCAGCATCGAGTGGAACGAAGACGGCGCCTGGCGGGGCGCAGCCATGCACACGGTGCCTTCCATGTTGATCGACGCGAACCGTCGCGATCAATGGTGGTCGCTGGGACTTGTCTCGCGCGACGATGCCTGCGAGCTGGTTTCGCTCTCCGGCCCCTGCGCCTCGAACGGCAGGCACAGCGTCGTGAAGGCCTTCCAGGGCAAGTTCATCGACTACCCGGACACGTGGATCGACCTGCGGCCGCGCACGATCATCGAAAAGACCTTCTTTCTCGAAGCCTATCCAGTCGCACGGCAAGGCTCGGGCTTCCGCACGCCATTGGATACCGCCATGAAGCTGAACCCGCCGTGGAGTATCGAGGGCCTGCCGAAGTACGACGCGATCATCCACGAGAAATACCGCTTCGCCTGTTCGCGGTTTCGGGATCGGCCACAGGACCCGGGGTTCCACATGTTCCCCGGCGACGGGTCGGAGTACGTCATGGGTTGGTGCGGACAGGCCGCGGCGCCCGGGTACGCACTGCTGGCTCTGGCAAAGCGATTGGACGACCCGAAGGCGCGGGACATGGCCCTCCGGTCGCTCAATTTCCTCGTCACGGCCCCCTTCAACGAGCATGGCTTCCTGCTGCGATACTCCGCCGGCTCGGGCAACTGGTCGGAACAGAACGCCGTTTCGCAGGGGCAGGCGATGGAGAACTTCGCCCGGGCTATCCTGATCGCGCGCAAACAAGGCGGTATCGACACGAAGCCTTGGGAAACGTTTCTGCAGAAGGCCTGCGAGGTCCATGCAACGCGCATTCTGCGAGACGATTGGCGCCCCGGCTCGACCAACGAAGGGTTCTTCGTCTCGCCCTTGTGCAAAGGATACGCCCTGTTCGGCAACGAGGACTTCAAGCGAGCCGCGGTGAAGGCCGCCGAACACTATGCCAGACGTCACCTCGACATGACCGAACCCTACTGGGGCGGCACGCTCGACGCCCAGTGCGAGGACAAGGAAGGCGCGTGGGCGGGGTTTCAGGCGTTCCTGGCCGTGTATGAAATGACGAAGGAGCCTCGCTATCTGGAGTGGGCCGAACACGCGATGGACGTGGCGATCACCTACACCGTGCTGTGGGACATCGACATGCCGCCGGGCCGGCTCCGCGACCACGACTTCAAGACGCGAGGCTGGACGATCGTCTCGGCCCAGAACCAGCACCTCGACGTCTTCGGCGTCATGTACACGCCGGAAATCTGGCGGATGGGCGAGTATCTGCACCGCGACGATCTGAAACGACTCGCCGCCGTGATGTATCGCAGTTGCGGGCAGATCATCGATCCTTTCGGCAGCCAGGGCGAACAGATGCAGCACACCAACTTCATCCAGTCGGGCGACATGTCTGACACGTCCCGCGTCCGCGGCGGCTACGCCGAGCATTGGACCGTCTTCTGGATCACGGCCCACTTCCTCAACGCCGCCGCCCAGTTCGAGGAGATGGGAATCGACCTGGACCGCCTGAAACTCTGACCGGCGATGGCGTTTCAAGACCGCGAGATGTGTCACCGCCGATGCGTTCTGCGCCGCCGGACCTTCGTCAGCTTGCCCCAGACGCAGGCCCGCAGGCGGATCGTGCCCCGCAGACAGATGATCCGGCCCCGGACCTCGTCCGCGAAGTCCAGCCAGCCGAACTCGCCACAGAGTTCGACCGCCTTGCGATCGCGGACCCGCGCCGCTTCGGCCGGGTCGTCGTAGATCCCCAGTCGATGCGTCACGCCCCGATGCCTGATCCTCGCCTCCCACTTGTCGCCCTTGGGTGTCACGCCTTTGAACTCGGACTTGTTCCCGTAGTGCCGAGTACAGTCTGGAGTAACGGAACGTCGAAGCAACCCTTGGGATGCCAGTTCCTGTCATGGGCGGCAGAAGTTAATGGCTTTTGCCGCTATCTCCGAGCTTGCTGTAGCGGTAATAGAGGATGATCTCGAAGCCGACGAAGAGGTAGTTCATGAGATACAGCGCGACGACCCAGTCGCGGTGGCCCAGGAGCTTGGAGAGGATGCCGGCGAGGTAGCCGAGCTCGACGACGACCAGGAAGAACAGGCTCATGCCTTTGACGTTCCGCGTTCGCAGAGTCTTGGCGATGGCCACAGGCCAGGAGATGCCAAAACAGATCATCATGATTGCTTCAAGATAAGGGGCCAGGAATTGCATTCGTCGCTCCGGTTGTCGTCGGTTCGGTATGAACCGTTATTTCACGCCGTCCCTGGGGGGACCGCGACCGTTGATCTTGGACACAACAAAGGCTGTTATGGTAGCGTTTCTCCCTCTCTGCGACAAGCCCAAATGAAGACAGGCCATCGGACACCATGAGAAAGTATCTCACCACAGAAGCACGGAGACCGTGGAGAACGGAAGACGGACCACGATTCCCCAACCATAGAGGACCTTGAATAACTTCTGTCATTACCCAAAGGGTTGTGGCTCCGGCACGAGAACGCCGGAGCCACGGTGATTGTTCTCTCTCAAGCTGGAGGATTACCTGTTGGGCTACCGGGCGATAACGCCAATCAGCTCGATCTCCGCGATCTGCATAGCTTTTGCTGTAGCAGGAGTACGGATGGTCGGGAACAGAAGCTGGTAGCTGGTATATGCCACCGCGTTTTTGAAAACGATCGGCGTGGCGTTCTTCGTCTGGCGAGGCCAAGGCGTGGCCTGTGCGAAGTCCACAATGGGACCGCTGGCGATCAGCGTGTACGGACCGTCGATGCCGTCATTCGAGCCATAGAGCTCGAAGGAAGTCGGGTCGCGTTTGTCCCCGTCGTTGGCTGTCGTCAGTGTCAGACGCGTCACAATGGTTGCGCCAACGGATGGGATCACCTGGATGCCGGTCGGCTTGACGTCCCCCCCGAAATGCAGGAACTTCGTGGTGGCGTCGTTGTCGATGGTGTGATCAGGTGTCTCGTGATTACCCACCCAAGGCCAGTCAACAGGCCAACCAAGATCGTAATCTCCCGTGAACGCGCCGTCGTTCGGAACGCCCTGGACCACGTCGCCCGCCCCCGTCACGTCAGCGACTACCTCCTGGGGGACGATTCGGATCTCGGCCGACCCTCTGACTGGGGTGCCATCCCACAGACAGCCGGTCAGCATGGCCGTTGTCATCCACTCTGCCCATGCGGCGGGATCGTTGACGAACTGGGACACAAGATC
>ENA-UPTA01006319-UPTA01006319.1-activated-sludge-metagenome-genome-assembly--contig:-NODE-6319-length-10488-cov-5.730566_pt1 | contig 10488 bp, 9 predicted proteins | sample MGYA00238184_ERZ773361 | MGnify/ENA primary metagenome ERZ773361 (study PRJEB29100, sample SAMN05720205) | activated sludge metagenome | isolation source: anaerobic digester from wastewater...
GCCAACAGCCAGCTCATTCTCGGCGGGGGCGTGGCCGGCGCAATCCGACGAAAAGGCGGCCCTACGATCCAGGCCGAATGCGACCGGATCGGCGGCACCTTCGTCGGCGGCGCCGTCATCACCTCTGGCGGCAACCTCAAAGCCCGGCACGTCATCCACGCGGTGGGACCCCGGATGGGAGAAGGCGACGAAGACCGCAAGCTTCGCGACGCCACGTTGAACTCGCTGCGATTAGCCAATGAACACCACCTCAAAAGCCTCGCCTTTCCGGCGATCAGCACCGGCATCTTCGGCTTCCCCATCGAACGGTGCGCCCGAATCATGCTCGACGCAACCCTCGAACACCTGCGGGGCAGGACGAGTCTCGACCGCGTCGTCTTCTGTCTGTTCGACCGGGACAGTTACCGAGTGTTCGCCAACCAGCTCGAACAGGAAACCACGTCTTGACGGCCTTGCCGTGATGAGTCCGAAACCGGCCATCATTTTCCTTTGACCTGTCGTCATCAACCGCTATACTGATCTTGTATCCGGGCATTCTGGCGCCCAACGCCGCTGTGCGCAGCGGTCTGCCGTCCGGCGTGGTCTTTCGAGTCCAACAGACAAGGAAGTAGCAGAGACAACACGGCGTGGAAACGAAGTTCAATATCTTCGAGATTCTCCAGATTGCCGAACAGGTGGAACACAAGGGCGCCAAGTTCTTCCTCAAGACCTCCGAATTGTTTGACGATCCCGCCCTCCGCGATATCTACTACCGCCTCGCCACCTGGAAGGCCAAGCACGAGAAGATCTGGGCCCGGATGCGGAAGCGATTCTCTGAAAAGACCGGGGAATTCGGCACGTTCGATCCGGACAACTACGTGCTGTCCAATCCGCAGGTGATGTCCGGCCTGACGTGGTTCGGCACCAAGCAGGACCACGTCCACCGGCTGACCGGCCGGGAGAACAAGCGTCAGGTCCTCAAGGACGCCATCCGGCGGGCAAACGAAGTCATCATCTTCTACCGTGGTCTGAAGGATTTCGCCCGCGACCCGGCCACCGAGCAGATGGTCGACCGGATCATCCACGAGGAGGAGCGTCAGATCGGGTTCCTGATGGATGAGCTGAAGGCGGCGTCTGTGTGAAGTCGCCTGCCATAAGGTGAGCGACCGGTCGGAGCATTTCGGACTGCATCAGCACGATGCGAATGGCCGCCGTGATCGGGGCCGCCAGGAACATGCCCACGATGCCCCAGAGCAATCCCCAGAATGACAGGGCCAGCAGCACGGTCACCGGGTGCAGGTTCAGACCCTCGCCCTGAAGTTTCGGCTCGATGATGTTTCCGAGGATGTTCTGAATCGCCCCGGGGATGGCCACCACCAGCACAATCAGCCAGGGCGACGACTGGAACTGCACCACCGCGATGGGCAAGGGCAAAAACGTCACGATGATCGAACCGATGGAGGGTATGAAATTCAGCAGGAAAGCCAGGATGCCGAAGACGCCGGCCAACTCCAGGCCGATGAGGGTCAGAGTCACCCAGACGAGCACCCCGGTGATGGCGGAGATGACGATCTTGATGCCGACGTATTTTCGGATCTTCTCCACGACGTCCGTGTAGACCTGGGAATGCCGACTGTAGGGATTCCGCCCCAGCAGCAGGAAAAGGACGAAGATGATCACGAAGAGCATGCTCGAGATCAGCCCCAAAATCGTCCCGAACGCGTTGGTCACGATGTTGAAGATGTAGTTCTTCAGATCCTTGACGATCTGCTGCGTGTCGATTCGCGCCTGTCTTTTCGTCGGCTGGGCGGGTTCCACACCCTGGGCAGCAGCCTCATTGGGCTCCTGCGCAACAGCGTTGGGCTCTTTTCCCAGGTCATTGGGTTCCGCCTTGGGGTGTTCGGTCGGAGGCCGGACCTCCAGAGTGGCCGCCCGCTCCGTACCGTCCACCACGGGGAACAACTCCACCGGACCGGTCGGGGCCGGGACCGGCTTGGACTCCTGGGGCGCCTGCGGGAGCAACAATCCCACGTCATTCGGCGCGACAGCGGGTTTGGACCCGGTGTCGTTCGGCGCCGCAGGCGGGGCCGGCGGCTCCTCTTTCTGGTAGATGTACTCGATCGGTTCGAGCATCTTATCAGCCATGTAGGCGAATTTGGCGCTGTACTCGCCCGCCGTCGAGACGATGATCGTCGTGGCCTGCGCAACCAGGAGAAAGACCATCGCGATCACGGCGATGACAACGAGCAGCGTGACCACAATGGCGATGGCGCGAGGCAGTCTCAGACACTTCACCTGGAAATCTTCGACCGGCGAGACCAGCGCAACGATGAACAGCGCCACAACGAACGGAACCATGACGACCCGGGTGTAAATCAATGCCGCCGCCAGCGAGACAGCCGCTATGATGGCCAGCGAAACCGTAATCAGCCAACTCTGTTCCTTGTGCTCGTGCACCATAGAATCCCTTCTTCCTCGCGACTTACCGGCACCGAACCAGCCGATTCATATCGAGGACGAGATGAGGCAGCCGGGTCCGCAGCTCTGCAATGAATCGCTGGCCGTCCTGCCAGTACCCCGCCGTCGGCTTCAGGCCATCATCCAGTTTCAGGAAGTACGCATTCAGGCAATCCATGAGAAGCTCGCGGACGTATTTGCTGATCATGGAGGCCAGCGAAACCGGGAGATACCGATCATCCGCCTCGATCTCGAATGTCAGTTTCACCTTCCTCGACGCATCGCGCATCTCGTAGACGCTGCATTCTTCGTTCTCCTGCAAGACCGTCAACTCCATGTCGGGGAAACTCCGCTGGAGATTCTCCCGATAGTGCGCCCGTCCGCCCTGGCGATCCACCTGAATAGCAATCTCCTGGCCGGGGAAGTTGCTCACGATAGCCTGGATCAATTGCGTCACGGTGATGAACAGAACCTGGGCCTTGTTCCGAACGTTCTGAACCATCCGATTGAAGTAGGCGACGTCCAGACAACACGTCCGTAGATCGGCCAACGATCCGCCATGGGCACGCAGATCGTCGGCAAAGACCTTCGCCGCAATCCTCGCATCGGCGGTCGCCGGCCTTAGCCGACGATCCTGGAGGTCCTGGTACCAGGGATAATCCGCCAGCCGGGGCAGGCACTCCGGGCACAGCCGCCCGAGCAGCTCCGCCAGATCGGTCGGCCGGTTTCCGAGGCACTCCAGCGCCGCCAGGGAAGTCCGTTCGAGGTGTCCGAGCCCTTCGGCCCGGTTGTACGCTTTCTTGCTGTCGGCGATCAATAGTCGGCCCGCCAGACGCTTACGGCATTTTCCCGCGCTCTTGCCGAGCGTCTGCCAGAGGTCCTCGTCCAGCATCGCCGGGTCGACGGAAAATGCGGTACAGGAGACCACCAGCGGCCCGAGCAGCGGCCCGAAGCCCGCCTCATCTATCCCAGCCAGAATCGCCACGCGTATCGCCTCAGCCCTTCCCGATCCCAACCATCTTTCCATCCGGACGGGCCGGAGAAGCCGCAGTCCGCGTCTGTCTTGATAATGGAAACGCAGGTCGTTGTCAACGAAGAACACCGCAGGCTGAAGCCCGAACCTCGACAAATGCCACCCTGCAGAAGGTTGCACTGCCCTGCCGTTTTTGCTACACTCGCGCCAAAGTCACACTCGCTAAGGAGACAGTTATGTTGATAGTCCACGTGTTCGTGCGTGTCAAGCCCGACCGGGTCGAGGCCTTTCGAGCCGCCAGCGTCGAGAACGCCACGGAGAGCGTTCGCGAACCCGGCGTCGCCCGGTTCGACGTGATCCAGCACCAGGAGGACCCGACCCGATTTGTCCTGATGGAGGTCTACCGCACGACAAACGACCCGGCCCGACACAAGGAAACGGCGCACTATCAGAAATGGCGGGACGCCGTCGAGAGCATGATGGCCGAGCCTCGCACCAGCGTGAAGTACAACAGCATCTTCCCCGGCCAGGACGGCTGGGATTATCTCAGCGTATAGGCGACCATGAAATTCGAATTCTCCACCGCTCGTAAGATCGCGTTCGGCGCAGGGGCCGCCGAACAAATCCCTGGTCTGGCCGCTGCCTATGGGGAACGTGCATTCCTCGTGCTGGGCAGCAAGACGGACCGTTCTCAGCCCTTTCTCGACGCCATCGCAGCAAGAGACGTCGTCACGACAGTCTTCAATGTCGCTGGCGAGCCGACGACCGAGACCGCTCAAGCGGCCGTCACAGCCGCCCGTGAGGCCCGCGTTGACGTTGTCATCGCGATCGGCGGCGGCAGCGTCATGGACACCGGCAAGGTCGTCGCTGCCATGCTCACCAATGCCGGGGGACTGGCGGATTACCTCGAGGTCGTCGGCAAGGGCAAGCTCCTGCGGGAGCAGTCCGCTCCCCTGATCGCAGTCCCCACCACGGCCGGCACCGGCGCCGAAGTTACCTACAACGCGGTGATCGGCGTCCCGCAGCAGCACGTAAAGGTGAGTATGCGAAGCCCCCTGATGCTGCCGCGGTGGGCGATCGTGGACCCGCTCCTGACCCATTCGATGCCGCCGGAACTGACCGCCAGCACCGGCCTGGACGCGCTGACCCAACTGATCGAGGCCTTCGTCTCCAACCAGGCCAGCCCGCTCACCGACAGTCTATGCCGGGAGGGAATCCAGCGGGCCGCCAGATCGCTGCAAAAGGCCTTTGACGACGGCAGCGACGCCGAGGCCCGTGAGGATATGTCTCTCGCCGGCCTTTTCAGCGGAATGGCACTGGCGAATGCCAAGCTGGGCGCGGTGCACGGCTTCGCCGGACCGCTCGGAGGCATGACGAGCGCCCCGCACGGGGCAATCTGCGGCAGGCTCCTGTCCTGCGTCATGCAGGCCAACGTGCTGGCCCTCCAGAACCGTCCATCCGACGACAGCGAGGGCTCGTCTGCAAATGCACATGCGGCGATGGCCCGCTTCGACGAGATCGGGCGTCTCGTGACCGGCAAGGACACCGCAACGGCCTCCGACGCCGTCTCCTGGACCGGGGACCTCGCCACGGCCCTGGGCGTGCCCGGTCTGCGCCGCTACGGCCTGTCCAGCGTCGATTTCCCCGCCATCGTGGCGCAGGCCAAGAAGTCCAGCAGCATGCAGGGCAATCCCATTGAGTTGACCGACGAGGAACTCACAGGTATCCTCGAATGGGCGATTGGCTGAGAATCTGCTGCGATGAGAGGTTTGAAATTTGATGTGTGAAGCTTGAAGTGCAGCCCCCCCGGCTCTTCACACTTCTCATCGCATAGCATCCGGTTTTGCGACGTCGCGGAACGGCAGCTCGACCTCTTTGCTGTCCACGAAGACGACAATCGTCTGGCGGCTCTTGCGGATGCGTTCGACGATCCCCTCCCTCTTGAAGGGCACGACGTACACGCTGTCGCCTCTGCGCAAGGTCGCGATGAAATCCGCCTGGCGTTGGGCCAACGGCGTGCCGGCCGCCAATTCGATCACCCGCTCCGAGAGCGATTTGGCCTTCTGGCTCCAGACGCCCGGGGCGTTGTGCATCTCGGCGGCGAATTCCTCGACCACCCGGCGAATCGCCTGCATGGAATCCTCGATCTCGTGGTCCGCCTGTTTTCGGAGCCGCTTGCCCTCCTCCTCGATCCGCTGTAGCCGCTCGGTGGCCTCCGATCGCACGGCATGGGCCTCGTCCAGGATCGACTGCGCCTCGGATCGCTTCTCCTCGGCGTCCTCACGGGTCGCCTGGATCTGGTTGATCAGCTCCGACGTGCCGTCAGACTCGGTCGCCAGGAGGGCCGTCGCCTGGCCAACCACGTCCTTGGGCATGCCCAGTCGCGTGGCGATCACAATCGCATTGCTGCTGCCCGGCGTGCCGATCATCAACCGGTACGTCGGCTGGAGGGTCTCCGTATCGAATTGGACGGACGCGTTCTGGGCTCGCGGCGTACTGTACGCGAAGGACTTGAGCTGGCCCAGGTGCGTCGTGGTGACGACTTTGCCCCCCTTGCGCATCAACTTGTCGAGGATGGCGGTCGCCAGCACGGCCCCCTCGATGGGGTCGGTTCCCGCGCCGAGCTCGTCGAGGAGCACGAGCGTCCCCTCGCCGGTCCGTTCGAGGATCTTGACCACCTGGCACATGTGGGCGGAAAACGTGCTGAGACTCTGTTGAATGCTCTGTTCGTCGCCGATGTCCGCGTAAATCTGGCGAAAGACCGAGACCCGCGAGCCGCTGCGGGCCGGGATGTGCATCCCGCTCTGAGCCATCGCCACCAGCAGGCCGATGGTCTTGAGCACGACGGTTTTGCCGCCCGTGTTCGGGCCGGTGATCAGGAGCAGGTCGAAGTCGTCGCCGAGACGCACGTCGATGGGGACAACCTCGCTGGCCAACTGCGCCACGGGACAGCCCTTCTGCCGGCTCGCCAGGTGCAGCAGGAGAGGATGGCGGGCGTCGCGAAGATAAAGCGAACGATCCGTGCCCAGGTCGGGCGGAGTCATGCCGTAGGCGATACTGAACCTTGCCTTGGCATACGTCAGGTCCACCAGGGCCAGCATCTTGACGCTGTCGAGAATTGCCTCCTGCTGATCCAGGACCATCCTCGTGAGCGTCCAGAGTATCCGGCCGACTTCTTTTTTCTCCTCGAACACCGCGTCTTCCAGCTCGTTGCTCAGCTCGACCAGCTCATCGGGCTCGACGTACAGCGTCGCGCCGGTGTTCGAGCGGTCCAGAACGGTGCCCCGGATCGCGTGTCGGAAGTTGGATTTGACCGCGATCACAGGCCGGCCGTGACGCATGAGGAAGTTCTCGTTCTCGATCGCCTTGCGGATCGCGGGCGAAGCCACGAGGTTCATGAACCGCTGGTGGATGTTTTCGCTCAGTTGCGCGATCAGCCGACGGATCTCCTTGAGCTTCTCGGAGGCGTCGTCCCGCACGCGCTTGTCGCCTCCGACGCACCGGCGGATCTCCTCGACGGTCGACTCAAAATCGCCGAGTTTCTGGCCCATGACTTGCAGATGCTCGCTTTCGGAGGGCTCCAGGTTCGTGAGGAACAGCCGGAGCCTGCCGCTGGCGGCCAGGGTATCGGCGATCTCCACCAACTCGACAGGCTCGAAGACGCTCTGCTTCTTGCCGAATTCCTTCAGGATCGGGCGGATATCTTTCAACCCCGCCATGGGGACGCGCTCGCCGCGATCCAGCACCTTCGTCAGCTCGGTCGTCTCCGCGACGCGGGCGGCCGCCCAGCGAGCGTCCACCGAGGGGTACAGCCCGCGGGCGGAATCTTTTCCCAGATCGCTTGCGGCGTACGACGCCAGGAGCGTCCGGATTTCTTCAAACTCAAGAACTCGAAGGGTATGTTCGTCTATTCTCTTGCCGGCCATTCTCGGCTCTCGATGAACTGGATGAGATTGCACAGGGTGTCATTGTACGGGACCGCAATGCCGTGCTGTCGGGCAAGCCGGACCACGACGCCGTTGAGAGCGTCGATCTCCGTCCGCTTGCCGGCCGTGATGTCCTGGAGCATGGAGGACTTGTGTCCGGCCGTGTCGGGCAGCAGCTTTGCATAGAATACGTCGAGAAACTCCGCGGCCCGTCGCCAGTGCGTCCGGTAGCCGGCCTTGTCCATGACGGCAAAGACTTCCTCGACGACGTGACGCATCAGCGTCCGCGTCGAAGCCTGTTCGCCCAGGGCGCCGTAGGGCACGCCCAGAACCGCCCCGAGCGGGTTGAGGGCACAGTTGTACAGCATCTTCGCCCAGAGATCCTTCTCGACGGACTCGGTGACTTCGCACGGGATGCCGCCCTCGCGGATGGCCCGGCACAACGGCTCGATGGCCGACAGATCGGCCCCGAACAGGCTCCCGACGTGGATCGCATCGGCGTGAACCGTGACCTCGACTTCGTTGGGCCGGGGCCTGCGAAAACCCGTAATCACGCGGGCATTGAAGACCCTGCCTTTATCGAAATGCTCGCAGAACGCCTCGGCGTTGCCCCAGCCGTTCTGGAAGAGAACGAGCCTGGCCCCCACGCCGATGCGGCCGCAGTGCCCTGCAAGGTCCTTCGCCGCGCCGGCGGAGTCGAAGGACTTCGTGCAGATCAGGACGAAGTCATAGTCCGCTGCTTCGATCAGGTCCAGCGACTCATGGCAGGTGAACGCGTCGGGTCCGGCGCACATCCGCCCGAAGATGCCGGTCCGAGTCAGACCTTCCTCCCGCAGGGCAAAGATCGTCTCTTCCCTTGCGATGATCTCAACGAGATGGGGCGGCCGGGCCAGGCAGCTCGCGATCCCGAGCCCCACTGCGCCTCCGCCATAAATCAGTACACGCATATCCATTCGGCTTCCCCTGCCTGCCGCAGGGATTCAATCGACTCCAAGTCTCTCCCGGAGAACGTGCAGATTCATCACATCCTCCCGATTGTAATCGAGAAGTACCCGCAACGACTCCATATCGTTGTCATTCACGTAATTCCACCACAGTTGAACGGCCATATAACCATTCACGTCCGGCCGCTCCCGACCGATGCCGAGTTTCCGCTCGACCACTTTCAGGCCGCCTTTGAGGTCTTTTCGCCAGCAGTCGTACATCAGATCCGTATGTCGGAAGCGTCGCCGCAGGTCGAGACCCAATTTGCTCCTGATGAACGGCAGGTCGAACCGGCTCCCGTTGTACGTGTAGACCTCATCGACCCCATCCAGCAACCCCAATACACCGTCGGCGTCGATCCGACCGCCGAACAGTTGTCCGAACCGCTGCTGCGTCCCCTGCACGAGGCCCACGCCGACCACCGTCAGGTCCGAATACCGGCTGCACCCTGTCGTTTCGATATCGAGATACCCATAACATTTCAGCATGACGCCAGCCCTGCGAGCCTTTGTGCCGTCCTCGGTCCGACATTCACCGGGCAGTGTACCGACAAGGCGGACAACTTTCAACATACAGACTCATCCGCAACGGAGCCGGTATTTTGCCGGCGCCGGCATTTGGATGTCCCCCATAAGCGCACTACATTTTATGTAGCAGCAATCTTGGGTATTGAAGCACCTCCGATAATACCAAGTCGGAATGCATCGAGGCGGCCGTTGCGAAATGGAGAGTGTGACATGGCGATCCTGAATCTGTCCGAGCACGTTCTGCTTGTCACGTTGCCGGCGGAGCCGCAGTCCACTAGCGATCTCGACACGGTCATGCGGTCCACCAGGTCGAGGGCCGATTACGATGTAATTGTGGATTTCTCGCTCGCGGAGGTGATGACTTCGGCAACCCTCTGTAACCTGATGATCATGGAACGTCAACTGAGTATGACGGATCACCAGCTCATCCTCTGCTCGGTGCCCGCCCGCATCAAGGAAATCTTCATCCGTGTTGGATTGCACAGACTGTTCCGTTTCGCGGACAACAAGTTCGCAGCCATGCAATCACTCGAACGGAGTCTCTTGGAGGACGTTTGATTTAGACGCAATCTCAGCTCAACCACTCGTCGATGATGTCGTCGGCCGCGTCGGGCATGACGCCCACCAGCCAGGCCAGGTCGATGATCGTGAATCGCTTGCGGATCTCGTGCATGTGCAGAATCGCCGAGCGGAGCCGCTCTCGCGAGCAGCCGATGTCTGCCAGACAGGTCGCTCCGCCGGCCCGGCTGAGCCAGTCGCGGATCGTCTGCGGACTCTTCACCTCGGCCTTCACCCGTGTCCGGAGCTGGTTCCACACGTCGTGTTGTCCGATCTTGTGCCGGATCGCATCCAATCGTTGTCTCTTGGCGTCGTACTGCTCCCGAACCGCCGAAGCGACCGACGGCACAATCCAGAATTCTCCATCCACCCCCGAAGGCAGGTCGGCAGGGGCGGGTCTTTCGACCGACAGAATCCGCTGGAAGAGAGCCGCCGAGAGGATCGTGCCAATGCCGACCTGACGCCCGTGCAAATCGTGGCTTTCGCCCCGCACCTCGGCCATCATGTCCAGCGTGTGACTGAGGAGGTGCTCGCCGCCGCTGGCCGGGGCGCTGGTGCCCACCAGCGTCATGGCCATCCCGGTCCAGAACAAGGCTTCGAACAGCCCCTTGATCGCGTCCGGTTTGCCCTCGCGGATGTCCTCCGGGTGGTCGAGATACAGCGGCTCGATGCCCGCCACGATCCCGGCACAGAAACTACAATGGTACTCGTCCAGCAGGAGATTGTTCACGACCCAGTCGCCGTTGCTCTGGTGTTTGGCGATCGTGTCGCCGAAGCCGGCGGTGGTCATCTTGCGAGGGGCCCGTTCGATCACAGCCGGCTCGGCCGCCACCGCAACCGGAGGCCTGGCCTCGATCAGCATTTTCACGCCGGCAATGGTCGACGCGACGTTGGCGCTGGAGTAGCCGTTCATCGAAGCGGCCGTCGCGACCACGATATAGGGCAGCCCCAGTTCGAAGCTCGACCACTTGCACAGGTCATTGATGACGCCGCTACCCACGGCAAGGACAAGATCGGGACTGCAGGGACGCAATTGTTCGACCAGCGCGTGGCATGTCACATCATCGCACACCGGGCTGCGACC
>ENA-UPTA01006321-UPTA01006321.1-activated-sludge-metagenome-genome-assembly--contig:-NODE-6321-length-10486-cov-4.808743_pt1 | contig 10486 bp, 10 predicted proteins | sample MGYA00238184_ERZ773361 | MGnify/ENA primary metagenome ERZ773361 (study PRJEB29100, sample SAMN05720205) | activated sludge metagenome | isolation source: anaerobic digester from wastewater...
GTCAAATCGACTTCCTCAAACTGCTGGCTATCCAGCATTTCTGCTCGCGAAGTATGTAAAAAATCTTCAGCCAGCTTGAGTGCTTTCGCTAACGACGCATTCAGATTTTTCTTTAATGCATCGCCATCACTTGTCGCACCATCAAGTTGCATCAGTGCTTGAGCTAACGGAGCACGAATATCATGTGAAATAAAAGCCAATGTTTCCTTACGCGCTTCTTGCAATTTTGCAAGCTGACTCTCCGCTTGCTGAATCTGAAAAATGCGGGCTTGCATCTGATCCCCCCTGACTAGGCTTGTCAGTGCAGGACCGCCGCCCAAACCCAACCCCACTCTTGCCGTTTGCCCCAAGCGATGCAACTCATGATCTAAAAATCGATTGGCAGACTCCAGCTTGCGCCAACTCCAAATAGGATAAGCAATAAGAATAGGCAGTAGCGCACCTGTTGGCGGAAGCCAACGATTTAACCCATGAGGCAAAGACATCGTGATAATCAACACAATGAAAAACCAAGCAACCATACTAAGCAACCCACGTCTTGGAGAGACGCCAGATAGCCAGGATAAAGGAGTGATAGACAAAAGGACACAAACAAGCCAACCGATCCAATCAGGCACACGAGAAACTAGCGCGTGATTGCGTATGGAAGTCAATGCATTAGCATGAAACTCTATGCCAGACATATGCCGCCCTAAACCAGACATAGCCGTAGGGAACTGATCTCCCATACCTGCCGCTGTGGCTCCGACTAATACCGTCTTGTTTTTAAATGTGCCCGGCGAAAAATTACCCTGTAAAACATGCGCATAAGATACGGCAGGTACGCTTCCAGGCGGGCCAAAAAATTTGATGCGCCGTGGGTCTTTTTGAAAAAATGGAGATCGTTGTGCTTGATCTTCAGTGGTCGCTTGTTCAGCTTGAGAGAAGTCACGCTGCAGGTCAGGTGAGGAAAAGTTTCCAACACGTAAAACTGCGGAAGAAAAATGTGGCCATATCGATGCGCCTGATCCGGTGAATAAATAAATGCCTCTTGCCAGGCCATCTTCATCCAGCGGCACATGAGCACTGCCAATACCTGCCGCCCATTTTGCCAAAGCAGGCAAAGGCAACGACTCCATGATCTGGTTACTGTTTTGATTCTTTTCAAAAAAGACGGGCAGCACCACATTGCCTGCACTACGAATTGCGGAGGCTAACGCCAAATCAGCAGAGGGGTCATCAAGACTGGGCTCGGCGAAAATAACATCCAATGCAATCACCGCTGCACCGTCGCTTTTCAACCGGTTAACAACTGCCGCATGCAGGTGTCTGGACCATGGCCACCGCCCCAACTGTACCAGGCTTTCTTCGTCAATACCAACGATGACAAGATCAGCAGGCACTGTTTGCCGATACAGCTTTTGTCCTACGTCGTACACCAAATCGTCCCATCTGCTCAATACACCGCTAATACTCACTACAAGCGAAGTAATCAGCAGGATAAGCAAGGCAGAAAGGCGATCAGACATACTTGGTTAGCAAAAATTTCCCCTCAACTTGTTGCTAGTTTTAAATAGGGGCACGACTTGAAAAAACACCTCAGTTTAGTTGTCAATCGCCTAGACAACTACAGTGCTAACAAAGGTATTGCAAGCAGCAACATTTTCCAGCGAAGATTAGGCACATCGATGGCTTGAGTCGCAAAAGGACCTGCTGTCCCATCAGCCTCAACCATTCGTATTGACAAAAATTGCTTACCCGCTGGCGGAGTCGGAAGGCGAACGTTGCCATCCTGACTTTTCCCCTGCCAGTGAATCTGACTGCGCTTTTTATCAGCCGTAATAGCAATGTCATAAATTAACCCCTCAGCGGGCTTCGGCAAAGCCAAGCTCATTTGATTACCGTCAAAAGTAATCGCAGACTGCGCCACCTCAGATACTTTCGGCAACGGTTTGAAAGTAAATTTAATCGTCTCTTGAAACGGCCCTTGGTCATTTGATGAAATGCTGGCTATCCGCAAAAAATAGTTGCCTGGCTCTAACGGCTTATCCAGCTTGATTTTTCGTTCAGTGACTGTCGCTTGTAAAAGCTTGTCTTTGAACTCCACATCCCGTGCCAGCTCGACACGATACGCTTGGACATCCGTCATCTCACTCCAATGAATTTCAGGTAACGCCGTGCGAACAGTTCCAGCTTGGGGCGGCGCTAAAACCAGCGGCGGGAAAGGTCTGGCATCGAGCTCAAAAGCATGCAACGCATCTTTTCCTTGCAATCCATTGACATCGACAGCTCTTGCGCGCAATAGATATTTACCATCAGGTAAATCGGCAAAAGATAACAGGGGCGATGTGTTTACTTTCTCGAGAAGCACATGATCAACACTTTTATTCGATGCAATTTGTCCAAACCAGCTCACGGCGCCTGATTGCATAGGCAATTCAAACCGCATCGGCAACCGATCAAGAAAGGCCGGCAATGCGCTGACATTGGGTTCTGCCAGCAACGCTATCGGAGGCTTAGGAGGCTGCCCGCGCTTGGCTAAACTGCCGTATCCACGCTCGACAGCAAACTCTTTATTCGCCGCACTCAAGCCAACGCTGCCTTCTAGCGTTTCTTCCCGGGTAATACTTTCTTCAACCGATACCCGAAATTGCGTCCCCCTGACGGCCGCAACCGCAGAAGGTGTAGTAATTTGCATTCTATTTTTTGACCCATGCCTTGGGTTTGCTGTCACCTCGATTCGCCCTTGATGCAAACGCAAGCCAGTATCTACCATCACACCATCAGCATAGACACTCACCCTATCAAGCCGCATTGATGACGATGGCTGCATAACCACTATTGAACCATCAGCAAAGCGCAAGGTGGCGCTACTGCTATTCGATACCTGAATTTCAGCTCCGGCACCAAGCTGATTACCAACCTGCAGCACGCGAGCGGTGCTATTTGTCTCAAGAACCTGCACACTACCTGAAACAGCAATAACCTCTGCAAACGCCATGCGCTGCTTTAGCATGGCAAGGGGAATGCGCAATGGCTCCCCGGGCAACAGCTTGTTTGGATCGCTCAGCTTATTTATAACTCGCAATGCCGGCCACTGCTGCGGATTTTTTAAATACCGTTGAGATACATTAATTAATGTATCTCCAGCGCGCACTTTATATTGCCAAATGGCGGTATCACCAGCCTCGGCATTCGTTCCTGGCGCAGCAGAAGCATCAAAAAATGCAGCGTTTAGCAAGAGCCCGCTCATCCATATCAGGCATTGCAACGTTATTTTTTTCATGGTGCACTGACCAAGTCTCTATCCACACGCTCTAACCGATAACCCTGATGATAAACAGAAGTCAAACGCCAGCCATTTTCAGCAGTGAGTTGCAGTTTATTTCTTAAACGGCTGATATGAACATCTACTGTTCGTGTATCCAAATCTGCACTTGATCCCCATACCACCTGCATTAAATGGGCGCGTGACATCAAAGCACCTATGTTTTGAAAAAAATAGATCGCAAGTTCACTTTCTTTCACCGTCAAGCTCACTAGCTCGCCCGACTCACCACCTAACTTGAACTGGCGATTACAAAAGCTGACCCACAAGTTGCCAAAATCTTGATCCGCTTGGCGCAAAATCAAGTGGCGACGAAGCAATGCAGCCACTCGCGCGAGGAAAATCTGCTGGGCAGGGGGTTTAACTATGTAATCATCAGCACCCATCTCAAGCGCTTTAACGATATGGCTCTCAGTATCCCGCCCAGTTAAAAAAATCACCGGCGTTTGGACATCCATAAGCTTGAGATGTTGCATCACTTCCAGACCATCCATGTCCGGCAATAGCCAATCAAAAATCAGCAAGTCATACCGTGCGTCGTGCAGGGCTTGTAAAAACTTGTGCCCTGTACTAAACCACGCAACGGTATAACCTGCCTGCTCTAGCCAGGAAATGACAAGATCAGCAAAACTTTTATCGTCTTCAAGAACTGCAATTCTCAATGACATATTTAATCAAGCTTAAACCTTGGCAAGTTCTGCCTCGATTGCCTCAATAAGCTTTGCTGCATCTGGCGCAGTATCCGGCGCAAAACGGCGAACCACATTGCCTTTGCGATCAATCAAGAATTTTTCAAAATTCCAGACAACTTCAGGTTTGGCTGTGGGCTCCATCTTATAGCCGCGCAACATGGTTTCCATACCAGCTCGATCTTCTGTTTCTGGCTTGGCGGATGTCAAATGCCGGTACAAGGGATGCTTCCCTTCGCCTGTCACAGGGATCTTGCTATACAAAGGAAACTTGACATCGTAAGAAGTCTGACAAAACTGCTGAATTTCAGCATCGCTGCCTGGCTCTTGCGCAGCAAAGTCGTTTGCAGGAAAACCTAGGACAGAAAAATTCTTACTCTGGTAAGTTTGATGCAACTTTTCCAAACCCGCGTATTGGGGCGTGAACCCGCATTTGGAGGCAACATTAACGACTAGCAGCACCTTGCCTTTGTGCTCATTCAGCGTTACATCGCTGCCGTCAATTTTCTTGAGGGGAATGTCGTATAAAGATACAGTCATGTGGATAATTCCAATCAGTGTCATAGGAATTTCGCAGTTTCCCACAGAAAACACGAAAAACCCATTTCAGCAGGGTTTGGTGCCCGGGACCGGAATCGAACCGGTACAGCTTGCGCCGAGGGATTTTAAGTCCCTTGTGTCTACCAATTTCACCACCCGGGCATACATTAAATGCCTTGTAACCGCAGGGAACTCCCAAAAGAACACTGGAGGCGCGACCCGGAATCGAACCGAGGTAAACGGCTTTGCAGGCCGCTGCATAACCACTCTGCCATCGCGCCATGATTGAAACTTAATAACTTGAAATCATTGAAACCAAGCTAAAACTAAAAAGGGAAAACGTTTTTTACGTTTTCCCTTTCCTTGAAATCTGGAGCGGGAGAAGAGTCTCGAACTCTCGACCTCAACCTTGGCAAGGTTGCGCTCTACCAACTGAGCTACTCCCGCAAAACAGGCCCGAATTATATAGATCAGACGTTACCTGTCAACGGTTCACTGCAGAAATATCGCGACTTGCTTTAATTAAATAGTAGCCCATTGACCACAATGTTAAAAGTGCGGCAACCCAAAGCAAGCATTCGCCAAGCATATGGATATCCAGATTTAATAATGGTGTATGCCAAAGCAATAAAGGAATTGCAATCATTTGCACTGCTGTTTTGAGCTTGCCGACAAAAGAAACAGCGACACTTTTTGCTGCGCCGATTTTCGCCATCCATTCACGCAATGCAGAAATCGCAATTTCACGCCCGATGATCACAAAGGCCAACCAAGCCTCTGCCCGCCCCAACTGCACCAGTATCACAAGCGCTGCAGCCACCATAAGCTTATCGGCCACTGGGTCGAGAAACGCGCCAAACGCCGAGGTTTGATTCAATTTCCTCGCCAACCACCCATCGAGCCAGTCGGTAATGGCAGCCACGATAAAGGCTACGGTGGCAATCAGATTTTGCTCGAATGAAGTCAATGGCAAATAGAAAACGCCCACCACTAAAGGAATCAAAAAAATCCTGCCCCAGGTCAACACATTGGGAAAGTTAATAGTCATGAGCGTAATTGGGTATAAATCACTTCCGCCAGCGATCGCGAAACACCTGCCACACGGCATAAGTCTTCGATTGTAGCCGCACGCACGCCATCCAGCCCGCCAAATTGCGCCAGTAAATTCCGACGCCGCGCAGGGCCCACGCCAGGAATATCCTCCAGCTTGGATTGCCCGCGCACTTTGGCGCGCCTTGCGCGATGGCCGACAATGGCAAAACGGTGCGATTCATCGCGTATTTCTTGCAGCAGATGAAAGCCCGGGTTATCCATTTTCAGATGGAGCGGCTCGCTGCGTCCGTGCACAAAAAGTGTTTCCAGTCCCGGCTTCCTGTCTTCACCTTTGGCGACGCCCACGCTTTGGAAATAACTCAGGCCTAGCTCGTCAAACACTTCACGTGCCACGTTATGCTGGCCTTTGCCGCCGTCAATGAGGACCAAGTCGGGTACCGGAGCACCGCCCCCCTTCTCTTCCGCCGTACTACCAACGCCGACTTTCTGATATCGCCGAGTCAGCGCCTGACGCATCGCCGCGTAATCGTCGCCGCCGGTAATGCCGCTGATGTTAAAACGCCGGTACTCGCTCTTTTTCATCGCGCCATCCACACACACGACACACGACGCCACGGTGCCCTCGCCCATGGTGTGGCTGATGTCAAAGCATTCAATCCGCAGGGGCAGTTCCGGCAATTCAAGCGCCGCCTGTAAAGCCGCCAGACGCGTCCCCGCCCGTGTGTTGGCCTGTTTGCGTGAGGCCATGGCCAGTTGCGCATTGTGCTCGGCCATGGAAAGCCAGGCGCGCTCCATTTCGTTTTTTGCGGTGCCAATCGGCAAGCCTTCCGGCAGATCATCCGCTACGTCCTCGGGCAACGGCTCGCTCACGATCACCTTGGTCGGCAACGGCTTATCTGCGTAATGCTGCACGATAAACGCCGCCAATACCTCGCTGGCTTCCACACCGCCCGCGTCATTTGTATTTGCGACACGCGGAAAATAAGCGCGGTCGCCCAGGTGCAAGCCACCGCGCACCATGGCCAGATTCACGCATGGCTCGCCGTGTTCCACGGCCGCCGCGATGATGTCCACATCCGTGTCGCGCGTTGAGCTCACATACTGGCGATGCAACACGGCCTGCAGCGACCTGATCTGGTCGCGCCACTGCGCCGCCTCTTCAAACTTGAGTTGCCCGGCCGCTTCGCTCATCGCGGCGCTTAACTTATCAATCACTTCCGAGTGTTTGCCGCGCAAGAAAAGCGCTGCCAGGCGCACGTCATTGGCATAATCTTCGACTGAAACCAGCCCCACGCAAGGCGCTTTGCAGCGATGAATCTGATGCAGCAAGCAAGGCCGCGAGCGATGCGCGAACACCGCTTCCTCACAAGTGCGCAGCAAAAAGGTTTTTTGCACCAGCTGGATGCTCTCGCGCACCGCCAACGCATTCGGAAATGGCCCGAAATATTGCGATTTTTTATCAAACCCGCCACGGTGGTAAAACAGCCGCGGAAACCGGCCGCCCGAGAGCGCGATGTACGGATAGGACTTGTCGTCGCGAAACAGAATGTTGTATTTGGGGACCAGCTTTTTGATCAGGGTGTTTTCCAGAATCAAGGCTTCCGCTTCGGAGCGTGTCGCGGTGACTTCCATGTGCGCTACCTGCTGCAGCATCAGCGCAATGCGCGGGCTGTGGCCGGTTTTCTGAAAATAGGAGGACACGCGGCGCTTGAGGTTTTTCGCCTTGCCGACATACAGCACGCTGCCCTTTGCATCGAGCATGCGATACACGCCTGGCGCGTCCGTCAGCGTGGCGAGAAAGTTGCGGCTATCGAAGCGTTGCGCGGATGGTTTCGAAGACATGAGAAAAGTCGGCGCTGGTGAGACGGCGCGTTTGTGTGTTGTAACGGCTGCAATGGTAGCTATCAATTAGTACGCGGCCGTCGGGCAACGCATGGCGCGCGGCGTGGGCAAAAGGGTAAGCCGATTGCTTGAGCTGGGTTGCCATCAACACCGCCTTATGCGCCACCAGCCCCAAGGCCAGGATCACGCGCACATCGGGCGCGGTCAACTCTTCTGCCAGCCAGCGATTGCAGGTTTTGATTTCACCCGTTTCCGGCTTGTTTTGCGGCGGCAGGCATTTGACGGCATTGGTGATGCGACAATCCATCAATTGCAAATCATCGTCTGCCGCCGTGGACACGGGTTGAGAGGCAAAACCGAATCGATGCAATGTTTCATACAACAAAATACCAGCATAATCCCCCGTGAATGGCCGCCCGCTGCGGTTGGCACCATGCATACCAGGCGCCAGGCCGACAATCAACAATCGCGCGGCCGGATCGCCAAAAGGCAACACGGGACGGGCATGGTAAGTGGGGTGCTCACGACGCACACCGGCGAGAAACGTCGCCAGCCGTGGACATTCGCTACAGCCTAAAAGCGGATTGCGTAAATTCTCGTTCATTCGGATAGGATACCGCCACTTATGCCGAACGCGTTACCTTCCACTGCTATTTGTTCGCCAACGCAGCGCCAAATTCATTGCGATATTTTTTGCGCCGTCGTGGATAACTTTGGCGATGCAGGCGTTTGCTGGCGCCTGGCACAGCAGTTGGCGGTGGAATACGACTGGCAAGTCCGGCTATGGATTGACCAGCCAGCCTTGCTTGACCTGCTCGCGCCCAACCATCAGGCCGGCAAAGTCAAGGTATGCCCCTGGCCGGCAGACTTTTCCAGCCAGAACTTGGCCATGCCGGATGTCGTCATCGAAGCGTTTGCCTGCACGCTGCCAAACGCCTATCTCTCCGCGATGGCGCAGCGCGAACGCCAGCGTAACCACCCGCCGGTATGGCTGAATCTGGAATACCTTTCAGCCGAAAACTGGGTGGGCGACATGCACGGCCTGCCATCCCCGCACCCACGCTTGCCGCTGGTGAAGCATTTTTTCTTTCCCGGGTTCGATGAAAAAAGCGGCGGCCTGTTGCACGAAGCTGACTATGACACGCGCCGACTCGTCTTCGATGCAGCGGCTTTTCGCGCCGAGTTTGGCATGCCTGAGAAAACACCCAAAAAACTTGACTCCCGCGAACTAACCGTTTCACTCTTCAGCTATCCCTCAGCACCGATCGCACAACTTATCCAAGCGCTTTCCCGATCACCTTATCCTATTCGCCTTTTGCTGCCGGGGAGCCACGACGCCGCTTTCACGCAGGGGGCATTGAGTACCCATCCGCTACCCTTTTTGCCGCAAGCGCGATTTGACGAAATCTTGTGGGCAAGCGACGTCAACTTCGTGCGCGGCGAAGACTCTTTCGTGCGCGCGCAATGGGCGGGCAAGCCCTTTGTCTGGCAGATTTATCCGCAGGATGATGCCGCGCATCGTATCAAGCTGGATGCTTTTTTGGCGCGGTTCCTGACTGCGGGAAAAGCCCAAAAAAAAGCCGACACCCAAAGTGGATTTCAAAGGGGACTTTCCAGAGATGGCCTCAAGCCTTCAGGGCGTGTCCGCAACACGGCGCATAACCCAGCCCATGCCTCGCTTTATCAATTCTGGCATGCCTGGAATGGCCAGGGTGAAATCAACTGGTCTGACTTTGCCGCAGCCCTGCCTGAGATTGGTCTAATCACCCAAAATTGGCAAAAAACCCTCATGAAACAACCGCATCTTGCCGAAAATCTTGTGCAGTTCTGTCTGGAACGGCTAAAATAGCAGATTATTTTTCCCCCGCCCTTTTTTGCTGGAAGCAAACTTATGAAAATCGCTCAAGAACTCCGCGCTGGTAATGTGGTCATGGTTGGCAACGACCCACTGGTCGTACAAAAAGCCGAGTACAACAAATCCGGCCGCAGCTCCGCTGTTGTTAAATTCAAATTCAAAAACCTGCTTACCGGCGCTGCCTCCGAAGCCGTGTATAAGGCCGACGACAAATTCGACCAGGTCGTGCCCGACCGCAAGGAATGCACCTACTCCTACTTCGCCGAGCCTATGTATGTTTTCATGGATGCTGATTACAACCAGTATGAAGTCGAAGCCGAAAACATGGGCGACGCCGTCAATTACATTGAAGATGCCATGCCCGTCGAAGTCGTTTTCTACGATGGCAAAGCCATTTCCGTTGAAATGCCCAACAGTGTCGTACGCGAAGTGATCTATACCGAACCTGCCGTGAAGGGCGATACCTCCGGCAAAGTCATGAAGCCCGCCAAAATCACCACTGGCTTTGAGCTGCCCGTGCCGCTGTTCGTCGAAATTGGCGACAAAATCGAAATCGACACCCGCACAGCGGAATATCGTAATCGCGTCAAGTAAATTTTCATCATCTAAGTTGCTACGGGTTATCTTGCCACGCAACTAACCGAGGAAATTATGACAAACCCCGCCGGCTCGACCCCACCAAATTCATTCAACTTACCCAACACACCGAAAACTGCGCCTAAGCGAGGCATCTTTGGGTTTTTTCGGTCGGGCTGGTTCAAGTTCTTGATTTTGCCTTTATTAGCCTCATTGTTACTATTTTCGGCTTACATCTGGGCTGTTTTCCAGATTACCTACTCCGATGGCGAACGCGCGGGCTTTGTTCAAAAACTCTCGCGCAAAGGCTGGTTGTGCAAAACCTGGGAGGGCGAGCTCACCTTAATCGCCATTCCCGGCGCAATGCCAGAGAAATTTTTCTTTACCGTACGTAGCGATGCCCTGGCTGCCAAGTTAAATGCACAACTGGGACAGCGCGTTGCCGTAACTTATGATCAGCACAAAGGCTTGCCTGGCACATGCTTTGGCGAAACGGAATACTTTTTGCGCGACAGTCGCACCGTTGCCAATCCTTAGCGTTACTTTATTTACGAGCTACCGGGCGTAACTGGCGCTTGCATGCTCATCTCAGATAACCCGCTGATTTGCTGGCTAACTACCAAG
>ENA-UPTA01006323-UPTA01006323.1-activated-sludge-metagenome-genome-assembly--contig:-NODE-6323-length-10480-cov-5.378129_pt1 | contig 10480 bp, 7 predicted proteins | sample MGYA00238184_ERZ773361 | MGnify/ENA primary metagenome ERZ773361 (study PRJEB29100, sample SAMN05720205) | activated sludge metagenome | isolation source: anaerobic digester from wastewater...
GGCGGACCCGTTACCGGTACGAGCGGGGGACGGGGAACCTCCTGGAGAGGCGGGATTACAAGACAAACCTATTCTGCGACAAAAATGAACAGAATCGGCGACAAATTAACGAAATCGGCGACACATTTCACGAAGTAAACCACAGAGCGCAAAATACCTGTCGACGCGGATGGACGTCAAGACAGAGTTATAGCTGGCACAGATATTGCTTATCGCTTTTCGGTCAGATGACTCCCTTCTCAATGAGAATATTAATCAGAATGGCCTTGAATTCCTCGAGGGTTTTGGCTTCATTCAGCCTCTCTTGATCGGTCTTTCTGTCGCCGACAGCCGTCATACATTGCTGGATCAACGTCGCCTCGTTGGCCTTAACATAGGCATAGGGATTCTCCAGCTTGTCCACGGCGATGACCGTGCGGAATACTGTATATTTATACAGGTAAACCGGTTCGCCGGGAATCTGCGCCTTCTCGCTGCCATTAATTTCCGTCTTTCCGGATCGGATAGCCAGGTTAAGATATGTCTGATCGCCGACAGTCCGCGATGTTTCCAGGGTTATTGCCGGCATTTCGGTCTCGGTTTTTTCGGTTGAAACGGCGCCGGCCTGGGCAAAAGACACGCCCAAGAGCAGGATCAGGGCGACAAGAATATTGATTCGAGGCTTCATATGTCCTCCTTAATAGGCAAGGGAGCCGTCACCGGATCCGTTGCTATGATCGCCAGAAGATCCGGAACATTCGGTTCCATAACCATTGATTTGTCCGCTATACATCGCGTATGATCCCCAAGATCCGTTGTTATCTCCAAAGCAGTTTACGGCATATACATGCCCGCCATCGATGGCCAGTATACCTCTTTGGTTGTTGTCGCTGATTCCGCATGCATTTACATATAGTTCTCCGCTTGCGTTGTTATTTAAACCTCCATATGATCCACTATTTGAAGTATTATTTTTAACGACCCCACCGTTTCCGAAGTACATATAATTGTTATAGGCGCTCTGCACCCCAGCGGCCCCCGCATTATAGGAACCGCATCCGGCGACTGATACATACAAACACATTGACCCCCTTATGTTAATAGTCGTAGCATCCTTCACGCCGATTCCAAAAATCGATATCTGACAAGAACAGTTAGTTATATTCAATCCATAAGTCTGTCCGGCAGCGTTGATCAAGGCCCCCAGAATCAAGTATCTGGATGTATTGTCAGGTTGGGTCCCGGGCCAAGAAGCCACAACCACACCTCCCGTCGCGTCAATATAATCGGTTATGAGAACATAGCCGTTATCAGTGCCAGTTCCGTCCACTATGAACACCCAACAACTGTTGAAATAGTCATCCCCAAGCGCGGCGGAAGCCAAGTCTGCATCTCGAAGCGTTGTGGCCGTTGCAGAGTCAGCCGTCGGTATCCCCCCGCTCGTAGGAAAATATTTCTCAGCCCTGATCAATAAGTAGGCATCTGTCACCGCATGACGATTTCGCACCGTGCATGCTTCCGATAATGTTGTGCCTGCCTTGATGGTGAGCGTTACATTATGGGCCAGAAGGTCCGGAACGGCGGCGATCGCCGCGGCGAAAGTGGCATAGTCACCAGTTGCACCGATCGTCTTTGAAATAGTGCCGGTGGTCTTTGTCGGGCCGGTTCCGACCTGAACTGTGCCCCCCATAAGGAGGGGGAGGAAAAGAATCAGGGCAAGATATTTCCAGCATTTTTTCATCGTCGTCTCCTTACGTCGTCTTCCATGTCCCGAAGATCTCGACAATCACCCATTTCGCTACGCTGTGGACATATTCCAGGGTGACCATCGCCCGGGTCTCTGCCGCGACATCGTTGTAGATCGTCCCGCCGGCGGAACTGTCCCAGATGGTGTCCGAGTCCGCGGCATCCACGGTCACCTGGCCGGCCCCGATCTTCATCAACGTGATGCGGGCCCCGTCCTCGGATGCCCCGACGCTCGGAAGGCTGAAAGTTTTTGCCGTGGCGGCGGACATCCGGAGGCTCTTTCCCAGATCCGCCGCCGTAATCGTATAGTCGTCGGTTTTTGTCTCCGCCGGGATATACGACCATTTCATCCCGCTGCTTTCAGCCGGATCCGGAATCAGTTTTTGCCCCGGGGATCCCACTCCAAGCCTGGCCGGAACGCCGGCGCTGGTGAATACGATAAGGTCGCCCTTGGCCGTTCCGATTGCTTCGGCAATCCATACGCCTTTCTCGTAAAGGTCCCACAGGGTCGAGACGTCAATATCTCCGGCGCCGTCGGTAGTGAAGCCTCCAACGATGCGGCTCGTCTCGTCCGTCCACCCGGTGGGGTATGTGTCCCTGGTGCTGATCGCATATTCAGGCGAGGATCCGGACTCGGGAATGCAGACATAGATGTAATAAGCCGTCGAGGCGGCGAAGGCCACGCCTTCATCCAAGTCCGACTCGTCCAAGGTGACGTCCTCGGTTATATGAACCACCATCGACCCGATCCTGAGGAACGCCTCGGCATATATCGTAACCTCCCTGGCTGCCGTTTTTGCGGTGAACACCTCGTCATATTCGCCGCAGAATACGAAATTGATCGCCAGAGCGATGCTGTGTGCCGCCTGATGCAATATTCTGCTCATCAGCTTTCCTCCAAGGTGGCGGAAACGACGCCATACGAGGGCGTGTCGTGTGTCGCCTCGGGCAAATTCGGGAAGGACACAAATACGGGCCAGTCGTAAAGTTGGCCCGAATCGATCAGCCACGGAAGAGGAACTTCTCCGACCTGGCGGAGAATCTCGTCGAAGAGGGCCCGGATTTCCGTTGACCGCTCCCAGAAAAACGACATGGTGAAGACCCGGACGGGGGGGCGGAACTTGATATATTTTCCGCCGGCGTTCCATTCCTTGACGATGGATCTCGTTTTCAATCCTTCCTTGAACGAAAAGTCCTGGCTGGCGAATTCATAGGGCACCGCAGCCCGGGCGATCCCGGCCTCAACTATCTCGGTGGACTCGAAGTCCAGCTCGATGGTATGCTCCCCAGTCTGGGCGGTGTAATCGAGCCAAGCATTCCCCCATTTATCGATATGGAGGCCGGCCGTCTCCACCGTTTCCCCGGCGACCTTCAACGTGAAATCGATCCGGGTCGCGTTCGTGTTTGCGATGAACACGGAGGATCCGGCGGACACCGTCAGCGTGACCTTCGCGTCGACGCTCGTCGCCCGCCAGACCTGCTTCGGGATATCGTTCAGCAGGTTTTCGACGGGGTACTCTGCATCTTCCTCGTCGGCGGCAATGCCGGTAATGCAGTCCGGATAAAGGATCTTCATACTTTATTCACTTCGCACAGGTCCGTTTCCGTGGCCGGCCAGGCGGCGTCCAGGCGCTTTACTTCGTCCACCGACGCCGTTCGCTCCAATTCCGTCAGGGCGGCCCTCGCCGCCTGCCATATGGCAAGAAAACGCTCTTTGGTCTGCTTTTTTTCGTCTTCGGTGACGTCATCGAAGAGCACGAGCCCAACCTTCCAGGCGGGCAGAGCGATCCGGCTCAGATGTTCCGCCTTGCGGAGGATCTGGGAGCGCTTGACGGCCTGGGCGTCGGCCAGCCCGGCGCCATGAAAGGGATCGTTCCGAGCTTCCTTCAGCTGCTCGAATGAGGCCAGGACCTCTTCATATTTCGCGTCCGGGATCTTGGACTTGCCGGCGGATCCGGCGTCATCGATAAACTGCCCCCTGTCCGGCTCGTAATCGATGTAGGATTTCCCGGACAGGTCCAGGGCCGGGAAGAACCGGTTGAACTCCTCCACGGATTTGAAAAAAATGCTCTCCCCGGTATCATTTCGGAGAGTCACCGTGTCCCGGTCCAGGAGGAACATTCTGCCGTATCGCTTCATTTTCCCCTCCTCATGCGGCCTTCATGACGAAAACCAGGGGGTAATACGGGGGCTCATAGTCGACGTCCCCCGACACGGTATGGCTGTGGCTCACGGAGTTCGCGTGATATCCGTACCAGACTATGAAGACGTCACGCGCCATGACCTGCCATTCGCCGCCGTCATGATGATGGGACACGCTCGAAAGCGACCCGGACAGCCCCGCCTCGTTCGTGCCGGTGTTCGCCACGGTCCCGTCGTCGTTGAGGACGATGAAACAGTCCCGGAGATCCGGGGTACCGTTTGTGCCGTCGCACAAGAGCCAGCCCTCCGGGATATTGAGGAGCTCGATCATGGCGATCATGCCGGCGGCGGGCGCGAAGGCCGAGGTTTTCGTCCACGCCCTGACGTACGCCTTTTTCAGCTTCTCCGTGACTGTCAGGGTTACGTTGTGCTCCGATCCGTGCCCTCCGGCGGCGACATACATATGGGTGGTCGCCGATCCGGTTTCGTCGGGATTGTCCCCGAGCTGCATGTGGAGATGGGCGGCCACCGACGATATTTCGGCATCGCTCCATGATCCTCCTCCCGTCGCTATCGACCCGTCCGCCCCCCGGAGGAACTTCCCGGCCGTGAATGCCGCCGAAAGGCCTGTCGGCGCCGTGTTCGATTTCGTCAGAGCAACGGCGTTCGCCGGCAGTTCCGCCTGGTCCGCCAGGGCCTGCATGAATTGCAGGTTCTGATAGGCCGGCAGGTACTGGACCGTCACGTCATGAGGGTGTGCTCCCGCGCTTTGCTCTGTTGCGTCCACGACCGTGGCGTTAGAGCCAGGGTCTCACGTACATGGGTCGGTGAAGTTATTGTACTGATCGCCCCAGTGGTTGCCGTCCGTGCTCGAGGAAAATTCAAGCTCCTCGCTTCCCCCGGGATCCCCGGCCGAATGGTCGGATCCATGCCCGACGACAAACTTATTTTTCGGGGGAAGATATTTCTGCCACCCGGAGGGCACCTCGCCCGCGCTGTTGAACGGCACGATGAGCCCAGCGGGAACGGGCAGGCCGGAACTGTCCAGCACCTCCTCGCCGGTAATCATGGCCTCGCCGCCCTGGAAATCGTACCGGATGGACCTGGCCCTGATTTTGTAGTCCGTTTTGACAGGCAGTGCGTCGTCCGACCAGGAGACGGCCTCGCCCGGGACGGGCAGGTCTCCTTGGAGGGGGATCGGGATCTCCATGCGCTGCCTCATGGAGAAGGCCAGGATGTCCGTCAGGGCCGTCGTGATGTTCACCCGGACATCGTGAAACGACTCCACGGATTTATCGTTGCCGTAAGGATAGAGGGACGCCCTTATCGCCTCGTGGCTGAAGTCCTTGACGTATTTCCCGACGGTTTCCTCGACGGCGGCCCGGGTCTGCCAGGTCGACCTCAAGATGGATATCGGCGCGTCGTTCAGATATCTCCCGGGAAAGTACCCGAACTCGCCGACGGACCTCGACCCATTGTCTTTCTTCATGTCCACGAGGTTCAGCGTGGAGCCGGCGATGTAATACAGGTGCGTGAAATAGGCGGCGACATTGGAGAGAAAATCCGTAAGGAGCATCTGGCTTGTGGCCCAGTAGTTGATCTCGGGGCTCGGATCCCGGTCATATGTGTGGTTCAGGGTCAGGTTCAGCCTGGCGGAGTTGCATGCCCAGGAAAACGTCTCCTGGAGGTCCGTCTCGGCGGCCAGGCCCGACATGGTGACCTCACCCACGGGGGTTGCGGAGAGCGAAAAGGTACCGTCGCCGTTGTCCGTGACGTTGGCGTTGATGCTCACGCCATCGTCATAGACGTCCCAGTCCGTCCCGGGAGTTGTACTGGCGATGTATCCCTTGTGATAGGTGGGCTTGCCGGCGACGTCGGCGAGCCGGATCGGTGTGACGTGCGTCACCCGTCCGAACGCCCGGGGCAAAGACACCTGGCGGGCGTCATAGTCCACGCCGTCCACAAGGAGCCTGACCGAGTAAGCGTCGGGGTACAGCTGATAGACGACCGATTCCCGGGTATAGGACGACCGATATCCGACCCCCGTGAAGAGGGTCGCCGCGGCCGCTTCGTCCGCGGCCGTGTATTTCGCCGTGACCGAGATCTCCACGGGCGGCGGCCAGGCGGCGGAGAAAAGACCCGGCGAGAACTCGACAGATCCGAAGCCGAGCTTGCACCAGCCGCCGTAATTCGTCGGCAGTTGGTACTGGGGAGGGTCAAACCGGATCACCAGGTTCTCCCAGAAGTGCTCCAGGGATTGATTCTCGTCGCTCACGCGACAAAGCGTTCCATTGATCGTCGCCTCGAGGAGGATCATGTGTAAATCCTCCTTCCCGTCATTCCGCGCTGATCCGCCTGGACCCGGACATCGTCGGCAACTTGCCGGATACGGGTATCGAGGACCTCGTCGCCGACGCTCACCTGGACATTGACCGTGGATCCCCGGGCGACAAGCGCCTCGAGGAGCCGAATCACTTCTTTCAGGTCTCCGTTGGAATTTTCGAAACGGACAGGGACATCGCCGTCCTTCAGGGGGATGACCGCCTCGGGGCCGTGAAGCGTCACCGGATAGCCGCTGAAGGGACCCCTGGCGATCCCTCCTTCATCGAAAGCCGGCCCGAATGAAGCCTCCCACTGCTCTTTCAGGCCGGGAACCGTGCGGAGAAGCTCCGCCAGGTCCGAATCCAGGTTGATATCATACCGTTCCCCGGATTCGGAGACATAGACGCCCTTGCCGCCCCCGAGGTTGTAAATCCGGCCGGTCATGGCCGGCAGGTTGAATCCGGCATCCTGGGCGTAGAACCCGGAAAAGGCCTGCCAGAAGGCCGTGTTGCCCGCGTATGCCCGGCCGGCGCTCGACTCCGGAACAGCGGAGGCCGTCGCGGAGGTCATCCAGCTGTACCAGCCCATGAAGGTGGAATTGATGGACGAGAGGTCCGCGGAAATGCCCTCGGTGAGCTCCGTCTGGCGGGAAAGCTCCGTCCAGATCTTGAGGTCGTATTTTCCCTCGAGGAGATCCGTATGGAGGCCCTCCAGGTCGCCGAGGACCATCGTGTAAATGTCCTGGTACGCCTGGCTGCTCTTCAGGTCGGCCTGGGCCAGCTGTAGATATTCCTGGCTGAAGGACATGAATTCCTGGATCGCCTCGGGGCTACCGGTCCGGGCCTCTGCAAGAAGCCGGGCATAGTCGCCGGCGGCCGCCAGGCGTTTCTCCCCCGGGAGAGCTACGGAAAGATCGCCGTATTTCAGGGAGCGGATCGTGCTTTCGATGGAATCGACCAGGTTTGACACGGTATCGGCGACCTGGAGCCAGCGCTCCGCCGCCTCGGTCTGAGCAGCGGCTGCCTCCGTGTACCAGGAGGTCATGAGCCCACCAAGCTTCTGGAGATCTTCCAGGGTCATGTCCCCGCCGGACATGCCGGCCTGGATCTGGCCCATGAGCCAGCCGGCCTTGCTTTGCCCGGAAGCCCGGTATGCGATGTCCTCCATAGTCGGCGAGAGAACGTCCAGAGTCGCCTGGCGCATGGCCGTGATCGCCCGCTGCTCCGCCTCCACGGCGGCGTTCATGGCAGCGATGCGAAGGCCGGTCAGCCGGGTTAGATCCTGTTCCGTGGCGCCGTAGTCGCGCAGTTGCTCCTCCCAGGCATCGAAACGGCCAAGGACGGACGAGAGCGAGGTCACGAGGGTATCGGAGGCCCCGGAAAGCTCCAGGACATAATCGGAAGCTCCCGACAAAATGTCGCCTCGTTTCGTTGAATAGGCCGATTCCAGCCTGTTCAGGGCATCGGCCCGGGAATTTTCGATTTGCTGGATCTTGCTTTCCTCGAAGCCGAGGTCTTTCAGTGTATCGATCCATGCGTCGAACCGCTCATTGACCCTGAGGACGTCCCGATCCTTCGACGTCATGTCGCCATAGTCGGCGGCGATGGAACTCGTAATTTCCTGCCAGGCGGAGTCCTGGAGAGCCCGCACTTCCCGTTCGATGACGTCGGCCCGCATCTGCTCCAGGTTGCCCAGCTTCTCCACATCCACCCCGGCCCTTTTGAGCGTATCGATATAATTGTCGAATTTCGTCCCGACCTGGTCGACCACCTGGGCATAAGTCGTCATCTCCGTGGGATTTATGAATTCCTTGAACTCGGCATAGACGGAGCCCAGAGTATTCCAATCGGACAGGAAGGTATTGAATTCCTCTCCAGTCAGGCTTCCTCCGGTCAGGAGGTCCTTGACATTGGTCTGCTTTCCGGACGTGAGCATTCCGTAAAGCTCGGAAGTCTCGATATCGGCGGAGAAATATGCTTTTCCAACCACCCGGACCACATCGTCAAACTTGCCGGATAGAAAGTCCGCGTAATTCAGCAGCAGGTTTTCGATGACCTCCTGCGCGTTCGTGAACTCATAGCGGTATCCGGGAACGTCCCACGTGAAGTCCATGCCGGCCAGAGCATCTTCCACAATCGTAAGGTATTCCGAAGGCAGGGCTTCCATGAAGGCCGTCATTCGATCGTTGAAATCCTCTGCGATCTCCTTGCGGCCGCGGGCATACGCTTTTGCGATGGCCGTATATTCAACCTCCGGCTGGGCATCCCAGTCTGACTCAAACTCAGGCCAGTATCCTGTCCCGATGCCCCTTCCGGGGGTCCATCTCGATTGTTCCCTGGAATATCGGACGTTATGCTCGGATAAAGTAAACTCGGGAGCATCCTTGCCGAGTCCGAAAACAGAATTCAGAATGCCGCCGACAATATCCCCAATCCCTGCCCCGAGGGCGGCAGTGACCGCACTGGAGCCCGGGATAAAGGCGCCTATCGCCGTACCGATGGCAATTCCTGCGGCGGAGAGGTATTTCTGGTCAGAGATTGAGGAAAAAAGATTATATGCCTCATATGCGAGACCAATATATGATGCCACGTTTGTCCAGTTGATCGCTGCGGTATCGCTCCACTCGAGGAAATTCCCGTTTTCTACGATTCCTCCGGTGGTAAGCCCCCATCCGGATCCGCTGGAAGCCAGGTTCGAGATGCCCGACAAATTGAATATGCTCCCGGTCCCGGTTCCTGAGGTCAGGCCACCCATACCGGCATAGGATGACGTCGCTGATCCACCGAGGATGGCAGTTGTTACGGGTATAATGATCCGTGTCATGAGAGCCTGGGCAACAATATGGGACAGGAATGAGCGAAACCAATCTTTCATATCATCCAGGGTCGCGCTCCAGCCCTCCTTGAGGTTTATGGATATCCGTTTGATGGCGTCCGCCGTCGACGTCTGGATGCCTTCGAGCATGTTCAACCACGTCTGGCTCGCCTCCGCGCCCGCATCGCCGAAATTGTATAAAAGCTGCTGGCCGACGAGCGAGTCGGAAAACTCCAGGAATTCCCGATGAGTCTCCAGAATAGACTTCGCCCGCCGGATGGACGCTGCCTCTTGAGCGGCGGCCCGGGCCCTGTTTTGCTCGAGGATACTGAATCCCGAGGTGACCGATGCGGTCTCCTTCCGAACGTATTTGAGGCCATCGGCCAATTCTTGCAGCTGCTTTCCGACTTTCGAGAGGGCGTTTTCGCCCTTCTCCCCGGTCGCTCCAAGCTCATCAGTGACTTTCTTGACAAGCTCAGGTGTCGGTTTGAGTTTCTCGTTGAGATCGAAGAAAAGTCCATTGATCGTATCCACCGCCAGCCCGGAGGTAGAAAGTTCCTCCACTTTCTTTTTGGTGGTATCCAAGTCGGCGGCCATGCTGGTGAGATTCCAGTCCAGTTCGTTTATCGAATCCCCTACGGAATCAAAGGTTTTTCTCTCCTCCTCTGACATCTTCTTCAAGGAATCGATAAGTTTTCCGATGGCGGCCCCGAGGCCCCCCCCGGCCGCTCCGAACAGGAAATATCCGACCAAACCCATTGTGGCCAAATTTTCGTTCTCGGCGACCACATCATATGCCGTTCCCATTGCCTCTGTTATTTTCCCGATATTCGTGAGCCCGGATTTTACAAGATCGAAGACAGCGCTTGCAGTATCATCTACCCATTGTTCAAATTCATCCGTTTTCATCCATTCCTTTAGCCGGGATTCAACTTCTTGCACGGCAGGAAGAAGGCTCCTTGCGATGTTCGCCTTGATGGATGTTGTGGCCTTGCCGAATTTTTCTTCGACGTCACCCACGGCGTTTCCGAATGCCGTGAGACCTCCAGAATCCGTCGCCCGGATCGCCGCGGCCTGGCCTTTGACCTGGGCTTCGATCTGCTCGAGAACGCCGATAAATCCTTTTGATCTGTACACGACGTCATCGACGACTATCCCCGTTTCAAGGAGCTCCGATGTCATGCCCAGGCTGGCCTTCCCGAGCTTCTGTGCGGCGCCGACCATGTCGCCGCCCATGAGCGCGGCGATATCCACCATCGCAGCCGCGGTGCGCGGCAGCAGGTCGACCGTGATATCTTTGTAGGTGAGGAGAAATTTTTCGCCCCGGATGATGGCCTCATCGCCATATGTGGACATATTCTGAAGTCCGCCGGCGACATCGAGAAGGTTGTCGTACAGCTTCGCGGAATAGCGATCCATTGATATCAGGCGCTGGCGCATGCCCGCCTCGGCCTGTTCCTGGACCGCATAAAGGTTT
>ENA-UPTA01006326-UPTA01006326.1-activated-sludge-metagenome-genome-assembly--contig:-NODE-6326-length-10478-cov-8.205891_pt1 | contig 10478 bp, 11 predicted proteins | sample MGYA00238184_ERZ773361 | MGnify/ENA primary metagenome ERZ773361 (study PRJEB29100, sample SAMN05720205) | activated sludge metagenome | isolation source: anaerobic digester from wastewater...
GTCGCGGCATTGCAGGGCGGCGCGGCGCACGTCACCAACCTCGACATGGCCCGCGGCGCGCTCGCCACCGGCCAGCAGAACCACCAACTCAACGGCCTGCACGGCGGCGCCAGCTTTCTGGCGCACGACCTGTTTAATTCGTGGGGCAAGGTGACGCGCGGCGGCCCTTACGACCTGGTCATCGCGGACCCGCCCAGCTACCAGAAGGGCAGCTTTGTCGCCACCAAGGACTACGCGCGCCTGCTGCGCCGCCTGCCTGACCTGTTGGCGCCCGGTGGCCATGCGCTGCTGTGCCTGAACGCGCCGGAGCTGCCCTTGGCCTGGCTGCAGGCGCAGGTGCGCGAGCACGCGCCGGGCCTGCAGTTCATCGAGCGCGTGGCCCCTCCGCCCGCGTTCGCCGATGTGGACGCCGACCGCGCCCTCAAGGTCGCCGTCTACCGTGCCGCGCCCCACGCCCCATGATCTTGCGCCCATGACTTCCACCGCTCCCGCACCGTCATCCACAACCGAACCCGCGCTGGATGCCATCATCATCGGCGCCGGTCCTGCCGGCCTGACGGCGGCCACCTACCTTGCGCGCTATCGTCGCCGAGTCGTGGTGCTGGATGGCGGCAAGAGCCGCGCGCGCTGGATTCCCACCAGCCACAACTGCCCGGGCTTCCCGTTCGGTCTGGAGGGCGAGCAACTGCTGGAGCGTTACCGCCAGCAGGCACAGGTCTACGGTGTCACGCCCATCGCCACGCACGTCGCCCAGCTGCAGAAGCAGGGCAGCACCTTCACCGCCACCGCCGACGACGGACAGACATGGCAGGCGCCGATGGTCATCCTGGCCACCGGGGTGGTCGACCGCATGCCGGCCATGCAAGGCCTGGTCGAAGCCATTGACCGCCAGGCCGTGCGCCTGTGCGCCGTGTGCGACGGCTACGAGGCCACCGACGACGACATGGTGCTGGAACTGGCTGTCAACGCCCAGCGCCTTGAGAAACCGGTGGGCATCGTTACCTTCAACCAGCGCGATTTTTTGCCGCAGGCCGAGCGTTTCGGCGTGGCGGTGTTGTCGCCCCGGCAAGTGATTCAAGGAGATTGATATGGGAACCCCAAGCAACTATGCCCTGCGCCTGCCCCGCTCGCTGAAGGCTGGCGCCGAACAGGCCGCGCGGGAGGACGGCGCCACGCTGAATCAGTTCATCGTCAGCGCCGTCGCCGAGAAACTGGCGGCGCTGAAGACGGCTGACTATTTCGCGCAGCGAGCCGGGCGGGGTAATTTGGCTGACGCACTTGTCACGCTGAATCGTGCTGGCGGGAAGAGCCCCGAACCCGACGACTGGCCTTAATTTGCCGGTGCGCAATGCGGTTTGGAACTGCCTTAAATTGTGTGTGTGAGGCGGTTTCCGGAAATGTCTGTTGACCGATTCGTTTGGATTTCAGGCCTCTTCAGGTCGTCGGATTGCGCCTGTCATTAAAGGAGCTTCCATCATTCATTCCCATCCTGCTGCGACCACTCCCTCCATGACGGCAACATGAGTCTCGTTTACGGCTTGCGAATACTGAACCAATCGTTCGCGGGTAATCTGCACAGCGTTGTTTCCGTTCACGTTGAGGTGCGGTGCGCGTTCAATGTCTCGAGGGCCCATTCGACCGTATCTATGGAGAAGCACATTGCGCACCATAGACGCCTCGTTCAGAGTCTTTGCTGTATTTGACGGTATAGCCAGTTCCGCTCCTAACCAGCCGAATAGCGTCGTTAGTCGGGCGGCAACATCCCATCCACCGTCAGGCGTATCTGCCTTCGCTTTCTGATCAAGCTTTTGCGCAATTTCCAAGCATTGCTCGTCCGACCACGGCCAGCCGTCCATGTCATATCTTCCGCGAGAAAATCTGGCCGCTGCCGATGCAGCAACTGAACTGATAGTCCCCATGGCTGCGGCGACGATGTTTTCAGTGCCGGACTCATACGCAGACCATAGACTCAGGAATGCAAGCACGTTGACCCGGTGATAGTCCTCTGCTTGCATTTCACCTGCCCACCTGATGTTGTCATCCGCTTGAGCGAGGAATCTTGTGACCGTTTCAGGAGCAGCTCGTCTTTTATGCCCCGCATCAGCCAACAAGACTTTGTGGATGGGCCCCAGGCCTCCCACCATGTGCAGGCAGTCAGCGAGATAGTTTGCCAAGAATCTATCTCCGACCAGTCGAGAGCCGGTCTGAGCCACGGCATGCAACACTTTGTGCTGTGGCGACGTTCCTAGAGGACGATCTTGCAGTTCCGGCATGACATATGCGAGTAGGTTGTGAAGCTATGGGGAATATGAGGCCTGACTCAGCTGTGTGGGGCGTGGAGACAATTCACAGTCTTGCCAATCTCCCCACCGCCTTCCTCAACGTCTCATCCCTCTTCGCAAAACAAAACCGCACCACCTTCTGGTCAAACCCACCCCCATAAAACGCCGACAGCGGAATCGCCGCCACGCCGATCTCGCGGGTAAGCCATTGGCAGAAGTCGGCTTCGGGCAGGTCGCGCTCGGGCACGGCCAGGTCGGCGATGCTGACGCACTGGAAGTACGTGCCTTCGCACGGCAGCAGCCTGAACTTGGTGTTGGCCAGGCCGTCGCGGAACAGCTGGCGCTTGGCGTCGTAGAACGCGGGCAGTTGCAGGTAAGGCGTGGGGTCTTGCATGTACGCGGCCAGGCCGACCTGCATGGGCGTGTTGACGGTGAACACGTTGAACTGGTGCACCTTGCGGAATTCGGCAGTCAGCGCGGCGGGGGCGGCGACGTAGCCGACTTTCCAGCCGGTCACGTGATACGTTTTGCCGAAGCTGCTGACGATGAAGCTGCGCGCGGCCAGGCCGGGGTAGCGCGCTACGCTTTCGTGCCGCAGCGGGGCATAGACCATGTGTTCGTACACCTCGTCGCTGATGACGAGCACGTTGGTGGGCGCCAGCAGGTCTTGAAGCCGGCGCATGTCTTCGGCTGACCAGACGGTGCCGCTGGGGTTGTGCGGGGTGTTGATGAGTATGGCGCGCGTCTTGGGGTTGAGGGCAGCGCCGATCTTGTCGAAGTCGGGGCGGAAGGTGCCGGGGGTCAGCGGCACGCGCACCACCTGGGCGCCGGTCAGCTCGATGTTGGGCACATAGCTGTCGTAGCAGGGCTCCAGCACGATGACTTCGTCGCCCGGGCCGACGCAGCACAGGATGGCCGTCAGGATGGCTTGCGTGGCCCCGGCCGTCACGGTGATTTCGGTGTCGGCGCTGTAGGGGCGGGCGTAGAGCGCTTCAATTTTCGCAGCGATGGCCTGCCGCAGCGCGGGCACGCCGGGCATGGGCGGGTACTGGTTGTGGCCCTGCTGCATGGCGGCGGTGACGCCCTCGGTCAGCCGGGGGTCGCAGTCGAAGTCGGGGAAGCCCTGGCCCAGGTTGACGGCCTTGTGCTGCGCGGCCAGCGCCGACATGACGGTGAAGATGGTGGTGCCGACGTTGGGCAGGCGCGAAGGGAAGCGGGGGGTGGTGGGGCTCATGGCGAAGGAGGGGCGACGGGGTACGGGACGCAGCGGGCGTGGAGCGCTGTGCCGTCCGGGGTTCAGATAAAAATCGGCCACCAGCGCTTTATGGACAAGCGCAAACAGCTATCAACACAATAGCAAACGGTCACAGCTCGTAGTCGGCGACATGCCCGGACATGGCCTTCAGGATGAGGTTCTTGTCGAGCCGGTCCGATAGCAGGCTGGCAAAGTGGTACACGAAGTCGCGCAGGTAGGCCCCGCGCTTGAGGGCGATGCGCGCCACGTTCTGGCCCAGCAACTGGCCCAGCGGGCGCGCGACGAGGTCAGGGTCCTTGTCGCCCGCGACGGCCATTTCGGCCACGATGCCGACGCCCAGGCCCAGGCGCACATAGGTCTTGATGACGTCGGAGTCGATCGCCTCCAGCACCACGCTGGGTTGCAGGTGGCGCTGGGCAAACGCGGTGTCGATGCGGGTGCGGCCGGTGAAAGAGGGGTGATAGGTGATCAGCGGCTGCGCCGCAATGTCCTCCAGCGTCAGGCGCTCCTTTTTTGCCAGCGGGTGGCTGGCGGGCAGCACCAGCACGTGCTGCCATTCGTAGCAGGGCAGGGTGACCAGTTCGGGGTAGTTGGCCAGCGATTCGGTGGCGATGCCGATTTCGGCCGTTTCCTCGATCACCATGCGCGCCACCTGGTCGGGCGCGCCCTGGTGCAGGCTGATGTTGACCTTGGGGTACTGCTCGCGCAGGCGCGCCACGGGCATGGGCAGCACATAGCGGGCCTGGGTGTGTGTGGTGGCGATGGAGAGGGTGCCTGAGTCCTGCGCGCTGTACTGCTCGCCAATGCGCTTCAGGTTGCCGACTTCACGCAGGATGATGGCAATGCTTTCCAGCACGTGCTGGCCGGGCTCGGTGATGCGCTTCAGGCGCTTGCCGTGGCGCATGAAGATGTCGATGCCGAGTTCTTCTTCCAGCTCGATGATGGCCTTGGAGACGCCCGGCTGGGAGGTATGCAGCGCCTTGGCAGCCTCGGTCAGGTTCAGGTTGCGGCGCGCGGCTTCCTGGACAAAGCGGAATTGATGCAGGTTCATAGTCGTTTATATGAATCCCGATCATTATATGAATTAACGTCTAAGGCGGCGACGGGCCGAGCGCGGCGCTGGCCATGGCCTGCAGCACGTCGGCATGCTCGGCAATGGCGGGGTACAGGGTAAAAGCGACGCCGGGGTGGGCGGCCCGCAGCTCATCCACCAGCCGCGGCAGGTCTTCGCGGGCATGTCGGCCGGTGCCCAGAAACATCGGCCAGATGGCGACCGACGTGGCGCCGGCGGCGCGCAACGCGACGACGGCGTCCTGCAGCGTGGGCGACGTGTATTCGAGATAGGCGCACATCACCCGCACGCCGGGCGACAGCTCGCGCATGCGTGCGGCCACGGCCTCGATGGGCGCGCGCCAGGCGGGGTCGCGCGAGCCGTGGGCGAACAGGACGGTGGCGGTGGTCATGTCATTGCCTAAGCACCAGCCAGCCGAACGCGCCCAGCGACAGCACCGAATAAATGATGCCCGGCGCTGCCGCCGCCAGCCAAGGCTGCCAGTTGCGCAGGTTGCCGACGTAGCCGAACACGTTGTTCAGCAGGAAAAAGCTGATGCCCACCAGCACGCCGATGAACACATAGCCCGTGATGTTGCCGGCCCGGAAGTGCAGGTAGGCAAAGGGCAGCGCCAGCACCATCATCACCAGGCAGCTCAGCGGGTAGAACACCTTGCGCCAGAACTCGATTTCATACCGCTGGGCGTTCTGGGCGTTGCCTTCCAGGTGGCGGATGTACTGGAACAGGTCCAGCGTCTGCATGCGGTCGGGGCTGAGCAGAGCGGCGGCCACCATGTCCTGCGACAGCTCGGTCGGCCAGGTCCAGCGCTCCAGCCGCTCGGCGCCGACGCGCGGCTGCGGCGCATTGGCCTGCTCGAAGGTGCGGCGCTCGACCTGTTCCAGCTGCCAGCCTTCGCCCACGAAGCGCCCTTTGGCGGCGTTGGTGGTCGACAGCGGGCGGCCATCGGCGTTGTTGAATTCAAAGATGCGCACGTGGTTCAGCGTGCCGTCCGACGTCATCGCGCCCACGTTGACCGAATAGTTGCGGTCGGCCTGGCGGTCTTTCAGCCAGGCGCCCGTGCGGCCCACCGTGATGTCGCCCAGAAAGCGCGCCTGCAGGTTCTGCGCGGCGCGGTTGGCCGTGGGGGCCACGTAGTCGCCAAACAGGAAAGTCACCAGCACGAAGCCCACGCCCAGCAGCAGCAGCGTTCCCAGCGCGCGCAGCGGGCCCAGGCCGCTGGTGCGCAAAATGGTGAACTCCGAACTGGCCGCCAGCCGCGCCATGACGAAGATGGTGCCGATCAGCGCGGCGATGGGCAGCAGCTCGTACAGGTGGTTGGGTATCTGCAGCGCGGTGTACAGCAGCGCGTAGCCCACGTGGTAGCCGGCCGCGGCGCCGCGGTTCACGTCACCCAGTGCGTCCACCAGGTCGAAGAAGAAAAACAGCGCCAGAAAGGCCAGCGCCACAAAGCCCACGGCGCGCAGCACCTCGGTGTAGATCAGGCGGCGGATGGTCCTCATGTGGCGCCCCCGGCACGCGGCCCGCGCAGGCGCCAGCGGCTCAGCCAGTCGTACTGGCGCGCCATCAGCCAGCCCATGGCCAGCAGGAAGATGCCGCCGTGCAGCAACACCACGTAGGGCACAAAGCCGACGCGCTCGCGGCCGATCCAGCTTTCGCCGAAGGTGATCAGGTTGTAATAGGTGACGAAGGCGAACAGCGCGAAGACCAGCCCGGCGCTGCGCCCCACGCGCGGGTTCACGCGCGTGGCCGCCAGCGCGAAGATCACGCAGTTGAGCGCCGCCAGCGCCAGCCCCAGCCGCCACGACAGCTCGCCCATGTGGCGCGGCGTGGGCTCGCGCAGCAGCGTCAGGGTGGGCTTCATCGACGGCGCATCGGCGGCGGCGGGGCCGTCCATGCGCTGGCTGACGCGGTTGGCGTATTCCTCGAACTGGCTGATGCGCGTCTCGCCGGTTTTCAGGTCCGTTTCCAGGCGGTGTCCGTGCTCCAGGATGATGAAGCGCTCGCCGTTGATGGTGTCCAGCCGGCCGGTCTGGGCGGAGGTCACGGTCTCCTTGCCGCGCTCGGTGGCGGCGATGAAGATGTTGTTGCCGGTCTGCGCGTCGGCCGTGTCCTTGTCGATGAAGAACACGCGCTGGCCACCCGCCGATTCGATGAAGCGGCCGGGCGCCACGCGTTCGATGTCGCCGCGCGCCTGGTAGCGGTCGCGCAGCTCACGGATCTGCTGGTTGGACCACGGCCACACCAGCAAGGCCAGCACCGCCACCGCCAGCAGCACCGGCCAGGCAAAGCGCAGCACGGGCCGCAGAAAGGTCAGCAGCCCCTGGCCGCTGGCAAACCACACCACCATTTCGCTGGCGGCGTACATGCGCGTCAGCGTGGCGGTGATGGCGATGAACAGGCTGAGCGTCAGGATGGTCGGCAGGTGCCCCAGCACGGTGAAGCCCATCACCAGCAGCACTTCGGACGGGTTGACGCGGCCGATCGACGCCTGGCCCAGCGTGCGGATCAGCATCACCGTCATGACGATGGTGACCAGCACCACCAGGGTCGCGCCGAAGCTGCGACCCAGTTCTTTGCGCAGGGACGAATCGAATAACATCGCTCGAACTCGGAAAGCGGCAGCGTGCCCGTCGCTCTGGCGCCGCGGCGCTGAGCGGCGTGAACAGCGCGCGGGCCTGGGCGCCACACCCCTTTCCGGTTGAAAGGAAAACACGGATTATGGACTTCCAACTGAAATCGATGCGCCTGGCCGATGCGGCCAGGACCGCCGCCCCGGCGCTGCTGGTGCTGGTGGCCGACGGCTTCGAGCCAGGCGAAGACGCGGTGTCGGGGCTGATCGCGCGCGCGCAGGCGGGCGGCGACTTCAAGACCGAAGCCGGTGCGCTGCTGTCCACCTATGGCGCCGCCGGCCTGGCCACGGCGCGCGTCGTGCTGGCGGGCCTGGGCGACGGCGCGGCGGCCAAGGTGCGCAAGGCCGTGCTGGCGGGCATGGCGGCGCTGAAGGGCCAGCCCACGCGGTCGCTGACGGTGTGCTTTGCGCAGCCGGCCGATGACGCGGCGGTGCGCGCCGCCACGCTGGCGGCGGGTGAGGCGGGCTACGTCTACCGCACCACCAAGGGCCGCGTGCGCGACAACGCCAAGAAGGACGAGCCGCGCCTGACCGAGGTGGTGATCGGCCTGCCCGACGCCCGGCCAGTGCGCGCGGCGTTCGACCGCGCGGTGGGCGTGGCCGCCGGTGTGGAACTGGCGCGCGAATGGGCCAATCGCCCGCCCAACTACGCCACGCCCACCCTGCTGGGCGAGGCCGCGCTGGCGCTGACCAAGCTGCCCGGCATCCGCTGCGAGGCGCTGGGCCCGCGCGACATCGCCAAGCTGGGCATGGGCGCGTTCCAGGCGGTGGCACAGGGCTCGCGCCAGGAGGCACGCTTCATCGTGCTGCGCTACGACGGCGCGGCCAAGTCCGACGCGCCGGTGGTGCTGGTGGGCAAGGGCATCACCTTCGACACGGGGGGCATTTCGCTCAAGCCGGCGCCCGAGATGGACGAGATGAAGTTCGACATGAGCGGCGCCGCCAGCGTGCTGGGCGTGTTCCGCGCCCTGGCCGAGCTGCAGCCCGCGCTCAACGTGGTCGGCCTGATTCCGGCGTGCGAGAACATGCCCGATGGCGGCGCGGTCAAGCCCGGCGACGTGGTGACCAGCATGAGCGGCCAGACCATCGAGATCCTCAATACCGACGCCGAAGGCCGCTTGGTGCTGTGTGACGCGCTGACGTATGCCGAGCGCTTCAAGCCGCGCGCCGTGATCGACATCGCCACGCTCACCGGCGCCTGTGTGATCGCCCTCGGCGGCGTGCGCCATGGTTTGTTCGCCAGCGACAGCGCACTGGGTGACGCCCTGATGGCGGCCGGCGATCAGGCGCTGGACCCGGCCTGGCGCATGCCGCTGGACGACGAATACGCCGAGTCGCTGAAGACCAACTTCGCGGACGTGGCCAACGTCGGCGGGCGCCCCGCGGGCGCGGTGACGGCGGCCAAGTTCCTGCAGCGCTTCACCAGCGCCTTTGCGTGGGCGCACCTGGACATCGCCGGCACCGCCTGGAAGGGCGGCGCTGCCAAGGGCGCCACCGGCCGCCCGGTCTGCCTGCTGACGCAATACCTGCTGGACCAGGCTGGCCCGGCGAAGGTCACGCGCCGCTCGGCGTCGCAAGCCAAGAAGTCGGACAAGGGCGCCCCGGCCAAACGCAAGCGTGGCTGACCGCATCGACGTGCGCGAGCGCCATGGCCCGCATTGAACCGCTCCAAGGACGATCCGCTTGACGCGCGTGGCGTTTCATTTCAACGTGCCCGGCAAGCTGGACTACGCCTGCCGGCTGCTGCGCAAGGCCTATGGTGTGGGTGAGCGGGTGGCGGTGATCGGCCCGCCGGATGTCCTGGCGGCGCTGGACACAGCGTTGTGGAGTTTTTCGGCGCTGGATTTCGTGCCGCATTGCCGCGCGGGCGCACCCGCCCCGGTGCTGGCGGCCACGCCCATCGTGCTGGGCGAGGACTGTGCCCGCCTGCCCGATGCCGGCGTGCTGGTGAACCTGGGCGAGGGGGTGCCACCGGGTTTTGAACGGTTCGAGCGCCTGATCGAACTGGTCGCCACCGACGATGCCGACCGCGCCCACGCGCGGGTGCGCTGGCGGCATTACGCCGAGCGCGGCTACGAAATCCAGCGGCACGACCTGGCCGCCAAGGAGTGACGCATGCCCATGGACGATGAACCGCTTTCGCACCCGGCGCCGCGCTTCGTGCCCACGCTGACCGAGGTGGTGGGCCCCGGCGATGCCGTTGCGCCGGCCCAGCCCGGTCCATGGCCCGAGCCCATCGCGCCCGCTGCACCGCCAGAGGTGGCCTCGCCGCCCCCAGAATGGGTGCCGCCCGCCGCCGTGCCAGACGCGCCGCTGCCCCCTGGCGCCGTCGACCGCGCGGCCGAATTGCTGCTGGCCCGCCTGGCGCCCGAATTGGACCGTTTGGTGGCCGACACCGTGGCGCGGGTGTTGCACGAACAGATGCTGGGCTTCAACGCCCGCGTGCAGAAGGCGGTGGGTGAACTGGTGCGCGAACAGGTCGCCAAGGCCGTCGCGCGGGGTGGTGGCGAATAGGAAATCGGTACATACCCGCAATTCGGCGCCGAGCGGACACTATCGTTTTCCTGATTCGCTTGGTATGCGAATTGCGCTATCGTTCGCGCCCGTTGAGCACATCCTGGTCTCGACTTTATATCCCCTTATGGAGGTAATCCAAATGCAGATGAAGCTGAAACTGACCGCCGCCGCCGCTCTGGCACTGACGGCCGGCATCGTGTCCGCGCAGGACGTACAAGTGGTCAAGATCGGCCATGTGGCACCCATGTCGGGCGGCCAGGCGCACTATGGCAAGGACAACGAAAACGGCGCGCGCATGGCCGTGGAAGAGCTCAACACCCAGAACATCACCATCGGTGGCAAGAAGATCAAGTTCGAACTGCAGGCCGAAGACGACGCCGCCGACCCCAAGCAGGGCACGGCCGCCGCACAAAAACTGTGCGACTCCAAGGTCAACGCCGTGGTCGGCCACCTGAACTCCGGCACCACCATCCCCGCGTCCAAGGTCTATAACGACTGCGGCGTGCCCATGGTGACCGGCGCCGCCACCAACCCGACGCTGACCAAGCCGGGCTACAAGACCACCTTCCGCATCATCGCCAACGACAACGCCCTGGGCGCTGGCCTGGCCTACTACGCCGCTGATGCGCTCAAGCTCAAGCGCGTGGCCGTCATCGACGACCGCACGGCCTATGGCCAGGGCGTGGCCGACGTGTTCAAGAACACCGCCAAGCAAAAGGGCAT
>ENA-UPTA01006327-UPTA01006327.1-activated-sludge-metagenome-genome-assembly--contig:-NODE-6327-length-10478-cov-6.666027_pt1 | contig 10478 bp, 24 predicted proteins | sample MGYA00238184_ERZ773361 | MGnify/ENA primary metagenome ERZ773361 (study PRJEB29100, sample SAMN05720205) | activated sludge metagenome | isolation source: anaerobic digester from wastewater...
TCAGGTCCTTAGTAAGTTTAGCAACTATACTAGTCGTAAAGTCAGCGTTCTTTCTAGCCCTTTCACTACCTGTCCTTCTGGAATCCTTGTAATGAATTCCATTATAGATCATCTCAAGGAGCTTGATATCATCAGCAGAGTCAGCTCCCCAGTTTTCGAGATAGGATACATCTGCCTTAGTAGTATCTTTATCTCTCGATGACATACACATTATGCTTCTGCCTCCTTACAAGTTCTCGTCCTATAAGTCTAGGAATCATTTCTAAGCAGTGTGGCCCTACTACAGGAGGAAGATTTTCCTCTCCCTTCGCCATCATCTTCGCTGCTTTGATAGCGCCTCCTAATACAGACAGGAGCTTCTCATCAGACAGCTCTAGAATGACCTTCTGATACTCCTCTTCTTTTCCAATGAACTCACCGTTCGATGACATACACTTCCTTGTCCATCTTCACCTGAACGATGGAGTCGAGAGCGTAGTCCCGAAGGATGATCTCGTCCGTCACTCCCTGCCATGCAGCATTGGAAGACGGAGCGGAGATGAAGGATAGGATCTGATCCCTCAGGGGAATGCTGTCTACAAACCTCCCGTCCAAATAGTACTGAGGCTCATGGTTAGTCTGAAGGACCCGGCATTCCATGTAATACCTAGGCTTATCTTCTCCCTTCTTCACATGGATGACGAGCGGCGTGCCGTTGATCCGGACGCCCCACTTCCTGGGCTTGGGGGTGAAAGGTTCGATGTCCACGACACCTTCCTTCTCCCTCCGATTGTTGACAGCGTTCGCATACGATGCACCGATCTGCACCGTAGTGAAAGAACGCTTCGTCACCCGACCGAAGAACGGATTGTCCGTCTTCCTCATGTCGGGCACGGTCTCAGTCGTCAGCCCCACGAAAGTTCCGGGCCTCGACTGATAGAGATGCGTGAAGAACTGGTTCAGGTCGAGAGTCTTCATCTTCCCTCCTACAGAGATGTGTCGATGAGGAAGTAGAACATCATCAGGAAGGCACTCAGAGCAGAGATCCCGATGATCATCTCCTCTGTCCTCTTGAAGTTCCACCTGTTCATGATCTTGGCCGTGTACATCACATTCATGATGTACAGCAGGCACAGGGATATGGCGGCTGCGTTCAGGGCGAGGGTGATCATCAGGAACATGATACCTCCTAGACCACGAAAGTTTCTGACTCGGTTGAGACGACTTCGTAGTTGTTGATCACGGTCGTGCCGGGGGTCAGGATCTTCTTGAACAGTTCCTTCATCCTCGCTTCCACCTCGTTGAGATGAGCGTAGGAACTGTAGAAGCTGAAGGAGATCTCCACGGTCTCTCCAACTTCGTTGATCTCGAAGTTCAGATCATCACCCAGAACTTCGTCGTCATTCATCATAGCTTCCACCTCATCGATGGAAGTACGGATCGAGTTCGTCGGAACGATGTAGGCGAAGTCATGCTGAGCACCCATACTAGACCTCCTTCTTGAATGCAGCTGCCTCTTTCTCAAGCAGCCGAAGAACATCCTCTTCCTTCTTACAGGAAGAGAGGTCCACATCATCCAGCCTCTTGAAAAGATCATGGAGGTAACGATCCTCGGGATCGAATACATCCTTGACCCTTCCACGAGAGTCAGCAAGGCAAGCAGAAAGATAGTCCGTTTTGAACCTACGGACCACACGATACAGCTTGACCAGCTTGACCGGCCTCATTTTCCGAGCGATGTGATATCTCATATGCATTTTCGTATGAGATACCAGCTTCCTCTCAAGAGTCTCCGAGAAGTTCATTCTACGAGAGAATGCTACCACAGGGTCAGTAACATTCTCGTGTCCGTAGTGATGTGGAAGGATATCCTTAGGAGTCAGAGGCTTACCGAAGTCATGGACAAGAGCCATCAACCTCACCTCTTCATCCACAGGAGCAGCCTTCACACTCAGGAGCAGGTGATCGAAGACTGACGTGTCCCCATGAGCGTGACGCGGCCCAGCAGGGATATTCTCACCTGCTTTCAGCTCAGGGAACCAGTAGTCTAGACTTCCTCCTGCTCTCAGAGTAGTGAAGAAGTAATGAGGCTTATCCGCCTTCAAAGCCTTCATCATCTCTTCCCTAACTCTCTCAACAGAAAGAGTTTGCAGCTCAGGAGCAACTTCCCTCATCACCCGAAGAAGGGAAGCTGTGTAGTAGAAGCCATACTTCGCAGCGAATCGAGCGGCTCTGAAGGATCGCAGCGGATCTTCAGAAAAGGCTTCACTCACAGGACGAAGGTAATGGCCCTTGATATCATCTCTCCCATTGAAGGGGTCGATGATAGTTCCGTTGGAGTCCATTGCAATAGCATTGATGGTAAGATCCCTACGAAGCAGATCATCCACCAAGCTCTTAGCAAGGCCCCATTCAAAGCTGTTGTGTCCTGATGCTACCTTACGCTCAGTCCTACCAAGAGCAAGCTCATGAGAAGGACCAAACATAGGGTGACGAAAGACAGGAAAGCTCTTACCAGTAGCTTCCCATCCACGCGCCAGTAGGTCGTCCGGCGTTGCCAGCGTAACATAGTCCACATCCTTAGGTTCGATGCCCATCAGAAGATCTCTGACGGCACCACCTACGAGGTAGACCTTCTTACCTGTCTGTGCCTCGATCTTTCTGAGGGTGTCGAGCACCTAGTCCTTCTTTCTTTGCATGGAACAGATCTTGTAGAGCTTCTTCGCTTCTTCGGTCTGGCACGGAAGATCGCACAGGCACAGCTCGAACGTCCCGACGAGGAATCCCTCTCCATTCATGGTGTACCTGTACCTTCTCTGCTTGTGACAGACAGAACAGGTGTCCCCCGATTCCCACATGTCAGTCCTCCCACCTCTTCCTCATGATTTCGATCTTCTCCTCGGGAACCCCGTGAATGTTCCCGAAGTTGGTCCGAAGAGTGTGTTCCTTCACGATGTAGTAGGCGTCCGTACCCATCTTGATGTACGGCTCCATCTCCCATCGTTGGGTGCTCGTGTTGCTGACGACGATGTTCTCACCCTCCATGAGGTACTGCTTCACCAGATCTCTGCACTTCTGGTGACATTCCTTGAGACGTGAAGGATCGAACTTGTACTTTCCTTCCTCGTCCACCATGAACATGTCGGCCTCGACAACCTTGAAGCCGTAGTACTTGTTCAGGAACCACGCGAAGGTGCTCTTCCCTGCTCCCGGAAGTCCACGGAGCAGAAGAAGCATGGCAGGCTGGTCAGGACGCCACGCGCTGCGCTCGATGGAGAGACAGAGGGAAATGTTCTCCCCGCTCTCCAAGTACTCCTTCCAGTAGTAGAACTTTTCCCCTTCAGCCAGTACGATGTTGGGGTTGTTGGGTTCGATGTCCATCTTCAGACCTCCTCGAATTCGGAGTCGAGCCACTTCTTGATGCTCGTGTGGATGCAGGTGTCCTCGTGCCTGTATGGGAAGGTGTCGAGGTCCGTCTCCATCACACCGACGCAGAAGATGCAGAACTGCCTTCCTGCTTTGGCGTCGAGTGTGGCTTTGATCTCGTGCATCAAAGCCGTGGCCTTTCGGACCCTTGTGTAGTTGGGGGTTCTCTGGAGCGCCATGATATCCTCCCTTTCATTCTACCTTCACTCACAATGAAGATATAAAGAAAGGGAGGAGAGACCCGAAGATCTCTCCTCCCGGATGTTGAGAGAGTTAGGAGTTACTGGGCGTTCTTGACCTTGACGGCCTCGATGAGAGCCCTCCCGACCTCGGCCTCGAACTCCGGGGTGATCTCGACCGACTCCTTCCGGAGCGCGTCGATCTTGGCGAGGACGGCGGAGGTGTCGAGCCCCGCGCTGAGGAGGACGCCGAGCGCCTTGTCGAGCGCCTTGATCTGCGAGGCGTTGCCGCTGAGCGCCTTCTCGATCTTCTCGATGACGGGCGCGAGGGTGCGGGTGAGGGAGAACTTCTCCTTCTTCTCCTTGTTCTCGGCCTTGGCCTCGGCCTCCGCGTTGAGCTGGGCGAGCGTGACGTTCTCGTTCATCGGCGTGTCCTCCACGGTCAGGATGGCGTTGATGTTCTGGGCGACGGTCGTGTTGTCGATGACCTTGGACATGGGAACCTCCCGGACGAGTTTTAGGTCTTCCCGGGACCATATAGGAGAGGTCAGCTCTCCCTTGACTCACCAAAGATATATCGAAGTCTTTGGAAAGTCAAGGGAGAGAAGGAAGAAGATATCCCAGTTATATCTTCTCCCTTCCCTCCTGAGGACTAGTTCACCTTGATGTTGAGACGGCTGATGAACGAGCCCTTGTCCTCCGTGTACTTCCGGAGGGAGCGACGGGAGACGCTGGACGTGATCCGGAATCCGCCGTTGAGAAACTCGACGCGCTTGATCTCGGTCTTCTCGATCTTGACCGAGGGGCCGACCTTCTCGTGGAGCTTGACGAGTGCCTCCGTGATCGTCGTCCCGGAGGTGTAGATGACGCTGGGGAGGATCTTGGAGCCGGTCACGTCGGCGACGGCGAGGAAGTTCAAGGTCGTCATGATCGTATCCTTCTCCGTTCCTCTCAGTCTTGAGAGGACGGAATAAGTTCACTTTATCGATTGTAAAATGAACTTACTCCGTCCTCCCCTTACGGGGAGGAGGAAGGGAGACTAGTACATGCTGCGCGAGTGGGCTCGGAGATCCTCCCTCGCCGCAGCCGGGGAAAGCTTCCAGTCTTCCCCCGACGCGGACACCCTGACCCACGAGTTCGGGTGCTCCTTGGCGAACATGGCGCGCCGCTCGCGGGACGAGAAGAACGTCTTGCTCCACGTCCTCCACCGCTCGCCGAGCGCCTTCTCGCGCTCCTGCCGCCGGACCTTGCGCTCCTCGGCGGAGATCTTCTTCCTCGTGGGGAAGATCCTCTCCCGCGTATCGATCTTCCTCAGGTCACGCGGAGCGACGCCGTCATAGTAGCGCCTCCTCCACTTCCTGTCCCCGTGCCGGAAGTTGCGGAGTTTCTCCTTCTTGGGGTCGAGCATGGTTCTCCTTTCTTGCCCGGACTTGGGACCGGAGCTGTGGGTTAACACGGGGAGGAATGTAACCTCACCCGTGCCCGTCCCCTAGTTGACGATGTGCTTTTCCAGAAGGCGGCGGAGGTCCGCCTTGGAGATGAGAACGTCCTCCGTCACCTCCTCGTGCGCCGCCTCGGTGAACTCCTTCGCCTGCTTCAGCCCGACCACGCAGGTCCCGTCGTCGTTGACGAGATCCATCGTCAGCTCGCGCACGAGCTTGATGAATGCGATCTTGCCGGTGAAGGCGAAGAACGCCCGCGCGCGTTCGAACTCCCCATAGGACGTTCCGGTGATCTCCCGCATCCGCTCGCGCATCCGCGTGCCGATGAGCCGATGCTCCGGCGAGATCGCGTCATACTCGCCTTCCTCGCCGGAATAGTCCCATTCGTCGCATCCGAGGAGGACTGCGAAGTTCTTCTTGAGTCTGAACGAGGAATTCTCCCCGACCTTGATACGATCCCCGAAGTATTCGGGGAAGCAGACCCGATCGATGAATGCCCGTTCGGCGGCGACGCGATTTCGTTTGTAGATCGCCTCGACCTCCTCTTCGAAGGACACCTGCGCGTAGCCGATCCGGGAGGCGACGCGCGCCATCAGCTCCGTGCCGTCGATGCGGCCGTCCTGATGCCCGGCCTCCCGCAGCTCGCTGACGAGGATGGCGAGGATCTGCTTGATGAAGTTGGAGACCACGTCCAGAAGTTCGTACATTACCCTTCTCCTTCTCTAGGCGATTGAAACCTAGAGGCGAAGAGGTACAGAGCATCATAGCCAGCTCTGCGAAGGGCTTAGGTGAGGGTCAAGTCCCGCTAATTGAACCCTCCTTTCTAGGGGATTGGTCTATGTGCAGAGCATGAGGAGATATCTGCACATAAAACAATCCCCCGGCTACTCTCAGTAGCCGGGAGATCGGGATTCTTTATTCTAGTCTTCCAAACTAGTCTAACCTATTTTGCTATGTAGGGGTCACGGCACTAGTGTAAAGTGTATACATACATCGCACGTATGTATCCCCATACACTCCTTGCACACTTACGTTATGCATTCAGCTACCCTACAGCATACCGCGCTAGTATAGTATTGAATGCCTTTCGCATATCCGGTCGATCCCGTTCTATTCGGGACCGCCAATCTCCGGCTTACGCTATCTTCACTCTGTACGCTATAGCGCGCGGTAAGGTATAACGTCGGGCCGGGAGACGCTATAAGCTATCAATCCCGCCCGCGCTATACGCGCTATATAGGTTAGATACCTCGCGCACCTAATGCACTCGATAACGTGTCTCCCGACATGCTATCGGGCAAAGAGACAGGCCGTCGGCCGATCCCGTGCGCGTCTATTTGAGAAACATCACGGTTTATGATTACCTTGAATCATTGACCGTGATATCAAGGTAACACGTATTTTGACACTAACTACATGCCCTTTTGGCACATATCATTTTATCGGCGCCTATATTAGACTTAGTCTAAACAACGACCCTCTCTATAACATTTTTAGTGACGATAGGTTTTAAGTTTTGAGATATAAGTCACTATATACTATATCTATAACTGCATTATACCTTTTTTACTGAAGCGAGATTTTAAGTTTTGAGATATAAGTCACTATATACTATATCTATACTGAATAAACACAACTCCAGTTAAGGTATTAAGTATATTAACTTTTTGCCGCTACAAGTTCGTTTTAGGGTAAAAAGCTATAGGCACAAACAACTATGCTTTTTGGGGTGGCGAGGTGATATCACTAGAGCCCATATTAAGGTTAGAGTAGTGACCTCATGAACGACTCTCAGTATACTTTAGAAGAAAATTACTCAAATACAGAGTCACCTGCTTTCCCTTGTAATATATGTAATAAGAAAATAAGGGGCGGGTACTCTATTGTAGACGGATATTTTTGGGTAGCTTCTGTATGCGACGAAGAATGTTTCAATATGTGGCTGCTTTCTAATGGTTTTTAGGAGCTATATGGACGATAGCGACCTGAGCAATATAGTCGAGGGCAACCGGCACGTATCAATATATAATGCTAAGTATGTGCAGAAGGGGTCTTTTAGAGAAGAAGCAGTGTGCTATGTGTGTAATGGATATGGCGACCATTACCTCTATATCATCGAGCCGGATCGCGGGCGCTCGTCGAGAGACAGGAGGACGGTATTATGCACATTTATGCTCCCGGGAATGCATTACCCTGATGTTGTTGCGTTATTTATAAAATTTTTTATTAAAGTAATGGTAAGTTCCCTTAAAAATAAGAAAAAGTTTAAATTAAGAAAAAAGAAAAATTTTTATGGGTGGTTCTTACAAAAAAGAAAATTGTAAGTATTATTTAATATCTTGGGAGAGATATCTTTCTAGGAATAACTTTATAGAAGATATTAAAAATTTACCTTCTAAAGGTATGTGTGCTGTATGTCAGGCTGATAATGCGGGCTATATCATAACTTTATCGGGTGGGTTTGATACTTGGCGCGCTGGTGATATCTGTTCTGAGGAATGTTTTAATATGTGGTTGATTAGAAAATGAGCTTTGATATCTTGGTATTTAAAAGTAGGTCTAATGGAGTACTCCGTAGTTTAGAAAATAATAGCGGGGTTACTTTGGCTACTTGTGAAGTATGCAAGGTTAGAAAAGAAAACTGTGAGAAATATTCATTGGAACCGTTTGGTAGTCTTAGAAAGAAGAAAAACAGTGTTTATAATCGTTTGTATGTTCGTGAATACTGGTTTTGCTCGAATGAGTGCTTGAACTTTTATGTTTTGAGATATCTGATATGAACATGTCTTGGGTTAACATTGAAGGGCGACAGCATAGGCTTAATATGCCTTGTTTCGTTTGTTGTCGTGCGGGAACATGGCCTGCACTGCTAATTAAGGCCAGAGATGGAGTTCATGGATTTACTGTAACTGTTTGTTCTGAAGAGTGTTTTACTATGGCTTCGCTTATTCTTCTTGGTATGACTCATCGAGAGTTGTCGGAAAAAGTTATTATGTATCGGAATACTTATTTTGAATAGCGATTATACTCATGATAGTAGTATTTGAGACTGAGAGATATCTGCTGAAGACTAATGGTCCGAAACTTGGTCCATCTTGTTTCATATGTAAGCAGGGCGATACTTGCTTTGAGTGTGTTCGCTTTCTTCGCCCTATTAATAGTAACATAGGCAGTTTTGAGAAGTTCGTTTTTCCTAGAATTGCAGCTACTTGGCCTAAATTAGAAGCTACCAATATGCAGGCCCAGAGTTCTTATGTTTATCTTTGTAGTGATATCTGTATTAATATGTACGCTATGAGTCATATGTTATGAAGCTAAGAATGAACCGGATATATATTGATACCGGTAGGATTAGTCTGCGTAACCATTCCAAGTTCAGAGGATTAGCATATAAGGGACCGGCTCTGTGCTCTATCTGTAATCGACGGGGAACTTGGTATTGGTATGAACTTAGAGATAAAGGTAAGATCCGATTTGGAACTTTGTATGACCTATATAATCAACCTGCCGAAAAAGAACATATAAAAATCTGCTCTGAAGCTTGTTTGAACGTGTTCCTCTTACAAAAGGCATTATGAAATATTCTTTGCTCCCACTTAAAGACTCTTCATTCGGATATATTTGCGACCTTTGCAAGAAGGAAACTCAAAACTATATCGTGGTAGATAATGAGCAGGTACATTTCATGCCAGAGGTAGGTACGAATAAAAGGTATCCTGCTATTATGGCAACCGTTTGCTCTGAGGAGTGCTTCAATTTGTGGTTGCTGCGCTATACTTTATGAATAAATATAATCGTTCTTGGCGTATAGCACCAGTTATGAAAAAGATGCATATTAGGCCTTGCAATATTTGTAATGGGTATGGTATACTTAAAATTGAGGAGAGCACTACTCAAAGAGTATGGTGGTGGGCAAATAATGTTTGCTCAGAGGAGTGCTTTAATTTATGGCTACTACAACAAAATTGAAATTAAAGGTAGAAATAAAAAATCCTTACTTTATTGAAGAAAGTAAGGATACGTTTGTGTGTGATATCTGCGGTTGTCTTGAAGCTAGGCTTATGATTAAAAGAAACTATAATGTTAAATTCTTATTAATGAAAGAATCTTACGATAGCACAGAAGGCCTTGTTTGCTCAGAGGAGTGCTTTAACTTATTTCTTATGAAGGCTGTATGCTAGATTATATAAACATGCTTATAAAATATGGGCCTAATGTCTTTAATAACATCATATCAGCATATGATAACTCAAAAAAAGGTATTGGTAATTGTATTTGTTGTGGTAAAGAAGTATTCTCTGATAAAATTGGTTTATTTACTATAGGTGCTGATGGACTGATTGTTACCTGTGACAGTGACATTTGTAAAAACTTTACCCTTATAAAAACCTTAGGAGAAAAAAATGGATTTTAGTTTATTAGAAAGTAATTATTACAAGTTTACTCCTGAATACACAGGAGAAAACTCTTTCAGTACCCAACAAGCAGTCGAGGCTCTGACACACGTATTTTATAACTATTTAGAAAGAGAGATGAAAGGTAAAATTACCTATACTTCAAGTAGTATTGATAGCGCTTCAACTTATAATAATGCTTATACTAAATACAATACTGATAAGTTTGGTACTGCCTATACAAATAGGCAGGATTTTTCTCAAGAACGCCTGATGAAAAAAGATATTCAAAATATTTTAAGATGGTTTAGTATGCTTAAAATATCAGAAATCACCGAAGACTATACAAACGAGCTAGATAATATCTTAGAAATCCCGGTTCCAAAAACAAAAAAGGACTAGCCATGAAGTCTTTTCGTGCCTAGCCCTTTTAGTATTTCATTTTCTAAAAATAATATAAATTCTACATTTAATGCTTCTGCGTTTTCTAGTTCTTTAAAAGAATAAGAACATTGATAAGCGTCAACCATATCTAAGAAATAAGGATAATATTTCTTAGGTATTTTTATTGTTATTGGGGCGGGTTCTTTCATAGGGCTCCTGTAACTGCACGAGCTACTTACAACTCTTTCACCCACCACCTGAAGGATATAGGGCTTTCTTAATAGCCTGTCTATAAGCTACCCAGCCGTTTATCCATCCAACTTCATAACCTTTCCTTAAATGCTCAGGACCACTAGGCATATTAGTTGGGGAGGGTGGAGGCATATTTGAAATTTGAGATAGAATTTGTCGTAAGCGTGCGAGTTCATCCATGCTTATAATATAGTGCTTTTTTCTCTAGATTTCAAGAGCATGTTGACTTGACTTTTTGATATCTCGGGTGTACCTTATATCAGTAGTTAAACACAGGAGCAGCGTATGTATAAAGCATATATAACCAGAATTAAAACCCGTGAGATGCCGAATGCAGACAACCTTCAATTAGGTGACTGTAACGGTTATCAAGTTATTGTAGGAAAGGATATTAAGGACAATGATCTCGTTGTATTCTTTGA
>ENA-UPTA01006330-UPTA01006330.1-activated-sludge-metagenome-genome-assembly--contig:-NODE-6330-length-10476-cov-6.301603_pt1 | contig 10476 bp, 10 predicted proteins | sample MGYA00238184_ERZ773361 | MGnify/ENA primary metagenome ERZ773361 (study PRJEB29100, sample SAMN05720205) | activated sludge metagenome | isolation source: anaerobic digester from wastewater...
CCTTGACCATATCACCGCAACAGCACACCATACAGGCAAGGACTTTCTTAAATCGGTCTTTCAGTACATGGCGGAATGGTCTGGTTCAGATGAAGGTTCCGATGATATGACGCTGATAGTTGCGGATGTCCTTAAATAAATATGTGATCAACTGCAACGCAGGGGTACATTCATTGAACTTTATCAGAAAAATTATGCCGAATATCAAACTTGTTGAAGACAGGACTTCGTATCCAGAAACATTTAAAGAGGAATTAAATTTTCAGAGCAGCCGTATTATGACATTTGCTTCCCTCATTACCCTGGGCTGGCTGTTCTACATCCCCATCGATCTCCAGCTCCATCCTGATGAGCCTGTAATCATCGCACTCCGCGTGGGATTCCCGGTAATCGGTCTTCTGCTGTTTCTTTCACGGTTTCTGAAGCCGTTTCGCTCACGGAGCCTTTTACTTCTTACCCTGTACGGCGCGTATCTCGAGATATCAACGGGCATCCTCACCGCGTGTACCGGAGGTGATCCCGCCTATATCGGAGGATATCTCTTTGTCCTCATGGTGCTCGCCGTTGCCCCTCTTCAGCGAAGCACCGCGTACAGCATACTCGGAGCATCCCTGGCATGCTTTTTCAGCATCATCTTCTTCAAAGAAATCAATCTTTCCAACCTGCGGACACAGTACAGCATTAACGATATCATCAGCACCACGGTGGTGATATCATGTTTCATCTACATTCTCAACAACACCCGGTTCGTGAGCTGGCAGAAATCCAGACAGGTCGAGAAGAACCAGCATGTCATCGAGGACCAGAAGAACCAGCTTGAAAATCAGATAGTCATGGCGGGAGAATTACAAAAAACACTTCTGCCACGGGACATTCCTCTCCTTGACGAGGCGATGATATCATACAAATACAATCCCATGATGGAGGTGGGGGGCGATTTTGTTGACATCATCTACAATGAAACACAGAAGAAAGTCGGCCTTTTCGTGTGCGACGTCTCAGGGCACGGCGTCGCGGGGGCGCTTGTATCTTCGATGGTGAAGATGTCCCTGAACCGCTGGAATGAAACTGTTGACCGCCCGTCACAGACATTGCTGAACATTTACCATTCTCTTGCTGGAAAGATGGAAACCCACTTCGTGACCGCGGGTATCTGCTCCATTGACCTTACAACGGGCGTTCTCATCTACTCAAGTGCGGGACACCCGCCTCTCATCCTTGCGAGAAAAAGCGGTGAAATAGAACTCGTCAACGCGCGGGGCCGGATAATTGCAGACAGTATGCCGCCGAACTACGAAGAAGCAAGCGCAGTAATACATGAAGGCGACAGCGTGATCCTCTATACTGACGGCATCACCGAATGCTTCGGGGAAGACAACGTCATGCTGGGCGACGACGCCTTTTACGCGATGATACAAAAAAACATTCATCATACGCCGGAGGACATGAGCAGAAATATTTTTAAAGAATTGACGAAATTCAACGGTAGTGAGAACTTTCGGGATGATGTCAGTATTCTCATTATGAAATATACAGGGAACAGCACACAACACCATAAATCGAGGGACGATGAACAATGGAATATTCAGAATACACCTCTTCCGGAACAGAGTTCAAAGAGTATTATGTGAGAATGTCAGACGGCGTCAGGCTTCGGATATTTGAATTTATACCTGAAGCAGCTGACAGGAAAAAACCGGTAATAATTTTTGTCGCAGGGTGGATATCGCTGATATCCGGCTGGAAAGGCGTCCTCCAGGAGATCACTCCGCATTTCAGAACGATTTACATGGAAACCCGTGAAAAAAGATCATCCCTGGTTCCCCAGAACATGAATGTAAGTTTCGCAATGGACCGCCTCAGAAAAGATATTGGCGAAGTGATTGACGAGCTGATACCGGAAAAACAGAATTTTTTTCTTGCAGGAAGCTCCCTCGGTGCCTCGGCAATCCTTGAGTATTGCTCCCTGAACCAGCGCATTCCGGAGTGTGCATTTCTGATCGGCCCCAACGCGGAATTCCGCTTCCCGAAAGTGCTGGGTGATATCGTTCCGGCATTTCATCCCTCCCTGTATTTCGCCGTAAAACCCGTTGTAAAATGGTACCTGAAAAACTTCCGCCTTGATAAAAAAAACGCCCGGGAGCAGGTAAAAAAATACGAGAACACCCTTGATGAAGCAGACCCCTACAAGCTGAAAGCAAACGCCCTGGCGATTAAAAACTATACCGTGTGGGACAAACTGGGGACAATTATTACACCCTGTGTTATTTTCGGCGCGACATCTGACACCCTTCACGGAACAGAGAATCTGCAAAAACTTATTGCTATTATTCCACGCACGGAATACATAGAACGTGCGAGCAATACCGAGACCCACAGCAATAAGGCAGGGAAGCTCATCGCGGAATATATTGCAGAAAAAAAATACAGGCACATCGAGCAGCATGCCGTTTTGCACAACTGAGTTAAATCTTCATACCGGGGAGAATAATTATTATGCCAGAAAGTGACATCAAAGTCGGAGAAAAGATAAAAGAATTGAGAGAAATGAAGGGAATGACCCTTCAGGACATTGCTGATAAAACAGGTTTTTCCACAGCATTTATTTCACAGATAGAAAACCATCTGATATCCCCTCCACTGGGCGCACTGATAAAACTCTCCCATGCAATGAATCTGGAAATCGGAAAATTCTTCAAGCAGGAAGGCACGTCCCCATACACGATTGTGCGGAAGAACGAGCGGGTCGCCACGTCACGGGTCGCCTCAAAGGAAGGTGTCCGGTATGGTTACTCCTATGAGTCACTCGCACCGGACAAGATAAACCGCAGCATGGAACCCTTTCTTGTGACCCTTGAGCCGATGGAGAGGAAAGGTGCGCCCTACAGCCATGAAGGCGAGGAGTTTATTTTCGTCCTTGAAGGTCGCATCGAAGTGCAGCTCGATACATATACCGATGTCCTGGAAGCGGGAGACAGCATCTATTATGATTCGACGGTGCCTCACAGAGTGAGCTGCCTGGACGAAGTGCCGGCAAAAATTCTTGCGGTTATTTACGCGTCATGAAAGCAGGCAGTCTAATCACAGGGGATCACTGTAAAAGTGGTAATTATTTTTTCCTTTTTCCTTTGCCCGGTACATCGCGTCGTCTGCTCTCTTGAGAAGCAGGTCCCCTGTCATGCCGTCAGTGGGGAATACTGCGATCCCGACACTCGCCGTGAGACTTACTTCATTTTCTCCCAGATTGTAGGGATTCGCTATTGAAACAATAATTCTCTTTGCGATGGAAATAATCTCCTGCAGGTTCTGGACACTTTCTAATATTATTGTGAACTCATCACCTCCCATGCGTGACACGATATCAACCTCCCGAACACACTCGATCAGGCGTTTCGCCACAATCTTCAGGAGCATATCTCCCATATCATGTCCATAGGTATCGTTGACGGTTTTAAAACCGTCAAGATCAAGAAAAAGCACTCCCGCAAGCTGCTTTCTCCGCCTGGCGCTGGCAAGGACAAAGGACAGCTTTTCCTGAAAGAGCGCACGGTTCGGCAGTTCCGTGAGATAATCATGGGTCGATAAATACAGCAGTTTATCCTGAATGACTTTCAGCTCAGTAATGTCCCGCGCCACAGCCTGATATCCCAGGACCCGGTCACCTTCATAGACAAGCTGCGTATTCTGTCCAAGCCATACTTCACGCCCCTCCCCCGAAACCACGGGATATTCATAATAGGTATTGCTGATCCGTTTGACGAACTGCAGCCCGAAAAACCTTCGCGCGCCTTCCTGATAGTCCTGCCTGATCATATTGACAAACTGCTTCCCGATGATATCCTCCCCGCCATACCCGATGATGCGCTGTGCCACGGGATTTACGAACATGATGCTCCCATTCACATCTGTTCCGAAGATAATATCACCGGCATTCTGCACCAGTGTCCTGTACCGCTCTTCGCTTTCCTGCAGGGCATCCATGGCTTTTTTTCTCTGCAGCACAATAGCTGACTGATGGATCAGCGTTTCCAGAACATCTTTGCCCGCAAGGGGCACATCGCCGGGCAACAGAATTCCAACGAGGCCCTGCATTTCACCCTTTGACACAAGGCTGATAGAATAGACTGACCCGAGATTGAAGTGAGCGGTAAATTTCGCGGCATCTTCTTTTGCAATTGCCCCCAGCGTTAATTCTGAAAGACCCCCCTTAACTAATTCAAGTTCAGAATTCCCGGCCCGTTTCAGGATTTCTTCATCGTGTATATGTATTCGGAGACCAACAGGGTTCTGATTTGTAATTGAAATAAGAAAATCCAGAATCCCGACGGGTCCGGAAAAGGATTCGATGGTGATTGTTTTTGAAAATGCATCATAGGACAATATAATTACAACGGCGTTTCCGGACAGCTCGCGCACCTTTCCGCTGATAAAATCATAAATATTTTCCTGCGAACCGATCTCAACCAGTTCCATTGCCGCCCGCGAGAGAAATGCCAGATTCAACGCATTCCGCAACTCCTTTTTCTGGCTTTCCCTGAGGGACTTCTCCATTTCCTTCCGTTCAGTAATGTCCCGGTCAACGCCGACAAATCCCACCGCCTCCCCCTTTTCATCACGGAGGAATGAAGCTTTCACCTCAAGCCATCGGTGTGACCCATCCTTATGTATACATTCAACTTCAACAGTCGTTGATCGGTTCTGGTTCACGGAACCTTTCTTTTCACAATCCATTTCCTTACGATAAATATTCTCAAGAAGTTTCAGGGATTCGGGAGTTACAAACTCCTCAATCCGCTGCTTCATCGCCTCTTCAACACTATACCCTCTCACCATTTCCACAGAAGGGCTTATGTACACCGGCAAAAAATCGAGATCCCGGATCCAGAACAGATCTGTGACATTGTTTTCAATCAGCTTGAATCTCTTTTCAGCTTCATGATGCGCCGTGACATCCCTGGAATTGAGTATAAAACACCGTGTCGAATCCGCTTCACCTGCAATCCTGCGTAATGCGGTATGCAGTATCCGCCACTCGCTCTTGCTGTTCCGATAGCGGTATTCGACCTCTGTTCCGCTTCCGGGAATGTTTCTTTCTTCCTTAAGGATACTGTTAATTTTCGGTACATCATCTGCGTGAATATAGTCAAGCTCGCATTCACCGATTACCGCAACCGGAGCGTAACCCATAAGTTTTTCATTTGAATGACTTTTAAAAAGGATAGTGCCGTCGTTGGCAAGAATGGTAATGATGTCTGAAGAATTTTCCAGAAGCAGCCGGTAATGATTTTCAGTCTGCACCACCATTTTCATTGAGCGGTTGTCATGGGAAACATCACGCATGATGCCGATGGTGCCCCTGAACTGCGGGTTCACACCGTTTTTGTAATCATACAGACCGATCGAAACGACTTCAACAACGGGATGTTTAACCGCATAATAGCTGTATTCAGATTTGGTTTTCTGTTTCAGCCGCACACGGAGAAGATTTGTAAAACGCTTGCCGGTCCTCCGTTCATCGAAAAGACGGGGAGAATTATTATCACCAATATTTTTCCCCTGAAGCCGTGTAAGTACGATATCCCGCTGCACATTTTTGATATCATCATCATGAATTATTACACTGAAGTGGCTGCCGATGAGCTCTTCCGGAGTATACCCGATTTTTACAATTGCATCATTGAGGTAAGTAAAAACTCCTTCCATATTTATCTCATATACAATATCCGGCAGAGTCTGGAGGAGAGTGCGGTAAATGTGTTCTGATTTTTCCATCACGTCCATTGTATCATCAACACCGGGATGATCCTTTTTGATATATTCTTTTACGATACGTCATATTTCTTCACATGTTTCCCCGACATCATTTTCAGAATATAATGAATCTGACAGTATTTCAAGTAAAATAATTGATGCCGAATAGCTGGGTATTTTATTCAGTTTTGTATTATCCTGAATATACAAATTTTTTCTGTTTACCAGCATATATTGTAATAAAGTAATTGATTTATCAGGCCATGGATATCAATACAATAAAGAAAAATGTCGATACTATGATATTACCATGCCGCGTTCAATATGCTGCAATTTGACAGGTAACGCCGGACTGCATGTAGTAAAAAAAATATAACCCGGGAATATGATTTTTTTAAATAAATGGAAAAAAGACCTGAAGCCTGTATTCGTTTCAGTCGGCGCAGGAATACACCAGCTGAAGCTCATTCAGGAAGCAAGAAAGCTCGGCTTTCTTGTGGTAGGTGTTGATGCCAACCTCCAGGCGCCGGGCATGAACAGCTGTCATCTGAAGATTCAGGAATCGGTCACTAATTATGAGGAAATATATGTTTCCCTGCAGGAAACCCTCATGATAAGCAACGTGAAGTGCGTACTCTCGAAATCATACGGCGAAGCGGTTAAAACAGCATGTTACTTAGGGGAAAGATTTAATATCCCCCTCGTGCCGTTCAGCCGGATTGATGATTTTATTCACAAGGAGTTAATGAAAGCTGTTTTTACTGCAAACGATATACCCACTCCCGCATACAGAATCATTGACACGAAGAGCCTGCGGTCACTGCACAGCAGCAAATTCCCCCTGGTCATAAAGCCCCCTGTTGGCCATGCAAAAAAGAATGTTAAGCTGATTCAGGACTTTGCCGGCCTGCAGAATTTCTTTTCAGGAAATATATCAAGAAATAGCAGGTTTCTCCTTGAGGAATACATTGAGGGGGATGAAATAATTGCAGCAGGTATTGTACACAACGGTACATACCATTTGGCTGATATCAGCGACAAAATCACATCACTACCCCCCTATTTTGTTGATATCATTCACATTTCACCTTCAAAATACTTCCACCTTAGAGAAAAGATCATTGAGATCGGTCAGATGATAACTGACGCCTTCGATATTTCTTCATCGCCTCTGATTATGGAGCTTCGTATCACCGCTGACGAAAACCTGTATTGTATTGAGGCAGTTCCGGAATTCGGCGGAGAATATCTGCCAGATATTCTGATACCTGAACGGACCGGATATAATTTTATCCATGAAACAATAAATGCAGTTACGGGAGGGAATTTCATTCCTCCCAATGCGAAATCTTCAAGAAAAGCAATAGCGGTGCGATTTATCACCGGACGAAAAGGCACAATCAGTACATTTAAGGACGGCAGCAACCCCCGATCAACTGGTCTCATCTTTGGGAAAATGTTTAAAAATCCAGGTGATCCCGTTTCAGCCCCTGTTACCAATCATGACAGAATCGGTGTCGTCATCACCAGAGGGAAAACCCGCGAAGATGCAATTGACAATGCTGAATATGCAATCGAAGAGAAACAAATTATGATACAGACAGCTGCCCCCGTCCCGGACAGAAGCAATGCATAAATCCGATTCATGGAACTCGCATTACACCAGGGATAAATCTGTTCTTATTTATCCTGACGAAACGCTTGTCCGCATGATGACTCCCCTGCTAAAAAAACGTCACCCCGCTGAACTCATCGCTCTCGACATGGGCTGCGGAACCGGGAGACATTTGAAATTCATGCATGAAGCGGGCATTGGGACTGTGGCCGGCCTTGATTTCAGCATGAATGCCCTTCATGTCTGCAGCGAGCTCTATCCGGAATCCCTTCTTGTCCAGGGTGACAATACCGCACTGCCATTCCCCGCCGGGTCCATCGATTTCGCGGTAGCATGGGGATCACTTCACTACTGCACAAAAGAAGACATGGGCCGCATTATCGCCGAAATCCACCGTGTGATAAAACCAGGAGGATCGCTTTTCGGCACACTGCGTTCAGCGCGGGACACCATGCTCCGCAGCGGCCGACATGTGGGAAACAATGTCTGGATTACAGATCTCCATGATATAAAAAATTCGGTGGTGTCCTTTTATGACGAAGGAGAACTTTCACCGGCCCTTGCCTCCTTTTCCCGCCTCAGCTACGGCTTAATGGAACGAAGCATACCGGGGAACCTCACAAAAATTATATCCCACTGGTATTTCCAGGCAGAGAAGTAATAAATTTCTTTTTTCCCCCACAGTCTTTAATTTCAAACTTTCCAGTATAAAAATAGTTCCAAATATTTGAATATTTTACAATATTTTCAAATTTTTTATTGACCGCACACAATCCCGTGATTAATTTGAATTATATACTATTTTTTTAAATTCATCAATTTTTCATTTACGGGAGGCTTCTGATGAATAAAAAAAATCTCAACTCGCACATTTTATTAACAAATGCCGACCGCCCATTAAACCGGAAACAATTTCTTCGCAATCTGGGATATTCAGCCCTTGCGTCAATGCCGGCGCTGCTCCTGCCGGGCTGCTATTTTGACCTGGAATATTCACCCTATATGACAAATGTTGATTATGAAAACCTGAATGCCGGTAATCTTGAAAAGATTGCAGCACTTGAGGCCGGCAGGGAATACGGCAACACCTACAGATTCGGGCTAATATCCGACACCCATCATTTCTACACAGAGACAAAAAAGGTCATTGGTATTTTCAATTCCCGCAGTGATCTGGATTTTGTAGTCATTATCGGAGATACAACCAACCAGGGGCTATTAAGGGAATTTAACTGGGGATATGATGTTATAAAAAAACTGAAATATCCTTATATCAATATAATCGGTAATCACGATTGTCTTGATTATGGAATTGAAATTTTCGAAAAGATGTATGGCCCTCTGAACTTTTCGTTTTCGTTTCTCGGCACAGAATTCATATGTTTCCATAACAATAACTGGGAAAGCAGCGAACCCGATTACGGATGGCTTGCGCAAAAGGCATCGTCCAGCACTGCCGCGCATCGTGTATTGTTTGCGCATATTGACAATTCCGGATGCGCCTTCAACAGATTCAGTCAGTCGCAGGTGGACACATTTAACAACATAATATCAGAATACTTTGACTGCGCCATTCACGGCCATGCCCACGAAAACAGCAAAGAAGATATGGTGAACGGTGTACCCCGGTATCAAATCGGTAGTCCCGGATACGGTCATTACATGGTGGTCACATTCAACAATGGTATTTTCGAGGTTGAACGATGTACCTTCTGAATAACAGATGTTGTGTAGCGGCTGCCCTGATTATTACTCTTGTTTTTATTATGGTTGATAACACCGCAGCGCTTGAACACAACCCCGGACGTCCATGGTATATTCCTGACCTTATTTCTGTACAGACCGCAGGATATATCGGCTATGCGGCAGGAGGCATCGGCTACCTTTCCTTTCACCGATTCTGGGAAAGCACACTTTTCTATGGATATGTACCGGAAGAGATTGGAGGAAGGGAAATTCATACCATGTCATGGAAAAACTCAATATATCCCATACGCATCTCCCTCGGTGATATATGTGAAATATCACCCCTTTATCTGGGAGCGACATTTCTTTTCGCCCTGGACAAAAGTGTTCACTGGCAGTATTCAACAGATTGCCCCGACTGGTATTATCCCCCCACAGGATTCCATGGGGCATTAAATTTCGGGATACAGGTGCTGATAAGGAGCCGATTACTGGAGGTAATCCATGGGTTTTACGCTGAAATTACCATGCTGGACACCTACATGAAGGCTTATTTCTGGGACGACCATGAGCACCTTCATTTTAATGACTGCGCAACCCTTGCCCTTGGATACAAAATTATTTTTTAATACAATAATGGGAATGAGAATGCTCAGCGCACGATATGGCATGCTATTTTAAGAAATAAAATTCATCTTGACAAAGACCACTGATTTTATAATTTAATAACAAATTGAAAATTTGATTAAAAGATAATATTATTATAATGACTGCAGTAATACAAAAGGAACACAATGGACCGGAAACGAACCCTGATTATATCAAATGCCACCACTCTCATAAAACGGTATGGAATAAAAAAAACAACCATTGAAGACATCGCCAGAGAATGCAAGCTTACAACTTCAGCATTATATTATTATTTCAAAAACAAAGACGAAATTATTTCAGAAGTCTTTTTGCACATTCAGAAAGAAAAGATGAACAAAATGAAAAAAGAGCTGGACCAACATTCCGGCGACTCCACAGGCAAACTGGAGCATTATATCAACATACACCTCGATTTTATGATCAACTTCCGGAGAGAGTACTCCATAAACATGTATGACATTGCCGATCAGTACGATACGATCCGGAAAGCAAGGGACCGCGGTTTACAGGAAGAAACAGATTTAGTAAAAGCCATCCTGGAAGAAGGCACCCGTGCAGGACTACTGGCAATATCAAACATCGATCTCACCGCAGAACTGATCAATCATCTCATCAGCGGCATTTCCGGTTTCATACTGCATTGTGAAGACGACGCTCGCCTCAATAAATTCATTCAGGAGATGCCGGGTCAGATTATTCAGATCCTTCTGAAAGGTCTTGAGGTAAGAAAGGCATAAAAATATTTCCTATCGCTCATCAATCCCGGTATACTG
>ENA-UPTA01006333-UPTA01006333.1-activated-sludge-metagenome-genome-assembly--contig:-NODE-6333-length-10473-cov-10.859762_pt1 | contig 10473 bp, 13 predicted proteins | sample MGYA00238184_ERZ773361 | MGnify/ENA primary metagenome ERZ773361 (study PRJEB29100, sample SAMN05720205) | activated sludge metagenome | isolation source: anaerobic digester from wastewater...
GAGGGCTCGATGCGGCAAGACCGATGGGAGAAGGACGGCCAGCAGCGCATGAAGGTCGTCGTAAACGCGCAGACCGTTCAGCTTCTCGGGGGTGGGCAGGATAAGCAACCATCCAAGCAAGAGCCGCGCAGGCAGTCGCCGTTCGCCGAGGAGAAGCCGTCAGCCGATGGCTTTACCGACCAGGTGCCTTTTTGATATAATACCAGCATGAGCAGATCGCGCAGGCGCAACCCGGTGATAACCGACCAGCAGAGGAGCCATAACGTGCGGTTCACAAAGCGGCTGGCGTCAAAGGCCGCGCGTCGCGCTGACCTGCCGGACGGCAAGGCGTATCGCAGGGTGTTCGACTCGTGGGAGATATGCGACTACAAGAGCGCGGCATGGGCTGTTCGGCATGACTCGTATTTTGACAAGGGGGACCGCAGATGGACGGCAAAGTGAGGCATCGGCAAGAGCTTGACGATACGGGCGTCGGCGGTGGCGTTACTGACAGGCTCGTCAAGCTCGGCGCGCAGGTCGTCCCGATCAACTTCGGTGGCTCTCCGGTCAACCGCAAGAAATACCCGGACATCATAAGCGAAATGTGGTTTAACCTGGCCGGGATGATAGACAAGATAGGGCTACACCACGATACGGAGCTACTGGCCGAGCTATCAAGCCGTCATTACAAGTACACGCCCGACGAGCGGCGCAAGGTAGAAAGCAAGGACGATTACAAGAAGCGCACGGGGCGGCACTCTCCTGACCGGGCGGACGCTACGATTCTATGCTTCTACAACCGGGATAACGAATGGCGACCATCCGGCACAAGCGCGTCGGCTTTGGGCCTTTGACACGGCACGGGCGACGCGGTATAGTTATGTATATGACCTGTCGGTGCAATGCCGCAGGTTGCCGGGCCGCACGTCTCCCCCTCGTGCGGCCCGGTTTTTATGCCCTTGCGCCGAACATAGCCTGTCTTGTATAATCGCGCCATGAAGCTAGACAGTACCGGGCGACTACCCGCTGAAACGCGGGCAGTTATTCCTTCTGCGAGGTTGTATGAAAAGCCTATGTCTCGCCCCTAACTGCCGCCGGCTAGCAGCCGACGGGTCTGCTTATTGTCAGGCGCATGCAGCCATGGCCAAGCAGCGAATGGTAGTAGACAGTCGGCCATCAGCTTCACGTCGCGGCTATGGCCACGGTTGGCGCACGGTGCGCGCCAAGGTGCTGGCCGCACATGGTATCCCGAGGGGCGACTGGCACCTGTACGACGTAGATCACAACCCGCCCTATGATCCAGCGCGCGATCCTAACCACCTCCATTACCAGCTTACCCCGTACTTGCATGCCGATCACTCGAGGAAGACGTGCCGTGAAGATGGCGGCCTCGGCAACAAGCCAAAGGCGGTGCAGGCATGAGCGCGAGGAGCCGAGGGGGGGGGGTCGAATCTTTGGCACCCTCAAACATAGACCAAGCATGTGACTTCAATTTTTTCGCGCGGCCAAAATGCGGGGGCGTCTGATGGCAGGTCGACCCCGCGTGCCGATAGACAAGGCCTCACCCCGGACGGTCAGGAGAAACAAGGGCCTCACGAATCCAGAATCGCTCGTGGTAACCAAACCCGTTACCCCGCCGGCATGGCTGAACACGAAGGCTGGTCGGGAGTGCTTCCACGATATGCAGGTCCCGCTGATTCAGGCAGGAATACTGCAGACGCTGGACATCCCGAATCTGTCGCTGATGGCTCAATTTTGGTCTGACTATATCGAGGCGCGCGACATCATCCGGGCCGACAAGGCGAAGATAGCTGAGTACGTGAAGGCGTGCGGCCGTGACGATTTGTTCGCGTTCATGATGGAGTCGCTCAGACAGTACCAGGCGCTGCTCGCCAAGTTCGCCGGATCTCCGATCGACCGAACCAAGATCGTTACCAGAGCACCGAAAAAGAAGTCTGGCGTCGAGGATATCTTCGACGGGGGTGCTAAATGATAGCACCCTGGGACAAGTACGTCGCTGACATTCGCGCCGGCAGGATCATGTCGTGCCGCAAGACCAAGCTCGCCGTGGATCGTCACGTCGGAGACATGAAGCGCGCTAAGACCGCCGATTTCCCCTATGTGTTCAAGCCTCAGGAGGTCCGCAAGGTCTTAAAGTTTTTCGAGTTTGTGAAGACTGCCGAAGGCCAATTCGCAGGCAGGCCGGTCGAGCTACTACCCTGGCAGATGTTCGTTCTTGCCATGCTGTTCGGCTGGCGCCGCAAGGACAACGGGCTTCGCCGTTTCCGCGATGCGTTCATCATCTGCGGCAAGAAGTCAGGCAAGTCGTTCTTCATGGCCGCGCTCGCGCTGTATATGCAGCTCGAAGAGCCAAGCTCTCAGGTCTTCTCAATCTCCAACGCCAAGGAGCAGGCTTCACTGTCGTACCGGTACGCCGCCGACATCGTTAAGAATTCCGAAGACCTCCGGAAGATATTCACTCCGTACAAGTCGCAGATCGAATCGAATCTCAACGGCCGGGGTGGAGTCTACAAGGCCCTGGCCGCTGACGCGACGACGGCGGATGGCAAGAACGCCAGCTTCCTCATTTGCGACGAGTACGCCTTCGCGCCAAGTGCCAAACTCCTGCAGGCGCTCAAGAGCGGGATGATCATGCGCAGGCAGCCGCTGTCAGTCGTTATCACCACTGCAGGCGGGTCCAAGTCGGGGCCGTGCTATGAGTCGTACCAGTACGTCGACAAGCTCCTCGCGCGGACCATCGAAAACGAAACGTACTTTGCCTGTGTGTGGGAGCTGGACCCGGGCGACGACTGGCGCGACCTGTCCGTCTACCCGAAGGCCATGCCGTCTCTTGGCGTAACTGTGACCGTCGACACCATGCGGGAAAAGATCGCGCTGGCCGAGGCGATCTACGACGAAGAGATCGAGCTGCGCACCAAGCTCCTGGGCGAGTGGGTAGATGCTGGCGGAAAGGCGTGGATCGAGTCGGCGATATGGGCACGCAACACCAGGTCGTTCGACCCAGCCGACCTTGCAGGGAAGACCTGCGCGATAGGCGTCGACCTCTCACGCAACCGCGACCTCACCGCTGTATCGCTGTACTTCCCGCCCGACGATGACTACGACAAGTACCGTGCCATCCAATGGGCATTCATTCCGGAAGCGGCGCTCCGTCGCAAGCAGCAGGATGAGCACGTGCAGTTCGCACGATGGGTCGAGCAGGGCCATGTCATCGCGACACCCGGCGACTACGTCGATTACGACTATGTCGTCGCCAAGATCGTGGAAGCCGGAGAAAGGTACGACGTCCGCGCCGTCATGTTCGACCCCGCACTAGCGCAGTTCGTGGACAAGCGCCTTATCGACGAAGGCTTTGTCACTGTCCAAGTTCGCCAGGGCATCGCTCATTTCTCCCCGCTGGCCAAGGCGTGGGAGCGGGATGTCATGCGCGGCGCCATCGCTGACCCAAACCCCGTCATGGCTTGGTGTGTAAGCAATGCCGAGATCAAACCGGATGTCAACGGGAACATCAAGCCACTTGGTGATCACCGATCAAGAAAGATAGACCTCGTCGTCTCGTCAATCATGGCGCACCACGGGCTGTCTATCGAGCTGGACGACGAGTCGTCCGTGTACGAAGAGAGGGGGCTTCTCACGATATGAGCAAGCTGAACGCGATGCAGCGCCTGGCACTCAGGATAGTCAACCGCCTCGACCGCTCAGAGCTGTCGGAGCTCCTGCTCGGATCACCGAGCGCGAGCGGCAAGACGGTAAGCCACGAGAGCGCCCTGGCCGTCTCTACGGTCTTCGCGTGTGTGCGTATCCTCTCGGAGACGATCGGCTCCCTGCCCCTCCACGTCTACAAGCGGCTCGCCGGTGGCGGCAAGGAACGGGCCTACGCGCATCCGCTGTACGACGTCCTGGCCACCAAGCCGAACGCTTGGCAGACCTCGATGGAGTGGCGCGAGCAGATGGTCGAGCACCTCGCGCTCCGGGGTAACTACTACGCCGCGATCCTCCGGCACGGCGACGACTATGTCGACGACATCATCCCGTTCCACCCCGACCGCGTGAAGGTCAACCAGCTTCCCGACTACTCGCTCATCTACGAAGTCGAGCGAGCCAACGGGAATCGCCTCGTCCTGCTCCAGAAAGACATGCTGCACATCCGTGCGATGCCGGGCAAGGACGGGATTACGGGCCGCTCGGTGATCGGCTACCAGAAGGACGTGATCGGCTCGGCCATGGCGACGCAGGAATACGCCGGCCGGCTATTCAGGAACGACGCGACGCCCGGCGTCGTCATCAAGTACCCGAAGCGACTCGACGACGCGGCGGTCAAGCGCCTCCGCGACGGCTGGAACGACACGTACTCGGGATCCGCGAACGCCAGGAAGACCGCGATCCTTGAGGACGGCGCCGACATCGCCAAGCTGTCGATGAGCGCCGAGGAGTCGCAGTTCATCGAGACTCGGCGGCTACAACGATCCGACATCGCCGGGATCTTCCGTGTGCCGCTCATGCTTCTGCAGGCAGATCAGTCGACGACGACGTATGCGAGCGCAGAGCAGTTCATGCTTTCTTTCATGATCCACACGATCCGGCCGTGGCTCGTGCGCATCGAGCAGTCGCTGCACCGGCAGCTGTTTACCGCGCAGAAGACGTACATGCCGGAGTTCAACCCCGAGGGCATGCTCCGCGGCGACATCGCCACGCGGTACAAGGCTTACGCGACGGGCCGCCAGTGGGGCTGGCTGTCGGCGAACGACATCCGCGACCGCGAGAACATGAACCCGATCGAGGGCGGCGACCTCTACCTGACGCCGTCGAACATGGATCGCGTCGACGATGACGACGAGAAGGAGAAGAAGAATGCGTAGCAAGTGGTTCGCGATGCAGGCGCTCGCCGACACGGCCGAGATATCCATCTTCGACGAGATCGGCGGCTGGGGCATAACGGTCGCCGACTTCAAGGACGCCTTCGACCTAGTCAGGGACAAGAAGGCGATCACCGTGTACATCAACTCCCCGGGCGGCGATGTGACGACCGGGATGGCCCTCTACAACCTGCTGGCGCACGAGCGCAGCAAGATCACCGTCGAGGTCCTCGGCATCGCCGCCTCGATCGCGTCGGTCGTCGCGCTGGCCGGTAAAGAGCTCGTCATGGACGAGGGCTCGTACTACATGATCCATAACCCCTGGTCCGTGGCCTGGGGCGAGGCGGACGAGCTCAGGAAAACTGCCGACGTGCTCGACAAGATGCGCGGCGAGCTGATCAACCTGTACGCGGCCCGCTCGGGTCTCGACGCGGACGAGATCGGCCAGATGATGGACGACGAGACCTGGATGACCGCTGACGAAGCGGTCGAGAAGGGCTTCGCGTCGAGGGTACACAAGACGGTCAAGGCCGCGGCGAGCGCCAGCTACGACCTAGCGAAGATCGGGTTCCAGCACCCGCCGAAGGCGCTCGCGCCTAAGCCCCGGGCGCTCGAGATACAGACCATCCGCGACTACGAGGGCTTCCTGCGGGATGCGGGATTCTCTCGGGCCGAGGCCGAAGCGCTGGCCTCGGGCGGCTACAAGACCCTCCGGCGGGATGCCGGCGCGTCGCGTGCCGGAGTCGACAGCATCATCGCGGCCCTGCATGGGGCCGCTCAGTCACTACGATAAGGAGACCCGTATGGATCCCGAACTGAAGAAAGCGCTGGACGAGCTCCAGTCGTCCTGGGCGAGCTACAAGAAGGCGAACGACGAGCGGCTCGCGGCCCTCGAGAAGGGCCAGGGCGTCGCCGAGATCGAGGCGAAGCTCGCGCGGATCGACGCCGACGTGGCCAAGAACCAGAAGATCGTCGACGACTTCTCGGCCCTGCAGGCGCAGGTCAACCGCATGAACCTCGGCACGGCCGGCGGCGACGTCGGCGGCAAGTCGGCGGCCCTCAAGGAGTTCAACGCCTGGGCCCACGACAAGGACGCCGGCCAGGTCTTCAAGGCCTCGGCCACCGAGGGCGTGAACACCGACGGCGGCTTCATGGTCGTCCCGGAGCTCGAGGCCGGCATCGACCGCGTCTCGATGGACCAGTGCGTCATGCGCCAGCTGGCCGACGTCAAGACCGTCGGCACGAGCGAGGCGCAGCTCATGGTCAACAAGGGCGGCTCCGGCGGTGGCTGGGCCGACGAGATCGGCACCAGGTCCGAAACCAGCACCCCGAGCCTCGACCGTATCTCCATCCCGATCCGCGACATGTACGCGAACCCGCTCGCGTCGCAGGACCTGATCGACGACGCGGCCTTCGACGTGGCCGCCTGGCTCGAGGACGAAGCCGGCATCGTATTCGCCGAGCTCGAGGGTGAGGCCTTCATCAGCGGCGCGCTCCCGACGCGACCGCGCGGCATCCTGTCGTACACCACCGTTGCCGACGCTTCCTACGCGTGGGGCAAGGTCGGGTACATCGCTTCCGGCAAGGCCGGCGCCTGGGCGGACTCGAACCCCGCCAACGCGATCATTAGCCTGCAGGGCGCGCTCAAGGGCGCCTACCAGAACGGCGCGTCGTTCATCATGAACGCGGCCGTCATGAGCGACGTCCGCAAGTTCCAGACGTCGTACGGCTACCTGTGGCAGCCGTCGTTCCAGGCCGGGACCCCGCAGACCCTGCTCGGAAAGCCCGTGTACATCGACGACAACATGCCGGCCATCGCCGCGAACACGCTCTCGATCGCCTACGGCGACTGGAAGCGCGCGTACGCCATCCGCGACCGCCAGGGCATCAAGGTACTCAGGGACCCGTACTCGACGAAGGGCTTCGTGGAGTTCTACACCACGAAGCGCGTTGGCGGCGGCGTCCGCAACTTCGAGGCGTACAAGGTCATGAAGTTCGCCGCGAGCTGATCGTCGGCTGAATAACCGGCGGAGGGTCTCGTGGCCCTCCGCGCAACTTGCAAAGGAGCAAGGACATGAAAGACCTGCACTCGCAGATAGACATCGTCGAGTTGATCCCGGCCGCGACCTACTCCGCCGACAACACGCCGGCGGCGGTAGACCTCCTGGGCTTCGAGTCCGCGGAGATCGCCCTGGCCATCGGCGCCGGCGGTATCACCTTCACGACCAGCAACAAGATCGAGTTCGTGATGACCCACTCCGACGACAACTCGAACTACTCGAACGTGACCGCTGACGACCTCCTGGGCGTCTCCTCGGTCACGGATGGCATCGTGAAGAGCCTCGTCGCGGCGCACGCCACGGCGGACGTGACGCGGTTCGGCTACAGGGGAGGCAAGCGCTACCTGAAGCTGCTCGCCGACTTCTCGGGCACCCACGGCACCGGCACGCCGCTCGCCGCGGTCGTGGTCAAGGGCCACCCGCACCAGGCCACGGCCTAAGGCACACGGGACCCGGGAGGCTCACCACTCCCGGGTCATAGCGGCATCGGAGGGAGATAGATATGGCGGTCGGAGAGCACGCACTAACCTCGTGGAAAACCGCGGTCAGCATGTTCGGATACCTCGATGACGAGCAGACGCTGGTCGAGAAGCTCATCGACCAGGCGACGGCGCGGATGGAGCTGTACACGAAGCGCAAGCTCGCCGCCCGCGACTATGATGCCGTACAGCTCGACGGGACCGGCCGCGACTACCTTCTGCTCCCCGAGTACCCCGTGAATTCCATCGAGTCGGTGAACCTCGACAGCTCGCGTACGTTCGGCGACGCGACGCTCCTCGACTCCAGCGACTACATCATCGACAGCGAGGCCGGCATCATCAGGCTGTTCTCTGGCGTGTTCCCGGGATACCGAGGCTCGGTTCTCGTCTCGTACAACGCCGGATTCGCGAGCACGAGCCAGCTCTACCCGATGCTCGAGGGCGGGTGTCTTGAGACCGTCCACTGGCTCAAGACCCGCTACGCCGGCGGGATCGGGAAGCGCACCGAGACGAACGCCGACGGCATGAGCGTCGGGTACGAGATCGACCTACCGGTCAACGTCCGCTCCATGCTCGACGAGATCATGAGGCGCGACAGATGAACCTGCAGGTGGTTGTCCACGGCGGCGTCGAGGCGAAGCTCGAGCAGTACGCGCTCCACGCCCCGAAGTACCTCGACCGGGTGTTGCGGCTCGTCGGATCGCAGTATCGCGCCATGCTCAAGAAGAACTACCTGTCGGGGCAGATGATAGGCCGGCAGTCCGGCGACCTCTACCGGTCGATCTACGTGTCGAAGGTGAAGTCGAAGAAGCATGTCTACCGCGTCGGCTCGAAGGCGGTCAAGTCGAAGCAGGATTTCGGCGGCGTGGCCATCGTGCGAACAACCGACGCGACGAGGCTCGCGAATATCTACGAACACGCCGGCGGCTACACGATCCAGCCGAAGACCAAGAAGGCGCTCATGTTCGTCACGCCAGACGGGCAGATCGTATTCACGAAGCGCGTGTCCGGTCAGGCAAGGCCGTTCATGTCGGCGAGTGAGCGCGCGTTCAACTGGGCGCAGGCGTTCTCTGCGGCGACCGACAAGGTCGTGATCGACGAGTTCGCCAAGCTCGGGATCAAGGTGACACCATGACGAAATCTACGATCGAGCGGATGGTCGTCGGGCTCAAGGACTGGCTCGCGACGAACTACCCGGGCTACGTGACGCGGGCCAACACGGGAACCACGGGAGTGCAGGCACCGGCCATACGGGCCTTCGACGTGTCTGACGTGCTTACCCCTGGCCGTTTCCCGCAGCTCATTGTTAGCGCGGGGCCGGTGTCTATCGAGGCGACCGGCCCTCAGGTGCAGATGGTAACCGTGGCATGCAACGTGGACATCGGCGTCCAGGCTCCGAACCCCGGGGCTAGGGAGACGATGCTCGCTCGCTATATGGATGCGCTCGTCGACGCCATCGGCGAGAACGAGACGATCGGAGGGCTGGTGCTGTCGTCCTCGCTCGACGAGCTCGACAAGGATGCGATCCCGGCAGACGGGCGCGGCTTCGTGGTCGCGACCATTCGGCTGTCGGATGAAGTTACGACGTAAGGAGGCTTGGAATGCCTAGCACGAATGCAGTCAAGATCACCGCGGGGAAAGAGACCACGGTAGGCACGCCGGCCACGAGGACGGCAGTGCTCCCCATTTCGGAGCCCGGATCGCTCGACCGCAAGATCGAGAGCGCGGCGGATCCGATCATCATCGGCCGGAACATGCTCGCGGGAGAGTACGCCGTCCGCGGCAACGTAGGCGGCGGCGTTCCCATCACCCCGCGCGCCTGCGCCGGCATGGGCCTGATTCTCAAGTCGGCGCTCGGCGGTGAGATGGCCTCGCCGCCGCAGGCGATCGGCGCGATACGGATCAAGTACACGGGAGCGGCGGCGTCCTGCAAGCTCGAGCTCAACGGAACGGCGGATACGATCACGTCGAAGATCGGCGCGCTCGGAGCGGAGACCGTGGATTCGGCGTTCGGCACCGCCGGCGTCATCTCTCTGGCGGCGACCGCCAATGACACGATCGCGGAGCTCGTGGCGTTGATCGACAGCTACGCCGACTACTCCTGCGAGCTGGTATTCGGTACCGGCACCGAGACTATCGATTCGGTCATTACCACCGCGAGCATGCAGGCCAAGGGCAAGGACGCCTTCATCGTGCTGACCGGGACGTCCGGCGTGTACGCGCACCGCTTCCAGCCCGACGAGACCTACACCGGCGGCGAGCCGACACCGCGCCCGACCCTGACTGTGCAGCTCGACGGATACGGCGATAACTACGTCCAGGCCGGCCACGTCGTCGACCAGCTGTCGCTATCGGGGGCGCTCAAGGATTTCCTCAAGGGCGACGTCACCTTCATGGGCATGACCGAGACGGGCGGAGCCTCCGCGAGCGCGCTGACCATGGAGGACGCGGCGCCCCTGAACTTCGCCGACGCGCTCACCGTCATCGACGGCGCCGACTACGCGTACGTCCGCGACGTGTCGCTCAAGATCGCCAACGGCCACCGCGACGACGGCTACGCCCAGGGCTCCATCGACAGGGCATACCACCAGCGCGGGACGTTCTCGTGCGACGGCGAGCTCACGATCCGGCTGGACGCCACGGCGCTGGCTATCCGCGCGAAGGTCCTGTCGGGCACCCGCGGCTCGCTGCTCCTCGTGTTCAAGGGCAAGGCTCTCGGCTCCGCCGGTGCCTATGAGTGCATGGTCATCGAGGTGCCGTACGCCAGGTTCTCGTCAGCGGACAGGTCGGCGAACTCCGGCCAGTTCGACATGAAGGTGGCCTGGAAGGCGCTCTCGCCGCTCGGCACGCAGTACGACGCGCCCCTGACGGTGTGGCTCTTCACCGACGACTCGGCGGTGTACTGATGGCCAAGGTCAACTGGAAGACCGCGTCGAACCGCCGTGTGATCGGCGACTGGGTCGAGGTCAAGAGCCTCGAGGGGATCGGGGCTCGCGTCAAGCCGCGGAAGTATAGCCAGGCCGGCGCGGACGAGATCAACGCGTGGGCGGTTCAGCGTCAGGCAAAGATGAAGCGCGA
>ENA-UPTA01006335-UPTA01006335.1-activated-sludge-metagenome-genome-assembly--contig:-NODE-6335-length-10472-cov-3.988672_pt1 | contig 10472 bp, 6 predicted proteins | sample MGYA00238184_ERZ773361 | MGnify/ENA primary metagenome ERZ773361 (study PRJEB29100, sample SAMN05720205) | activated sludge metagenome | isolation source: anaerobic digester from wastewater...
TGACTTCGGCTGCAGTGTGAAAGTCGTCTTTGCAACATGCTGTCATGAACATTACAAGAAGAAAAAAAATAACCTGTTTCATTGTTTGAAGCTTACAAAAAGGTTAAACAAATTTGTATGAAGATGAATAGTCTGAAAAGATCGTTGCAGGCATTCAATACTTCGAATGATTTGTTGTTTTCATGGGCTGGTTTTTTAGATGAATCACAAAGGTAATTTATAAGTAGCTGGAAGTCAATGAATTTTGTTTGTACGATTTATTTCCTTTTTGTTTCAAAAACAGCTATTTCCTTTTCAATTTTAAAAAGGTCATTCAATTGTGAGCCTGCAACTTAACTCACAGCCTTGATTTCATAAAACGTTTTCAGCTTAGCTCATTCCTTTCAGCAGGGATGGTCTTTCACGGCAGCAAAAATGGCCAGCCCGCCTTCGGCAGTTTCCTTGTAAAGACTTGGGAGGTCGCGGCCGGTGGCTTTCATGGTTTGTACAATTTTATCAAATGAAACAAAGTGTTTTCCGTCGGAGAGCAATGCATACATATTGCCATCGAGAGCACGTGCTGCGGCATGGGCATTGCGCTCAATGCAAGGCACTTGCACCAGACCTGCAATGGGGTCGCAGGTAAGTCCCAGGTGGTGTTCCAAACCCATTTCAGCAGCATATTCCACCTGTTGGGGAGTGCCGCCAAAAAGTTGATTCACGGCAGCTGAGGCCATGGCACAAGCCGTACCAATCTCACCCTGACAGCCCACTTCGGCACCGCTGATGCTGGCATTTTCTTTCACGATGTTGCCAATCAGACCTGCGGTAGCCAGGGCTTTGATGATTTTCTGGTCGGAGAAGCCGTGGGCATGTTTGGCATGATACAAAACAGCCGGCAACACACCGCTCGAACCACAGGTAGGCGCTGTTGACACCTTCCCGCCGGAGGCATTTTCCTCCGAAACGGCCAGTGCATAAGCAAACACCAGACTATGGCTTTTAAGGGAGTCCTTCAAGCTTTGGGCACGAATGAAATAGGACGATGCCTTGCGCGGAAGCTTCAGTATTCCGGGTAAAACGCCTTCGTTTTCGATGCCTCTTTGTACTGATTGCTGCATCACCTCCCACACTTCAGCCAGATGATCCTGATAGCCCGGTGCTTCGTACAGATGAACATATTCCCAGAAATGCCTGCCGTTTTCCTCGCACCACCTTAAGATGTCTTTCATGTGGGTGAGAGGGTACACTTTACCAACCAATTCATTTACAGTGCCATCCGTAATAGCTCCGCCTCCTGTGCTGTAAACCGTCCATTCATCAAAAGTGTTTTGTGCTGCATCAATGGCTTCGAGTTTCATGGCGTTGGGGTGTCGTGGGAGAAAAGTCTGAGGCTCCCAAACAAAATCCACTTTTTTAGGTGCGAGCATAAGCTCAACGGCCTTGTCGGTGAGATGTCCTTTTCCGGTGGCGGCAAGGCTGCCATAGAGGGTTACTTTGTATGAAACGGCTGAAGCTGTCCGGTTTTTGAATAGCTCGGCAGCCCTTGAAGGCCCCATGGTATGACTGCTCGAAGGACCGTGGCCGATGCGGTAAATATGTTTGATGCTGTCCATTGAACGCTGTTTGAAGCAGCAAAGAAACAAAGAAATTGAATTGTGCCCGACACCGGCCAAATCCTTAATTTTGCCGGTAAATGTCAGAAGAGATGAAAACTGTTTTGTACAATGGCAAGCGCATTGCCTATCGTTGTGAGGGTGTGGGCCCAACATTGGTTTTTCTGCACGGATTTCCGATGGATCACCGGGTTTGGGATCAATTTGTGATCCCGTTTCAGCAACAATTTCAAACTATCATGATTGATTTGCCGGGCTTTGGGGCTTCCGAACTTCTTGCTACCGAACATCCGATGTGGCTGATGGCGCAGGCTGTTGATGCGGTGCTCGTGGCTGAAAAGATTGAAAAGGCGCTGCTTATAGGTCATTCGATGGGTGGATATGTTTCGTTGGCTTATTTGAAAGCGTTTTCAGTAAAGTTGACAGGATTGGTGTTGTTTCACTCCCATGCCATGCCCGATGATGATGTGGCAAAAGCATCAAGAGCTGTGGCTTTGACGCAGATTGATACAGATGCTGTAGCTTATGTTTCCAATTTCATCAATGGTCTTTTTAGTCCTGATTTTGACGCAAAATACCCTGAAAATGTTGGCAGAATCAAAGAAATTGCGCTTGAACAACAGTCTTCATCGGTCAAGGCAGCAGTGGCAGGACTGCGCGACCGAGAGAGTCAGCTTCAGCTTTTAAGCGAAACAAAATTGCCTTTGTTATTTATTTTAGGAAAAGACGACAGCCGGATGCCTTTTGCAAGGATAATGGCGCAGCTGGCACTTCCGGCACACGCCGAGTTGTTGTTGCTTGGGGAGGTAGGACATATGGGCTTTGAAGAGGCCGCTACCATCACCTCTGAAGCCATTCTTCATTTTGCCCAACGATTTCATTTCAGCTGATTTCAGGCTTCTTCTTTTGCCGTGATGACAGAAATTCGTTTTTTTCCGTCCATTCTCACTGTGAGGTACTGATCAAAAACAACGTGTTTGAAAAAACGGGTTTGCTGAACAAGTTTTTGTGCCTGTAACATCTGGTAGTTGATGAAGCTTTTGGATAGTTCGGGCTGAACGGTGAAATAGCCAACATTCATCGAAGTCACGTTGTGGAAGAAATGAGAGCCTGATGAAGCGTCGAGCGGAAAATCATCGAGGCTGGTTTCAACAATTACCTTTGCCTGACTGATTCGGGGCCAGTTTACGGGAATTCCGATCCAACGGTCGCGTGTGCCCCAGCGTCCGGGACCGATGAGTACATAAGGTCGTTGGCGGGCTGCCATTTGTTCGTTGAGAAGGCTGATTTCGCGAACCATTTCCTCCGTATAGCGCTTATCAAAGGCTGATGGTTCAATATAAATTACATCTTTGATGTCTTTGATAACACCGTTTCCCATTCCTTTGGCGGAGTAGAGCAGAATTTCGGCCGGGTTGATTTCGTCCATGTTCACGATGTAGTCATCGGCACTCCCGAGCAAGGGTTTTATTTGCAGCAGATAGAAATTGCAGCGGCCGTTTTCATCGCGGTCGAGGTCGAGAGCCCATTCAATTTCCACTGCTGTTCCAAGGGCTTCTTTCACCACATCAAGCACAATTTCGAGGGTTTGAGCCAGGGGGGTATAATTGTATTTCAAGATGTTGGCAAAATTCACGATGCGGGCACCAGCTTTGCTCAAACCCGGATAGATGGTGTTGTTGTCGGGATTGTAAACAGAAGCGCAATGCCGGAGAGAGCCATGTTGCTCGGCATCATAGAGGTCGAGGGTTGCAAGGCTTGCCATATCGCTTTCGAGCAGGTTTGGAACGGTACGTTCGAGGTCAACAGCCAAAAAATTCACCTGTGAGTTTTTTACCTGGTCTTTTGGTGAGTTGATATCGAGCGAAGGATACCGGGGCGAAAACCGGTAGGCCTTATCGCCCTCCACCACGTATTTTCCAAGTCCGAGGGCAGCAATAGCAAAACCTTCTTCGGGTTTCATATGCGCGAAAGGATAATAATTGTAGGATTGTGCCACGCCGCTCACATGGGGATAATAATATTTACCAAACTGTTTACCAACAAGTTCCTGAATTACGACAGCCATTTTTTCCTGGTCAATACTGTAATTGATGGCATTGACATATCCGCGGGCGATATCGGAAAACACGGAAGCAAAAACCAGCTTTATAGCATCGGTTAATTGCTGAAGCCTTACTTCAAGATCGGGATGGCTGTTGGGGAGTATATAGGTTTCGAAAATGCCGGCAAAAGGCTGGGCGAGGCTGTCTTCAAACAAGCCGGAAGACCTTACGGCGAGCGGTTTACGGATAACCCGAAGCAGGGTCCGGAGTCGGCGGATAAGGGTTGGTGTAAGTTTTCCCTGCACAAAGTTTTTCTTGATACGCTCATAATCGGTTTCGTTCAGTACCAGATCATGCAGGTTGTTGCGCTCCATAAAGAGGGTGAACTCCTCGGTGCCGATGAGCGATGTTTTCGGTGTCCGGATATTGATATCAGGCACATGCTGACTGAAGTCGTAGTTGTGAATCAATGTGTTAATGAACGCCAGTCCACGACCTTTGCCTCCCAGCGAGCCTTCGGACAGGCTTACGATGTTTTTGTCGTTGGTAAATGCCTCTTCATCATAAGGAACGATTTTGCCGGTGTCCTGCTCATTTCGAAAACGTTGAATCATCTGCAGCAATTCCCTGCGCAGGTCTTCGGGATTTTGAAAGTCGGCAACTTTTTTTGGATTCAATATTTTAGCCACGCGAATTTCGCCGCGAGCCATCAGCCAAAGGCTAAAATGATTTCGTTGGGCGTGGTAGATGAGTGATTCGTCAGGAATTGTTCGGAGTTTTTGTTCAAACTCCTTGAGTGTGCGGGCTTGGGTGATGGGTGTTCCGTATTGATCGCGGTAAATAAAATTTCCGAAACCCAGAAAGTGGGTGATAAAACTTTGGAAATCCTGCGAAAGGGTTTCGCTGTTTTTATCAATAAAGGTTGATTTGTAATGGTAGGCGATTTGTGCATTCTCGGTGTCGGATGACTGAATGATGACCGGAAGGTCGGGAATAAGTTTTTTTGAAAATTCGACCAATTGAATTCCGGCTTTATCATCTTTAATATCTTCCTTATCAAAGCGGATATCAGTGATAAGGCAGAGCATAAACTCGCGGTATTTGGATAGAATCTGACAAGCTTCTTCGTAGTTGCTGGCCAGGAGTATCTTTGGTCTTGCTCTCATTCTCAATACCTTATATAGTTCATCGGTGCTCACATCGTCAATGATCCGGCGCGTTTGCTCCATCACAATTTTGTAGAGCATGGGCAGATAGCGGGAATAGTACATGGGCGAATCTTCAACAAGCAGAATCACCCTCACCAGTCCGATACGTGTGTCGTTGACAACGTTGATGCGGTCTTCGACCATTTTTATCATGCTGAAAAATACGTTTGAGTCGCCGTTCCAGGTAAAAATGCGGTCAATTGAAAAGGTTTCGCGGCTTACTTTACTAAAAAAGGCAATGTCGGCATTGCTGTTGAGCAGGAAAAAGATGGGAAGGTTTGGAAAGTCTTTTTTGATTTTGCGGCTAAGTTCGACTGGGGTTTTTTTGTCAACACTCACCATGAAAATGACGAGGTCGTAGTATTTCGATTGCAGCATTTCAAAGGCTTCGGAGGCCGTTGTGACACCCGTGATTCGTGGCACCGAAGTGAGGTTGAGCTGGTGATAATGGCCAAGAACATGCTCTGAGAAACGGCCCTCGCGCTCGATGGAATATGCGTCGTAGAGGTTGGATATAAGCAGGATTTCTTTGACTTTGAAGGTCATCAGGTCGTGGTAGATGTCTCTGTCGGCATTGTTTTTATTGAGGAATCGCTGCAGGAGTTTTCGTCCGGGAAGCTGTTCGGGTTGCGGTTCGGGTGATGATTTGGTTTTATCTTTAGGAGAGATTTTCTCGATGATTCTGAGGCCTTTATATGAGTTTATATAGCCACTGATCATGTTTGAGAGGTTGAAAATCAGGTCGCGTTCTTCGATCAGGAAGGGACCTTCGCCGGCTTCCGGAAATTCTTTGGAATAGCTGATCTCGATAAACCCTTTTTTGTCGTCAATGGTTTGAAATTCCTGAATCTGTTTCCATTGACTAAGCACAAAGTTGGCCGAAAGATAAAACTGTCCGTCATACATGATACGCGCGCCGGTTGATTCGGGATATTGCCAGCCATCGGGCAAAATCATGGCAATGTGTTTGAGGGTTTCCTCCGGAGGGCGGTTTTCTCTGATGATGTGCGAAGTGCGGTTGAGGATGGCAAGTTCTTTTAGGCGCTCAAGGTTCTGCGCTTTAAGTTTCTCAAACTGTCCGCCAAGGTCGTGATTTGCAGCCATAAAAGGGTGTTTAGCCCAACAAAAGTACGATAAGCAAACCGTAAGAAAAAATAGAAATACATGTCATTTGCAATATTTTCAAACGATTGGGCGGAGAATGAATTAGCTGATGCAGAAAAGCTGGTTTTTTTCTAATTTCGTAAATTATTAGCTTCTTACTGAATGAGGTATTTATATTTACTTTCGGCACTATTCAGCGTGATACTTTTGCAGGCGCAAAAACAGCAGCCGTTGCTACAACTGAGTGCAGGCACTTCCATTCCTGTATTCGAATATTCAAGTCCGAGTTTGGCAGAAGGTTGCTTTACCGAGGCAGGTCTTGCTGTGTCGTTCGGAGGAAGTGTGCCGGTCTTTAAAAGCTGGGGAATAATGGCAATGGCAGCCTACCAGCTGCATTCGGTTGATGTGTCGCGTCTTGGATACGAGAAAGTGCAGGCCGATCCTTTTTTGCTCGATGTCACCATCCGAAGCGAACCCTATCGTGTTTTGAGTTTTATGGCCGGACCAACCTACACAACAAAAAGAATTTCAGGATTTCGTGTGCAGTTGGCGCCACTTGCAGGTTATCTTGCCACACGTAGTCCGCATCAGCTCTACAAACCAGTTTATTTTATGACCGGTCCGGAGTTTTATGAAATCACCAGCTCGCTCGACCGGAGCTTCGCCTGGGGAGCTTCCGCAATATTACGCTACGACCTGACTTCCTGCTACGAGTTAGGTGTTGAAACCGAATTTATACGGTCTGATGCAGCTTTTGGTTTTTATTATGCAGGCGGCGATTTGCGAATTGATAAAAGAACGCTAAGCCTGCTGAACATCAAGTTGTCATTGTTGTTAAAACTACCTCCTTTTCACCGGAAATCAATACAATAAATCAAGCCGTTTGGAGTTAATTAAGGAACACTATCCTCAGACAAGAAATTGGTATTCATCATTTCACACTGAAAAATTTGGAAGTATCAAATGCTTCAGAAAAAACAAAAGATTGAAAAAACACCATATTAGATATGAATAAAACGTCTTACTTTCTCCTTTTCAACATATTGTTAATGAGTTTTATAGAAGTCCAGTCGCAGGGTATCGGCCTTGGTGAATGGCGAACTCACCTACCCTATCAAAAAGTGACAGATATTGAGTTGGCGGGGCAAAAAGTGTATGCTGCAACACCTTATGATTTGTTTTATTATGACAAATCGGACAACAGTCTTCAGTTACTTAACAAGGTAAACGGCCTCAACGATATTGGCGTTAGCAAGATTTGCTACAACGATACATATAAGACTTTGATGGTTGCCTATTCCAACACCAATATTGACCTCATCAAACCCGATGGTATTGTAAACATCAGTGATATAAAAAACAAGGAACTTGTTGGAAACAAGACGATTAACAACATTCTTTTCAAAGATAAATACGCCTATCTTTCATGTGGCTTTGGTATAGTTGTTATTGATATAGACCGTGAAGAAGTGTTTGATACCTATTTGATTGGTTCGCAAGGGAGTTATATCAATGTGAAAGACCTTGCCATTTTGAATGACGTGCTTTATGCAGCCACCGAAGCCGGAGTATATTATGCTTCGCTTAACAGTTCAAATCTTGCTGATTTCAACCAATGGACCAAGGATCTGCGGCTACGGTACCCCAACTTCAACTACAACCTGATTGAGACTTTCAACAACAAACTGTACCTCAATTATACCCGAAATGCGTATGATGCAGATACGATGTTTGTTTTTGACGGCAATCAGTGGGATTATTTTGACAAATCAAACACAGCCATTCACCGTCAGTTTCGAGCATATAACGATCATCTTGTTATTGTAAATCAATTCAGTGTATTGGTTTACAATACTAATATGGAGATGTTTACGTCAACCTACCAACCTGAGGGCGGTTTTATTGAGCCTTTTGCAGGTTTGTATGAATCGGCAGATGCCTTGTGGGTTGGCGACAGGCGTCGTGGACTCCTGCGCACCTACAACAGCGGTTTCAGTGCTGAACAATTTCTTCCGAACGGACCCGGCACAACCAATGTTTATGAGCTGAAAGCAGCCGGAAGCCAGGTGTGGGTGGCGTCGGGCGGGCGACGCAGCGACTGGGGCAAACGCTATATGATTGACGGCGTTTTCTCCTTTGACGGAACCAAATGGAAGACACATAACTCCTCAAATACCAGTGGTTTTGACACAATCAGTGATTATGTTAGCGTTGCCATTGACCCGGTGAATAACTCAAAAGCCTATATCGGAACATGGCAGGACGGAGTGGCTGAGTTTACAGATCATGCGCTGAGCAATACCTATACATATCACAACAGCAGTTTGCGACCCTGGTTAGCCGCACCCGACCTTGTGAACATCAGCGGATTGGATTTCGACTCCTACAACAACCTGTGGGTGGCCAACACAGGAACAACAAACCTGTTGTCGGTTCGAAAAACTGATGGTAGCTGGCAGTCGTTCTACCTGGGCTCAACAGCAAGTGGCATTGACATTGGCAATATGATCGTTGACAAGAACAATTATAAATGGATTTTACGTCGAGCCGAAGGGCCGGTGATGGTTTTCAACGACAACAACACATTGGACAACACCGCCGATGACAGACTTAAAATATTAACCAACAGCCCTAACTCAGGCAATATTCCGGGCAACTCCGTATTTTCACTTGCAGTTGACCATGATGGTGCCGTGTGGATTGGAACAGACAAAGGACCGGCCATTATCTATAATCCATCAAAGATTTTCGAGAGTGGAGCAAACTTTGATGCCCAGCAAATATTGGTTCCAAGAAATGATGGTACAGGACAGGCCGACTACCTGCTGGGCAGCGAAAAAATTCTTTCGATGGCCATTGACGGATCAAACAAAAAATGGTTCGGCACAGAAAACGGAGCTTTCCTGATGTCGGATGATGGTTTGGAACAGATTTTCTATTTCAATACAGAAAACAGCCCGCTCTTGTCGAATACCATCAACAGCATCGCCATCACTGATGATGGAGAGGTATTCTTTGGCACACCCAACGGCATTATCTCTTTCAAAGGCAACGCCACAAAACCCCCTGTTGTAATTACCGATGTTTATGCCTATCCAAATCCTGTAAATCCGGAATATTCAGGACTGATAGCCATCAAGGGTGTGGTGCGCGATGCCATTGTGAAAATAACCGATCTGAGCGGCAATCTTGTGTATCAGACCCGGTCTGAGGGCGGACAAGCCATCTGGGACGGTAAGATACTCAACGGTAAACATGTCAATCCGGGGGTTTACCTTGTTTTCATCACAGATAATTTTGGGGTTGACACACTCGCCACAAAAATCATGGTGATGCGCAAACAATGAACGAACACAGCCGTGGCATCGTACTTCAACACATCAGATATGGCGACACCAGTCTGATCGTAAAAATTTTGACCGAAAACCACGGCATGGTTTCCTTTCTGGTGAAAGGAGCTTATGGCAAACATTCACGTTTTAAGCCCGCGTTTTTTCAACCCCTCACACTACTCGAATTCGTATCAAATATGAAACCCGGCCGTGAGCTGCAGTTTATGACCGAGGTGGGTGTAGAAATTCCTTTTCACAGCCTCCACAACGAAATGCAAAAAAATTCGATCGTGATTTTTATCAGCGAGTTGCTGAGCAAGACCAGTCTCGAAAACAACCCCAATTCCCTGCTTTTCGGTTTTGTGCACCAAAGCATTCAGTGGCTTGACCTGCAAGACCGGCGTTTTGCCGATTTTCATCTTCATTTTATGGTAGAGTTGAGCCGGCATCTTGGCTTTTATCCAAAAAGCGATCATTATGCACCGGGCGATGTGTTTGATTTGATGGATGGTCTTTTCAAGCCAATGCACCCATCAGTGTTTCATGCCATCCCTTCCGGGTTGAGCACACAGTTTCATGAGTTGTGCCAAACTCCCTTAGATGCACTATGGAAACTGCATCTGAGCCGTGAACAAAGGCGAAGTCTGCTCGATCACATGATTGTTTATTACCGGCTGCATTTGCCCGGTTTCAAAGGCTTGCAATCGCACGAAGTACTCTCGGTGGTGTTAGGCTAAAAGCTTTATATCAAAAACAGCTTCGAAAGACTCTTTCATCCGGTTCTTAAGCAATTTCATATCCATCACGCTTCCACTTTCTTTTTGCAGCGAAGTGACGCCCTTGTCAGTAAACCCACAGGGATTGATGTGGTTGTAGAAACTCAAATCGGTATTGATGTTGAAAGCAAACCCATGCATGGTCACAGCACGACTGGCCCTGACACCGATGGCACAGATTTTTCTGGAAAGGCCGGCGATATCCGCATCGAGCCAAACACCAGAGGCACCATCGAGCCGTCCGCTTTCAATATTGTAATGTTTAAGACATTGTATAACGACCTCTTCCAAACGAAAAACATATTCTCTCACACCGATACTTAAGGCATCAAGATCAAGAATGGGATAGCCAACCAATTGACCCGGACCATGATACGTGATGTCGCCCCCGCGGTTGATACGATAAAATGAA
>ENA-UPTA01006340-UPTA01006340.1-activated-sludge-metagenome-genome-assembly--contig:-NODE-6340-length-10461-cov-9.954930_pt1 | contig 10461 bp, 7 predicted proteins | sample MGYA00238184_ERZ773361 | MGnify/ENA primary metagenome ERZ773361 (study PRJEB29100, sample SAMN05720205) | activated sludge metagenome | isolation source: anaerobic digester from wastewater...
TTCCAGAGCGCGATGTCGCGGCTCATGTTGACCTCCTGCGGCATCCAGTGGTTCGCGCAGGTGGCGATGTACTTCTCCCACGCCCACTTGTACTTGAACGGCACCAGCTGATTGACGTCGGAGGCGCCGTTGATGATGCGCTTGTCCTCGACGCGCACGCGGCGATCGCTGCGCGCCACGATCGAACCGTTGGTGCCGGACGCAGCGTGCGCACCGGGCGCCGCGCCAAGGGCGGACGGCGCGGACACGGCAGGGGATGGGGTGAACGGGCGCTCGTCCGGAGTCGATACGACACGCTCGGCGAGCATTGGGGCGACGGGGGACGACTGCGGCATCCGCGCCTGGGGGAGCGGGCCGGGGGCAGACGTCATCGGAACGGGGTCATCCCAGGAAAGCATTTGAGATCTCGCTTGAAATCAGACGACTAACTAATTGTCTTTGCGCGAGATTCCGCTGTTATTCACAGACGGGATCTTACGTGCGCTGTGGATAGCCGGCAACGGCTTTGCAACACTCACTTGACAATCGATGCAGGGCTTCGGTGTTCGCGCAACAGAGATTCAGCACGGGCGCCAATCGCGCGCAGCGACGGGCCCGCGCTTCGATGCGACGGACCCGTGCTTCGACGCTGCGACGGGTGCACGGTTCAACGCGATACGTCCGCGCATCGATGCAACGACTACTGACACGCTTCGCACGTGGGATCGTCGATCGCGCAGAACTTCGGCGCGGCCGATGCGTCCGCCGACGCACTCGCCGATGCGGCGTACGCGAAGCCTGCCGTCGCCGTGCTGCCGTCGGCGGACACGGCATTGAGCTGCCCGATGCGCTCGGTGGTGGACTTCTCGGTGCTCGTCGCACCGAGCGTGCGCAGGTAGTAGGTGGTCTTCAGGCCGCGCAGCCAGGCGAGCGTATACGTGTCGTGCAGCTTCTTGCCCGACGCACCGGCGATGTAGATGTTGAGCGACTGCGCCTGGTCGATCCACTTCTGACGGCGCGAGGCCGCTTCGACCAGCCACGACGCATCCACCTCGAACGCGGTCGCGTAGATCTGGCGCAGCTCCGGGTCGATGCGGTCGATGCGTGCGAGCGAACCGTCGAAGAACTTCAGGTCCGCGATCATCACCTCGTCCCACAGGCCCTGGCGCTTGAGGTCGCGCACCAGGTACTCGTTGACCACGGTGAACTCGCCCGACAGGTTCGACTTCACGTAGAGGTTCTGGTACGTGGGCTCGATGCAGGCGGACACACCGATGATGTTGGAGATGGTCGCCGTGGGCGCCACGGCCACGCAGTTGGAGTTGCGCATGCCATGCGTGCGGATGCGCGCCCTCAGGGCCTCCCAGTCCATCGTCTCGGACATGTCGACCTGCAGGTACTGCGCGCTGTCGGCACGATCGCCGGGTGCACCGCGCTGCTCGGCCAGCAGGTTCAGCGAGTCCTTGGGCAGGATGCCGCGGTCCCACAGCGACCCGCGGAAGCTCGAGTAGCGGCCGCGCTCCTCGGCCAGCTCGGTCGACGCCCAGTAGGCGTAGTAGCAGACCGCCTCCATCGAGCGGTCGGCGAACTCGACGGCCTCGACGCTCGCGTACGGCGTGCGCATCAGGTGCAGGCAGTCCTGGAAACCCATGATGCCGAGCCCGACCGGGCGATGCTTGAGGTTCGCGTTGCGGGCCTTGCCGACCGCGTAGTAGTTGATGTCGACGACGTTGTCGAGCATGCGCATCGCGGTGCGGATGGTGGCCTTGAGCTTGTCGTGGTCCAGCACGTGCCGCGTGACGCCGTCGTCGCCCACGACTTCGCGCATGTGGGCCACGAGGTTCACCGAGCCGAGGTTGCACACCGCGATCTCGGACGGACCGGTGTTGAGCGTGATCTCGGTGCACAGGTTGGAGCTGTGCACGACGCCCACGTGCTGCTGCGGCGAGCGCAGGTTGCACGGGTCCTTGAAGGTCAGCCACGGATGGCCGGTCTCGAAGAGCATCGACAGCATCTTGCGCCACAGGGTCGTCGCGGCGACCTTGCGGAACAGGCGCAGCTCACCGCTGGCGGCCTTCTGCTCGTACCGCAGGTAGGCCTCCTCGAAGGCCTTGCCGACCTTCTCGTGGAGATCGGGACAGTCGGAGGGCGAGAACAGCGTCCACTCGGCGTTCTCCATCACGCGCTTCATGAACAGGTCGGGAATCCAGTTCGCCGTGTTCATGTCGTGCGTGCGACGACGGTCGTCACCGGTGTTCTTGCGCAGCTCGAGGAACTCCTCGATGTCCAGGTGCCAGGTCTCGAGGTACGCGCAGACCGCGCCTTTGCGCTTGCCGCCCTGGTTCACCGCGACGGCGGTGTCGTTGACCACCTTCAGGAACGGCACGACGCCCTGGCTCTTGCCGTTGGTGCCCTTGATGTGCGAGCCGAGCGCACGCACCGGTGTCCAGTCGTTGCCGAGCCCGCCGGCGTACTTCGCCAGCAGCGCGTTCTCCTTGATGGCCTCGTAGATGCCGTCGAGGTCGTCGGACACGGTGGTGAGGTAGCACGACGAGAGCTGCGAGCGCTGCGTGCCGGAGTTGAACAGCGTCGGCGTCGAGCTCATGAAGTCGAACTTCGACAGCAGTTCGTAGAACTCGATGGCGCGCGCCTCGCGGTCGATCTCGTTGAGCGCCAGCCCCATCGCCACGCGCATGAAGAACGCCTGCGGCATCTCGATCCGCTGCTCGTCCACGTGCAGGAAGTAGCGGTCGTACAGCGTCTGCAGGCCGAGATAGCCGAACTGCAGGTCGCGGTCGGCCGACAGGGCGCCGGCGATGCGGACGAGGTCGAACTGCAGCAGTGCGTCGTCGAGCAGACCCGCCTCGACACCGCGTCGCACGAACTGCGGAAAGTATTCCGCATAGCGCGCCTGCATCTGGGCCTGCGACACCTCCTCGCCGAGCACTTCACGGCGGATCGTGTGCAGCAGCAGGCGGGCCGTCACCTGGCTGTACGCGGGATCCTTCTCGATCAGTGCGCGCGCCGAGAGGATCGCCGACTTGTACACCTCGTCGAGCGGCACGCCGTCGTACAGGTTCTTCACCGTCTCGCCCAGCACGGCGTCGACGCTGACGAACGCGTCGAGCCCGACACAGGCCGACTGCACCAGCGCGCGCAGCGCGGCCAGGTCGAGCGGACGCGACACGCCGCCATCGACGACGTGCAGCACCGGCTGGACCTGCTGCGACTCGCGCTGGCGCGCGGCGCGCTCCTGCGCGCGCTTCTCGCGGTAGAGGACGTAGGCGCGGGCGACCTCGTGCTCGCCCGAGCGCATCAGCGACAGCTCGACGTGGTCCTGGATGTCCTCGATGTGGAAGATGCCACCGGCCGGCTTGCCCCGCGTCAGGCCCGACACGACCATGGCCGTGAGCCGCTCGACGAGCTCGCGCACACGCGCCGACGCGGCACCCTGCCCGCCATTGACGGCCAGGAACGCCTTGGTCATCGCGATGGAGATCTTTCCGGGCTCGAAGGCCACGACCGAGCCGTTGCGACGGATGACCTTGAAGTCGGCCAGGGCGGACGCCGACGGCTGGGATGAGTCACCCGACTCGGTATGCGGCCACTGGGCCGCCGGCGAATGCGTTGCCGATTGGGGGATCTCACCGATCCGTTGCATGTGTGTTCTCCACCGGATGATTGACGCAGGAACGGACCGGCAGGCACGTGGTCGCACGCGCCCTCGGAACCGCAGACGAGGAACTCAGGAATCCAGGGAGACGACGAACCGCGCACAGGCCGCGCGCGCCGCTCGGGCACGTGTGCAGGCGCTGCATTCGATCAGTGTGGCCGGCGCCCGGGGTTCAGGCCTGGCTGGGCCGGACCACAAGATATTGTGTCCGGACCCCGTCTCCGGCACTAATTCTAGTAGTGGGACCACCGCGCACGCAAGCCGTGCGCACACACCGACGCACCGTCGCGACGGTGTTGCAGACGTTCAACGCGCGGCGGTGCGCGCCGGCTCGGGGGCGCCGGCCGCACGCAGCGCGGCGAGGTAGCGCCCCCAGTCGAAGTGCGGCCCCGGATCCCATTTGCGTCCGGGTGCGATGTCGCTGTGCGCCGCGACGTGACGCAGCGGATGGCGCTGCGCAAGCAGCAGCGTGAGCGCCACCAGCCGGCGGTATTGCGCGGCGGTGAACGGATGCCGTTCGGTGCCTTCGAGCTCGATGCCGATCGAGAACTCGTTGCAGCGCTCGCGCCCCGCGAAGGACGAGACACCGGCGTGCCAGGCGCGCGCGTCGGTCGCGACGAACTGCAGCAGCTCGCCCCGGCGCCGGATCAGGAAGTGCGCCGACACGCGCAGGTCGCGCAGCTGATCGAAGTAGGGATGCGCATCGCAGTCGAGCGTGTTCGTGAACAGCGCCTCGATCGCGTCACCGCTGAACCGGTCGGGTGGCAGGCTGATGGCGTGGATCACGAGCAGGTCGACCGGCGTGCCCACGGGACGCGCATCGTGGTTGGGCGACGGCACCCAGCGCGCGCCGTCGACACGGCCCGGGTGCGCCGGCGACCAGCGCAGACCGACGCCGCGGCGCTTCAATGCAGACCCAGCCGCTGCATCCGGTAGCGCAGCGCGCGGAAGGTGATGCCCAGCAGACGCGCGGCCGCCGTGCGGTTGTAGCGCGTCTTCTCGAGCGCACGCTGGATCGCGGTGCGTTCGATCTGGTCGAGATAGTCGGGCAGCGAGTCGGGCACGCCGTCCTCGTCGACACGCACCGGACGCGCCGCACCCGGCTCGGTCGCGGCCGCGGCGGCCGCGGCATCGGCTTCGCCCGGCGCCACGCGCTCGTTCTCGGTCGCGTCGGCGACGGTCGGGCGCAGGCCGAGATCCTCGACATTGATCACCTCGCCGTTGGAGAAGGCCAGCGCGCGCTCGAGCACGTTCTCGAGCTCGCGGACGTTGCCGGGAAACGCATACGACTTCAGGTACATCAGGGACACCGACGCCAGGCGCGGCGGGGCCGGCAGACCTGCACGCTGCGCGAGGCGCGCGAGGATCGATTCGGCCAGCATCGGGATGTCGGCCCGGCGCTCGCGCAGCGGCGGCATCTTCAGTTCGATGACGTTCAGCCGGTAGTACAGGTCCTGCCGGAAGCGGCCGGCCGCCACGCACTGGGCCAGGTCCTGGTGGGTCGCGCTGATGATGCGCACGTCGACCGGCTCCTCGGCCGTGGCCCCCACCTTGCGCACGCGCTTCTCCTGGATCGCCCGCAGCAGCTTCACCTGCATCGGCAGCGGCAGATCGGCGACCTCGTCGAGGAACAGCGTGCCCCCGCTGGCCGCCTGGAAGAAGCCGTCGCGGTCCTGGTCGGCGCCGGTGAACGCGCCCTTGCGATAGCCGAAGAACTCCGCCTCCATCAGCGTCTCGGGGATCGCCCCGCAGTTGACCGCGATGAAGGGCTCGGACGCACGCGCGCCGGCACGGTGCAGCAGGCGCGCCGCGAGCTCCTTGCCGGAGCCGGACTCGCCGCTGATGGACACGGGCGCCATGCTGCGCGCCAGGCGCGCGATGGACGCGCGCACCTCGGCCATCGCCTCCGATTCGCCGAGCAGGTCGCGCGCCAGGTCGGCATCGGGGCGCGCATCGGACGACGCCGACGCGCCGCCACCGTGCGCGGGAATCGCCGCGCGCACGAGGTTGCGCAGCGCATCGAGTGCGACCGGCTTGGCGAGGTAGTCGAAGGCGCCCGCCTTCAAGGCCGCCACCGCGTTCTCGGCGCTGCCGTACGCGGTGACCACCGCCACCGGTGTGCTGGGAAACCGCCGGGCGACCGCCGCGACCAGGTCGAGCCCGGATCCGTCGGGCAGCCGCATGTCGGTCAGGATCATGGAGAAGCCGTTGCGCGTGTCGAGCAGGCGGCGTGCCTCGGCGAGATCGGCCGCGCAGTCGACGTCGAACCCCATGCCGACCAGCGTGAGTTCGAGCAGCTCCCGCAGGTCGGCCTCGTCGTCGACGACGAGGATCCGGGGCACGCGCGGCGCCGCGCGCGCCGCGCTGCGCGTGGCCGCGTCCGCGGTCACGGTGCGGCCGCCTCGTGCGGCACGATCACGAACGCGCTGCAGTAGCCCGGGGCATCGGCCGGACGCTCGAAGCGCAGCACGGCCTGGTTGGCCAGGCAGAACTCGCGCGCCAGGAACAGGCCGAGCCCCGTGCCGCGGGCCTCGGTCGTGAAGAAGGGTTCGAAGGCGTGTTCGAGCATTTCTGGAGGCAGTCCGGGCCCGTCGTCCAAGACCCGGAATTCTAGTCGATCGCTGCTGCCGCGACGCCATTCCACCAGCACGGCGCGGTCGCCGTCCGACGCGTAGCGCAGCGCGTTCGTCAGGAGGTTCACGAGGACCAGGCGCAACTGGTGCGGGTCGAACCGCATCGGGTCGTCGGCGCGCACCGCCAGCGCGACGCGCTCCGGACGCACGCCGGCCGACGCCGTGAAGTCGGCCAGCAGCGCACGCACGAACGCGCCGACGTCGATCGCCTCGAGCACCGGCCGCTCGCGACGCGCGATCGACAGCACGTCCTCGACGATGCGGTCGATGCGTACCGAGTTGTCTTCGACGATGCGCGACAGCCGCTTCTGCAGGTCGCCCTCGAGGCGCTCGGCGAGCAGGCCGTTGGCGTGCCGGATCGCGGCCAGCGGATTGCGGATCTCGTGCGCGATCGACGCCGACAGCCGCCCCATCGATGCGAGCTTCAGCTGCTGCGCGCGCTCCTCCAGTGCCTGGCGATCCTCCAGCACCAGCACGATGTGCGCACGGTGCACACCCACGGGACGCATCATCCGGACCTGCACCCGCCGGGCCGGGCCGACCGGCGCGTGCGCGGCGAGATCGAGCTCGAGCACCCGCTCGTTGCCTTCGACGATCGGATGTTCGCGCACCAGCGCGCCGAGCCACGGCCAGGGGCCGGTCGCGCCGAGCAGCGCCTGCGCAGACCGGTTCATGGTGCGGACCTCGCCGCGCTCGTCGACCACCACCACCCCCTGCGGCAGCTGCGCGACCACGAGCCGGGTGATGGCCAGTTGCCGCTCCAGGTCCTGGCCGCGCTGCGCGGCCAGGCTCTCCTGCGCCGCCAGGCGCGACGCGAGCCGGCTGATCAGGACGGCGGTCGCGAAGCAGGCCGCGCCGATCAGCCCGGCTGCCGTGATGCCGCCGCCGTCGCCAGCGGTGTCGCCGTCGAGCGAATCGATCACCGCGTCGCCCAGCAGCAGCAGCGACGCCGCCGCCGCGAACGACGCCGCGATGCGCGGCTTCGAGACGACCGCCGCCCCGGCGACGGCCGCCACCAGCAGCACGCCGAAGCCGCTGCGGGTGCCGCCCGCGGCGTGCATCAGCACGACGAGCGCGACGAGATCGGTGACGGCCGCGGCCAGGACCTGGAGCGGAAAGCGCTGCCGCAGCACGCCGACGACGGCCAGCAGCGCGAGTGCGGCCAGCAGATAGACCGCGCCCGTCCACAGAAACAGCGGCGCATCGAACCGCGGACCGGCGGTGCGCGCCGGTTCGCCGAGGAGCGCGTAGAGCAGCAGGAGGGCGGCGAGCACGACGCGACTGACCGCGAAGTAGCGCAGCGACGTCCAGTAGGCGGAGGCACCGGGCGCCTCGGTGTCGGAAGGCTCGGCGTCGGAAGCCGCGGCGACGGGCGCGCGCGTCATCTCAGGCCCCCGCGCGGGGACCTGCGGTGCGGTGCGCGGGGCTGCAGTAGGGGTGTCCGTCGGCTTCCAGGGCATCGGTGGCCGGCAGGTAGACCCCGCAGTGCGCGCACGCGACCATGCGCTCGCCCACCGCCTGGCCCGGCCGCGCGGCCTCGTCGCCGCGGTGCGTCTGCGCCGCCGCACGCGCGCGCTCGGCGCGGCGCTTGGACACCACGACGAGGCGATACGCGACGTACACCAGCAGCGCGAGGACCACCCAGGACAGGAGCTTGCCCATGACGGCGCCTCAGCCCCGGCCGAGGATCACTTCGAGCACGAACCGGCTGCCGACGTAGGCGAGCAGCAGGACCACGAACCCGGACACGGTGAGCCGCAGCGCCGTCCGGCCGCGCCAGCCCCAGCGCACCCGGCCGAACAGCAGCACGCCGAAGATGCCGAGGGCGATCAGCGAGAACAGGGTCTTGTGATCGAACCGGAACGGCCGTCCGAACACCTGCTCCGAGAACAGCACGCCGCTGAGCGCGGTGAGCAGCAGCAGCACGAAACCGATCGCGATGAAGCGGAAGAGGATGCGCTCGAGCACGAGCAGCGGCGGCAGCCGCTCGATCCAGCGGGCGAACGGGGAAAATGCGGTGACCGGGTGACCGTGCAGCGAGCGCTCGGCGGCCGTCATGAGCGCTGCGTGCAGCGCCGACAGCATGAGCACGCCATAGGCGAGCGTGCCGACCAGCAGATGCGGCAGCAGCAGCGGCCGCATCTCGTCGGCCGGCATCTCGACGCCGGGAAACACCAGCGGCAGCAGGCAGGTCACGGCCGCGATCGGGATCACCACGGAGCGCAGTGCCTCGACCCGGACCGAGAGGCCTTCGAGCCACAGCAGGACGACCCCCACGAGGAAGGTGCCCGAAAGCGCCGGACCGAAGCCGAAGCGCAGGCCGCCCGCACCGTGCATGGCCAGATAGAGGGAGACGCCGTGCGCGAGGATGCCGGCCAGCAACAGCCACGAACCGATGTCGGCACGCGGGGACGGCGCGACAGCCGCGGCGTCGGTTCGGCGCGCGCGCGCCACGGCCCCCCACGACAGAAGGTAGAGCAGCACCGCGAGGAGCGGGGCGATAACCAGTAGAATCGGCACGAACCCAGTTTAACCCAAGCCCATGCTCGAGAATCTCTCCCAGCGTCTGGCCCGCGTCGTCAAGACGATCAAGGGCGAGGCCCGCCTGACGGAATCCAACACGCAGGAGATGCTGCGCGAGATCCGGATCGCGCTGCTCGAGGCGGATGTGGCGCTGCCGGTCGTGCGCGATTTCGTTGCGCGCATCAAGGAGCGCGCACTGGGGCAGGAGGTGCTCCAGAGCCTGACGCCCGGCCAGGCGCTGGTCGGCATCGTCCACCGCGAGCTGACCGACCTGATGGGCGGCCAGACCGCCGAGCTCAGTTTTGCGACGCAGCCGCCCGCCATCATCCTGATGGCCGGCCTGCAGGGCGCCGGCAAGACGACCACGGTCGGCAAGCTCGCGAAGTGGCTGCGCGAGAACCTCAAGAAGAAGGTGCTGACGGTCTCGTGCGACGTGTACCGCCCGGCCGCCATCGAGCAGCTGCGGGCCGTCACCGAACAGGCCGGAGCCGACTTCTTCCCGTCCACCGCCGACCAGAAGCCGGCCGACATCGCGCGCGGCGCGGTCACCTGGGCCCGCACGCACTATCACGACGTGCTGCTGGTCGACACCGCCGGCCGTCTCGCGATCGACGAACAGATGATGGCCGAGATCACGGCCCTGCATGCACAGCTGTCGCCCATCGAGACGCTGTTCGTGGTCGACGCGATGCAGGGCCAGGACGCGATCAACACCGCCAAGGCGTTCAACGAGGCCCTGCCCTTGACCGGGGTCGTGCTGACCAAGCTCGATGGCGACTCGCGCGGGGGCGCCGCGCTGTCGGTCAAGGCCGTCACGGGCAAGCCGATCAAGTTCGTCGGCGTCGGCGAGAAGCTGACCGGCCTGGAGAGCTTCCATCCGGAGCGCATGGCCAACCGGATCCTCGGCATGGGCGACATCGTGTCGCTCGTCGAGGAGGCGCACAAGGTCGTCGACCAGCAGGCGGCCAAGGAACTCGCCGACAAGCTGAAGGCCGGCAACCGCTTCGACCTGAACGACTTCGCCGCGCAGCTCGCGCAGATGAAGAAGATGGGCGGGCTGTCGTCCATGCTCGACAAGCTGCCGGCGCAGTTCCAGGCGGCAGCGGGCCAGGCGGACATGACCCGCGCCGAGAAGGACATGAAGCGCATGCAGGGGATCATCCACTCGATGACCCCCGCCGAGCGCAGCAAGCCGGACCTGATCAAGGCCAGCCGCAAGCGGCGCATCGCAGCCGGCGCCGGCGTGCAGGTGCAGGACGTCAACCGCCTGCTGTCGCAGTTCGACCAGATGCAGACCATGATCAAGAAGATGCAGAAGGGCGGCATGGCGAAGATGCTGCGGGGCATGAAGGGCATGCTGCCCGGCATGCGCTGATCCGCCGACGCCGTGTCATCCGCACCGCGCGCTGTGCAGATCCCCTTTGTGCGCGCAGTCCTCCCGCTGCTGGCGGCGGTCACCCTGTCGGTCCCGTGCCAGGTGGCGCACGCGCAGTCCGGTGCCACGCCGGCGGGCGGGCGCGACGGGCAGTCGGACGCGCGCGACGGGCCTTCGAGCGCGCACGGCGTGCCTTCGAATGCACAGGACGGACGCTCTGGCGCTGCCGACGGACGTTCGGGCGCACAGGTCTATGCCGCGGTCTGCGCCGCCTGTCA
>ENA-UPTA01006341-UPTA01006341.1-activated-sludge-metagenome-genome-assembly--contig:-NODE-6341-length-10459-cov-5.643406_pt1 | contig 10459 bp, 10 predicted proteins | sample MGYA00238184_ERZ773361 | MGnify/ENA primary metagenome ERZ773361 (study PRJEB29100, sample SAMN05720205) | activated sludge metagenome | isolation source: anaerobic digester from wastewater...
AAAAACCCGAATCTGAAACCAAAGGAAAAACCATGACAAACCTTGAACGCATCAAGCTCATCGAACAGGTCATCGCCACCACCATCCGCCCGGCCCTGCAGGCCGACGGCGGTGATATCAATCTGGTGGACGTGGACGGCAACCGCGTGACCGTGGCCCTTCAGGGAGCCTGCGCGAGCTGCCCGATGGCCACCTACACCATGAAGGGCTTTGTGGAAGCGCAGCTCCGTCAGGCCGTGTCCGACGAGCTGATCGTCGAAGCGCAATGAAAACCGTTTACCTGGACAACAACGCGACCACGCAGGTCGCGCCGGAAGTCATTGACGCCATGCTCCCCTTCTTCCGGGACGCGTGGGGCAACCCCTCCAGCATGCACTCCTTCGGAGGGAACGTCAAAAAGCACGTGGACAAGGCCCGGGAACAGGTGGCCGCACTGCTGGGAGCGGACCCTTCTGAGATTATTTTTACAAGCTGCGGATCTGAAAGCAACAACATGGCCCTGCGCGGGGTTGTCGAGGCCTCCGGCCGTTGGCCGCACATCATCACCAGCTGCGTCGAACATCCCGCGGTCCTGGAAGTCGCCCGCTACCTTAATAAAAAGGGCTGCCGCCTGACCGAGCTGAAAGTGAACGGCGGCGGGCATCTTGACCTGGATGAACTGAAGGCATCCATTTCTCCCAGTTCTCTGCTCCTTTCCCTCATGTGGGCTAACAATGAAACCGGAGTGATATTCCCCATCGATGAAATCGCTCCCATGGCTAAGGAAGCCGGACTCCTTGTCCACACCGACGCCGTTCAGGTCGCCGGGAAAATTCCAATTGATGTAAAGAAGGTGCCCGTTGACCTGCTTTCCATCTCCGGCCATAAGCTGCATGCCCCCAAGGGCGTGGGTGTGCTCTATATCCGCAAGGGAACAAAGATCAGCCCGTTCATTCTCGGCGGACATCAGGAGCGCAGCTTGCGGGCGGGAACGGAAAACGTGCCCTACATCGTCGGCATGGGAAAAGCCTGCGAGCTGGCCATGGAACACATGGACGAAGAACAGACCCTCGTGGCCCCGCTGCGCGACCGGCTGGAAAAAGAAATCCTGAAGATATGCCCGGACACCCGCGTCAACGGCGATCCGAACGCCCGCCTGCCGAACACGACCAACATCAGCTTTGAATTCATCGAGGGCGAAGCCATTCTGCTGGGCATGAACGAGCACGGCATCTGCGCCTCATCCGGATCGGCCTGCACTTCCGGTTCGCTGGAACCCTCGCACGTCATCCGCGCACTCGGTGTTCCCTACACGGCCGCTCACGGTTCCATTCGCTTCAGCTTCAGCCGCTACAACGCCGGCGAGGATGTAGATATTGTGCTGAAACATCTGCCCGGGGTTATAGACCGCCTACGGAAACTCTCACCGTTCATCAAGCATTAAAAAGCCTGGACTGGACAGCCCGGCAAGCCGCGCTGATCTGCTCCATGCCCGAAATCACATCTTTTTACTCGGAATCCAGCGCGGAACGTTCTTTTTGTAGTCCAGATAGGGTTGACCGAATCTACGCGCGAGGCCTTTTTCTTCGATGAGGGTAATGTACAGAAGGTTTGCGATTGTGAAAATCATGAACCATCCGAACAGCGGCCAGGACTGCATGAAAAGCGATTCGGCAAAGAGAACGAGAATTACGCCGAGGATCATCGGATTCCGGACATGGCAATACGGCCCGCGCACAACGAATTTTCCCGGCGGATCCCACGGTGCGGCCGTCCCCTCGCCCAGCCGCACAAAAACCGAAACAGACCAGGCGGACAGCGCCACTCCGGCAGCGCCGATGATCACGGATATCCAGAATGCCGCATCATGCGGACCAGATGCCGAATGCGCCCACCGGCCGGCCCGGAAAACATAAAGCAGTCCCGCAGGGATCAGGACAATCACAGGCAGCGGCAAAGCGGCAACCGCCTTCAGCCACTTAATTTTCAGACTCGTGTTCATTTAAGGAGACTCTCCGTGAAGAACGTTTCCTGAATTCTACTGCCGCTTTTCGGTTGCGGACTGGACGGCTTTCAGATAGTCGCGAATGAAAGGTTTGTCGTCCAGCGCCAGAGCGGATTCCAGGAGAGGAATCGCATCGGCATAATTTCCCTGCCCCGCATACAACCGGGCGCGGGAAAGCAGCGCTTCGAGCCTTGAGCCTTCCACTGATTCCGCGCGGCGGTAAAGGATTTCGGCATGGGCCGGCTCGCCCAGATCCTCGGCCAGACGGCCGCGCCTGATCAGCACCCTGCCGTTCAGAGGCTGCTCTTTCAGAACGGCATCGTATTTTGCTTCAGCCAGCTTCAGATCCCCCTCGGCGCGGGCGATGTCGCCCTCAAGCTCCAGCAGGACGAGATTTTTTTCGGTCTTCATCTTCCCGATCAGTTCTCTGGCTTTGGCCGCCTGATCCGCCTCAATAAAGCCGCGGGCGGCATTCAGCAAATGGCCGTCGCGCGCCTGATCCAGAACGCCGAGATAGATTTCAAGGGCTTCATCGTAAAGCCTGCGGTTGAAATACAGGTCGCCCAGAAGCAGTTGCGTGGATGCATCCGTCAAACCCATCCGGCGGGCTGATTCCAGTGCCGTCAGGGCTTCTGCTTCTTTACCAAGCGCCAGCGCGAGATTCGCCTTCAGTGTCCAGAGCTCGCCCGCCTCCGGATATTCCAGCATCAGTTCATCTAGCAGTTTGGAGGCTTCCGGATAGCGCTCCTGCGCGATCAGCGCGCGAAGCAAACCCTGTTTTGCGGCAGGATTTTCGAGTTGAAGGGTCATCGCATTGCGATAGGCATTTTCGGCCGCCACCGGATGATCGGTCAGCACCAGCGCATGGCCCAGCATCAGATACACTTCGGCGCTGCCGCTTCCTTCGCTGATCAGTTTCTGGAATATGGCAATGGCATCATCATACTGCTCCTGCAGAAAGGCCACGTGACCCAGATTCTGCTGCGCCTGCTCAAAATCGGAATGCTTCTGCAGCGCCCGGGTGAATGCGTCCCGGGCCTTATCCAGCTGCCCGTCCCGCAAATAGAAATTGCCAAGCGTGAATATCACGGCGGCACCGGCATCATCGCGGCTGTAATTCTCCATCTGTGTTATGGCCGATGCCAGATTCGTTTCAGCAACAGACTGGACCCGGTTAAGCGTCTCAGCCGTTTCAGAGGAGATAACGGGCTGACTGGCATCCGCGTAAACCATAAACATCCAAAAAAACGAAAAAATGCCGATTTTTGGCAAAAAATGGCCGTTTTTGAGCATTTTTGGCCGTTTTTGGCCCATTTTTGAGCATTTTTGGCCGTTTTTGGCCCATTTTTGAGCATTTTCGGCGTTTTTCGGCACGGTTACTCCTTCAGCTTAAAATTGAGTGTCTGACGCACTTTTACGGCCACGGGGCGGCCATCCATTTCCCCCGGCCGAAAACGCCATGATCCAACGGCCCGAACCGAGGCATCGTCAAAGATTCCGCCCGGAACAGAATCCGTCACCCGCGCGCTGCTCACCCGCCCGTCTTCTCCGATCACGAATTCGAGCGTCACAAAACCCTCGATGCCGCGCGCCCGGGCCGATGCCGGATAGACCGGATCCATGCGGCTGACAGGTATCGGAATCACATCCAGCGCACTGAGATCCACCGGGCCGCCCGCTGCGAGCGCGATGTCGAACACCGCCATGGCCGGATCAACCGGAAGCGCATCCAGCCGCACCATGTCCGCCATTTCCGAAAGCGGCATGGAAGGCATCTGCACATCGGAAGGCCGCAGCAGTTCCGGCCGCTGTTCCATGCGAACCGGCCGGCTCTGGACGGCAGTACGAACCGGCTGGGGCTCCGGAATGGCCGGCATCTGTTCAATCACATCCAGCGGCCGGATCACATAATCGGCGGCGCGCTCCGTGATCCGCTCCATGAGAGGCAGGGCAAGAAAAACGGCCGTCGTCAGCAAAAGAGGGAGCAGAACCGTTCCGGGAGCCGGTGCCTGCCGCATCACAGCCTGGCGAAGTTCACTCATGCTTCTCCGTTGCCACATTGACCTTCTTTGCGCCGGCCAGCCGGCACTCATCCATCACCGCGATGAGCGCCCCGCTCTGCGCCCGGCGGTCGGCCAGCACAATCACGGGCCTTTCCAGCCGCTGGAGCTGCCGCGCGACAAGCCCCCGCACCTGCTGAAGGGCAACGGCCTGTCCGCCGAAATAGATCTGTCCGTCGGGCGCCAGCGCGATCAGAATGCTTCGCTCGCGGAGATTTTCGGCGGACACCGCGGCGGGCTTGTCTATTTCGATGCCGGTGCTCTCCACAAACGTGGTGGTCACCACAAAGAAAATCAGGAGCAGAAAAACGACGTCAATCAGCGGCGAAAGGTTAATGGCCACGGTCGCGGCCTGCTCGTCATCATAATAACGGTCGCGCCTCATGAACGCCCTCCGTTACCAAGCGCGAGGAGCAGATGACTGCGGCAGACCGCGAACCGGAAGTTGAGATGACGGATCAGGCGGTGCAGGCGGGCCACTCCAAAAACCCCCGGCAGGGCGATAATCAAACCGAACTGCGTGGTGATCAGCGCCTGGCTGATCCCGTCGGCCACGGCTCCGCCGGTCACCGTGTGCGCCTGCATCACGGCGCGGAACGTGCCGATCATTCCTGTCACGGTGCCGAGCAGTCCGATGAGCGGCGCCGCGGCCGTCAGGGCCGCGAGGACCACCACATCCTTTCTCAGCCCGCGAACAGCCGCATCCTGATATTCCTGCCACGCCTGCCGCGGGTCGCGGCCCGCCCGCGCCGCGCCGGCCGCATATTTCACGGCGCCGGGAATCAGCCGATCCTCGTCCGCCGTCTCAAGAATCCTGTGCTCAAAACCGGACGGAATTTCAGCCTCGGCGAGGAGCGCGCTCCGCGTCCGGAGAAAATAAAACCAGATGGTGAAGAAGACGGCAGCCAGCGGGACCAGCAGAATGCCGCCCGCGGTCCAGTAGTCCAGAATATGCTTCAGGACCTGCATGTCCCGTCAGGGGGTTTCCAGCGCGGCTTCCACGGCGGCGCGGAGTTCTTCCGATTCCGGCCCCGGCCGCGGCCGGAAGTGATTCAGCATTTTCCCGTCACGGGAAATCAGGAATTTGTTGAAATTCCATGTGACGCCCCCCTCGGAAGGCGGGTTGAGCTTCCTGTCGGTCAGATACCGGTACAGCGGCGCCATATCCTTTCCCTTCACGGATATTTTGGAGAACATCGGGAACGTGACCCCGTAGGTGGACGTGCAGAAGTCCTTTATTTCCTCGTTTGTCCCCGGCTCCTGCCCCATGAAACTGTTCGCCGGGAAGCCCAGCACCACCAGTCCCTGGTCCTGGTAATCCTGATAGAGCTTCTCCAGTCCCGCATACTGGCGCGTGAATCCGCACTTGCTGGCCACGTTCACGATCAGCAGCACCTTGCCCCTGTATTCCGACATCGAAACCGGATTGCTGTCTATGTCGTCCACCTGAAAATCATAAATGGACGGCACGGGCTCTTCAGCCGCGCAGGCGGCGCAAAACATGATTCCAGCTGCAATCATCATCCATTTCATTCTGCATCTCCTTTCACCTGGCCCGTCTGACGGGCGAATTCTGAAATCATGAGTTCAAGGCCGGCGATGATGGACTTCACGCGGCGATGAAAATAGGCGTGGATGATCAGCACCGGGATGGCGATCACCAGGCCGGTTTCTGTGGTGACCAAAGCTTCGGATATGCCGCCCGACAGCAGATGGGCCTCGCCGCTGCCAAACAGGGTGACCAGCCTGAACGTGTGAATCATACCTGTCACGGTGCCCAGCAGACCAAGCAGCGGCGCCACACCGCCAATCACGGCAAGCGTTCCGAGATGCCGCTCCAGTGCCGGAACATGCATCAGCATTCGCTCGTACATGATTTCCTCCAGCAGTTCCGGCGGCGCATGACGGTGCCGGAGGCCTTCGGCAATGATGGGGCCCGCCGGGAAACCGAGCCTCTCCATCAGTTCCCCGCTTTCTCCCGAGGCCGCGATCTGCCGGACCAGTGTGGTGTCGGCCGGACGGATATTCCGCAGGCTGACCGTCTTCCAGACAATGATCACCACCGCCAGCAGGCCGAGAAGAAGAAGCGGAAACATGACAAAGCCGCCGGACTTCAAATGATCCATCCACGAGCCCCGGCTGCCCTCGATTTTCAGAACCTTTCCGCCCGTCACATCCACGGGGAATCCTACGCCCGAACGCGCAGGCGCGCGCTCAGCCAGCGACGGGAGCATGCTGTCGGGCGCGGTCACGGCCAGGCCGGAGAGCCCGCTGCCGGCAAACCAGACCACGGGGCCGATGACGGTGAACGCTCCCTGATGCAGACGGCCCGCGCCGTCGAGGCACTCCCCGCTGAACGACAGTCCGCCCGCCAGCTCGCGATTCCACCGTTTCGCAAGCGACAAAAGCGCGCGGCCGGTTTCAACAGGATCGCCGGACGCATCCGCGGCATCCAAATCCGGCTTCAGATACTGCAGCTCCGCCGCCGAAGCGCGGCCCTCCACCGAGCGGCGGTAGTCCTGCAACAAAGCCTCTATCAGCCCCGCCCGTTCTTCCAGTTTCCGCAGTTCCGTCCCGGCCCCGCTCTCCGTGTGTGAATCGAGTACCGACTGCAGACGCGTCCGCTCCGAGCGCAGCCGGGCCACATCTTTTTCCAGCCGGGAAAGTTTTTCGGCCAGCGGAAGCCGTTCAGAGGAAATCTTCGACCGCAGTTCATCGAGTTCCCTGACGGCCTTCACGGTATCGGCCTGCGTCCGGTCAATCGCCTCCGCCACATTCGCGGCATGCGCCGGCAGCGCGAGAAGCATCAGCATGCAGCAGAGCCTTCTCATGGCACGGCCTCCTGCAACTCAAGCGGGAGCTGCACCCATGCGGGGGTCTCCTGCCCCTCGCAGATTCGAACCGCTCTGCGCACATCCTCCGCCAGCGAATCATCTCGCGTCCACTGCCATCCGGTCTCCGTCCAGTTCCCGGCCGCAGCCGCGCTGCCGTCGGCGGCCACGGCGAACGCCGCTCCCAGGCCCAGGTACAGCACATCCATCTGCCGGCGGCCCGCGCCTTCAAGCTCGATCACCGTCTTGTCCGTCGAAGCGCGGTGCTGAAGCTTCTCGATTTCAGCATAAATGGAAAACACCCGCTGCAGACGGTCCTCCGGTTCCGGCGACGCGGGAAGCGGAAACTCCATGCGGTTTTTCAGCAGGCGCTGCCACGAGCGAATATCCTCTTCGGCATCGTCCAGCAGCGGCCGCCAGGCCTCGCGCTGCGCCGTCAGCTTCTCTATGCCGGCCAGCAGGCCGGCATCCGCCGCATTACGGCTTTCCATCTGACCGCGCAGCATCCGGACATCCTCTTCCAGATGCTTTTTTTCAGATTCAAGCAGACGAATCTCGGTATCATGCCACTGCTTCTGGAAATCCCACTCGCGGGCCTCGGAAGATATCTGGTCCCGCAGGGCGATCCATTCATGAACCACACTTTGCAGGGCCGAAGCCGAACCCTGATCCTGCGCGGGAGCGGCGGCGGCCAGCGTCAGAAAGACAAAACTTCCAATGATTGGAACTTTCCTGCGAAAAACTTCCAATGATTGGAACTTTCCGGGCGAAAAGTTCCAATGGCTGGAACTTTTCGCCGGCTCTGCTTTCTGCAACTTGCTGAACATGCAGAAAAGGATAGCGCATTGCACTGGATAATCAAACCGGATATGCTGGGCCGATGAAATTGTCAAAACCAGTGATCAGTCTCGTCAGCCTGGGCTGCGCGAAGAACGAAGTGGACTCGGAGCATGTGCTGGGAGCGCTGCTGCAGGACGGTTTTGTCTTCGCCGAGGACCCGCGCGATGCGGACGTCTGCCTGGTGAACACCTGCGGGTTCATTGAATCGGCGCGGACTGAAACCCGCGAAACGCTGGAAGCGCTGGTGGCCCGAAAGAAAAACGGGCGGCCACGCTTCGTGGTCGCACTGGGATGCATGGTCGAGCGCGCCGCGGATTATCCGGATTTTGCGGATGTGCTGGCCGTCTGCGATCTGCGGGTGCCGTTTTCCGATTATCCGCGCCTCGCTTCGCTCTGCCTCGGACTGCTCAATAGAAAGGCAGATGGAAATCCGAGGGCGGACATCATGGGCAATGGCCCGCGGCTGAGGATCGGGCTGCCTCATCTGGCCAGCCTGAAGATCAGCGAGGGCTGCTCCAACGGATGCAGCTTCTGCTCGATCCCCCGCATGCGCGGGCGGCAGATCAGCCGGCCGGCGGCCGATATCATTTCCGAGGCGGTCTCGCTGGCGGAAAACGGCGCGAAGGAAATTGCCGTCATCGCACAGGACACGACCAGCTACGGGAAAGATCTTTTTGGGAAACCGGCCCTGGCGGGTCTTCTGCGCGATTTGGCGGCCGCACTGCCCGAAAACATCTGGCTGCGCCTGATGTACGCCTATCCGAGATTTCTGTCGAAGAACGTGCTGGAGGTCATGGCGGGCGACAACCGCTTCTGCCGGTATGTGGACATTCCCCTGCAGCACATTTCCGACCGGATTCTCAAAGCCATGGGACGGGGAACAAGCCGCAGGCAGGTCGAGACACAGCTTGATCAGATCCGCACCCTTTTGGAGCCCGTCGCCGTTCGCACGACTTTTATCACCGGCTTCCCCGGCGAGACGGATGATGAGTTTGAAGAGCTTCTTGAGTTTGTCCGGGAGCAGCAGTTCAATCATCTGGGCGCGTTCACCTATTCACCCGAGCCCCTCACTGCGGCCGCCGCCCTTCCCGACGACATCCCGCAGGAGGTCAAAAACGAGCGCCGCGACCGGCTGATGATCGAGCAGATGGACATTTCACACCGCCTTCTTCAGGAGATGGAGGGGCAAACCGTCGAAGTGATGATTGACCGGCAGGTGCGCAACCCGGATGTGCCGCTTCCGCACGACTGCATCGCGCTGGCCCACACGAGACACCAATCGCCCGATGCCGACGGGCTGGTCATCCTGCGGGGAACGTCAGACAAGAAACTCATGCCCGGAACGGTCGTTCCAGTGCGTGTGACCACGGCGATGGATTATGACCTGATCGCGCGGCCAGTCTGATGCTGTGGCTCCGCCGCAAATGAGCATCGCCTCATTCACATTTGGTTGATATATCGGTATCCGATATATCATGCCGTCTCTTCGGCCGGCACGGAGGCCGGCCCTCCATTTTAGGGCTTGGAGGGACGGGCTCCGTCCCGTCCATTTTCGGATGCGCCCCCGGCGGGCTTGTCCCGCCGGAGCGCAAGGTCAGGCAATCGCGTCCGGAGCCGCAGACCTATCCTCACCCGCGACACAAGGTCGCGGGGGTCAGCGGGCTCCCCCATCCGGCAGCTGGTGGCGGCAGGGCTATCAGTAGATATACTGTCGGCGAATGCTGGAGTCTATTCCGGTCAGGATTTCATACGGGATGGTGATGCATTTCTGCGCCAGCTCATTGGCCCAGACCGACTCATTCCCCTGCTCGCCGATCAGCACGGCCACATCGCCGCGCTTGACCCCGCTGTCGGGGCCGACATCCACCGCGATCCAGTTCATGCTGACGCGGCCGACCACCGGACAGCGCCGCCCGTGCACGAGCACGTAACCCTTGTTGCTCAGGATGCGCAGATAACCGTCGGCATAACCGACGGCCAGCGTGGCAATGTCGGTCGGCTGCCTGGTTTTATAGGTACCGTAGTATCCAATGGGCAACCCCGCCGGAACCGAACGCACCTGCATGACAAACGCCTTCCATTGCAGGATGGGTCTGGTCCTGAATCGCATGTCCTTCTTGCCGGTGCCGTAGCCGTAAAGAATGATGCCCGGGCGGATGCCGTTCAGATCCCAGTCCTTCTGATACAGAATGGCCCGGCTGCTGGACAGATGCTTGAACAGCCTGCGGCCGAGAAGATCCTCGGCCTCTTTCGCGATTGAGAAGAACCGGTCGGCCTGTGTGCCGGCGGCCTCGGGTTCGGCCGGCTCCACTTTGGCGAAATGACTGCACATGCCGGTGATGTTTAAACCGGGCTCCTTCGCCAGCCGCCGGATCATGTCCGGGGCCCGCTCCCACGGCAGACCGAGCCGGCCCATGCCGGTGTCGATTTTGATATGCGCTTCCAGGTCGCGGCCGAACTTGCGGGCGGCCAGCGCCAGCGCCATGCCATGTTCCTCCGTGGCGACGATTGGAATGACTTTGTGCTCCAGCAGGAGCTCCGTGTCCGACGGATCCACCACGCCCAGCACCAGCAGGTTCACGGCCGGCAGGGCGGCGCGAAGCTTGAGGGCTTCCTCGAGATAGGCGACGGCAAACCAGTTTGCGCCGGCCTGCGCCGCTCGCTGAGCAACCGGAACCGCGCCGTGTCCATAGGCATTCGCCTTGACCACGCAGATCAGTTCCGTGCCGGGAGAGATCGCGCCG
>ENA-UPTA01006343-UPTA01006343.1-activated-sludge-metagenome-genome-assembly--contig:-NODE-6343-length-10456-cov-3.942025_pt1 | contig 10456 bp, 6 predicted proteins | sample MGYA00238184_ERZ773361 | MGnify/ENA primary metagenome ERZ773361 (study PRJEB29100, sample SAMN05720205) | activated sludge metagenome | isolation source: anaerobic digester from wastewater...
TTTGCGGGCGGCCTCAGCCTCCTCCGGCGTTTTCACCTTCTGTGCCGGAAGGAACTCCACCGGAAATTCGGCCTGGGCGGCCAGCGCGCGAAGTTCCTCTGTGATCCGCGCGATTTCCTCGGTTGCGGCTTCCTCGGTCAGTACGCCTCCCCAGGATTTCCAGGAGTCTTGTTTCTTGGGCTGTGGTGTGGAATACATCAGAATGGGTTGCACCCGAAGCGGACGTCCCCAGAGAAGAAAAGGTCGCTTGGGGTCCCAACCTTCTTTGATCCAGTTCAAGTTGCCGCTTGAGGACGACACGACGGTGACCGGGGGCTTTGCGGTAGCTGTCAACGCGATTTGTTTCGTGCCGGACGTTTCTGCGGCAATCTTCTCCGATCCGACGCATCCGGTTGTGGAGCCTGCCAGACCCACCGCGGCGGCCACGCCGGTGCTGCTCTTGAGAAAGGATCTTCGCGACTGTTTCCGAACCGAATCCGATGGTTCCTCTTTCGATGAAGGCGATACTTCCGATCTTTTTTTCATGCTCCGTTCCTTCCGAGATTCTCTGATTATTCTGGCCCCCTATGATATGCAAGACGGGACACGCCGCACAGCGAACCCCATGCCCTGAATGGGATGCATTTGCCGGATGAATCGTCCAGGCGGTGCAGTGTAAATGAATGGTCTTGCGCTATCCGGACAACCCCCACCTGACCAATCCGTCGGAGAGCGAAGGAATCTCCCTCTTTTCAATCCGAGATTCACCGCTTATGATTGTTGTGGATGGCAAGATTGCGTCGAAATCATAATGACAAGGATCGAAAAATGAACAGAATACTCTGGGCCTTCCTACTCATCGGATCGATTTTCCTGCTGAGCGGCGATGGATGGAACCAACCGAGCGGAAAAGACTACACCAACTCATTGGGGCAGGATTTTGTACGCATCGAAGCGGGGGAGTTCCTGAAGGGGGTCAACGACCGCCTTTTGCCGGAGGAACTGCGTGAACCGTTCGACAATCATGAGGAACACGGCGGGACTGCCCATCGCCGGTATGGGGATTTCGATGAATGGCCCCGTCATAAGGTCACGATCAGCCGTCCATTCTACATGGGAACCTGCGAGGTAACCAATGCGGAATATGAGCAATTCGATCCGGGTCATCGAGACCTGCGAGGCAAGCAGGGCTTTTCGTCGGGAGACGATGAGGCCGTGGTTTTTGTCAGTTGGCAGGATGCGATGAACTTCTGCAAGTGGATATCGGAAAAGGAAGGGATTCCGTACCGTCTACCTACGGAAGCCGAGTGGGAATATGCGTGCCGAGCCGGTACACTGACACCATTCCACACCGGCGATTCTCTGCCGGAAGCCTTTCACAAGAATTCGTGTCAGTACTGGTTCCCCCATCCATCTCGGACAGAAATAATAGCCGAAATCGATCTTACGGTCGGGAAGACGCCGCCGAATCCCTGGGGGCTATTCGATCTGCACGGGAATGTTGAGGAATGGTGTGCCGATTGGTACGGCCCATACGAAGCCGGGGACCAGGTCGATCCGGTGGGCCGGGCCGACGGTGATTTTCGAGTGACGCGCGGCGGTAGCCATTCCACGGAACTCTATTACCTGCGTTCCGCAAATCGCATGGGAACCGTTCCCGAAGAGCGCAACTGGCAGATCGGTTTTCGTCTCGTGATCGGGAAAATGCCGCCGTCGCAACCCATCCCTGTGCCTGTGCTCCCATTGAATCAACAGAATGTAACGCAGGCAGTTCCAGTCGATATCCAGAACGGCCCCGATCCAGATCAGCCGTATTTCAGAGGACCGCGCCAATACGTCAATATCCCGCCGCACTCGTATGGTCCGCTGTTTTATCATCACAACCATGATCCGGGATTAGTCGAGTGCCCGAACGGAGATCTTCTCGCGATATGGTACACGTGCACCTCGGAAAAAAGTAGAGAGTTGGGTCTTGTCGCAAGCCGCCTACGGTATGGACAGGAGCAGTGGGAACCGGCCTCGCCGTTCTGGGATGCCCCGGACCGAAACGATCACGCACCGGCGCTCTGGTTCGATGGCGACAAGACGATCTACCATTTTGTCGGACTCTCTGTTGCATCGACGTGGGGGAACCTGGCCATCATTATGCGCACTTCGACTGACAGCGGAGCGACCTGGTCCAAAGCGCGGATCATCCTGCCGGAACACCACGCGAGCCACATGCCTATCGAATCGGTCTTTCGGTCACGCGAAGGCTGGATATTCCTTCCCTCGGATGCGTCACGGACAAAAACGGAAACGGGATCGACCCTCTATGTGAGTCGTGATAACGGAACGACCTGGTCGGAAGCCTGTGAACAACTCATAGCCGGTATCCATGCCGGTGTTGTGCAACTGAACGATGGACGGCTAATGGCGCTGGGGCGCGGCAACGATATCGACAATAGGATGCCCAAGAGCCTTTCGACGGATATGGGCAAGACCTGGACATACAGCGCCAGTCCCTTCCCGCCGATTTCCGGCGGACAACGGCTGGTGCTGATTCGTCTACAGGAAGGGCTGCTTTTCCTTGCCTCTTTTGCCGGTTCCGAACGTGAACCGGAGCGGACAATTCTCATCACCGATGCGAGCGGGAAACAGCGGCCGGTTTCCGGGCTGTTTGGAGCGCTTTCGTATGACGATGGTGAGACCTGGCCGGTGATTCGCCTGATTAGTGACGACGGACCGGGACGATATGTGGAACAACTGGACGGAAGACTATTTCTGATGAATTATGAAAAGGCGGAACCCAAGGGCTACCTCTCGGTCTGCCAGACGGCGGATGGGATTATTCAACTCATCAGTAGCCGTCAGCATTACGCCTTCAACAAGAAATGGCTGGAGACGCCGCCGCCGGCAGTGCCGTGAGGAAGAAACAGGCTGCAATATCGGCTATCATTTCCCGCTGCTTTTCTCTTCCGGAATGGAAAGCAGAGGCTTGTACACACGACGAAGATCCACTCCCTCCGGGAGCGGCTTCCTCATGCTGTGGATCAATACCCCGAAGACCAACTCGAATCGCTCACCCTTCTTGACGACTACCTGGCTTCTCTCGCCCTGTGTAAACGCGTTCCGCCCGAACGGATTCGCCACGAGGAGACCATAATCCCGCGCATGAAACCATGACCGGCGAAAATTGTCGGGTGACGGTATCAGCGTTATGCCGATATGCCAGCCATCCATGACCCCGCCATACATACAGCTATCTGCCTGCTTCCCCCAGGCCTGTGCTTCATTAGTCAGCCCGTCGCTGTTCAGAATGATTCCGCCGTTCTTTACGGAAATCGGGGTTGCCACACGTATCCCAAATCCCATTTCCTCCTGGTCTCCGAATACAAAATCACCCCTGTCCGAGAAGAAGGAGGATCGACTGATGAGGAAATAGGACTCCGGCCTGACGACTATTCGATATCGGCAAATCTCCTCGCAGATCACCATCCCGTCCCGGCTTGATATGTATTGATATCTGACCTGAAAGGAACCGCTATCATCTTCGGACCGAAATGGTTCCTGAAGCGTGGACTTGACATGACCGCGATTGCGCCAGAAATCCTCGCCGTTGATATCTCCGAATGCAAGCCACATACCCGGATGCATATCCGCGTGATCCGTGCTGTCTACTCCCTCGACCGGGGGATGATTCCGAGTGACCTGAATTCCGCAGGGAGCATGAACATCGCAGAAATACGGGCGCAGAATCTTCTCGTCCTGAAAGACATACCGTGCAAACGGCTTGGTGTCGATCTCAATCTGTAGAGATCCATTCGCTTGAACCTTACCCACGATCTTTGTAGTATCCGCGAGGCAGAAGAGCGCTAAGCTAAAGAAAGAATATCCTGCAATGAATCCGAACCACATAAACCGCATAACAGATTGAGTCGTTATCATCATCGTTCACCTCAATACGGGTAGCTGATATCCGTCACGGTAGTCACGACTACAGAGGCGGCTGGCCTCCTCGCTTTCAGGGAATCGGAGATTTTCTCTGTCAAAATGAAGCCGCTGTTCGACCCTTGTACCGATATTCCCCAGATGACACAAGGTTGCAGAGATATATCCCTCCAATATAGGTGCATTCAATTTCGAGGGATTATCCGCAATGACCGCGTCGATGAAATTGCGGGCATGGCTCACTCCCTGCCCGGGGATCTGTTCCGGTTCCTTGTCGATCAAAGTGACGAAGCAGCCCTTTCGACCAATCTCCAGCTTGCCCAGGTCACCAAAAAAGATCGTTCCATTATCATGGCCCTCACACTGATAGTCGGTCCACAGGCGCATTTCATACAGTAAATAACACTGATCGTATTCCAGCGTGACTACCTGGGTGTCCGGTGTCTCATGATCGTCATCGTAGAACAGTTGACCTCCGGCAGCGGTCACGACGTCAGGAAATTCTACGCCCAAGCCCCATCGTGCGATATCTACTTGATGAATGCCATCGTTCCCCATATCTCCGGTTCCATAATCCCAAAACCAATGCCAATTGTAATGCCAGCGGTTCTTAGTAAACGGAACCTTTGGTGCAGGACCCAGCCATAAGTCATAATTCACCCCTGTCGGTGGGTCTGACTCCAACGCACGGCCAATGGGTTTTCGCAACTGGTGATTGATGGCCTTTGCCATGCGCACATTGCCCAATTTGCCATCCCGAAGGAATTGAATCGCGTTACGAACACTCTCGGAACTGCGGCTTTGCGTTCCATGTTGGACACATTTTCCATATTTCTGCGCCGCCCGGACCAGGAGGTTTCCTTCGTGAATGTTGTGACAACAGGGCTTTTCAACGTAGACATGCTTTCCAGCCAGAATCGCTTCAATGGCTATTTTTGTATGCCAATGGTCAGGTGTGGCGATGCTGATTGTCTGGATTGTCTGATCATCCAATATACGACGATAGTCCTCATGCTCTGCGACAGGCGAGCCTTGGGGCAGGACCTCCAAAGCGCGACGACGCTGATCGGGATCGACATCGCAGATGGCGGCCACGCAACAATCTGCCCCAATGCCGGAGAATTGCTTACAGTGGCTTCTTCCCTGTCCGCCGGAACCAATGACTGCGTGACGGATTCGTGCGTTCGGTGAGGCGTTGGCGCTGGTGAGGATCAGGGGGCCGAGGGCGGCGGTTGTGGCTCCTGCACCAAGGGCCGTAATTACTTTCCTGCGAGACCAATTTGACTGATTTAAGAGATCCGACCGTGTCTTCTTCATCTCGTCACCTCGTCTACGGATAGAGTTGTTGTCAGTTAGCGCGCAACGATTCTCCGATCTCATTCAATCGCTGTCGAACAGCCGGGGGAAATGCCCCGGAGTCTTCAGGCCCGATATTCAATAATAGATTCCCTCCCGCCGATGTGCAATTCGCGATGCCTGTTATGATTTCGCTGCTTTCCTTCCAATCCACGTCATAGCGTTTAAAGCCCCATGTGTCATTGAGGGAAATGCCCAGTTCCCATGGTTGATCGGGATGTTCGGGTATGGAATCCGATGAAATGAAGTCTCCGGACACTCCAAGGCGATTATTGATCAGAATATCGGGCTGTAGGCTATGGATGTGTCGAATGATTTCCTCGGCATGATTCTCGGCGGGCGTGTGCTCCCATGCGCCATCGAACCAAAGGATGTCTATTTTGCCATAGCGAGTCAGCAATATCTCCAACTGCTGTTTGACATAGTCAATATACCTGTCATAGTTTGCCGTATCGGTGGGTCTTTCATCCCAGGGACGGGGACTATCGGGGCCACGCGGCAAGTAGTCCGGATGATGCCAATCGAGGATTGAATAATATATACCGAAGCGCACGTTCTCCCGACGGCAGACTTCCGACACTTCTGCTATCAGGTCCCGGCCAAATGGAGTTGCGGTTATTTTGAAATCGGTCAAGTCGCTGTTAAAGAGGCAGAACCCATCGTAGGATTTTGCGGGGAGAATGAGATACTGGGCGCCCGCAAGTTTTACGGATTGGATCCATTCATCCGGGTTGAACAGAGGCGCATTAAATTGCGCAGCGAGGGTTGCATATTCCGAACTGGGGACCTGTGCGCGGAATTGAATCCAGTCGGAGGGACCCTGGAGGCGAATTCCATTCCAGACAGAACCGGGGAGCGCGTGAAGTCCCCAGCGGATCATTACGCCAAACCGGGCTTCACGCCACCAGGCGATCCGTGTATTGATCGGATCGTCTGTAACTCCGCAAAGTGTGGGATCTATCGACCAGCAGAACAGAATCGCACAGAAAACGGCGCGATATAAGTTGCCTCGACCCCGTGTTGCTATCGTGCTCATCGTTTCCGGTACTCATTCCAGCGGTCGTGGACCGACTTTTGTGAGATCGATCCGGCGAAATCCCATCCGAATCGCCGGTGAATTAGACTTCAGCCGGAAATCATCGTTACCGGGATCTACGAAACGCGGATCGGCAATCCGGCTTTTCTTGTCGTGTCCCTGTGCTTTCCAAGTCTCATAATCTGCATCCGGGAACGCGATCTCTTTTTCGTTCGGATTCCAGTACAAATTGTTGTCAAGGCGGAACTGATTGTTCTTCCACGTCCCGCCCAGTAGAGTCCCTTCCGTGAAATAGACGATATTCCCCACGAAATGAATACCGATGTGATCCTCATTCCGGCTTCGCTGGATCTGATTGGTGGTGGCGAGTGCAAAGACATTGTTTTGAACGAGGTTTTCCTTTCCGTAGTGAATGTGAAAACCACCGGTCTCGGCCCGATAGACGAGGTTGTTCTCGACAGTCATGTAAGTAGTGCCTTCGTCCAGGTAGATGCCCCATCCGCCGAAACCGTGACAACGGACATCGTGGATCAGGTTATGGTGGATACGGGACCCATCCGCGACGCCGAGGGTGTAGATCGCGCCCATATCGCAGAGAACATCTTGACCGATATCGTGTATATGATTGTACGCAATTTCATTATCCTGGGTTTGCGTGTCTCCGTATCCCCAGGACCAGCCGACGGAGATTCCGGTATAGAACAAGTCATATACGTGGTTGTGGATAATCGAGTTGTGGCCGCTATTGCCGACCCAGATTCCGATAGCGCTATGATAGATCCGTCCGCACTCGGAGACTACATTGTCCGCGATGGTTGTGGCGGTGCTATCGTGACCGACCTTGATCCCGCCTGCGCCCATATTCCGGATTGAGCAATGTCGAATCACGATGTCCCGACAATTCTTACCGATTTCGATTCCATACGTTCCGCACTGCTCGATTGTGCATTGAGAGAGAAGGCAATTCTCAACGCCTTCCATGTAGAGCGCACCGGGGACTTCATGCGCCGCCTGTACGGAACCGGCCCTGTCTGCCGGAAACTCCCATTCTGCATGACGGAACGTGATGCCCTTGAATTGGATATTTGATGCCTGCAAGGTGACCAGGCGTGTCAGCACCGGTGCTTCAACAACCGTATTCTCGGGGGTTTGCCCATCCGACGGGATGTAATAGAGGCGACCGGCGGGGCGGTCGAGATACCACTCACCCGGCCCATCCATTTCCTCAAATACGTTCTCGACATAATAGCGTGCGAATTTCTCACCGGCTTTCGTGTTCTCCAGGCGAAAAGTACTTTTCTTCTTGAACGTGACGATGTTCTTTGCGCCGTCGATTCCAGCAATGGGGCTACGGGATTCGATCCAGCGTGTCAACGCAACAATATCGACATCCTGCAGATTCTTCCAATATTTGATTTCACCCGGATTAAACATGGCGGCCCATACGCCATCGCCCCAGGTCGGCCTCTCGAGCAGATCGACGAGATCGGTAAACTGGTAGTAGCCGGATTTCGGCAGTCGCGTTCTCGGCAATCGCTTTCCGTTCACGAATAATTCACGGAACCACCAAGCTCCGCTTTTTACTTCAGGAATATCCACGTACCAGGTGACTTTTCCGTCCTTATTCTCCACACTCCATCGCTGAATTGGGCGTCCTCCGCTGATGACGGGATTTTCGCCGGGATAGGCCGCATACAGAATCGGCAGGTTATCTGTGCCGCTGTCCTCGGATGAGAACTCGACAGGCTTGTCGATTCGATATACTCCGTCGCGGAGAAACACGGTAACTTGCTGTGTAAGGTCTTTGCCTGATTTCAATGATCGTACCGCGTCGCGGGCGGCCTGGATCGTGGCGAACGGGCCATCCTGACCGGAAGATGCGGGGACCGGCAACTTACCGGACCAGGCATCATTGCCTGCTGGGGAAACGTAGTAGACGATTCCGGTTGCAGGATCGGACTGCCGGGCAGCCTGTACAAAAAAGGGTGTACACAAGATAGTGCCGAGCAGGAGGAAAGCGAAAAGTCGAATGTTCATAGGAGATCTCCTTGTATTCTTTTTCGATATTCGATATGGCTATCGTGACTCATTCATTTGCGAGAACAGGAAATTCGGTAATCCGCAACTGGGTACTTCCGTAGGGGATCAGTTCAATTCTCTCAATCGGCTGGTCGCTTGTTACAGGACTCGTTGGGGGAGCATCTGCATAGTTGTCAACCAGCACCCATTCGGGAATTCTCCTGGCTTTTGCATTCAAGACAATCGGCGGATGATCCGTCGAGTATGGAATCTCCGATATTCTCTTTCTTTTCACGGAGATGGATTGTTCAGCCCGGTCGGGATCGAGTGCCAGCGCATAATTCCATGGTGTCACGGGATAGATTTCCCAGTCGATTACCGGGAATGTGTCGTGGTGACGTGCGCGTTGTTTGTAATATTCGTCGATCTTTAAGGAAAAATACAAAGGCCCTCTCAGGATAGAAACGGAATCGTTGTATCGCCTTTCCGTTCGGAGTTGCATGGGGAACGATAGACGAATTCGGTCTCCCGATTTCCAGGTGCGATTGATTGAAAAAAAGGTACCCGGCTCCGGCAGAAATTCGTCCTTTCCTGTGAGAACGGTTGTACCGGCAGCCCAGGCGGGTATTCGAAATGAAAGGGGAAATTCGGCTTCGCGTGAGAGATCAAGCGTGATTTCTATCTCACCGTCAAAAGGGTACTCGGTGTCCTCCGTTAATGTGCATTCAACACTGTCGGCTACGCGAGTGCTAACGGAGCATGGCCCGTAGGCGACAGCGGCAAGGCCATGGTCCGGTGTCGCCATCCAGAGATGGGCCGCGAATTTCGGCCAGCCCTGGTGCATGTTCGCGGTGCAGCAGCCATAATTCGGTTCCAGGCCGTACAGGTTGGCATCGGGACCGTTTGTCCAATTCCGTTTCGCGACATTGCAGACGGCCTGGTTGGACTGCTGATCGTACTGATGTGCCCAATAGTCGGCGGTACAGGCCCCCGGATTTGCGTTGTAAGCAAGGAGTTCCAGCCGGTCGCCGAATTGCGGGTCGCCGAGAATGGAGATCAGCTGTTCGAGCGAAAACATGTACTCCAAGACGGCGCACAGTTCGGTTCCCTGGGAGGGATGTGTCCCGGAGAGATGTTCATCACCCGAAAATCTACCGGCTGCCTGACCGTGATGTTCGTGCAGGCTGCGGAGTCCCTCATAGATGGCCTGGCGGTACTTGTCCTCTCCCGTCAATTCATACAACAAAGCCGGGTATTTCACCGCCATGGCGATATTGACTACATGGCTGGGATGCCTGGGTTCATAGCCCTTTCGAATGACGTCCAGGGGATAGGGAAAATGTAGAAAATAGTCCGTCCAGTCGAAACAGTTCTTGTAGATCGACTCCGCGATAGGAAGGAGATCCGCATCCTGTGTGTGACGATAGAGCCAGGAAATGGTGACCAGATTCTCCATGGCGCGAACGCCGCGCCATTCCTTGTCAGGCCAATCGGGATCATGTTTTTTCAGGTAATCCATATAGCGATTGAGAAAGGGAATCACTCGTTCATCGCCGGTCGCTTCGGCATATTGGATCAGCACTTTCATCGCGACTGCGAGAGGCCAGCGGTCCTCGTTTTTCTTCGGACCGAACCAGCCGTCCGGTTGACCGCTCGCGAGAATCCACTCGATGAACGGCCTGGTTTTCTCGATCAAGCGCGGGTCATTGAGGGTGTAGGCCAGCGGAACCAGGCCATCCAGGTAGTAGGGTCCACGTTCCCAGGATTCCCCGTCTCTGCCTTTCCAGGCGGACTCGGCGAGGCTCGGCCAGAACTCGTCCAGGTGGCCGGTCAGTCCGTTCGCCTGGATTCTCAATTGATTCTCCAGCCACCCGGCAGGTTTGGTCGAGCCAAGGGGCAGGGGAGTGAACGCTCGTGGAGTCAAGGACTTGGGATTCATTGCAGACCGGTCCGCTTTCTCGGCAAATGATGGGGGAAGGAGAAGAAACGGGAGGAGTAAGGCACAGATACACATCGGGTTCATCCGTTCCAAATAGTCTGTTCAAAAGGCTGCAAGGCAGATCTTTGGTGGGCTAGCTACTTCAACCCCCACCTGACCTTCCCCAAATATCGCTTCGTGTTGTCCGGTCAACCCCC
>ENA-UPTA01006344-UPTA01006344.1-activated-sludge-metagenome-genome-assembly--contig:-NODE-6344-length-10455-cov-5.691058_pt1 | contig 10455 bp, 4 predicted proteins | sample MGYA00238184_ERZ773361 | MGnify/ENA primary metagenome ERZ773361 (study PRJEB29100, sample SAMN05720205) | activated sludge metagenome | isolation source: anaerobic digester from wastewater...
AATATGACCTTCTTCTGGTTCTCTGCGAAAATCAGAGAAAAGTCTTCTCCAGGGAGAACCTTCTTGAACTGGTGTGGAAATTTGAATACATCGGTGACAGCAGAACTGTGGACATGCATGTGCAGCGGCTGAGAAAGAAACTCGGAAAATACAGCTTTTTTATAAAAACCGTATTTGGCATCGGTTATAAATTTGAGGTACAGGTATGAAGCTTAAGCATAAAATCATTGCACTTAATATGGGTGCTCTTTTTTTCATGCTCATAATACTGGGAACGATAATCACTGCAATAACAGACAACTACAACCTTTCCACCACTCTCAAGTATCTTGAAAATCAGGGGAATTACTCAGCCATATATATAGAACAGTATGCCCTGAGCAAAGCTCCCAACGACTTTGAAGTACCTTCGGTCATGGATGCAAGCGCCAATTATTTGGCAGCCGTCCTCAATGACCTGGTAAAATGCAGAGTACAGATATATTATGGCACTGAGCTTCTTGGGGACTCCGGAGAGTCAACGGACTTCAACGGAGAAATAAGGCAGGAAATCCAGGAAACCTTTAAAATGAAAAAGGCCTATTTTGTTGCGGCAGGAAAAAACAGAACCTTCTATTATGCAGTACCCGTGAGCATCAGCAGCAGATATACCTACTCCCTGGGATTCATATACGACCTCAGCGAAGTTGACAATATGAAGAGCAATACCGTAAGGATGTTCATTTTCACAGGAGTCTTCCTGTCGGTTTTCATGATGCTGGGAAGCACAATAATTTCAAACAGGATTACCCAGCCGATAAAAATGCTGAATGAAGCTACCAGGCAGTTTTCAGAAGGCAACTTTGAAAGCCGTGCTTGTACAGCAACCAGAGATGAGGTGGGAGAGCTTTCGGTTACCTTCAATTCAATGGCGGACAGTATTGAAGATATGATAAACAAGCTTAATCATGAAAAAGAAAAACAAAAATATTTCTTCGATAATTTTACCCATGAAATCCGAACTCCTCTTACTACAATCCTGGGATATGCCGACCTGTTGTGGAAAACCAATGATGAGAATGTGAAGGACAAAAGCCTGTTTTACATTACTTCGGAAGGGAAAAGAATGCTGAAGATGATGGAGAGGCTCCTTGAGCTTTCAAAGCTGAAGAATTACAACTTTGAACTGAACAAGTCCGATTCAAACCTTAAGAAGCTGATAGAGGATGCATGCGATTCCATGCATTATAAGATGAAAAGATACAATACAAGCTGCAGGCTTGATCTGGAAGATATCACATGGAAGGTGGATCCTGATTTCTTCAAACAGGTAATAATAAACCTGATTGACAACTCAATCAAGTACAGCAAGTCTCCTGTCATAGACATAAGCCTCAGGAAGAAAGACAAAGTGGTGCTTGAAGTTGTGGATTACGGCTGCGGAATAGATATTAAAAACCTTGAAAGCTTATTCGAACCCTATTATAAGGTGGAAAAATCCAGAAACAGCCATAATGAGGGCTGGGGCCTCGGCTTGTCCATAGTAAAGGAAATAATTGATAAGCACGGCGGCAGTATTGATATCCGAAGCACCGCCGGGAAAGGCACCAGTATAATAATAACATTGGAATAGCAGGGGGTTTTTTTATGAAAAGATTAATCCTGACATTGTCAGTTATAATAGCATTGCTCTCGGGATGCACCGTAAAGCAGGGGCAGCTGGTTGTCATTGAAAATGAGAGCCCTAATGAAATCCGGCAGGATAAAAGTGTTTATGAGCACCTTAATGTGGAATCCCGGATATTTCCTATAGAAAAATACAAAGAAGCAATTGGCAAGATTGAGGCAGGCATGATTCCCCTTGCAGTTTCGCCTGACTATAGTATGGTCGTTGCATACCAGCCTACGGGAAGCCCTGTTCCTGATATCACAAACCGCAGAGTTGTCATAGGGAATATGGTGCAGGAAATAAATCTCTACATTTGCAGCACCGAGAATGGTGAGAGCAAAAGCCTCGGGAAATTTCTCTCCTTAAAGGATTTTCATTTTGATGAAACAGGAAATTCCCTGGCTTTTATTGACGGAAACAGCAATGTATATATTTACAGCAGCATAACCGGACAGCTGCAAAAGCTGGTCACTGCGGAAAAACGGGACGCCTATAACATCTTAAGCTGGTCAAAGGATTCAAAAAGCCTGATGATAAATACCCGTATGGAATTTGACATCGCTTCAAGAGAATTCATATCAATCGCAGTAAACAGCTATACCCCGTTTATCAGGAGCAAGTTTATCGACAGCAATTACATTGTGCAGATGAAAAACAATGAATACAATGATATGATTGCTTTCTATGATTTCAGCACCAAAGAATTCACAAGCATTGCCAACGGAATCTATACCGATTCGGACAACTCAAATGTGCTGTATACCAAAGACTATATGAGCGGGCTCAATATAGTAAGCCTGAAGACACTGGAGAGCAAATCCATAGAAAACGGCCCCGTATATTGCTCTTATATAATGAAATCAACAGGTGATATTCTGTACAGCACTATTAATAATGATCTTGACAGCAGCTACAGATATTTATTGGTAAAGGTGAATCCCCACACAATGGCAAAAACAAGTGTCAAGCTGGACTCTCCCACCTTCCACATGAGCCCCGCGGAAGATAAGCTGTATGTTATAAGCAGCCACAGTTCAAACAGCATCGAAATTGATGCAAAAGAACTGAAAGTTCATAGGAATGAAAGCATAAAGGATGATCCGGATTTGTACGGAATCAAGACCACCCTGCTGAAAATGTTTCAGTTGGATTATAATTTCAACGAAACCTATGAAAAGTATGAGAATATGGCAAAGGAAATTTATATTAATACTTATGATCCCCTTCCTCGGGAAGCGCTGGAAAACAAGCTTGTTGACTTCAAGAGGTACAACATGCCCATACCGACCAATCAGCGCGAGGATCACATACCTCCGACCATATTTTTTGACCAGCTTAATTTAACAGATTCCAAAGCATCTATAAATCTCGGCCTTTATTATATCAACTCGGTGGAAATGGTAAAGAAAGACGGAAGCTGGTATATAACAGGTTTTTCAACCCATTCCGCATCCAATGAAGTAGCTTTGATAACCTCAATTGTAAAGAAACATCTTAACAACATAGAGAACAAAAACACTAAAGAAGCAATCAAGTTCTGGACCGCCGAAGAGGATACAGAATATCTGGCTGCCCAGAGAAAAATTGTCGAGGAGCTTATAGACAGGGCTGATGAGCTTACCTTTGAAGTAGGTGAGATTGATCTTTGGTCCATGAGTGACCCTCACAGGGCGGAGAGCCCGGACAGAGCCACCCATGCAAAGGTGAAAATACTGATAAACGACGGAAACAAAACCACAAAATACAAGCTTATACTCTCGAGACAGTATAAGCAGCAGTTTGAAATAGACAGCTGGAACACAGACCCTCTGAGCATATCTCAGCTTTATTAAAGCTGCGGTTTCTCTTTCATATATAATGAGCGCAGATTCATCCAGTAACTAATAATATCTTCTTGGGGATTAACATTTATGACAATATTATCAAAAACTAGCATAACAGTGACTTCCGGAACCTCGAGAACAAGGCTCATATCCTCAATATCCGCTTCATGGGATCCTTCCCCTCCGGGAGGATATTTTGAAGTTATTTTATCAATATATTCATTCATGTCCTTTTCTAAAATCACTTTTTCATCCAGCATTATCGTCAATGACGGTATCCCTGTGGGAGAATTCCTATCCCAATAAATCTTATATTCTCCTCTTTCACCGTCAACGGAAAGTTCTCTATTTCCTTTTGCATAGCTCTCCATAGGGCTGACTGCCCATTGATAGCCGCTTATATCAACAGCACTTGATTTCAGATAAAGGGATGTCGCCATAAATCTTCCGGGTCCCTCCCGGTCAATATCTTCGGGTTTTGGCCAAGTATGCTCAAAGCCCAGCTTCTTTTTAAAAATCTCGTTCCTTCGCAGATCTTTGTCAAACCAGGCCGGCAGTTTAGCATCCCTTGAATCAGCTATGTATATAACAGCGTCAGTGATGGATTCACGTACGGACAGCTCCGGTTCTGCCGCCGAATGGACCAGTTTGCCCCCTTCAAGCATACCCTGGCTTACTAGCAGCTTTTCCAGCCTGCTGACCTGGGAAGCTACCGGAAGAGCATGATAACCAAAAACCGGCAAAACCGAAAAAACAGCTGCGAAGCAAGTAACCAATGCAATTATTCTGTGTGCTTCATACTTCTTCAGAAGCAACAGTACAACTGCCGCAACTGCAACAATCCAAATCAGAGCAAAGGAATACTCGGTTATTTTCATACCGTACTTTTGCAGCTGCAGCACTAATGCCCATGCTTCAAATGCAAGTATTACCATTGCAGCAACAGGATAAACCCGTCGGTATAACCTTGCCGCCCGGGAATCATGATGAGTGACCATAATATGGAGCCAGATACCGCCGGCGGCATAAGAGGCTGCAATGGAGGAAAGCCTTACGAATGATACCTTCATCCCGCCCAGTATTGTCTTTCCCGACCATATAAGCAGAACAGCAGTCAGAGCCAATACAATCGGAACCATAATATATCCGAACAAAATCTCTATAAAGCGGGGCTGCTTCTGTGCAATCTCACGCTTTTCATCAATCTGCCCCCTGCGGAAATCCGGAAAATATCCGGCAAAAATCGTATAAGCCAAAAATCCGGCCAAAGTTCCGATATACATGTATACCTTTCCACTCATATTGCGGTACAGCAGGGACTGAACAGCACCCGCAACCCCGGATGCTCCGCCCATTATAACCAATCCATAAAGCAGGGCAATAAAGAAAGCCTTGTGAGTCATAAAAAATGAGCGGGCAAAATCCGATTGCTCCTTTGGATATCCCGCAAATATTATAAATACAATAAAGCTGACTAAAATAGCCGCACCGGCACGTGCAGCAGCAAGGCCCGAGACCATGGCGTAACGGTATCCTTCCGCTGCCGGATCTGTCCCGCCAAAATTGTACATAAGCAAAAATGTCAGCGCCGCAGCTCCCGCACCAAGTATATTGGAAATAAGAAAAGCCCTGGCATTATTGTAACGGCTTTGGGCAATTGTAATTGCCGCCAGGCTGAATATGGCACCTACGGCAAAAGCCCAATGCAAACAATTGAAGAGAAAATTCAACGGTTCCTGCTGAGGCCAATCAAGCTGGATCCTTATGGCTGTAACTGCCGCAAAGGCCAGTGCACAAGCAATGGAAGCAGGAAAAGTCTGAAAGGCTTTGAAGGCGCCTTTAAAAACCTGTCTGACTGACTTGGTAAATATATTCATAATTTACAGCCTCCTAATTCTGCAACCAACCAATCCAGAGCACCCGGCACTGTTTTCCAAGCCTCATTCGCATCAGCCGAATATATTATAGCCTCTTCCTCACTTCCAAATGAATACATATCAGGAAGATACCAGGGGATATGCTTTTTCCCCAATAAATATTGGGGCACATAGGGGTTTGATTCAAATGCCTGTTTCAGATATCCCGCAGACTTGATTCCACCTGACTTTATAAAATATAAAAGTGCCTGGCTATAAAGCATGAAGCAAGTTGACTCATTATACTCCGAAAGGAGCTTCTCGGCCTCCTCATTCATTCCTTCAGTCAAAAGGCAGTTGATCAAGGTGTAGCGGATCCCCTGATTATCATTGGGATTTAATTTGATCATCTCCTGATAGTTATCAATAGCTTCCTGCCGTCTTCCTTTACTCCAAAGGCATCCTGAAAAACCAGCCAATGCTCTCATATAAGGCCGGGTTTCAAAAATTCCCCAAAAATAACCCGTATTCTCTTTGAAAAATGAATCACCGAGAGCTATACGACCGACATTTACACCTTGCTCGTATAATTCCAGCCGCTCCTCTAATGATTCACTTTCTCCAGCCAATAAATTATAAGCGTCAGCACAGTAAGGCGATATGTTCAATGCTTTCCTTGCCAAGGCAAGACGTTTTTGTCTATTTGGTTCATCCAATGCATCATAGATTATACCTTGCGCTTGATTGAGTTTTGTCTGTGAAAACCTTGGATAGACGCTAGCTGCTTTTTTCTTTTTTTGACTTTGCCTTTCCCGGCTAATCAGAATCAAACCGGTACTCCCAGTATCATTTTTACTAAAGTGACGTATAAAATCAGCGTATGGAGGGACAATTTTAGGATGTGACTTTGACGGTAAATTTGCTTTCCATTTGTCGAAATTATTATTCCTGAAAAATGAATTGATAAGATAGTCATATACTTTAACACGTAATTTGTTCATACCCTCCAGACTATGGTCTGCTGTCCTGCCCATATGAAAACAAAGATTATCTTCAATATCTCTTATAACCCTAATACCTGAGGCAAAACCACTGGGAGGATTCAGCGGATTAATGCCAAGGCTTCTTAATCCCGAAAAGAGCTCCTCCGTGCTGATCGTTTGAGGAATAAAAATGTTGTCTGGCATTCCATAGATAAATTTTTCCTCCTCCGCATCTTCACTCCAGGCATAGTATAAAAAGTCAGCAAGAGGAATAAGTCTTTTTGTGGAAGCAATCCGGAAAGTAAATGTTCCGCTGAAATGATCTCTTATAATATAATAAACAAGATGATCTTTATTTGATCTATGATAGTTCGTTATATTCACATCCATTGGTTTATCCTGATATCTGGCATAACCATCACTGCCAAAGTACAGATGCTTTGATACTGAAACCAGCAATTGATGCAACTCATTGGAATATTCGGTAACAGTCTTAAACTGCATAATCAACACTTCCTTTACAATATTGAGCGAATCATTGATTTAAAGAACAAACAAGTACTGTCAGCTATTATAAACCAACTGCCCTCTTGGGTATTCTATATAACCTAATATTAACCTTTTACTGAATATTCAGCAACATATAATTTTGTAAGGGATTTCAATCCACGCCCCTACGCGAGGGGCGACCAATTGCCGGAGCCGTATATTTGGGAGGGTTTATGATTTCAATCCACACTCCCCAGCGGGGAGCGACTTCCGTCCTCGTCTACTGCAAACCAGTACCATGCATTTCAATCCAAACTCCCCCGCGGGGAGCGACGTAAATAGTTGAGTATCGTTCAGGGTTTTTTGTCAATTTCAATCCACGCTCCCCCGTGGGGAGCGACCTTCAAGGCCGTAAATGTTATCATATCTGCTTCGATTTCAATCCACGCTCCCCCGTGGGGAGCGACCTTCTCCCATATATGTATCAAAAATTATATTAGCAGATTTCAATCCACGCTCCCCCGTGGGGAGCGACCGAAACTGATACAAAGGAGGCAGACAGGTTTGAAATTTCAATCCACGCTCCCCCGTGGGGAGCGACGTTGGTGATGGTCCTGATCTCCGCAGGTATGGGTTATTTCAATCCACGCTCCCCCGTGGGGAGCGACTCACATAAAACTCTGTTAATATAAGGCTATGATTATTTCAATCCACGCTCCCCCGTGGGGAGCGACACATGGCAAGAGGATATAAAAAAAGGCTTTGATATTTCAATCCACGCTCCCCCGTGGGGAGCGACCTGCCCCCCCTCGGAAGCCATTAGCCCAAGGTACGATTTCAATCCACGCTCCCCCGTGGGGAGCGACGCAAAAAGGCGAGGATGATGACCGTTACCTCTGGCCAATTTCAATCCACGCTCCCCCGTGGGGAGCGACTTCAGGATCAACTAAATTTAAACCGCCATTGAAATTTCAATCCACGCTCCCCCGTGGGGAGCGACGGTACTTCGTTAACCTTCCTGTCCTGCTCTTGATTATTTCAATCCACGCTCCCCCGTGGGGAGCGACCCGAGAAAAGGCGGTATGTGGGGAGGGAGATAGATGATTTCAATCCACGCTCCCCCGTGGGGAGCGACTAAAGAATAGCGATTTTAGAAACAGCGACATAAAATTTCAATCCACGCTCCCCCGTGGGGAGCGACACCCCTTGACATGTACTGTAAAGTACAGTACAATAATTTCAATCCACGCTCCCCCGTGGGGAGCGACGGAGGGGAAAACATGAAACAGCATATAACAGTAATTTCAATCCACGCTCCCCCGTGGGGAGCGACCGACCGGATCTATCACCACATCCCCTGGATCTGTATTTCAATCCACGCTCCCCCGTGGGGAGCGACCCTCAAACGATTTTGAGCAAGGCTGCCTAAATATATTTCAATCCACGCCCCTGCGCGAGGGGCGACGCAGTACCAACAATAAAGCATTATCCTCCAGATACGTTTCAATCCACGCCCCTGCGCGAGGGGCGACATCGAGGAAAGGGACGAGCAGACAGGCGAGGTTATGTTTCAATCCACGCCCCTGCGCGAGGGGCGACCGTTTATCCTTTAGCTTTTCTATTAAATCCGATGTTTCAATCCACGCCCCTGCGCGAGGGGCGACTTGATATGTTAACACAAGATAGCGTATCGGTTAAGTTTCAATCCACGCCCCTGCGCGAGGGGCGACGGTATCTTTTGAGGGATGGCTGGGATTTTACTGGTTTCAATCCACGCCCCTGCGCGAGGGGCGACCAACAGGCATCTAAGGAATTACACCTACATTGGCAGTTTCAATCCACGCCCCTGCGCGAGGGGCGACATTTCTCATGTTGCTTTAGCTTCAAATATATATTTGTTTCAATCCACGCCCCTGCGCGAGGGGCGACATTTCTCATGTTGCTTTAGCTTCAAATATATATTTGTTTCAATCCACGCCCCTGCGCGAGGGGCGACTAATCAGTATTGTTTTTTGTTCGGGAGTGCTATTTGTTTCAATCCACGCCCCTGCGCGAGGGGCGACAATACCAATGTATAGCAATAGAGAATCTTACTACAGTTTCAATCCACGCCCCTGCGCGAGGGGCGACCACTGGGGACTGTGAATCAGTACGATAGCAGGATGTTTCAATCCACGCCCCTGCGCGAGGGGCGACGTGTAGTCCATGAAGGAACTGTGTATTCAGTCTCGTTTCAATCCACGCCCCTGCGCGAGGGGCGACAAGATTGCAGCCGGATTTATGGGCGGGCAGAAGCCTGTTTCAATCCACGCCCCTGCGCGAGGGGCGACTCTTCCTTCTCCGCCTTTTTCTTTAAGTTCAGAGCGTTTCAATCCACGCCCCTGCGCGAGGGGCGACACTATGACGAAATAGGAGAGGCACAACTTGCACCGTTTCAATCCACGCCCCTGCGCGAGGGGCGACTAATTTTGCTTAATTCATGCTCTACATATATGATGTTTCAATCCACGCCCCTGCGCGAGGGGCGACGTATTAAAGTTTTAAAAAATGGTGAAAAAGTGGAGTTTCAATCCACGCCCCTGCGCGAGGGGCGACCAAAGCAGCTTGAAGCTTACGACCTGTCTAAATTGTTTCAATCCACGCCCCTGCGCGAGGGGCGACCTGAAGAAATAGGACATCACTGTACAAGTGTAGGGGTTTCAATCCACGCCCCTGCGCGAGGGGCGACAAAATAACAGTGAATTAAAAGTGCTTTATATTCGGTTTCAATCCACGCCCCTGCGCGAGGGGCGACTGTTGATCTGTTTAAAATCGGGAAAATGAACTATAGTTTCAATCCACGCCCCTGCGCGAGGGGCGACACGGCATTCCTACAACTAGAGACGTTGCAACCGGTGTTTCAATCCACGCCCCTGCGCGAGGGGCGACTCAGCGACAACAACTTTACACTTATAAAAGCATCTGTTTCAATCCACGCCCCTGCGCGAGGGGCGACGGGAAGAAAAGAAAGAAGAAACCCAAGAAACAAATGTTTCAATCCACGCCCCTGCGCGAGGGGCGACTTTATCACAGCAGTAAAAGCATATAGCGAGGGCAAGTTTCAATCCACGCCCCTGCGCGAGGGGCGACTTTGGGACAAGCATAAAACAGCAATAGTGTTTATGTTTCAATCCACGCCCCTGCGCGAGGGGCGACGCAATAAGGCAAGCAGAGGGGGAAGGGAAATGAAGTTTCAATCCACGCCCCTGCGCGAGGGGCGACGCAGATATTGCGGAACATTAAAAATAGACGGAGAGTTTCAATCCACGCCCCTGCGCGAGGGGCGACTATTCAGGATTATTCAACCGATATGAAACATGTTGTTTCAATCCACGCCCCTGCGCGAGGGGCGACCTTAAAGCCATTTAAAGCCCTTACAATTGATTATAAGTTTCAATCCACGCCCCTGCGCGAGGGGCGACTATCATATTAAATACTACAAAATATAATATCATTGTTTCAATCCACGCCCCTGCGCGAGGGGCGACGGGAGCGAAACAGCAGTCGCAGCAAGGGTTAGGAGTTTCAATCCACGCCCCTGCGCGAGGGGCGACTCCATGCAAGGTAATCACAAGCCATTGGTATAATGTTTCAATCCACGCCCCTGCGCGAGGGGC
>ENA-UPTA01006346-UPTA01006346.1-activated-sludge-metagenome-genome-assembly--contig:-NODE-6346-length-10452-cov-5.903530_pt1 | contig 10452 bp, 5 predicted proteins | sample MGYA00238184_ERZ773361 | MGnify/ENA primary metagenome ERZ773361 (study PRJEB29100, sample SAMN05720205) | activated sludge metagenome | isolation source: anaerobic digester from wastewater...
CGCCTGTCGCTTGCCCGCAGCCCGTTGAGGTCGGAGAGCATCGCGATCCGGTGGCGCGCCCAGAGGTAGCGCAGGGCCGCATGGGACGCCGAGGGCTTCACGCTGCCCACCTCCAGCGTCTCGGCAAACCTCCCGTTGCCTGACATTCCGTTCAGGACGATGGCGCCCTTCGCCCTGCCGCGCCACTTGCCGAATACGATCACCGGACGCTCGGCAAGAACGTCGGGGATGGCCGGGGGCTCCACGTCGTAGGCCTCGAACCCCCTGAAAACGACCTTGACCTGCGTGAGCACGGGCGACTGGATCATGCGGCGGAAACGCTCCGCCGACGCCTGCGCCTCGTCGGGCTTTGCGATCAGGAAGGGTTCGCTCATACCGGCGCGGGCCATCCCTTCGATGAGGTGGCGGTTGACGGACGTGCCGATGCCGAAGGCAAACAGGTTCGCATCGCCCAGGTTGCCCCGGATCAGGTCGATGACCTCCTCCTCGACGGTCACATACCCGTCGGTGGCGATCACCACGGTCCGGGATGTCCCGTCCGACTTCTTCAGGGACAGGGCTCTTCGGAGAGCCGGCAGCAGCTCCGTGCCCCCGCCTCCCCGCTGCCGTTCGATGAGGTGGACGGCCCGGGCGATGTTCTCCTTCGTGGCGGGAAGCGACTCCTCGGCCAGGACCGACGAGCCGCCCGAGAAGAGCAGGACGTTGAAGCGGTCCGTGGGCCTGAGGCTGCCGATCAGGTCGGCCATGAGCTTCTTGGAGATCTCCAGGGGGAACCCGTGCATGGAGCCCGACACGTCGACGATGAAGATGTACTCCCGGCCCGGGATGTCCGCGGTCGTGATCCGTTTCGGCGGCTGCATCATGAGCAGGAAGAAATTCTCCTTCTGCCCCTCGTAAAGCAGGAGGCCCGACTGGATGCGGTCCCCGTCGAGGCGGTAGCGCAGGACGTAGTCGCGGTTGCCGCCGTGCGCCTCCGAGGGATCGAGGGACACCGTGGCCGTCGAAGGGCTTTCGTAGACGGCCTTCACCCTGTGGGACGGGCAGTCCAGCTCCCGGATCGGGAGGCCCGCCGAGATTTCCGTCGAGACGTCGAAGGTATGGGCCGGGGCCTCCCCCTCCTGCAGAAAGGGGTTCCGGACCCAGTGCTCCGATGGAGGCGCCGCTTCGGCACCCCGGCTGCAGGAACGGGGCCCCACCACGGCGGGGTAGACGAATTCGTAGACCCGCTCCGTCGGGACGATGAGCTCCGTGTAGCGCATCTCCACCCGGATATCGTCGCCCGGCAGGATGTTGGCCACGCTCATCTGGAAGACGTTGGGGCGCTGCTGCTCGAGCAGCGATGCGCTTCGCCCCTCGTCGCGGGCCCTCTCGTAGTCGCGCCGGGCCTCGTCGCGCTTCCTGATCTTCGCTTCGACGACGCGCCTGCCGATGGTCATCTTCATCCCGTAGACGGCCGCCCGGGTCGAGGCGGGAAACAAGTAGAGCGCCTCGATAAGCGCCTTCCCCTCGTTCCTGTAGATCTGGGTGACGAGGACATCGGCGATGACACCCGCAATCCGGACGGAGGCCGAGGTGGACTTCAGCGGCAGGCGATCCAGGGACGGATCGTCGCTCTTCACGAAGAAGTAGGGGGACAGGGTCCGGTCGCCCGGCGCCTCGGGGCGGGCATGGGCCTCGCCCCCGGCAAGCAGCAGGGCGATCAGCACGACGAGACTCGACATCCGTATTGCCGGTTTCATAGGGTACCTCCTCTGGTTTCAGGACTTCTGATGCCTTGGACAAGGGTCCCCCCGGAAAAGTTCCCGCTTTTTTTTCAGGTACCCGGGATCATGCCGATCCCTTTCCTTCCTGGCCGTGAACACGGGCTTCAGTGACATTTTTGTCCTCAAATGCGATGTGTTCTTGATTTTTGTTCTTTTTTCGGCTATGAGGACAATCCCGTAATCATAAGGATTCCGACAGCCCCACAGGTAAGGACATGAGCCGGTTCGACTACGAGGAACTCGCCGCCCTGCACAGGATCGCCAAGATCCTGACCCAGGCGGGGGAGCTGCGCGACCAGCTCGAGAAGATCATGGAGGAGATGAGCAGGCGACTGGGCATGGAGCGGGGGATGATCTCCATCCTCGACCAGAAGACGGGAGAGACCTGGCTGGAGGTTGCGCGGGGGGTGGACATCGAGGGGCTCGACATCAGTTACAAGCCCGGCGAAGGGATCACCGGGAAAGTCGCCCAGACCGGACGGCCCATGGCGATCGCCAACCTGGGCCGGGAAAACCTGTTTCTGGACCGCACCGGCGCCCGGAAGCACCTCGACCGCACCCAGCTTGCCTTTCTCTGCGTGCCCATCGTCTACGACGGGAAGGTGGTCGGTGTGCTGTCGGCCGACAAGCTCACCCGCAAGGTCACGGACCTCGAGCAGGAGGTGGCCTTGCTGTCGGCCGTTGCGGAGCTGATCGCCCAGGCGGTGCACGGCCTGGGGCTCGCGGAGGAAAACCGCCGGCTGCGCAGGATGCTGAGCAACACGCGGGCCGTCTCCACGGACATCATCGGCAACTCGAAGCCGATGCTCGACGTGCTGAGCCTGATCTCCCAGGTGGCGGACTCGAACACGACGGTCCTGATCAACGGGGAGACCGGGACGGGCAAAGAGCTCGTGGCCCGCGCGATACACGCCAACAGCCCGCGCAAGGGCGGTCCCTTCGTCCAGGTCAACTGCGCCGCCATGCCCGACACCCTCGTCGAGAGCGAACTCTTCGGCCACGAGAAGGGCGCCTTCACCGGGGCGCTCCAGCGGCGCCGCGGGCTCTTCGAGGAGGCCCACGGCGGGACGATCTTCCTCGACGAGATCGGGGAGCTCTCGCAGACGGCGCAGGCGAAAGTGCTCCGCGTGCTCCAGGAGAGGCAGCTCCAGCCGCTGGGATCGTCACGGACCGTGACGGTCAACGTGCGCATCATCGCGGCCACCAACCGCAATCTCGAGCAGGACGTGGCCGAGGGCCGGTTCCGGGCCGATTTGTTCTACCGCCTCAACGTCTTTCCGATCTACATGCCGACGCTGCGCGAGCGGGGCAGCGACATCATCCTGCTCGCGGACCACTTCATCACGAAGTATGCCCGGATTCTCGGAAAGCGGGTGAGGCGGATCTCCACGCCGGCCCTCGACATGCTGCTGGCCTACCACTGGCCGGGGAACGTCCGCGAGCTCGAGAACTGCATCGAGCGGGCCGTGATCCTCGCTCCCGGCGATTCGATCGAGAGCGTGCACCTGCCCCCGTCGCTCCAGATGAAGTCGAAAGAGGCCGCCCGGAAAGAGCGGGGCAAGCTCGAGACCCTCGTCAACGCCTACGAGCGCTCCCTGATCATCGACGCCCTGAAGGACGCCAGGGGCAACCAGACCCGGGCGGCCAAGCTGCTCGCGACGACGAAGCGGATCATCCAGTACAAGATCGCGAAGTACGGGATCGACCCGAAGCGCTTCAAGGCCAAGCGGATCGCCTGAGCCGGATCGGCGGCCCGACGAGCCCGTCGGCGGTGTTTTTTTCGAAACGACCCCGATCTGGAACAATTGTGTCCTTTTTTTCACATCCCCCTCACCCGCCGCGAAGGGTCCCGCAATCCCGCCGCGCAGTGAACCCGGCATCCGAGACCTGATATTCATTCATGTTTTCAAGGCGTTGGCTCATCACCGCCTCGTGCCGCCGCCGGGGAGATCGCGCCCTTCGGCGGCATGGCACGCTTCTTGTCCATCCCTTCTGCGTAGGACCATCGCTCCACATCGAACAGACGGGGTGAAAAATCATGAAAGCGCAGTCCATGGAAAGCAGGACGGTGTCTTCCCTGGCGAGTCTCATGAATGCCTACGAGAGGGCCCTCATCATCGACGCCCTCGTGAGCACGCAGGGAAATCAGAGCCAGGCGGCCAAACTGCTCGGGACGTCCAAGCGGGTGATCCACTACAAGATCCACAAGTACGGGATCGACCCCCGCCGATTCAGGATGGGGAATTGACGAGGGTCCGGCGGACCCTTCGGTCATCACAATTTCGTTCATCACGATCGGCATAGTACAAATTTGTTCCACATCGGCGACGGCGGTCCGCCCCCGATTGCGGGTCACCGCCGCGGCAAAGGAATCGGCATCATGTGCAGACTGTTTGCGATCACGAGCCAGACCCCCCTCTCCCCCATGGTCGCGCTCGAGGCGCTCAACGTCATGAAGGAAGGGCACGACGGCTCCGGCGTGGGCCTCTACCTCACGGACCTGGCGGGCGATTTCGAGCCCTACAAGGATTACCCGACGCTCTGCGGCATCTTCAGCAACGCGGGGATGAAGACGCTCGACGACTACATGCTGGCCCGGGGCTTCAGGCCGAAGTTCGAGCGCACGATCCGTCCGTCGAAGCCGGCCCCGGCAGGGACGCCCCGCCGGGACGTCTACCTCATCAGCGTCTACGACTACCCGGATGAATGGAAATATCTCCCCAAGGCCGAGGTCCGCTTCCGCCTCATGCTCACCCGCGTGACGCTGCGCCAGATGGGGCTCGAGGACGGCTCGATGATGGTCTTCAGCTTCTGGCCCGACACGATCATGCTCAAGGAGATCGGGGACCCCCTGGCGATCGCCGACTACCTCGACCTGGGCGACCGCAACATCCTGGCCCGCAGCATGCTGGCACAGGGCCGTCAGAACACCAACTACGCCATCACCCTCTACGCCTGCCACCCCTTCTTCGTCCAGGGCGTGGCCACGATGACCAACGGGGAGAACACGGCCTTCGTCCCCATCCGCGAGTTCCTCCTGTCGAGGCAGTTTCCCGGCTACATCGGGTATCAGTCCGATTCCGAGGTCTTCACCCACATCCTGCACTACACCTACTACAACCTCGGCATGGGCCTCGAGGCCTACAAGCACATCATCACGCCGCTCAAGGACGACGAGCTGGCGAGGCACCCCGAGTCGTCGCGGCTGCGGCTGCTGAAGCACACCTGCCGGCCGCTGATCATCGACGGGCCCAACTGCGTCATCGGTTTCACGCCGGACCGGACGCTGTTCATCGTCCAGGACAGCAAGAAGCTGCGCCCCGGCGTCATCGGCGGCAGGCCGGGCCTGTACGCCGTTTCGTCGGAGATCTGCGGTCTCGATGCCGCCATCCCCGACCGGGACCGCAGCGCGGACTTCCAGCCCATGAAATACGACGTCGCCTACGTGGACGGCAACCGCAGGGAGATCAAGACATGGAATCAATGGGAACCCTTCACCCTTCCACACTGAGCACGAAGGACCTGCACTGGCGGATCCTCTGGGACAGGGAGAAGTGCACCCTCTGCGGGCGCTGCACGGCCGTCTGCCCCGTCCAGGCCATCGAGCTCGGCGTCCACCGCAAGCGCGTCGTCAACGTTCCGCTGGGGATCCAGGGCACGCCATCGACCGCCTTCAGCGTCTACCACGGCATCGACCAGCGCACCGATGCCGCCTTCGCCTGTGTCGGCTGCGCCATGTGCAGCCTGGTCTGCCCCAACGACGCGATTTTCCCCGTGCTCAACGAGGACGTCGACAAGCAGCGCTACCACATCAACAACGGGGGGGTCCCCCGGCGCCGGGGCGGAAGGCGCAACGCCCCGGGCAGCCTCCTCGACCAGATCAAATTCATCCGCATCTCCATGCTGACCGACCCCGCCCTCGACGCGGGCCGCCACGAATTCGAGATGCGGACGCTGCTCGGGCGGATCCTGCCCCCCGAGGAGGCCCTGCAGTTCAGCCGCGAAAACGGGTGGATCCCGCCCGTGCGGGAGATCTACCCGCTGATCATCGGCGGCATGTCCTTCGGCGCCCTGTCCCCCACCATGTGGGAGGGCCTTCAGATGGGGGTGGCCTACCTCAACGAGGAGCTGGGTATGCCCGTGCGGATGTGCACCGGCGAGGGCGGCTGCCCGCCGCGCCTGCTGCGCTCGCGCTTCCTGAAATACGTGATCCTCCAGATCGCCAGCGGCTACTTCGGCTGGGACGAGATCATCCGCGCCCTGCCCGAGATGAAGGAGGACCCCTGCGCCGTGGAGATCAAGTACGGCCAGGGCGCCAAGCCCGGCGACGGGGGCCTCTTGATGTGGTACAAGGTCAACAGCCTCATCGCGCGGGTCCGCGGCGTGCCCCCCGGCGTGAGCCTGCCGAGCCCCCCGACGCACCAGACGAAGTACTCCATCGAGGAGTCCGTGGCGAAGATGATCCAGTCCATGTCCATGGCCTGGGGATTCCGGGTCCCCGTCTACCCGAAGATCTCGGGGACCAGCACGGCGCTCGCCGTCCTGAACAACCTGGCCCGCAACCCGATCGCCGCCGGGCTCGCCATCGACGGCGAGGACGGGGGCACCGGGGCGGCCTACAACGTCTCGATGGACCACATGGGGCACCCCATCGCGAGCAACATCCGCGACGCCTACCTGACCCTCGTCAGGATCGGAAAGCAGAACGAGATCCCCCTGTTCGCTGGCGGGGGCATCGGGAAGAACGGCAACCTGACGGCCAACGCGGCGGCGCTGATCATGCTGGGCGCCAGCGGCGTGCAGGTCGGCAAGTACATCATGCAGGCCGCGGCGGGATGCCTCGGCTCCGAGAGCGACCGCTGCAATATCTGCAACATCGGCCAGTGCCCCAAGGGGATCACGTCCCAGGACCCCCGTCTCTACCGGCGTCTCGACCCGGAACACGTCGCCCAGCGCCTGGTGGACGTCTACCTGAGCTTCGACACGGAGCTCCGGAAGATCGTGGCCCCCCTCGGCCGGTCGACATCCCTGCCCATCGGGATGTCCGATGCCCTCGGCATCTCCGACCGCAGCGCCGCGGAGAGGCTGCAGATCCAGTATGTCGTCTAGAAGGGGGACTGACGTGGCAATCGCGAAAACCGTACCGAAAAAGAAACAGGACGCCGCCCGGGCCGCCGTGGTGATCCACGGCGTCGAGAGCGGGCAGCGCGTGGAATCCCGCGTTCTCGAGGAGCGCCTGCAGCAGGCCGTCGCGGAGGGTCATCGCCGCATCGAGGTGCAGGCCTTCGGCCAGCACGGGATCGGGGGCCGGCTCTGGAGAGCCGGCAGCGACCCCGTCGAGATCCGGATCACGGGCTCCCCCGGTCAGCGCGTGGGCTCCATGGGGTTCCCGAACACCCGCATCGAGGTGATGGGCCCCGCCTCGGACGACGTGGGATGGCTCAACGCGGGGGCCCGGATCGTCATCCACGGCCAGGCATCCAACGGCGTGGGCAATGCCATGGCGCAGGGGAAAATCTACATCGCCGGCGACATCGGCGCGCGCGGCATGACGATGACCAAGCACAACCCGCGCTTCGCCCCGCCGGAGCTCTGGGTGCTCGGCGGCGCAGGCGACTCCTTTGCCGAGTTCATGGCGGGCGGCACCGCCGTCATCTGCGGCCACGAGGCGCACCACCCGGACAACATCCTGGGACACCGCCCCTGCGTCGGGATGGTGGGCGGCCGGATCTTCTTCCGCGGCCCTCACAGGGGATTCAGCGACGAGGACGTCCGGCCCGCGGAGGTCGGCGATGAGGAGTGGGACTGGCTTTGCGCCAACCTGAAGGAGTTCCTCCAGGCGATCGGCCGCGGCGGGCTCTACGAGGAGCTGCTGTCCGACCGTGCGGCCTGGCGGCTGCTCGTGGCGCGCAGGCCCGGCGAAAAGGGCGTCAAGGCCGTACGCTCGATGGCCGATTTCCGCCGCTTCGTCTGGGACCAGGAGCTCGGCAAGGGCGGTCTGATCGGCGACCTGACCGACCTGGACCGCAGCCCGATCCCGGTCATTACGACGGGGATCCTGCGGCGCTACGTTCCCGTCTGGGAGAACCTGAAGTTCCTGCCCCCCTGCCAGGCGAACTGCCCCACGGGCATCCCCGTGCAGAAGCGGTGGGAGATGGTGCGCAAGGGCCTCGTCGACGAGGCCGTCGACATCGCCCTGGCCTACACGCCCTTCCCCGTCACGGTCTGCGGATACCTCTGCCCGAACGTCTGCATGCAGCACTGCACGCGTGCCGTCGAGGGCCTCAAGCCCGTGGACATCTCCGTCCTGGGCAAGGCGAGCCTCGAGGCACGGCCGCCCGCGCCGGCACCGCCGACGGGCCGGCGGGTCGCGATCGTCGGCGGCGGGCCGGCGGGTCTCTCCATCGCCTGGCAGCTCTACCTCAAGGGACACCAGCCCGTCGTCTACGACCGCGGCGAGGAGCTGGGGGGCAAGATCACGAGCTCCATCCCCAGCCTGCGCATCCCCGACGAGATCGTCCGCCGCGAGATCGACCGGGTGAAGGGTCTCATCCCCGAGGTCCGCCTCAAGGCGGAGATGACCCGGGAGGCGTTCACGAAGCTCCGGGACGAGTTCGACTATGTCGTCATCGCCACGGGGGCCCAGAAGCCCCGCATGCTGCCGATCCCCGGGATCGAGCGGGCCCTGCCGGCGCTGGACTTCCTGCGGGCCGCCAAGGCGAACCGCATCGGCGTCGGCCGGCGCGTCGTCGTCATCGGCGCTGGCAACGTGGGCTGCGACGCGGCCGCCGAGGCGGCACGTTTGGGAGCCGAGTCGATCACCCTCATCGACATCCAGGAACCGGCCTCTTTCGGCAAGGAGCGCCGTCATGCCGAGGCGGCGGGGGCGAAGTTCCTCTGGCCCGTCACCGCGAAGGTGATCACCGCCGAGGGCGTGGAGGTCACGAGGGGCGATGTGCTGCCGGCCGACACGGTCATCGTGGCCGTCGGCGACCAGCCCGACCTGGGCTTCCTGCCCCGGACGATCGCGACCGAGCGGGGGTTCATCGTCGTCAACGAGCGCTTCCAGACCAGCGACCCCAAGGTCTTCGCGGTGGGGGACACGGTGAAACTCGGACTCCTGACGGAGGCCATCGGCGCCGGACGCAAGGCCGCCGAGGCGATCGACGCCCTCCTCAACGGCCGCGAGGTCGCCCGGGACAGGCTCCCGCCGATCCCCGCGGCCCGGATCAAGCTCGAATACTACGACCCGCGGGTCAAGGGGTTCGGCGACGCGGACGAGTGCGCCGGCGAGTGCGCTTCCTGCGGCTCCTGCCGGGACTGCTCGGTCTGCGTCACGGTCTGCCCCCAGAACGCCATCTCGCGCAGGGACCTGGGCGGCGGCGCCTACGAGTACGCTGTCGATCCCGACCGGTGCATCGGCTGCGGGTTCTGCGCCGGGGCCTGCCCCTGCGGGATCTGGCAGCTCGTGGAAAACGTCCCGCTGGAGAGCGCGGGGCACACGGGTTAGCGGCAACGGGGCGGCCCGCATCGGGCCGGCACAAAACACTTGATTTTTCGACAGTCTCTGTCAGAATTCTTCATTCCCATACGGGCGTCGACCGCGCCCGGACTGAATGAAGCCGTGATCAACAATTTTTCAAGGAGGCCCCAATGACCAACATCAGAGATGCAAAGGATGTCCAGAAATTCGTCAAGGAGAAAAACGTCAGCTTCATTCAGTTCTGGTTCACCGACGTCCTCGGGAAGCTCAAATCCTTCAGCGTGACCCCCTCGGAGCTCGAGGAGGGCCTCGCGGAGGGCATGGGCTTCGACGGATCCTCGATCGAGGGCTTCGCCCGCATCGAGGAGAGCGACATGATCGCCCTGCCGGATCCGAAGACGTTCCAGATCATCCCCTGGCGCCCCAGCGACCGCCCCGTGGCGCGGATGTTCTGCGACATCATGAACCCCGACGGCACGAACTACATGGGCGACCCCCGGTATGCCCTCAAGAGGATCCTCGCCAAGATCGCCAAGCAGGGCTACACCTACTACGTGGGCCCCGAGCTCGAGTTCTTCTACTTCGCCAACGACACCGAGGCGGAGATCCTCGACCAGGCCGGCTACTTCGACGGGCTGCCCACCGACCGCGGGACGGACCTGCGCCGCCAGACGATCTTCGCCCTCCAGAGCATGGGCATCCGCGTCGAGTACAGCCATCACGAGGTGGCCCCGAGCCAGCACGAGATCGACCTGCGCTACCTCGACGCCCTCGAGATGGCCGACACGGTGATGACCTACCGGGTGGCCGTCAAGGAGATCGCCCGGCAGAACGGCGTCTACGCCACCTTCATGCCGAAGCCCATCTTCGGCCAGAACGGCAGCGGCATGCACGTCCACCAGTCGCTCTTCAAGGGCAGCAAGAACGCCTTCTTCGACGCCAAGGATCAGTACCACCTGTCGTCCGTCGCGAAGAGCTACATCGCGGGGATCATGCGGCACGCCCGCGAGATCACGGCCGTCACCAACCAGTGGGTCAACTCCTACAAGCGCCTGGTGCCCGGCTACGAGGCGCCCGTCTACTGTGCCTGGGCGCGCCGCAACCGCTCCGCCATGATCCGCGTGCCCATGTACAAGCCCGGCAAGGAGAAGGCGACCCGCATGGAGTTCCGCTCGCCCGACCCGGCCTGCAACCCCTACCTGGCCT
>ENA-UPTA01006347-UPTA01006347.1-activated-sludge-metagenome-genome-assembly--contig:-NODE-6347-length-10451-cov-11.808292_pt1 | contig 10451 bp, 8 predicted proteins | sample MGYA00238184_ERZ773361 | MGnify/ENA primary metagenome ERZ773361 (study PRJEB29100, sample SAMN05720205) | activated sludge metagenome | isolation source: anaerobic digester from wastewater...
CAGGCGGTCCGGGTGGGCCAGGAATACCGGATCACGGATGAACAGATTCGCCAGTATATCGAAGAGAATAAGACGTGACCGGGGATCCCGGCACCAAACCACCGATGTATCAGAAAGGAGCATGATGCCGGCCGGCCCGGTCGTTCATTGGTGAGGTGTCGTGGCATATCATCTTTTCTGACGGGATACGAAACTGGAGCGGGCCTCCAGCCTTCGCCCACTGCTCGCTTCGCTCGCGGCGAGGGCTCGGCCTGCGGCGGGTTGACCTGGGCCCTGGTATCGCTCCGCTTCGGCGACGTCCTCACTCTCGTTCGGTGGCGGCCTCCGCTTCGCTGGTCCTTGGGTCCCGGGATATCTGACGGTCGACCGTGCTTCGCACCGTCTCCCTGTTCTCTCTTCCTGGGCTGGTGGCATGTGGACGCCCGTGATTTCGTCGCAGGCTCCTCATCACCGGCTGCACATTCCCGCTCCTCGCAGACCGTTCCTCGGACCGCTCGTCGCTGTTGCTGGGAACCCCCCTCATGCTCGTTCCCCGGGGGAGTGCCCGGAGGGTCGAGCCGGGCGGCACGCGGTGCCGACCTAGAGGCAGCCGCTGAGCGGAGCGGGAGAGCGGGTGCTAACAAGAAAATGCTCAATATTTTTTAATAAGCATATTAATGGACCTGTCTGAAAGGAAAATTAAATTAGAGACTTTTTTATTAATTGTTGTCCTTGCTCGCTTGAAAGAACTTTCAGGATTATATTTTCAATTACGCTACGACTAATTTCGATTGAAATATTATCATTTACTCGAGGTGCGTTTTCGGACAACTCTACATTATTTTGATGCTGCTTTAGCAGTGTTCCGTTGAGAAATTTTGGAAAATGAAATGTTAATGATGAGAGATCTGCATCATAAAATCTGCTTACTATCTCCTTGCTACTAGGCTTGAGGTTTTTCCCCTCTGTTCGATTGATTATATCAGTCTGTAGTTCTCGATATCCGCTATTGCACACTGAACAATTACAAAATCCAAGATCCATACGTCCTTTTGCAAGTAATAATACCAAATTCAGAAAAAAAGGAAGTGTCATCTCGTGATAATTCATCATTGCATGAATTTGACACCATTTGATGACCTTATCACTCGATTGGGAATCCTTAGTAGCATTTCGTTTCTTCGATGTCTTAAGCCCCTTTTTTGGATTTATTTGTGGATCAAGTTCAGTTGTATCGTTTAAATCGACTCCACATCTACCACAATAATGAGCAGTCGGCGGATATTTGGATCCGCAGATATCACAAATGTATTCCATGATTGAGAATGGATAATACTGCTAATAATTATTCTATGGATGTGGCCTTTTAGTCAGCATTATCAATCGGATAATTGTCGACAATCAATAGCGTTTGATGTAGTTCCCTGGAAGCGTATGCCGGAAAGATCGCACGACAAAGATGATAGCGGCATTCCCACATACCGGTTCCATTCAAAGGCGAGGTCAACAATGATCCGCAGCTTGGACACCTAATGAAGGGAGGATCCTCACTCATAATACAGCATACAATGTTTAGGATATTCTGGATCAGCCTCAAGGGGTGTGAAAGTATAGAGATCCACAAAAAGACAGAATCTCATTATGGTGAAGATCAGAATTATTTTTGTGCGCCTGAAGAAGTCTAATGTATGGTAATTCCTACTCCAGGCCCACTTTATACACGATATACAGATCAATACCGGAGAATGCTTCGTTGGTACAGCCGTTTTGAGAGAATTCATAACGGTAAAGACCTAGGTGACAGTGAAAGACTGAAGGATGATATTTTAGCCTTTTTTATAAACTGTTTTCACTTGAAAGATTGGGTAAAATGGGATTCAGGCATTAAACCTGAAACTATTGAAGGATTTATTAACGAAAACGCCTGTTTACAATTTTGCGCTGATATAGCAAATGGCGCGAAGCATCTAGTATTAGATCATGGGAGAATATGTACCGATTCTGGATGTTTAAGACATGCGATTTTAGTTGACAAACAATCATCGGTAGGAAAATTTACTCTGATAATTCAAGAATCCAATGAAGAAATAATTGATTCATTCGAAATTGCAACTACCTGCATCCAAAAATGGAGAGAATTTTTCTTTCAAAATAACCTCAATGTATAATGTCAATATTGATTCGAAATAATAGAATAATAAGCGATATATTCAAGTTAGAAGTCATGTTTTGTAAAATTTTTCACCACAATTTTTACATTCGAAAAATTCCGAATTTTCTGTAAACATTTCATTTAAAGGTCTTTGAGTATTTTCTTTCCATTCACTATCACATTTTTTACAATGAATATGGGATATGATACCGGTATCTTTATACTTTACAATTTGGATCACGTAAGTTTGAGCATTTCTTCGATTTTTATATACTTCTTTTTTTACAGGTTTATTTTCAAAATTGTTATCTCTTTTTAATTTATATTCATAATATGGTTTTGATTGGTCCTTTTTTTTCTTTAAAGCACCAATATCGTCTTCAATTTTTATTAATAATGTATCGCTGCTTCTAATGTATTTTATTTCATTTTTGTCTGATTCTTTCATTCTTTAGTAAAATTGAAAATTATATTTAAAATTTTATGGAGCGGGTTGCGAAAATGAAAAAAGGCGAGGTCAACAATGATCCGCAACATGGATACCGAATGAGGGGAGGATCCGCACTCATAATACTGCATACAATAGGTAGGATATTCTGGCTCAGCCTCAAGGGGTGTGAAGTAAATGTCAATAATTTCTGGATTGAAGAAAGTGGCGTAAAGAATAATAAATGATCTAGTTTGTCGCAGGGAGGGGTGCTATCTATTCTTTGATTATCTTCATCGAACCCATTTTTTTTGGGTCATCTAATCGCACTCTACATTTAGGACACACCTTTGGGAAATTTGGTGGCCATTCCTCTGGGGTATATGGTAACTCTGCTCCACAATTCAGGCACCAGTCTTTCATTTCTTTTTGGCTATATGACATAGGCTCAAAAAACCTCAAGCGGTTGCTAACCTTCGTGTCATCTCATTTGTAGCATCTGTTATCTTATTAACCATCTCACTCGAAGCATCAGATACCTTATAAACCCTTTCACTCATAGCATCCCCTCTTTTTTGCACACCTTCATTCGTAGTTGCCCTTGAATTAGATATTATCTTTTTAGTCAGCTCATTTGAAGCGTCTATATTTTCTTGAGTCATCTCATTGGTAGCATTTCCAATTTTTTGAATCATCTCATTGGTAGCATCTACTTTTTTCTGAATCATCTCATTGGTAGCATCTACTTTTTTCTGAACTGAGCCCTCAATTGTTGCAGCTAGTATTTTCTGATTTCCCTCATTTATTGCGGCTACCATCTTTTGATTGGCTTCATTTATCGCGGCTACTATCTTTTGATTGGCTTCATTTATCGCGGCTATCATCCTTTGATTGGCTTCATTCGTAGCAATTGTTACATTCTGAGTGCCCTCATCTGTGGCAGCCGTTATCTTTTGGTTAGCATCGTTATTAGCCGCAAGTATCTTTTGGCTTCCTTCATTCGTAATAGATAGTATTTTTTGTCTTGCTTCATCTGTAATATCTACTATTCTTTGATTATCCAATTGACCTGGTATATAGCCTGATACTCCCTGCGCTGCTGTCGTTATTGTGGTAGGTCTAATTGGTAGTGATGTAGTCACTACTGTTGGTGGTATAGGAGAAGGGGTCAGCGTTGACGTAGGAGTTGATAAAATTGTGAGCGTAGGGATAGGTGTTCCGGCAGTATTTAGAGTTTCACCTAAATTAGATGAAATCCCGGAAGAGGTTAGGAGGGAAGATAGGATCGCAGCGGATATTAGAACACAAAGAATTATCGAGATGAAATATACAACTCCCTGTGATATTTTCACTTTTTTGAACGGGAAATCTCCATAATTCATTTTTATTGCCGTTTTATAGGCATCGTAAATCCCGTAGACCCATATGATTATACTGGGAATAATAAGGATTAATCCAAGGGTAGTCCCGAATAGGAATAACAATCCCTTTCCAACCTGGCCGTTATATACTTGGCCTAATCCTGGAATGATTGAGAGTAATGCTGCAAGACCGGGACTTTTTAATTCTTCTGAGTGTGTTCTTCCTTGCCCCTGTCTCTCACCATATCTGACAGGGTCTTGCACTCTAATCCCACACTTTGGGCATAACTTGGGATGTCCAGGGGGCCATTGTCTTTGACTATAGGGTAGTTCTGCACCACAATTCCTACACCATTCTCTCTCTCTTTTATCACCGCTGGGTTGTCTATCAGTAGTTTCTTTTGGTGTCGTACTGGATTGTGATTTTTTTAATTCATCAGCTTTCTTTTTAGCTTCATCCGCCTCGCCCTTTCTTCCTAATCTTGACAAAGTGAGACTAGAGTTATACCACCCAGCCCAAAGGGTCGGATCGAGTTGTATGGCCTTAGAATAACAATCGAGCGCAGATTCATAATCATCTTTAGAATAATACTCATTCCCCTTATTGTTCCACCATTTTGCATCAGGTTCAGTTGATTCTGATGGTGGGGGAACTGTCGAAGTGGTTGTAGACTCAGTTGTATCAGTATCCGTAAGATCGACAACATCTATTGAAAAGTCAAGGCGCTTTCCACAACGGTTACAAAAAGTCGCATCTTCTGGATTTTTTCCGCCACAAGATCGACAATAAATATATTCCATTCCTCACTTTTATCGACTTCGTCGACAAATAAAATAAAGGTAACCAAAAGTGGGTATTTCTTTAATATCGTAGATCAAGCCTTTATGCACAAAGAATCACTCTGCGGCGAGTTGACCCAGGCCCTGGTGCCGCTCCACTCCGGCGACGCCCTCACTGCGTCCGGTGGCGGCCTCCGCGGAGCTGGTCCCTGGTTCCCTCGTGACTATTGATGGTCGACCGTGCTTTGCACCGTCTCCCTGCTCTCTCTTCCTGGACTGGTGGGATACTGACGCCCGTGATTTCGTCGCAGGTTCCTCATCACCGGCTGCACAGTCCTGCTCCTCGCGGACCGTTGCACGGACCGCTCGTCGCTGGTTGTATAAGACACTGTGATAGTTTAGTTTTTAAAAAAGGATTAGGGTCAAGTCCTATTACCGAACAACAGTTGGCGTAATATCGAAATCATAAATGTCATGAGTTCTTAATATCCGCCCATCGGGTAACGTTACTTCAGCGGAAATTCCTGTGCAACATTCACTTTCATAATTGCTTATTTCGTTGTAATAAACCACAATCGGATTATTACCTTGGGGATATGCAATATCGTCGTAATTTAAGTTATGATAAGTTCTACTAAACAATTCGATAGTAAAGTCTTTGGTATTTGGATCAAGTCCTAATACCCGTAATTTTACCGTTAAGCCGCTAATGTCAGATGCACGGGAACTAATCGCTTCATTCCTCTTATTTACAAGATCAATAAACACAATTTTCCCGTCATTAATGTCTTTATCAGTCCAATGATCGTGAATAGGCAAACCAATTCCTGCAATCTGATTTAAATCAAAATTGATCCTGGTTGGCGCAGAGGGTTCTTCAGAAGTACATCCACAGAAGAGGAAAAAAATACAAACTAGTATAATGGGTAATATTAACGATTTTCCTTTCATGGTTTTTAAGGAGGTATTGGGGAATAATAAATGATCCTTTTCTGTGGTTGAGGCATCTTTTCCAACGCTTTTGTTGTTTCTCTAGTTTCTTCATGTTTCCAAGCCTCACCCTGCGGGGAAGATGTATCGGCATATGTTATCGCTCCGCTCCGGCGATGCCCTCACTGCGTTCGGTGGCGGCCTCCGCTCTGCTGGTCCTTGGTTGCCTGGGTATTGTTGACGGTCGACCGTGCTTTGCACCATCTCCCTGTTCTTTCTTCCTGGGCTGGTGGTGAGTGGACGCCAGTGATGTCGTCGCAGGCTCCTCATCACCGGCTGCACCATCCCGCTACTCGAGAACGGTATATAACAGGATATGAATGATAATTAGTCTGGATAATCTGGCGGAAAATTTACACTTCTTTCTGTTTATTTACCCTATGGTGGAATAGAGAATCCTTGCCTGTATACTGCCATTTGATCTTGTGAATGTTCTAGCTTATGCCTAATCCTCTTTCACAGCGGCTTTACTGATGATGACGATTGCAGATCAGAATTTTTTCCAGAATAGGGGAAAATCGAGATAAAAATTAATAGAAATTGGTCAGAACAGTGAAAGTGGATTTAACACATTCTCGGTTGAGCCATCTTCTCGTATATTCTGAATAAACCCTAATTCTCTCTCAAATCGCATTTCATCACAGATTGATTCAGCATTTTCAAGCAATTCAATACTATTTTTTGTCTCAAAATTCGTATTTTTAAAAGCCAGATATTGTGAAATAAACACATTTGCCTCTCCCCAACGCGAAAAGATATTCAAATATATTTCCAAGGCCTGAGCATAACGCTCCTTCATTCTATTTACTCTTCCCTCTGTCAATTCTTCTGATCCGAATTCAAGTCGATCAATTTCATTCTCAATAAGCAAGGCATGGGCATACCTATTGATATTTCTAATTCGAGCAGATTCTTTTTTAGCTAATTGGCAATATTCTCTCGATTTCTCAAAATTTTCTTTTGACTCCTTTGTATTAATTAAATTTCCAGAATTATCCCAGTTCATGCTCTTAAAACCTAAGGCGCGATAATATTCAGCCCACCCATGAAGAAGCCAAACATAGCCTCTGAATTTACCTTTACAAATTTTTTCAGCCAACTCATAAAATTCTCTACATTTATCGAGATCCCCACACATCCTATATGCGGTCCCTTTTTTACGATACACATCACTTTTTATGTGCTGAATCGCGATAGAATTAGAATCATCTTCGTTCTCGAGTCTCTTGCAAATTTCAATTGCTTCATTAAAATAGCGTATTGCTAAATTATAATCTCCCCTATATACCTCGACTTCTCCTAATCTAAAATATGACCTGGCACGCAAAATGGGGTGAATTCTCTTCCCCCGGAATGTTTCCTTGATTGTAGCTTTAAAATCTTCGGCTGCTTCCGGAATGTTATTGAGGTGAAGTAATATGTGGCCTTTAGATATCTGCGAGCTAACAAGAATTGAATAAATGTCAGTATCGTTCTGTCTCGCAACTTTAACTGCGTTTTTATATAATTGAAATGATTCTTCATACATATCGAGAATATGAAAGAAATCAGATAGCCAGAGATAAATTCTTATTTCTTTTTCATTTTCTGGCCATCCTTCAACTGTTTTTTTATAATCAGCGATTAAATCATTTTCGATCTCATTAGATTTGGGATTTGCGTCTTTTTTATAGACATCTTTCCAAATCTCCATTAGAACCTTACTAATTGAATCTTTTTTGAGATCTTCTACAATTCTATCAATATTTAAAAGCATCAATTTCCCAAACTCTACTCGCATTCCATCTTTTGAGATCTGGGTGCTCACCGAATCTCCGTGCTGAACATTCTCGCGATTTAATTGTTCTTGTCTTTGTTTTGCAATCTCCTGCCATTTTTTCTTATCTTCAGTGTCTATTTTCCCTTCGTACAAACGCATCCATGATGGCTTGTATTGTTCTCCGAAACTCTCTTCTTCTAATGAATGGTCCCGAATCCTTCTCTCTTCGCGTTCATCGATGGTGTTGGATGTATATTCAATTAATTCAAGAATTGGGGTAAGTTTCATTGCTTTTCCAACTTGTCCAGTATTTATTAGATATTTTTGATATTCAACAAATTCCCACTTACGTTTGATAAAACAAAAAGGTTTATTCTTATTTTTATAGGTTGAGCGACCAATGATTGACTCTTTTTCAAGTGCATAGACATATTTTCTAACAGTATCTGATGCATATTGTGGTGTCATTATTTTTGAAAGGGAATCGTGTCGTAATGGTCCTTTATTCAAATGAATAAGAATATCTTTCATACCCTGTTTCAACCTGAGGGTCCCAAGAAAATTTTTAAATTCAACAGGGCTAATCATATTAAAGTCAAATAACTCTCGAAACATATTCAAATTTTTTGATACGATTAATTAATAATACAAAGAAAGTTGGGATTATAATCTGATATTTTCTTTAACAATTTTCTTTGGCTAATACAGATGCCGTCTATTAGATTTTTTAGGGCCAGGATATCAACAACCCTGGCACTAGGTGATAGAAATGCAGTATAGCCAAAACAACTCTCGCCCGAAGAGAAGCAATTGCGAGGAATCCTCGCCATTGTGTAGAACTCTAAATAGACCGAGAATTTGTAAACAACCCGGAAAGAACAATTTCTGGGACCCGATCAATAGATGCAGTGCATATACCGATAAAGATGGGAAAATTTTGAAGCGTCTGATTATTTTCATAGACAATTCTTATATTTTCCTCGGTTCCAGAGAACTGGGAATCCATCTTGACCACAGGAGACTTGTCGATTTCCTATCTAATCGAGCATTCGAATGTTTCGATCTGAAGAGTGCTCATATTTATTGCGTAATCGATCCCACCGCCACCCAGGAAAAAATCATCCAAACTAGGAAGATCTATGAATTATTTGGCTCATTCCCATTATTTGATGTTAAGATCTTCAATTTAAGAACAAAGCAAAAGTTTTGGGATGGCCCCCTAGTAAAATATGAAAAAGGGGTAGATGTGGCGCTTACCGCTGATCTTCTCTTGATGGCGTCACAGGATAGGTTCGATACCGCAATCCTGTGTATAGGTGATGAAGTGTATTCTCCTGCCGTAGAATATGCCCAGGAATTGGGGAAAACTGTCTATATTGCGGGTTTTGATCACGACTACGCACCTAATCTATCTGAAGTTGCTGATGGCATAGTGCCATTAAGTGAGAATGTTGATGAAATACAGCAAATTGTAAGATCAACATCTGTTAGATCTTCACAATTAAGGGACAGTCTAGATTCTGGATGTCATAAAAAAATCCCAGCTCAACGTTCCCCTCAATATTGGTGTAAAAGTCCGGTGGTGATGTAAAATGGGGAAGAAAGGGGAGATCCACAAATCGAAAGGGATTCGATTTGTGATCCTAACATCCATTTTATTAATTGCCATTGTATCTCCTGCGCTCGCAGTGGATTACAATCGTCAATCAGCAGTTAATTATGCAATAACCTATGCCTACACACTTAATCCATGCCAAGTCACTTATGCCCCCCCTGTGTCTGGCGGGGATTGTACACACTTCGTATCTCATAGCCTTGAGGCAGGCGGCTTAAGTAACCGAGGAACTCAATATGCGACAAATTGGTTAGAGAATCCTGGTTACATCGTATCGGTTTCTAAATTACGACGATGGTTTCAGGAAACCGGGATAGCGACAAGAGTATCTTCAATAAACCAATTAGAACCTGGCGATGTGGTCATTACATCCGATAGAACTCACGCGGTGCTGTATCTTGGAACATATAATGGGAAAAATTACCGAGTAGCAAGCCATACCGATGATGGAATATTTTCATATGCAGCTTTTACAGGCCCATATGAATATTGGCATATCAATGTCGGAAGGGATGAGAATTTAGAGTCATATACCTCTCTCGGACAATATCCATTAAGTGACAAGGAAAAACAAACACAAATTAAGAATATTGTTGATAAATATCGCGAAGAGGTCCCATTAGAGCTCATTTTGAGTTTGATCAGGCAAGAGGGTGGTGAAGGTGCGTTCCGCGTTAATGGGTGGCAATATAACCCATTCTATTCAAAAAACAATGCGCCTTGGGCTCAGCCTAATAACGGCGATGGAATCATGCAGGTTACACCACAAAATGATTACCACGAAGAATCAGGTCAATACACTCATACCAAGAACGGTTATGAATACGCAATTCATGATGGCTGCGACAATTTGCTCTATAATTATCGATATTTTAAAACTTTAGCGCCAGCAGTTTTGCACTATAATACAGGGCCTAATAGCCTCTATATATACCTAGGTAAAAGTTGGGGTGACCGAAATTACCTGTCCAAGGTGGCTTCATGCTTTGGTTTCATTGAAACTACATACGGTGTTAGTAATCCAAGCCTTGTTGCCCAACTTAATCAAGGTCAATCGATATTAAATCAATATCTTTATGAAAAGGGATTGAAAACAGGGCAAAATGTTCAATACTATGCAACATATCAAAAGCAACTTGACACCGATTTAGCAAAAATATCGGGTTCATATTTATCCCCCACTTCAGTACCGACCCCCAGTACCGTTCGCCTGACCCTCTACATGCATGATAGTACGACCAGTGGAGCAGCATTGTCCGGAGTCAGCGTGACGAGTATTGACAGTAAAGGAAAGACTGTGTACCTTACTACGGACGGGTCAGGTGCAGTAACGATCGATGGTGTCCCAGGGACCTGGCAATTTACCGCGTCACGATCGGGATACCAGA
>ENA-UPTA01006352-UPTA01006352.1-activated-sludge-metagenome-genome-assembly--contig:-NODE-6352-length-10448-cov-12.751082_pt1 | contig 10448 bp, 12 predicted proteins | sample MGYA00238184_ERZ773361 | MGnify/ENA primary metagenome ERZ773361 (study PRJEB29100, sample SAMN05720205) | activated sludge metagenome | isolation source: anaerobic digester from wastewater...
TCAGCGCTGTCCGACTGATAAAGGAGGACCCATGGCCGAAATCCTAACCAGAAGGGAGATCAAAAAACTCCCCGTTGTTCCTTACAGCCGGATCAGGAAAGGGCTTCAGACGGGGGATCTCTTGTTCGCCTCGGGGAACTATCTCATATCCAAGCTGATAAGGAAGTTCACAAAATCGCCATGGAGCCATGTCGGCATCATCTTCCCCGTCAAGTCCCCCGGCGGCGCGCTCCTTCTTGAGAGCGTCGAAGACAGGGGCGTCAGCTTCCTCCCCCTCGGGAGGTACCTTTTCAACTACCACCGGGGCAGGCCCTACAACGGCCCCCTCGTCATCGCCAGGGTGAAGGGGCTTAAAAAGAAGAACGCCGACAAGCTGGGCCGGTTCGGCATCGACGAACTTGCAAGGCACTACGACCACAGCGAAATAGCCCGCATCGTCGCCCGTATCGTTGCAGGTACAGGAAGAAAGACAAGAGACAACGAGTACATCTGCTCCGAGCTCGTCTATGAAGCTTTCCTCAAGGCAGGCATTGAATTTAGCTATGATAAAAGGGGCTTTATTAGTCCACAAAACCTTTGGGAAGACAGCAGGGTTGAAATGATAGCGAGAGTTTTGTGATGACGGCAAATGAAAGGGAGGAAACCATTTCCCTATTGAACTTCAGCGCTTCAGCCTTAAACCTTCAGCGCCGCCCAGAGGGCGAAAGAGCAGGTATAGAATTCAAGTACGACAAGAGAGGGTTCATAAGCCCGGAGAATATATGGCGGGACAGCAGGGTTGAACTGATTGGAAGAGTGCTATAAGTGGAGCGCGGATTGCCACAGGCGGGGGAGCATAATATAAGATGAAATGGAGGAATATTGGGTAAGAAAACAGATAATAAAGTTGCGATTGTAAAGCCGGAAGATCTTTCCGCAAGTAGCATGGATTATATGGCATCGTGCGCGAAAGGGATATTGGGTGCAATACCATTTGCCGGTGCGGCAGTGGCCGAAATTACTGGATATATTGTACCCAATCAAAGAATGGATAGGCTTGTGCGATTCGTTGTCAGCCTCAACGAAAGACTATCAGCAGTCGAACAGGCGTTATTTGAAACCAAGAAAGAGGAAGAATATTTTGTGGATTTGGCAGAGGAAATATTGCGACAAGCAGCTAAATCGATAGCCGATGAAAGGAGAGGATGTCTTGCCTCTCTATTAAAAAACAGCCTGTCATCAGATGAAATGGAATGCGTAGAGAACAAGCATTTGCTACAACTGTTTAGCGATATAAATGATGCTGAACTCATCATATTAAGATCATACTCGGAAAGAACTTTTGTTGACGACAAGGAATTCCGAGAACTGCATAAAGAAATAATTGATTATCCTTATAGAAACATCGCTGCCCCCCAAGAAGCTGTCGATAAAGCGACCATTAGTAGAAGTTATCGTGAACATCTCACTCGTCTGGGGTTGCTTGAGAACTTGTATAAGGTTAATTCCAGCAGTCCCAAGATGATGGAAATCGATAAAAGGACAGGGAAAAGAATAGAGAGGGGATATCAAATTACCAAACTTGGGAAATTGCTGTTAAAGAGAGTATCTTTCGAGCCTATACCACAAGAACAATACCCTGAGGGCGTATAATAATAAAGGTATGGAGGGCAAGTAATGACTGATTCGAAATCTCAGTGGGGTCCAGGCAATCCGCATCCTTTATCGAAAATGACGACAGAGCTTGTCTGGGAAGGCAAGTATGACGAATATGGAAACAGGCGGGAAGTTGATGCCGCTTCCTGTGCTATGCCCCTCCAGCGAATTGAAACTGTTGATGAACCTTTCACCCGCTCAAAGGCCCAAGGCCTCCCCTTTGATGATAAATCAAGCCGCATGGACGATTTCAGAAATCGGCTTATATGGGGGGACAACAAGCTGGTAATGTCGTCGCTCCTGAGGGAATTCAAAGGCAAGGTTGATCTTATCTATATTGACCCACCATTTGATGTTGGTGCAGATTTTACGATGGAAGTCCCCATCGGTGAGAATAACGATTTGATTGAAAAGGATCAATCTACACTTGAGATGGTAGCTTATAGGGATACATGGGGGAAAGGTACTGACTCATATTTGTCAATGCTTGTTGATCGATCATCTCTGATCTATCAACTTCTTGCAGAAAATGGAATCCTTTACCTGCATCTTGACTGGCGAATGGTCCATCTTGTCAAGGTTGCTCTGGATAGCATATTTGGAACAGAGAAATTTATGTGCAATATAATTTGGAAACGAATAAAAAGTGGTAGGAAAGCATCTGCGAATAAGTGGCTTGCTGTTGATGATATTTTGCTTGCATACACAAAAGGCAATCATTGTGTAAATCAGCAATATATACCTTACTCTGATGAATACAAGAAAAGATTTATCCACACTGATGAAAGGGGACCATACTTTTGGGATAATATCGGCACATATTCGCAAGAAAGATTAAAAAGGTTGGAGGCAGAAGGAAGAATTAAATATCCTGACAATCCTAATGCCAAACCAAGAATGAAAAATTATCTTTGGGAGGGTAAGGGAGTCATTGTGGATAATATATGGCTTGACATCCCCCCTGTAAACTCACAGGCTTCCGAAGATACGGCTTATGCCACTCAAAAGCCTGAAGCCCTTCTTGAGCGAATAATTAAAGCATCTTCAAATGAAGGTGATCTCGTCGCTGATCTCTTCTGTGGCTCCGGAACTACTCTTGCTGTTGCGGAAAAATTGGGCCGTCGATGGATCGGTGCTGATCTCGGTAGATTCGCAGTTCATACGACGCGAAAAAGAATGATACAGGTTCAACGGGAACTTCATGAAAGCGGGACGGCATATCGGGCATTCGATGTCTTTAACCTGGGGCGCTATGAGCGGCAATGGTGGCAGAAGGAGCATCTTGCTGGAGCGGACGCAGAGCATCGAAGGGTCGTTCTTTCTTTTTTCAAGGCAGAAATACTTTCCAACTCCCCCTCGCCGTTGTTGCATGGACGCAAGGGGCCGGCATACTGCCATGTAGATTCTATAGACTCCCTCTTTACACGCGAAGAGGCGCGCGCAGTAGCATTGGCTGTCAGAGGGGCAGCCGGCAAGGAGTGTTATTGTCTCGCGTGGGAATTCGAAATGGATCTGCGGCTTACTACCCAGGCGCTTGAACATGAAACGGGTGTCAAGTTAAAACTGATACCAATCCCAAGAGAGATAATGGAGCGGAACAGGACAAGCCCGCCGCCTTTCCTGGAAATGGCGGTGCTTGAAGCAGAGCCTGTAATCAGGACAGAGGGAAAAGAGAAAAAAGTGGACATAAAGCTTACGAAATTCCTCCCTTCATTAGCTGAAGTCCCTTCAAAGGAGCTTGAGGCTCTCAAAGAAAGGGCGGTAAAGAGTGGTTTTGATTTTATAGATTTCTGGGCAATAGATTTTGACTACCGGGACGGGAAACCATTCGAACATCATTGGCAGGCTTTTCGCACTAGGAAGGATCGCAAGCTCCCGACCGTTTCCGACTTCGGTCATAGATACAAAGAACAAGGTACACATACCATATGCGTCAAAGTCATTGATGTATTCGGGTGCGACTCGACCGTGCTTGTGGAGGTGAAGGCATGACCGAAAAGATGGGATCAGTGCCAGCCGGTCCAGGAATCACTTTTAACAAGGCAGCCATCGAGCCTTTGTATCTTCCGCATGAAGAGCCAAACAGCCATAGAGTTAAAAGCGACATTGACGGGGGGCCTGCAAAGAAGGTCCGGGGCCGCAGGCCCAGTACAATAGGCGTAGTGCAAGAATTGCGGATCGCTGTTTCAGTATGGAGGGAAGCTGATTATCCCGGAGTTTCGGACACCACCAGGACTCTTCTCCGCCATTGGTTCAAGAGAAGCCATGAAATTGAAACGCCCGATGGCGAAGTAATTCCGTTTACTTATTATTATTGCCAAAGGGAAGCGATAGAGACTCTTATCTATCTGCTGGAGGTCAACAGGATCACCTCTCTTGCAAACCTTATGGGAACTTTCGGGGGGACTGAATCAGAACTGCTGGCGCAAGGAGTCAATCCGGAGGACGATATCTGGGCAAGATACGCCTTCAAGATTGCCACGGGAGCCGGAAAAACAAAGGTTATGAGCCTTGTGGTTGCCTGGTCATATTTCCACGCACTGCGGGAATCTGAAAGCCTGATGGCAAGGAATTTTGTAGTTATAGCCCCCAACCTGACCGTTTTCGAAAGATTAAAAGAGGATTTCGAGGGAGGGAAGATCTTTGACCGCGATCCGCTTATACCCGAAGAATGGAAAGGGGACTGGAATCTTAATGTGATCCTGCAGGATGAGGCGGGAGGAGCTTCTTCCGGCGGTACGTTGTACTTGACGAACATTCATCGGCTCTATAATCCAGAGCGAAAACTGACAGATGCAGACACTTACGATTGGATGGGGCCGAAGGTTCAAAGAGCAAAGGCATTGGATACCGGAAAGGCTTTGAGAGAGAGAATTACCAGCCATGACAGGGTGCTTCTAATGAATGATGAGGCACACCATGTGTGGGACCCGGATTCGGCATGGAATGAGGCGATCAGGAGTCTTCATGATGACTTGGTCAAAAGAGGCGGCGCGGGCCTTGTTGCCCAATTGGATTTTTCCGCCACTCCTAAGGACAATAAAGGGCAGTTGTTTCAGCATGTCATTGTCGAAGCCCCCCTGGGTGAGGCTGTTGACGGGGGCATCGTAAAGACACCGGTCATCGGGAAGGGAGAAAACCTTATCGAGCAGGCCAGCGATGATGCCTCAGAAAGATTCAGTCAGCACCTGCAGATAGGATATGCCCGGTGGAAAGCCTCCAGAGAGGAATGGGAAAAGAGCGGTAAATTCCCCCTCTTGTTTGTTATGACTGAAGACACAAAGGCGGCAGATGAGATCGCGCGACGACTGAACACTGATCCTGCATTTGAGCTTCTTAATGGCAAGGCATTAAACTTGCATACACGCCTCAAGGGAAAAATTAAAAAGGTTGGAAAAGGCGCGTCGGCAAAAATGGAATTCGTTGAGAACGAGACTGAAATAAGCGACGAGGATTTGAAGGAACTTCGCAAATTGTCCCGCGATTTGGATAAATGCTCTGATGAGTATAGGTGCATAGTATCAGTACTAATGCTCCGTGAAGGCTGGGACGTTAGAAACGTGACGACTATTGTTCCCCTAAGACCTTATAGCTCAAAGGCAAATATTCTCCCTGAACAGACCCTCGGCAGGGGGTTACGCCGAATGACTCCGCCGGGACAGGCAGCGGAAGTTGTTTCGGTTGTAGAGCACAAGGCGTTTGCCAATCTTTATCGGCATGAATTGGCTCAAGAGGGCTTGCCTATTGAAATTGTTGATGTTGAAAATATACCAAAAACAACAGTAACAATATACCCTGACGGGAAGAACAAGGATCTTAAAAAACTCCACTTGGAACTGCCATCACTTAGCCCCGGACACAAGCGAGCGCCCATTCTCTCTCCAATTGGCTACGAGGAAATTCAGCAAGCCTTTTCAAGATACAAGAAGCTTTATTTAGGCAGCGTCCAGGAAGAAGAAATCAATTATGAGGGAAAACACCTGATCACCCAGGAAGTTGTAGAACGGATGAACATTCATTTGCCACTCCTTACGAACGGAGTAGGGGCAGTTACTTTTCATAGGATCGAATTGGAGCACCTTTCGGGACTTACCAATACTCATAAGATACTGGCACCTTTGCTTGAAAGATTTTTCACGGAGACTCTTTTTATCGAACAGGCAACAATTTTTGATCCCCGCCTTGTTTCCAGACTCGGTGACACGGATGTCAGAGAAATTACCCGCGCTGTATTTCTGCCGATATTGAGAGAGAAGACAACAATAAAAAAAGAACGAATTCCCGCAGGATCAGCAATTGATATAACTAAATGGCCGCCATTCCAGGTGACCCACTCGGAGAGACACCCTGTAATACCGGCAAATACAACGCCCTTTAATCTGGTGCCTTGCAATCGTTCTTTGGAAAGAGCGGTTACAGAATTCCTTGATCACGCGCCGGATGTTGCAGCCTTTTGCAAAAATGCCGGTCCCCAGGCACTCAGGCTGGATTATATGGGGGCAGGAAAACGCCTCGCGACATATACTCCGGATTTTATCGTAAGGCTTGATGTCGGGCAGTATCTTCTCATCGAAACAAAGGGCCGGGAGGATTTGGAAGTCCCCCTCAAAGCGCAAGCCGCTGTTGAATGGTGCAAGGCCGCGACAAAAGAAGGGCATAATTTCGCTTATGTGTATGTCCCCGAGGGGCTTTTCAGCGATTTTCACGGCAACCAGGCGAAGCAGCTTGCCTCTGCCTGCGAACCAGCACTGGTAAACATATTAAGCCAGACCAAAACACCACAAATGACTTTTGCCTTCGAAGAAGCACCTTCTTTTGATGCCACAAAGGAGGTGGAATTTCTATCAGACGAGGAATTTGGAAAGCTTCCGCCCCGCCACAGAAAAGGCATTGAGGAGGCAATTGCTTTGGTCCGATTTTACGAAAAGAAGCCAGGGTCGAATCTTTCCCCCATTTTTACCGCGCTTCTGGGTGCAGTGGATTCGGCGTGTGAGGCCCTGATATTTAAGACTATGGCTGGGTTGGTTCCTGTTACTGCAGTGGATCAAAGGCTGTTTTTCGAATCCTACTACGGGAACCTGCCGCCCAAAGAAATTGAGTATTATCGTTCAAAAGCAGTCAATCTCAGAAGGACGCTTGTATACAGAAAAGGACTATCCCCATTGGGATTGCTTTGCTTCTGTCTGGATTATGCTCAAGATGACAACGTGCCTGAATTGAAAGGTGTATTTGATGCGGTGAAGAAGGGATTCGCGCCTTTCAAAGACGGCGGACTATATGCTGCTGTCAAGGGGATGAACGATTTCAGGAACCAATATGTAGCCCATCAAGAAAAAGAACTCACAGATCTTGAAACAGCGAAGAACGGATTGAGAGCGTGGATAAGGGGTCTGTTAGCGCTAGGGAAAATAGAAAATAAGTAGGGGGATGATATGGCACGCGACTGCCTAACTAGGACCGGGAAACTGAAAAAAGAGTACTTGCCTGCCATCTATTTCGATTCTACGGTCACTATAGATTATTTCATTGTTGAAGGCACGGAGATAGACCTGCCTGAAGATGCAAGAATACAATGGGATGAACATGAAAAAGTATTAAGAAAACTATTCAGAAAAGAGAATAAGCTTGACGCGATGACCGATGTGCGTAAAGCTCTGGTCCTCGGGGATTCGAGGATCAATGTTGTTACTTCACCCATCGCCATGTGTGAAATGATTGAATGGAAATCAAGAGCCGCTTTAAAAACAATGGCTACTAGTGCTGTTGGCGCTCCAGCGATAGAGCGATGCGGAAATAAGGATATTGGCGAGAAGTTAAAAACCATTATTGAATCGCGTAAAAAGGAGATAAAATTAGAGAAGAAGGGACAGAATAAATATTCTACAGGTTTCGAAATCCTCGTGGCAGAAACATTTTTTGGCTCGGGCTTTGTAAGAAGCCACGCGCTAGATTCTGTAATTATTGCAGACATCAGGAACTTCGCCTTTTCTGAAATAGATGTATGGAAGTTGCCTGAATTACTTGCCTACCTGCAAGTTGGTGCCGCTGATATAATGCACCTGTTGATAGCAAAACATCTTGGCTGCAACTATTTCGCTTCGTGGGATAGCGACTTTGAAAGGTGCCAAGAGTACATTGAAAAAGACCTTAAAATGAAGCTCATCAGTAAACCAACAGAGATTCTTAAAGTATTGAAGAAGAACTAATCGCCGGAGCCCCCCTTCCCTCCCTCTCTGATTTGTCTTATCATTAGTCCAGGGAGGATTTGATGTACCTCACTAAGGACCAAAAATCCCTTCTCCTCCGCGTCGTTAACTGTTTCGAGACGGGTTCGCCTGAGGGGAACTACGGGGCGCTCTCTGTTTACGCGGACGGGCCGCATGGGATGAGGCAGATAACCTACGGGCGGTCGCAGGTGACCGAGTACGGGAGCCTGGGGAAGCTTGTCGCCTCCTATGTTAAGAAGAAGGGGATCTTCGGCGGGGAGCTAGCGAGGTACCTCGGGGCCATCGGGAGCGTTCCGCTGACGGACGACAGGGAGTTCAAGGCCCTTTTGAGGAAGGCGGGGAAGGAGGACCCTGTCATGGCGAGCGTGCAGGACGCCTTTTTCGAGGAGGAATACTTCAGGCCTGCTTTGATAAAAGAAAATCCCTCCATACCTCCCTTTGCAAAGGGAGGGGATTAGTCCCCGATAAACTGTCGTGCCAAGCATCGGATTCACTCCGCGCGCAGGCACATTCTCTGCCGGGGGAGTGTTCAGCGCAGCGAGCCCGCGAGCGGAGCGCCTAAGAGAGGAGAGGATCGCCCCTCTCTTCGGGAAGCGGAGCGTTAGCTCGATCCTCAAGATGATCCGCAGCAGGTTCCGCGAGGTCCCGCCTTCGATGGGCGGGAAGGAGAAGGAATGGATAGCGGCCTACACCAGGGCGCGGAACAAGTGGCTGCTTGAAAGAAGCAGCGCCGCGGTGAAGGCGTCCGCCTACAGGACGAAGGACCTTCTCAAGATGATCGAGGATAAGAACTGGAACCTCGACAAACTGCCCCTCATCGCCAACGGAGTTGAAGTAAGGTAAATCCCTCCCGACGCCGCATTGAATTGCACTTTGCGGCGCAAGGTGTCTTGCCCAGCCTCAGGCAATTCTACTGCGCCATTCTTTATGAAAGGGAGGGGTTCCCCTCTTGACATTCCCCCTTCTCTTGTTTTATTGTTAAAACTCATCAGGAAGAAATCTCATCGCGTTTCACGAACGCAACAATATGGGGTTCTAGGGCGTTGTTTCGGGGGTGTCGGTGGTGTTTGGGGAGCCAGCCAGGCAAAATCCGGCTGAAAAATCGTCAACTCCTGTAAATCTTCTGTTAAAAGGGAATATTCACGCCTCAAGTTGTGAAGATAAAGGGATGATTTTCCTTGTTCCGGCGGGAACAGGGCTACACTTTGGGAAATGTTTCCGCGTTGACGAGGGGATTTCCGCTTTTTGCCGGAAAGATCTTGAAATAGCGAAGGGAACCCGGGAAAACTTCCGGCCGGAGTGCCGTGTTTCCGTCGCAATTTGCCGTCCTTGTCGTGATTTTCGCCGTGTTCACGGTTTTTTTGTCCGTTTTCACCTGACCGAAAGGAGGTTCGAATGAGATTACCGGCACTTTCACTGAGCGGGGACACTTTGTTGAGGACCTACGGCGTCTATCACCTGACAAGACTCAAGGCAGACAAGGCAATGAAGGAGATGGTCGCCGCCTTTGAACAGTCGCAGGATCGCCTGAAGCAACGGATAGAGGCTTACAGGGCGGCGGAGGCTTCGGCGATGACGGCGATGGCGGTAAGGGACGGCGAGGATGCCGCGTTCGACGACGCGGTGGGACAGCTCGCCCTCGACATACTGAAGATAACGGGGAACAGCAAGAAGGCCCCCCTTTACCTTAAATATTTCCCCGACGGCATGACGGCGATAGTGGGCGCGCCCCTTGAATCCGAGCTTCAGAAGGCGAGCGTTATCCTTGCGAAGCTGGCCGAAGAGGAAGATCCTGCCGTTGCCGCGCACACCGGGCCTATCAGGACGGCGCTTGAAGCTCTTGCCACGGCGATAGACACGCACAAGGGAGCGATGGAAGTTGAGATGCAGACCTACGGGATGCTCCAGACCGAAAAGGTGAACTGGCTGGACCAGTACAAGAAGAACTACCGCGACCTGACGAGGCTTTTCTATAAGACACCCAAGAAGGCTGATACCTATTTCAAGGCCGCGGCGAAGGGAGACAAGGCCGAGAAAGACGCCGGCAAAGAAGGAACACCGGCCGCGCCGAAGGCGTGAGGCGCTTTACACAGGCTGATGGCTGAAGGATATTGTTGTGGAAATCCCTCTATGTTTTCTCCCTACGCAGTGAGGGATAAGCGGGACAGAGCCTCTGAGCCCCCTCAAACCTGTCCCGTGCCCCCCGCCCCGAAGCGAAAGCCCAAGGGCGGGGGAACTTGGAAAGGAGCGCTTTGCATGAGGCAGAAATTCAAGGGACAGGACAGGCTGGTTTACCACATCCCCGCGTGCTGGGCGACGAAAAGGAACGACAGAAGGGTCCCCGACGCCACCTTCCACACCCAGGAAGAGGCAATCCAAGCCTCCCGGAGGTTCCTTAAAAAAGAAGGCGGCGGCGAGCTTCTTGTGATGAACAAGAAGGGCCGGATCAGGAGCAAGGACACCATCGCCCCCGGCAACGACCCCTGCCCGCCGAAGGATAAGGAGCATTAGGAAAATATGAACCCCACACACCGAAGCGAAAGCCCAAGGGCGGGGGGGTTTTTTCCGGAGGAAGGTATAGAATGA
>ENA-UPTA01006353-UPTA01006353.1-activated-sludge-metagenome-genome-assembly--contig:-NODE-6353-length-10447-cov-7.372113_pt1 | contig 10447 bp, 12 predicted proteins | sample MGYA00238184_ERZ773361 | MGnify/ENA primary metagenome ERZ773361 (study PRJEB29100, sample SAMN05720205) | activated sludge metagenome | isolation source: anaerobic digester from wastewater...
CCCGGAGTGTCATCATGAGAATGCAATCGTGATCAATATGCCAAAGTCGTATTACAAAGAGAGCAGGGATGGGACCTGTGCCAAGTGCAGGAAACATTTCACCGTCCTGACACCGGGCCAGAATTAGATTTCACCCCCATTCCCCGATCCCCCTTTTTAAACATATTTTGCATCGAAACCCTGCCCTTGCAACCCCTTCTCCCTTCACGCAGCCCGGAAGCCCTGCTCGTTGTCGGGTGGGAACAGGGGGAAATCCCAGCATTACTTTTAATTATGCAAAAGTCCCCCGTTTTGAGAGGGCGGCATCAAGAAGGTCGATTTGATCAGGCCTGTACCTTGAGTGCGGTGGATCAAGGTACTCCAAAACGTTATTTTAAACTACGTCACTGTTCCACATTCATCTTCTTCCATATGTTTCCATTGCGTCGATTCTGATACTCCTGACAATCCTTTGAAAGCTCCTCCTCATAGGTACAAATAATATCCGTGAATATAGACTTTGGAATACTACTATACCAATGAACAGTGGATGATGGTATATCAAACAAAGCACAAACGGGAGATTGGAATGGGGGATCACCACCAGTTTGGATCGGGAGAAACCGAAGAAGCCGTTTTGCACCGGCTGCGGTTGCTTGAACGGGTCTATGATCCAGTGACTACCCGGCATCTTGAGACACTCGGGGTAGCCAGGGGATGGAACTGTCTTGAGGTAGGGGCAGGTGCAGGATCAATCGCCACATGGCTGTCAGCGAAAGCAGGACCTGAAGGGAAGATTGTTGCAACGGATATCAACACCCGGTTCCTGCAATGGATCGCTGATCCGAATATCGAGATCCGCCAGCATGATATCCTCGCTGATCCCCTGGAGGAAAATCAGTACGACCTGGTCCATTGCCGGACCCTGCTCATGTGGCTTCGTGATCCCGGGAAGGCACTCCGGAAGATGGCTGATGCGGTCCGGCCGGGAGGATGGCTGATGCTGGATGAGATCGATTATGGGTCGATCCTGTCGGTCGAATCCTCGAACCCGTCCGCTGCTGCTTTTTCTGATACCTGGCGGATGGGAATCGAGTTTCTCAGAAAGAACAGGATAGTCGATCCCTATTTCGGCCGTCGGGTCCGGAACCTCATCGACCAGCTTGGATTCATCGAGGGAAAAAACGAAGGATGGACCCGGATATGCCGGGGAGGAGAACCCATGGCACAGTTCGATCTGGCAGCGGTCCAGATGGCGGCACAACCGATGATCAACGCCGGATTAATTGGACCGGAAAAGCTCGAGATGATGCAGGGGCTCCTCATGGACATGACCTTCGACTACCCCGGGCTGACGATGTTCAGTGCATGGGGCAGGAAGCCGGGAGAGCGATAAGGCAATTTGGATTCCTTTTCGATGCGGTATCAAGTCAGGAACTAACTCTGAAGATCGATCAGCACAATAGTTCCCTGAAGGCACATAAAAGCCGATTAGTTGCCTCTTCGATGAGAAATACTCATTTTTTAAAAAGTAGTATTCGGGATAATCCTCTGAATCTTACCATTCAAACCGTGCAGCGTAATCAGATACCACGAATTGTGCACTCGCTCCCACTCCATTCCTGATCGACAGAACGATACTCAATCCACGGTTGAAGGCATACCACTCCTCGAGATCAATAATCTGGATCGTCGTGCTCGTGCTGGAGAAGGTGATGGGAATTGTTTTGACTATGGATGGTCCATTCATCACCTGTACCTGGTATACCTCAGGCCAGGCATGACCGCCAGAACTCATCAACGACATATGCTCAACGGCAATATATCTGACCCGTGGCTGGACCCCTCCTGTCTTCAATTGATAGCTGGGTAAAGGACAGAATATCTCCGCGTTTGGATAAGCCGAGTACACCTTCGGATCAAGAATGATCCAAAAACCCATGTTTGAATAAGAAACCGATGAAATATCATAATCAGATGCTGCTACCGCACTAGTGCCATGCATGAAGATGGTATCATAATTGGTGTAAGCACTGCCATCGAGCACCGGGCTTTGCGTATCGATACTGCCACCTTCTCTTGACTCGGTTGAGGCAACGATGGTATCCGCTGAAGCTCCGGATGGGATAAATGTTGCATCATCCGCTCCGCTGCTGAGGATGTCCTCATCAGTATCCACAGAGTTTTTTTCTGCCAGTACAGGCATTGCCATGAGCATTACCATGAATACTCCGAGTAACACTACCCTCATACATTTCATCTTTCACACCTCATTTTGGGGATACAATCCGCGAGACAGCAGTGGATAAACCGGAGAACAGAGGAATAGTTCTTCGAGGAGTGTATCAACTCCACCCCACCCTGGTATTTGTATCTCAATGCCTACTTCTCTGGTTCTGGAATAATAATCTTGTGTCGATGCTCTGAAGGAAACGGTGATCCCTCCTTGAACATCTCGAACGGCAAGTAGTGATCAGCCCATTCTCACCGGATCATCGCAGGATTAAGAACCCTGGCAATTGCTCATCGCAACCCTCATTGTGCGAACCCCTTTCTTCCTTGGAGCAGCAACGGGGCTTTCACCAAAAATGCTTGTTCAAAACAAGGTGTAATCTTGATGGAAAAAAGGATCCCCCGATCCAGGGAACCGAAATGAGCAACTGCATCGCTCACCATTGTTTCCGGATCAGAAACAAACTGTTTCTCCTTCAGAAACACATGAACCGAACATTCACGGAGAAACACGTCGGTTTTTCCAACCGGAATTACACGTTATTTTAACGACGGAGACTACCCATTTTTCCGCCGTGAAAATTCTGGTGCGCATCAATTCGCTTTGATTCCGATTTCCGGCTCAAAATGAGCCCTGATCGACACCCGGGGTAAAAGTATATAAAAGGTTCTGTGGTATCTGTTCTTCGCCCTCGGAACTGAGGGCAGGAGAACCAAACTATGGGAGATTTCATTCAACAGAGCGTCATAAAGACCGCAGTGCGGGAGCTCTCGGCACCGATCGCTGACATCACCAGCTTCAACACCCTGGTTTCCGGGATCATCTCCGGGAACCCCTGGGGGTGTACGGCATATGATGTTGCCGGGGTCCCGCAGGACCCGGTCGCGATCAGCCGCCAGGGCTACACTGCCCGGATCGAATATGAGAACAACGAGGCGAAAGTGGTCGGGTACACCTCTACCCGGGCCCCTACCGTCACGGCGTTCAACTCTGCCGTGACTGCGATCATGGCCAATACCGCCCTTGCGACCGCCATGGGAGGCGACGCCATCCACGTCGCCGGGGAGGACGGCTTTACGGCCACTCTCAAGTGCCACTCGGCTACCGGCGAGATCTACTATGTCACCTTCAGCCGCGAACAGGTCCGTGTCACCTCGTACAGCGATGACGCGATTCTCGCGACCATCGAGACCTGGGCCGACACGAAGCCGGAACTGGCCTGAAGCCGTCCTGGTATATCCGGGGGAGGATCATGGATGAAGGGATCATGTTCGTCCTCGGCGTCTGCCTGGGGAGCCTGACCATGCTCGTCGTCATGCTCCGGATCATCATCCGGCTGCATGAGGGACAGGACCGGTGGAGGCCCTAGCCCCCACCCCTCCTTCTGACATCCTCCCGGGAGTGCCTCATCATGGAAGAAGACCTGGTCCAGATACTGGAGCTGCTGGCTGCTCTCGTGGCAGCCATCATCGCCTATTGGCAGCATCATAAAAAGACCGTTGCGGAGAACACTACCGGCGAGGTGATCGCGTTCTTCGACCCGAAGGATGACTCGGTCACCACTCCGCCGGCACCCGTCCCGTCCCGGTCCTGGAAGATGAACGCAGAGACCCGCCGATGGGTGATCACCGGCCACGACCCGGCAACCCAGGGGGACCTCCTCCAGCAGATCGATACTGCGGAAGAACAGCAGCTTCCCCGCTACTACCTGACCTTCCCTGACCGGGGAGGCGGGTACTACGAGATCGAGTACGGCCTGATGAAAGGATCCGGCACCGGGAAACCGGTGTGAGGGGGCGAAAGCCCCTCTTTTTTTGCAGAGGAGTACCTGCTGAGAGGATACACCAGGGCTGCCCGGATATCCTGGTCACTTCAGGCTCCTTCAAATCCCTTCAGCTCTGGAAGTGGAAGTGCATGGCAAAGCGATAAAAACGCCTTAATTGGGAAAAAGGACTCGAATCTATTCTGGAAGAGCAAGTGCATGGCAAAGAAATAATATATCAGCCAAGTGATTACCAGTTGGTCCCTTGTGAGAGAGACTGATAGGTGATGTGGATGTGGTGGGTTGTTCTGGTGCTCTCCGGGTTCCTGCTCGAGGCACGATACCATGGTATCGGCGTAATGCGAAACGACCCGGTGGTGCTTCAGCCCCGGGAGGAACTGGCGGAGCAGGAGGGGTTGCTCCTCCGGCTGGGTGAATGGTACCGGGTGAGCGTGAAGGTGAACGGGGATTACGGAACGATAAGGAGTATCGACAGGGCTCCGTATGGCGTCCCCTGATCCCCTGTCGTATTTGAATAGCTCAGGCAGGCAGGATCCGGTTCGTCTGCAGGAAGGTTCCCGCTGGTCCGGGGATACCTGCAGGGAATAACCGTCTTTTTCTCTTTTCAGGAGCATTTTCCAACCTTCAACAAAGGCTGGGCTGGATCTTTATTAGAAACATACGCTTGGACCGGGAATGAGCCGCACTATCCAGGAAAAGGATTATTCGAAAAGGGATTGGTGGAGAGGCAGTGGATCAGGCGTGATTGCGTTCGGGAAAGCACACTTTCCGGTATCGCCTGCATTTTTGTCAGGGGCATGGATGACCCCGGATTCTTCCCGTCCGGATCTGCTCTTTCCCGGGAACGATGAGGGGGCAGGGGAATAGTACCGGTATCGGAACACCAGCGTGAGGATCTCCTTTTATGGTAATGCCGCCATTTCCACCTGCTGGAAGAGACCGAAGGTCGGTTCCCCCGGGAAAAAATTCGGCCTTCCTAAGAGAAGAGGGTGGTCGAGTCCGTCCCCGTGATCTCGCTCAGGTACACTCCTGACCCCACCCACCATTCCTCATCCACTGGGAGCACATACCCGATCTTCAGCTCCTCCCTGTTCTCCCGCTCCGGGTTTGGCCAGATGAACACGACGTATCCGCCCCTGTTCCTGGCGGTATCAGAGAGCGCCCGGATGTTCTCCATGCCGAAGGGATCGGTCCGACCGATGAGGCTCGTCCCGATCAGTTCCGGCAGGTGGGGATGGGCAAGAAGCGTGCCCTCATAGTCATACGCATAGAGGTAGTGCCCTTCCGCATCCACGAACCGCCCCGTTTTATTGGAAATTTCGGCGAAGGCAGCCGCAGCCCCCTGTGTCTGCCCATAACGGGCAGCATCTTCGACCAGCGCTATCATCCGTGATACGGCCTCCGGCCTCCCTGTACCGGCCTGTACCATGTCCGAGAAATACATCCCTGATCCGATCCACCAGTGCTCATCCACCGGGGCGACATACCCGATCTTCGGCTGGTAGGTGTCCAGCGCTTTCTCATCGATCACCCCGCCTTCTGGTGCCGGGTAGAGGTAGGCGATATACCCGCCCCCGTTCAGGGCAGTAAACTCGGAGACCCGCACAAACGGCAGTCCCCGGGCATCGGTCCAGTTCGTGCGGTCGGTCCCGACCAGATTCGATTGATACGGATGTGCAAGGAGGGTCCCCTGGTAATCATACGCATAGATGTACAGGTTTCCCAGGGAAAAATTCCCGTCTTTCTGCTGAAACTCGGCCAGTGCAGCTTTCTCGCCGGTCACTGCCGCATACGCCGAAGCGTTCCGTACAAAGGCCTCCAGGTCCTGCGGTCTCATTCCCGATTCGGTCAGCGGGATATACCGCCGTACGATCCGGTCATAGGGGGTGAGTCCTGCACCATCCCTCTCGGTCCTGAGGGCGTCCAGTGCCTGCTGGAAGGACCGGACGGTCGATTCAGGAACATCCTTGCTGAACGCGTAATATCCCTCCAGGGACGGGAGGGTATAGACGACGGAAAAGGCATAGTAATCGCCGGTCTCCTTCTCGATCATATACCGGCCGGTCACCTCGGAGTACCCAAAGAGATCGATCGCACCGCTCTCGAGCATCGCAATCAGCGCAGCGGGGCTGGTCTCCTGCACCAGCTGGTCGGCTCCGACGCCAAGGTCCAGCAGTTGCTGCACCGTGATATCATCCGCAATCACCCCGATACGGTATTCCTTCAGGTCTTCAGGGCCCGTTATGGTGATCGACTGATCCGGCCGGGCAAAGAGGACATTGTGGTTGGTGTAGATCGGCCCGGCCCACTGGAAGAGTGCCTCCCGCTGCGGGACCCTCCCCGTCATGAAGATGACCGTATCCGGCCCAACGAGACCCGCCTGGTATGCATCGGTCCAGGATACCAGCTGCACCTGGTCCCAGGATACCCTCTGGCCCATCCTCTCCGTGACTGCCTCCAGGAGATCGATGGAGATCCCTTTCAGGGTCCCATTCTCCTGGTAGTTGAAGGGGGGCAGATCTTCGGTATAAAAGGAGAGCCGGCTGATGCTTTCGTCAATCGGATCAGCAAGTCCGTCCGATTGTTCGTTCATACATCCTGTGGCGAGGAGGAGTGCTCCCAGGACGACCAGGATACCAACGATTCGCATCCGGCATTCGGACAGTGCCATAGGAGCAGATCTTGCCGATATTCTCTTAAGTGTTGTGAAATGGGGACGGATACATGGCAGGAACGCCAGGGGCCAGCAAACACCCCTCCCCCCTGCGAAGAGGTGGGGGAGACAAGAAGCCGGGAAGCGGTAGCTGCTTCTCTCAAAAATCATAAATGGTCAGGGAATGACAGGTGATGAGAGCCGGGAATGCCGAAAATTGTGAAATCAGCACTTCCGGCACCAATGGTCTCAAAAAGGAGTGGAAACCTGTGAAAACCGGAATTATGCTTCTCTTCATCGCTCTGCTTGCAGTGACCGCGTTCACCGGAGTGGTGGCTGCATCGGGGGACAATAACCACTGGGGTGTGATCGGAGATCAACCGGCACCGGGAGCTGATGAAAGCCCTGGAGAAGGAACAGGAGACAGCCCGGGATTTCCCGGCGAGCCGACACCGCCTGACGCACCTGTGTTTCCGCCAAGAAACGGGCTATAACGATCACGCCTCTTTTTATCCGTTTACTCCATTTTTTCCTGCCCGCGTGATGATCATACCAGAAGGAGATCAAGCACATGATGAAGTGATACGGGGTCACATATCGATATCCGGGGTACTGAAAGTATCCTGAAGCAACGATTTCACCCTCGACTACCCCCTCGAACCGAACCGGCCTCTTGGTTCACCGTAAGGCAGATCTCCCCTGGATAGTCAAGGAAGCAGTGTTGGTCAGCCCCTCCTCCATCACCCCTCGCAGGCCGAAGGAGCCCCGCTCCCGACAATGTACGTCATTCCGTCGCTTCCTTCCGCAATGCGGTAATAGGATGTCTTGTAATACAGGCCGGCATCGGTGGGATTCATGTAGACATACTCCTCCCACCCTGATCCGTTTTGGAGTGCTCCCGTGACGATCCTGTCGCGGAACGGTGTTCCGGTCACATCAGTCTTTCCGTGGAGATTGGTCCCTACCTGTCCTGGGTTGACTGCCTGGGCAACGAGGGTCACGTTGCGGTCAAAGATAAAGGGATACAGAGTCGGCGTTACCGGATCCCTATAGGGGGCTTCCCCTGCGTTGATCCGCCGGATGGTGCCAGGAGCGTCCTTCTCCATCGCCGTCACCGTCATATTGACCAGATTTATCACTTCTGCCTCGGGATAAGGCTGTGGCTGACAATGTACCCCTGTGTACCGGTACAGTATCCGCTCGTATTCGCTGAAACCCTCTGCTTCCTTCTCGGTCTTCAGGGCATCAAGCACCTTCTGGAACGACTGCACCGTCTCATCGGGGACATCCCTGCTGAACGCATAGTAGAGCGGAATATCCGGGAAGACGTACACGATCCGGAACGTGTCAAAACTTCCCGTCACCTGCCGGGTGAAGTACCTGCCGGCAGCCTGCGAGTACGCCATGAGATCGATCTCGCCATCCTGAAGCATCGTCACCATGACCGAAGCGTTGGGGGTCAGCACAATCCGGCTCTGGTTCACCCCGATCTCCAGCAGTTGCTGGATTTCGGCATTTTCCGCGACCGCTCCGATACGGTATCCCTCCAGGTCATCGGGGCTGGCAATCACAATCCCCCGCTCCGGCAGGGCAAAGAGAACAGGGGTGAGGGGAGTGATAGGTCCTGCCCATTTGAACGAGGTCTCCCGCTCGGGGAGCCGGGCAATGGCAAAGATCATCGTCTTGTTCCCGGTAAGGGCCGCCGTATACCCTTCCGACCAGGGTACTACCTTCACCTGTTCCCGTGACAGGTCCTCTCCCATCCCTGCGGTGATCAACGCAAGGAGATCGACCGAGATTCCCTGCAGGGTTCCATTCTCCACATAGTTATAGGGAGGAACATCCTCGGTGTATAAGGTAAGACTGGTCACGTTCACGGTGACGGGTGGCTTTACCGCTGGGGGTTCAGTCAGGCATCCGGAGACGAGCAGTGTTCCGATAACCAGGGCGAGGAGACAAAGGACGAGGGGACGGCGGGGGAGTGGCATACGTGTGAATCTCCCGGTTATACGGATAAACATTGTGCATTTATTCTGCAGAGGGTGAAAAAAGGAACGACGATCTTACCGGTAACGATGCAACACCTCGGTCGAGGTACTGTAGGCGACCTTATCACACATGGCACTGAATTCAGCAAACGCTGATTTGAATTTCGTCGAATGCCGCCATTCGGCATAATCCTCCGGGGATTCCCAGATACCAAACGACATGAATTTATTGTGCTGTTCCCGGTCCTGGACCACGTACACCCACCGTCCCCCGTTGATATGATTCAGAGACCAGCGGGAGAACTCCCGCCATCTTTCGAGGAACAATGCTTCCTTGCCAGGAGTGACCGTCCATTCACCGATTGAGAATATGGTATCTTCGCCCATGATCGATTCCCCTGAAAGACTGATAGTACTATCCCGTATTAAATAGTATTCGCTCCCCAGGCAGCGAGACGCTGCTTGATTTCATGAAAACCATCAGAGAGGGGATGGGATTCATACCAGGAGAGGAACGGTATCCTGCCAAACCGTTTCCTGAAACCATAACCGCTCTGAGGATGATGCTGCCCGTTCCCACATGTCGCCCTGACACAGCTCCTCCTGCAATGGCTGACCGCGGGGGGTCCTGCTTCTGGAAGGAAGACCTGCTTTTTGGGCGAGATCATTTGCCATCCCGGATCAGATCACATGGGATCACCAATGAGGGTGAATATGCAAGGAAATTCTGTACACCACCTGATCCTATGTTTTCTTCATATCTGCATGGCAATGGTTTCGAGGAGGAAATCATGCTCCCCACCACCATGTCTGTACTGCATCACTCATTGCATGGCAAAGCGATGAAAACGCTCTGATTTTGAAAAGAGACTCAATAATGTTCTGAAATAGAATGTGCATGGCAAAAAAATATTATAACAGGAACCTATCTTTCAATTGGTCCCGAGCAGAGATGAATGGTGCTGGGGAGAGAATAACAGAAAGGGGGTGTACAGCAATGAAGTCATATGAACAATTACCAGGCATAATCCGGTCGATGAAGGTAGGGGGGTCTGATCTGCCGAGGAACATTGACTCATTGATCAGCATATACGACCGAATTATCACCAAGAGCAGCACGAATCAGAGGCTTTTTCCTTTTCTTGCAGTCTGAGCAGGCATTTTACCTCTTTACAGTCGCAGACCAAGAAATATCAGTACTCTGTTGAATGACCATCCCGCCGGTCATTAACCGGTCTTCTCCCGATCCCTTCGCATGGTTTTCACCGGTCAGACCCTGTTACCATGAAGTAGTCCCGACCAGCATCCAGTCTTCTTCAGGTCCTTTCACCAGGGAGGAGACTTTGCATATGGCAGATATCAGCGAATCGGTCCCGCTGGTGAGATCTGATCGAAGGGATGACGGCAGAAATGGTCAGGATCGGTATCCAAACGGGCGACTCATCCTGTCCCTCCGGGGAAAGATTTTAATCGCTATCCATCCATGAACCCCTATGGATCCCGCCGTGGTCGTCTCGTTTTTCACCATCATCCTCCTCGAGCTCGGATTCCCCCTCCTGGTAGCCTGGTTCCTCGTCCGGCGGTATCACATCTCCTGGACCCTCTTTTTATATGGAGCACTCTTCTTCATCCTGGTCCAAATCGTGCATTCCCCCCTCGTCCTCTTCACCCAGGCACCGCTCTCTGAGGCGCTCTATGCAGCGATCCCCAACCGGACCCTCGCTCTTGCGGTATTTGCAATCATCCTCGGTCTCCTTGCCGGTCTCTTTGAAGAGATCGGCCGCTACCTCGTCTTCTCCCGGTTCTTCCCG
>ENA-UPTA01006359-UPTA01006359.1-activated-sludge-metagenome-genome-assembly--contig:-NODE-6359-length-10439-cov-12.088309_pt1 | contig 10439 bp, 11 predicted proteins | sample MGYA00238184_ERZ773361 | MGnify/ENA primary metagenome ERZ773361 (study PRJEB29100, sample SAMN05720205) | activated sludge metagenome | isolation source: anaerobic digester from wastewater...
CCGGCGCCAGCGAGCGCGAGGGCGGCGTCGGCCTGGGCCTGGCGCTGGTGCGCTCCATCGCCGAGCGGCATGGCGGCAGCGCGACCTGCGACAACCGCGAAGGCGGCGGCGCCTGCTTCACCCTGCGGCTGCCCACCCGCCGCAGCTGACGCGGGGCAAGGGCAATACCCGCGAATCGGGGGATGCGGGAAGCCGGGGGGCTTTGTATAGTCCACCCACTATTGCTGTCACACGCACATCGCGCCCGCGGACATGTGGCCACACCCTCAAGTGGCGCGTCCCGCTGGTGGCAGATGCAAGGCCGCCCCCGTGGGCGGCCTTGTTTTTTGGCCGGCCCGGCCGCGGGCGGCGGCCGCGCCGATACAGTTGGCAACACCCCGGCCCCCTACAATCGCCCGCCATGCTGTCGTTCCCCGTGGTCCGCTGGGTCGCCCTGTTCTGGGGATTCGCGACGTTCTTTCCGATCGGGCTGAACTACACCGCTTTCGTGCTGCTGGCTGTGGCCCTGCTGGTGCAGGGCGGCTGGCGGCAGCGGCTGGCGCGCCTGCGCCAGTCACCCAACTGGTGGCCGGCCTGGTTCTTCCTGGGCTGGACCGCGCTGGTGCTGGCGCTGGGGCCGCACTACCCTGAAACAGCGTCCAACGCCTTTCACGCCCTGCGCATCGTGCTGACGCTGGCGCTGGTGCTGGCACTGTCGCGCGACGAGGCGCTGTGGGCCATGCGCGGCTTCGTGATGTGGCTGACCGCCAGCCTGGTGCTGATCGCGCTGCACAAGACCATCGGCCTGCCGCCGAGCAAGCTGTGGGAAAGCACCGTCACCTACGGCGGCAACAAGTCGCTGGCCAACGCGCTGCTGATGGCACTGGCGGCCGTCAGTGGGCTGCTGCTGATGCCGGTGCTGTCGGCCCGCCAGCGCGGCGTGATGACGCTGCTGACCCTGGGCAGCGTGGCGGCGTTGCTGTGGGTGCTGTATTCGCGCACCGCCTGGCTCATCGTGCTGGTGTGCCTGGTGGTGGGGCTGGCGCACCAGTTGCGCAGGCGCCGGCAGCACCAGTTGCTGGCGCTGGTGGGTGCGGCGGCGCTGGCGCTGGCGGCCGGCATGTTCGTGCCGGCGGTCAAGGACCGGCTGGTGCTGGGCGCGCATGAAGTGGTCAACGCCTACGAGGGCCAGGCCGTCAACATGACCAGCAGCTGGGGCATCCGCTTTCGCATGTACAGCGAGACGCTGGACATGATCGGCCAGCGCCCGCTCACCGGCTGGGGCATCGGCGGCTGGAGCACCGAATGGAAGCGCCGCGTGCAGGGGCCGCTGGCCAGCGTCAACATGCCGCACAACGATTTTCTGTGGATGGGCGCGCAGACGGGGGTGCCAGGCGCGATCGCGCTGTTTTTGATGGTGGCGGCCGGTCTGCCTGCGGCCTGGCGGCGCCACGACAAGCGCGGGCGCATGGCCGTGGTGGCGCTGCTGGCCATGCTGATGGCGATGGCGACCAACTCGGCATTGCGCGACGCCGCCATCGGCCTCACGCTGTGGTTCATCGTGCTGGTGTACCAGCGGCTGTCGACCGAGGCCGAGCCGGTGTGGCCGGACGTGCTGCCCGACGTGCGGGCCTGACGCGGCCCGCGCGTTTGAGTCAGGTCAGTGGGCGTGGCCCAGCGCCTCGCCCGCTTTCAACTGGTACACGGTGCCGCAGTACGGGCACTTGGCCTGGCCGTGCGACAGGTCGAGAAACACGCGCGGGTGCGTGTTCCAGATCTTCATGCCCGCCTTGGGGTTGGGGCAGTAGGTTTCGCCGTTGGGCGTCAAATCCTTGGCCAGCAGTTCGACCGCTTGTGCTTGCGTAGTCATGCCATGTTCTCCTGTGCCGCTCAGACCTTGGTGAGCCACGAAGCGTATTTGGGGTTGCGGCCGTTCACGATGTCGAAGAAGGCGCTCTGGATCTTTTCGGTGACCGGGCCGCGCTGGCCTTCGCCGATCTGCACGCGGTCCAGTTCGCGGATCGGCGTCACCTCGGCCGCGGTGCCGGTGAAGAACATCTCGTCGGCGATGTAGCACTCGTCGCGCGTGATGCGCTTTTGCACCACCTTCAGCCCGAGGTCCTCGCAGATGTGCAGCACCGTGTTGCGGGTGATGCCGTTGAGCGCGCCGGCCGACAGGTCGGGCGTGTAGACGGTGCCGTCCTTGATGATGAACAGGTTCTCGCCCGCGCCTTCGCTGACGAAGCCGGCGCTGTCGAGCAGCACGGCCTCGTCGTAGCCGTCGTCGGTGGCCTCCATGTTGGCCAGGATGGAGTTGCTGTAGTTGCTGACCGCCTTGGCCTGCGTCATGGTGATGTTGACGTGGTGGCGCGTGTAGCTGCTGGTCTTGACGCGAATGCCGCGCTTCAGCCCTTCTTCGCCCAGGTACGCGCCCCAGGCCCAGGCGGCCGCCATCACGTGGATGGTGTTGCCCTTGGGGCTGACGCCCAGCTTTTCGGAGCCGATCCACACCAGCGGGCGGATGTAGCAGCTTTCCAGCTGGTTGGCGCGCACCACTTCCTTCTGCGCCTCGTTCACTTCGTCCTGCGTAAAGGGCATCTTCATGCGCAGGATCTTGGCGCTGTTGAACAGGCGCTGCGTGTGTTCCTGCAGGCGGAAGATGGCGGTGCCGTTGACGGTGTTGTAGGCACGCACGCCCTCGAACGCGCCGCAGCCGTAGTGCAGCGTGTGCGTCAGCACGTGGATCTTCGCGTCGCGCCAGTCGACCAGCTGGCCGTCGAGCCAGATCTTGCCGTCGCGGTCGGCCATGGAAAGGGGGGCAGTGCTCATGAAGGTTCCTGGAAGTCAGCGGTGGACAGGAAGGGTGCCCGGGTCAGGCCGCAGCCCGCCCGGCGCGGGCGCAAGGCATGGATTTTATGCCTCGCCGCCGGGCGCTGGCGCTGGCGCGGCGGGCCGATCCAGCTGCCAGCCCGTCAGCTTGCCACCGTCGAATTCGGCCGTCACGGACGATTCGCCCGGGTCGGTCCAGCGGTAGCGCTCGGGCTGCGCACCTTCGGGCGACAGGCGTTCGCCCAGCGACCGGGTGAGCGCCACCACGTGCAGCAGCGCTTGGCCTTTCTTCAGCTTGGCGTTGAGCATGACCGCGCTGCCGACGTAGCCGATCGGCTGGTCGGCCGCGCGCTTCATCACGTTGATGAGGCGCGTGTAGTACAGCATGAACCACAGGACCAGTCCGCTGCCGAGCAGGGCCAGCCCCGACCAGCCGCCGGCGCGCCAGGCGCCCGCGCCCAGTGCAATGGCCGCCAAGAGAGTGAGAATGCGTTGCCAGGTCATGGGGCGATTGTCGCGTGTGGCGGCGTCAGTCCAGCCCGCGCACCAGCGCCATCGCCTCATCCACCCGCTCGACGGCGTGGATCGTCAAGCCCTCGAACGCCTTGTCGGCCTTCTTCGGCGCATTGGCCTTGGGCACCACGGCGACGGAAAAGCCGAGCTTGGCGGCTTCCTTCAGCCGTTCCTGCCCGCGTGGCGCCGGGCGCACTTCGCCGGCCAGGCCGACTTCGCCAAAGGCGATGAAGCCCTTCGGTAAAGCCTTGCCGCGCAGGCTGCTGGTGATGGCCAGCATCACCGCCAGGTCGGCCGCCGGCTCGCTGATGCGCACGCCGCCCACGGCGTTGACGAACACGTCCTGGTCGCCCGTGGCCACGCCCGCGTGCTGGTGCAGCACGGCCAGCAGCATGGCCAGCCGGTCGCGCTCCAGCCCCACCGACAGGCGGCGCGGGCTGACGCCGCCCGTGTCGACCAGCGCCTGGATTTCGACCAGCATCGGCCGCGTGCCTTCCAGCGTGACCAGCACGCAACTGCCGGGCACGGGCTGCGCGTGCTGGCTCAAAAAGATGGCGCTGGGGTTGCTGACGCCTTTCAGCCCGCGCTCGGTCATGGCGAACACGCCGATCTCGTTGACGGCGCCAAAGCGGTTCTTGATGGCGCGGATCAGGCGGAAGCTGCTGTGCGTGTCGCCCTCGAAGTACAGCACCGTGTCCACCATGTGCTCCAGCACGCGCGGGCCGGCCAGTTGGCCGTCCTTGGTGACGTGGCCGACCAGCACGATGGCGCAGCCGCTCGACTTGGCCCAGCGCGTGAGGTGCGCCGCGCATTCGCGCACCTGCGCCACGCTGCCGGGCGCGCTGGTCAGCTGGTCGCTGTAGACGGTCTGAATCGAGTCGATCACGGCCACAGCCGGCTTCTGGTCTGCGAGTGTTGCTATGATTTTTTCAAGCTGTATCTCGGCCAGCACCGCCACCTGCGAGCCGGTGATGCCCAGCCGGCGCGCCCGCAGCGCCACCTGCGCGCCGCTTTCCTCGCCCGTCACGTACAGCGTCGGCAAGCCGGCGCGCTGCAACGCATCGACGGCCTGCAGCAGCAGTGTCGATTTGCCAATGCCCGGATCGCCGCCGATCAGCACCACGCCGCCTTCGACGATGCCGCCGCCCAGCACGCGGTCCAGCTCGCCCTGGCCGGTGGGCGTGCGCGCCACGTCCACCGCCTCGATGGCGGCCAGCGGGCGCACTTCGCTCGACGGCGCCAGCGCCGAGAACGTGGCGCCGAGGCGGTTCTTGCCGCCGGCCGCGGGCGCTTCGGCCACGCTTTCCACCAGGGTGTTCCACGCGCCGCACCCTGGGCACTTGCCCAGCCAGCGCGGGCTGGTGGCGCCGCATGCGTTGCAGGTGTAGGTGGTCTTGGGGCTCGCCATAGCCCGATCCTATCTGGCGGCGCGCGTCAACCGACCGGCCGCGTCAACGGTTGAGGGTGCCGTGGCAGCGCCAAACCGCTACCATGCGCCACCTTTTGTGTTTATTGACCCGAGGATCGAGCCCATGTCCAGCGTGCCCGCCACCGCCGTTTCCGGTCAGCCGCCCGTTTCGCGCAACCGCCTGCTCGTCACATCCGGGCTGGGCTGGATGTTCGACGCCATGGACGTCGGCCTGCTGTCCTTCATCCTCGCGGCGCTCAAGGCCGACTGGGGCCTGACGCCGGGGCAGATGGGCTGGATCGGTGCCATCAACTCCATCGGCATGGCGGTGGGCGCCATCATGTTCGGCATGATGGCCGACCGCATCGGCCGCAAGCACGTGTTCGTCATCACACTGCTGCTGTTCGCCATTGCCAGCGGGCTGTCGGCCTTTGCCACCACGCTGGCGGTGCTGATGGTGCTGCGCTTTTTCATCGGCATGGGCCTGGGCGGCGAACTGCCGGTGGCCAGCACCTACGTGTCCGAGCGCGTGCCGGCGCACGAGCGCGGGCGCATCGTGGTGCTGCTGGAAAGCTTCTGGGCGCTGGGCTGGATTCTGGCGGCGCTGATCGCCTACTTCGTCATGCCGCTGTTCGACAAGGACATGGGCTGGCGCGTGGCGCTGATCCTGGGCGCGCTGCCGGCCTTCTATGCGCTGTACCTGCGCCGCAAGCTGCCCGACGACAAGCCCACCGCGCCGCCGTCGGCCGGCCTGCCGTGGTCGGCGCGCCTGGCGCGACTGTGGGCCGCCGAGCACAGCCGCAACACGCTGATGCTGTGGATCCTGTGGTTCACCGTGGTGTTCTCGTACTACGGCATGTTCCTGTGGCTGCCCAGCGTGATGGTCGGCAAGGGCTTTGCGCTGATCAAGAGCTTTGAATACGTGCTGATGATGACGCTCGCCCAGTTGCCGGGCTACTTCACCGCCGCCTGGCTGATCGAGCGCGCGGGCCGCAAGTTCGTGCTGGTGGTGTACCTGCTGGGCACGGCGGCCAGCGCCTGGGCTTTTGGCAATGCGACGACCGAGGGCTCGCTGCTGCTGTTCGGCGCGCTGCTGTCGTTCTTCAACCTGGGTGCGTGGGGCGCGCTGTACGCTTATTCGCCCGAGAACTACCCGGCCCCGATCCGCGCCAGCGGCGTGGGCACGGCCGCGGGCGTGGGCCGCATTGGCGGCATCCTGGGCCCGCTGGCGATCCCGTTCCTGGGCGCGCAGGGCTGGGCCACCGGCGCGATCTTTGCGCTGTTTGCGGTCACCATCGCCGTCGGGGCGCTGGCCGTGGCGCTGCTGGGGCGCGAGACGAAAGGGCAGGCGGTATGAACTGCGCGACACGAGCCGGGCGCTGCCCTTGCTGAGCGGAGGCGATGCATGAATCTCTCATGGTGCTATGTCAGCACGGCCACCCCCGCCTTCGATCCGCAACGGCTGGACGAGCTGTACCAATCGTCGCGCGAATTCAATCTGACGCACGGCATCAGCGGCGTGCTGCTGTACAGCGGCGGGCGCTTCTGCCAGCTGATCGAAGGGCCGGCCGCGGGCATGGCGGAGGTGATGGCGCGCGTGCGGGGCTGCCCGTTGCACGTCCATCTGCTGACGCTGCATGAAGAAGACGTGCCCCAGGCCGCGTTCCCGTCCTGGTCGCTCGGCACCGCCAGCGACTGGCGCGGTCAGCGCATGGAGGTGCCGGGCGACGGCCAGCTGGCCCGGCTGACCCCGGCGCAGCAATCGGCCTGCCGCGTGCTGCGCAACTTCATCGCTTGGGAAGACGCCGGCTCGCCGCAGGACTTCGTGCCGACGCGGTATTGAGCGCCGCGCGAGGGGTCCAAGCCGACCGTGCGTCGACGCCCTGCGCCAGCGCACGCTGGCGGGGCTGGCCTGCCGACCGCTGCACCGCAGGCTGAAGTCGGCCATTGCCCGTCGGCGCGCCGGGCGTCAGCCGAACAGCTTGTTCGCCGTCTCGGCGATCAGCTTGCCCTGAAAGCGCGCGCCGTCCAGCTCGATCACGCTCGGCTGGCGCTGCCCCTGGCCACCGGCGATGGTGGTGGCGCCGTAGGGGCTGCCGCCGGCCATCTCGTCAATCGTCATCTGCGCCTGATAGCTGTAGGGCAGGCCGACGATGGTCATGCCGAAGTGCAGCAGGTTGGTGATGATGGAAAACAGCGTCACTTCCTGCCCGCCATGCTGCGTGGCGGTGGAGGTGAAGGCGCCGCCCACCTTGCCGTTGAGCGCGCCGCGCGCCCACAGGCCGCCGGCCGCGTCCAGGAAACCCGCCATCTGCGCCGGCATGCGGCCAAAGCGCGTGGGCGCGCCGATGATGATGGCGTCGTAGTGCTCCAACTCGGCCACGGTGGCGATGGGCGCGGCCTGGTCGAGCTTGAAGTGCGCGCCCTTGGCGATGTCCTGCGGCACGGTTTCGGGCACGCGCTTGACGTCCACCGTGGCGCCGGCAGCGCGGGCGCCTTCGGCCACGGCGTTGGCCATGGTCTCCAGGTGGCCGTAGCTGGAGTAGTAGAGGACGAGGACTTTGGACATGAAGAAGCTCCTGACATGAAGGGGTTGAACGGTCGGCCTTGGCGCCGGTGTGGGCACTTTACCCTTCCACAAAACGCGGTAAAAGGCGCTCAAAAACAATGATCTATTGCTGAAAATGGAATAATCTTTGCCGCCCCGGTCGATCTGAAAACCATCAGGAGGATGCAATGGACCGTTTGCTTTCCATGCGGGTGTTCGAGCGTGTGGTGGATGAAGGCAGCCTGGCCGGTGCGGCGCGGGCGCTGGATTTGTCGCCGCCGGTGGTGACGCGGCTGATGGCCGGGCTGGAGGCGCACCTGGGCACGCGCCTGTTGCAGCGCACCACGCGCCGCCAGGCGCTGACCGAGGCCGGCGAGGCCTATTTGCTGCGCGTGCGCACCATCCTGCGCGACATCGACGAGGCCGAGCAACTGGCCAGCGCCCACACGGCCGAACTGGCCGGCACGCTGCGCCTGCACGCGCCGCCGGTGCTGGCCAGCCACGTGATCGCGCCGCGCATCGCCGGCTTTCACGCCCGCTATCCCGGCATCGCCATCGACCTGACGGTGGAGTCGCGCCACGAGCCGCCAGTGGAAGACCACGACATCACCCTGTTCAGCGGCAACGCGCGCCCCGGCCCCGACGTGGTGGCGCGCAAGGTGGTCGACGCCGAGGCGGTGCTGGTCGCCACGCCGCGCTACCTGAAGCACGCCCCGCCCTTGACGCAGCCGGCCGACCTGGCCCAGCACGCCTGCCTGCGCCTGGCCCAGCCCGACAGCGACCCGGCCGTGTGGCGCATGTGGTGCCCCGAAGGGCCTGACGAGCCGCTGGACGTGGCCATCACCCCGCTGCTGGTGGCCAACCACAGCGACACGCTGGTGCGCGCCACGCTCGACGGCGCGGGCATCACCTCGGCCTCGCTCGACCTGATGGCGCCTTACCTGGTGCGCGGCGAACTGGTGCGCGTGCTGGCGCCCTGGATCACCGGGCGCCTCTCCATGTACGCGGCGGTGCCCACGCGCAAGTTCATCCCGCAGCGCACGCGGGTGTTTCTGGACTGGCTGGTCGATGAAACGCGCCGCCAGACCGCCGAAGCCGTGGCGGCCTACACGGCGCGTGTCGGACAGTCAGGCTGACGGCGCGAAGCCCTGCGCCAGCGCGCGCGTGATCTCCGCCGCCGGCAAGGGGCGGCAGCCGCTGGCGTTCTGGCCGCTCCACAAGGGCGTGAAGTCGGTGCGGCCCGCTTTTTCGGCGGCGGCGCGCAGGGGCGCCATGGCGGCGGTGGCCAGCGGAAAGGCCGGCGCGGCGGCGCTGATCGGCCCCTGCTCGCGCATCACCCGGTTGACGATGCCGCGCGCCGGGCGGCCGGTGAAGCAGTTGGTGAGGGCCGTGTGGCGCGCCGCCTCGCTTTGCAGCGCGGCGCGGTGCAGGGGTGTGGTCGTCGCCTCGTCGGCGCACAGGTAGGCGGTGCCCACTTGCACGCCGGCTGCGCCCAGCGCCATGGCCGCGCGCACGCCCGCCGCATCGGCGACGCCGCCGGCGGCGATCACCGGCACGCGCACGGCGGCCACCACTTGCGGCAGCAGCGCGAAGGTGCCCAGCTGCTCGCTCAGGTCGTCGCTCAAAAAGTGGCCGCGGTGGCCGCCGGCTTCCAGCCCCTGGGCGATGATGGCGTCGGCGCCGTGCTCCTCAAGCCATAGCGCCTCGCGCACGGTGGTGGCCGACGACAGCACGAAAGCGCCCCAAGCCTTGGCGCGCGCCAGCAACGCCGGCGCCGGCAGGCCGAAGTGAAAGCTCAGCACCGGCGGCTTGAATTCGGCCAGCAGATCGGCCGCCTCGGCGCTGAAGGGCGTGCGACCCGGCCCGGCGGGCACGCTGGCGATGTCCAGGCCCAGTTCGGCGTAGTAGGGTGCCAGCGCGGTGCGCCAGGCGGCCTCGCGCGCCGCATCGGGCACGGGCGGCGTGTGGCAGAAGAAGTTGACGTTGTACGGCAGGCCGCTGGCCGCCAGCACCGCCAGTTCGTCGCGCAATTGCTGCGCGGACAGCATGGCGCAGGGCAGCGAGCCGAGCGCCCCCGCACGCCCGGCGGCCAGCGCCAGCGCGCTGCCCTGCACGCCGGCCATCGGCGCCTGGATGAGAGGCAACGCGGTGCCGAGCAAGGTGGACAAAGAGGTCATGCACCGATTCTGGCAGGCCGCGCTCGGCCTGCGCGCCACGCGGTTTTGTCGAAAACACTTGCACTCCGCCGATTTATTTAATACATTAAATAAATGCCACGACGCAGCCCCTTCACCCACCGCAACCTGCCGCTGCTGTTGCTGCAAGCGCGCGAGGCCGTGATGCAGCACCGGCGCCCCAGCCTGCGCGAGCACGGCCTGTCGGACCAGCAATGGCGCGTGCTGCGCGTGCTGGCCGAGCACGCCGGCGCGGGCGGGCTGGACACCGGCCGCGTGGCGCAGCAGGCCTTCATCCTGGGCCCCAGCCTCACCGGCATGCTGGCCCGCATGGAGCGCGACGGCCTCATCACGCGCCAGCGCAGCGACGAAGACGCGCGCCGCAGCGTGGTCAGCGCCACGCCCGAGGGGCTGGCGCTGGCCGATGCGCTGTCGCAGGCGATCGAGGCCGATTACCTGGACCTGGAAGCGCACCTGGGCAAGGCCAAGCTGGCGCAGCTGTACCGCCTGCTGGACGAGCTGATTGCGCTGCAACAAGACGAATGTGCCGAAGAACCACTGGAGACCGCCGCGTGAACCCGACTTCAACCTGGCTGCCGCAAGGCACCGTGTATGGCAGCCTGCTCAACTTCCGGCGCGAGTACGCGCAGTGGGCGCCCCGGATGGACGAGCCGCCCTACAAGGCGCCGCCACAGGCGCCCGTGCTGTACGTGAAAACGGCCAACACCTTTGCCGCCCATGGCGCGGCCATCGCCGTGCCGGGCGAGGTGGAGGTGGGCGCGACGCTGGGCCTGGTGAAGGCGAATTCGGATCGTTTTGTGCCGCCTGCGCTGGCAGGGCAAGCGAAGGAAGCTATCGAAAATGAAGCATCCGGTTTGCAGGCCATCGCCGGCGTCGTGCTGCTGGCCGACCTGAGCCTGCCGCACGCCAGCTACTACCGCCCACCGATCAAGTTCCGCAACCGCGACGGCTTTCTGGGCTGCGGCCC
>ENA-UPTA01006364-UPTA01006364.1-activated-sludge-metagenome-genome-assembly--contig:-NODE-6364-length-10438-cov-4.178465_pt1 | contig 10438 bp, 7 predicted proteins | sample MGYA00238184_ERZ773361 | MGnify/ENA primary metagenome ERZ773361 (study PRJEB29100, sample SAMN05720205) | activated sludge metagenome | isolation source: anaerobic digester from wastewater...
GAAGAATTACCGGTTTCTGAGTTGTTCAAAATAATCATCATAATCATCTCTGTTGTCTTGTCTGCCGTTCTGTGAGATGTTACCCACAGGTGTAATGAAACTCGTTTCATCGTCCAAATTATCTTGAACCTTGGTTACATTTTTATTGGAACCCACTGCCATCTCTCCATTATTCGTAATTTTTGTTTTCCGAGAAGGATTGACTGGCTCAGAGATATTCTCAGAGTGAAATTCCAGCTCTACGCATTGCTGGGCAGGATACCCCAAGCGTATCACCTGACCGTCGTGTATTGCTTGAGGTTCCAACATTGGAATCGCGTTACCATCTACAAAGGTTTCCTGATTGCTCTTAGAAATAGCCACTATTCTCCAATTGCCGTTGACCTTTTCCAACCGGGCATGTAATCCACTTATAGATGAATTAGCATCGGAATAGAAGGTAAAATCTGCTTGAGAAGGATCACGGCCTAATTTCACTGATTCAGTGAAAACTTTTAGTTCCTGCCCTATTACATTAGATGGACCGTCAATCACTTTTAGAATTGCTAATGGTTTCCCACGTCTTGTTCCACCTACTATTGTCTTCCTGATCTGGTTTACAACTTGCCCAACTACGCCGCCTGAGGCTATTTTTGAAAGTTTTTTCCAAAAAATGATGACTATTATTATCAATGCGATAACAACTACTCCTAAACCTATCAGCACATAACTTATGGTAGGGCTTGTAATCGAATTAACAACTGAAGCAGGGATGGTATTTCTAATCAGAAGATTAATAGGTTGGCTTGTTGAGGAATAACCAAGTTCGTCAACAACAGTAACTTGCAGAACAACAGGATTGTCACCCTCAGCAGAAATTTCACGCATATCCCATTCAAAGCTTAAAGTCCCTGTATCTGATGGCTGGATAGAAGCAACTGTTTCAGTCCCAACGCCCGATTGTACTAGCAGTGACGCGGTGGTTATTGATCTTGGATGACCATCCGGCCATCCTAACTGAAACTGGACAGTTTGAGTCTCTATATCATATAAAAAGGTTTTACCAGTATTTTGCGCTGCTTTTCTTTCGATAACTGAACCATCAACGGGAGTGGTCAGGATAATTTCAGGTGGACTTAAAGTTACCGTATATTCAGAGGTGTTATATGCATTTTGTTGTGGAAATGCTGCCCATTGAACACTAACAGCATGGCTGCCCGAATAGCCATCCTGAGTGCGATATTGAATGGAATATGATTGCCTGCTATTCTTAATTACAGAAAATATCGAGGGGTCCAGTTCTGTGAAATCTCCTTCTTTCTTTAACTGAACCTGTTCATACAGCCCATAAGTGGAGGTGGCCAATTGTTCATAAGCACTGCTGCTTGTGTATAAATTATTCCTTGCAACATGAACAACATGAACTGGTACTCGTAATTGAAAAGCCAGGGCAGATACTTTGCTTATTTCACTTGTACTCAATTCATCATCACTCATAATTGAAATAATGTAACGGGGACGCGAGCACCCAGTAGACACATCGCCCCTGAGCTGGTTCAATGCTTCTGCATGTGCTTCATATGCAGGAAGGTATAAGGTTGAAGATTCAAGCGCTAGGTTATTCACCCCAGCGATAAAATCCGTCAAGGAGTTGGTTAGGGGTAAAAATACACGGGGATTATTTCGCCGAACATCTAAATCGGTTGTGATGATCGTGACACGATCTTTCCCGTCTATCATGAATTTTTCACCGAACCTGCGTAAAGCAGCCCGGACAATAGATTGATTTGTTCTATTTCCCTGGTCTATTATGAAATAGATATCTGCTCCAATTCCTGCTGAATTGGAAACAAAACTGGAAATAGCTGCTGGTTTGTCATTATCCAAGATCTGAACATCACCTGCAGTTAACCCGGGTATACTGTTATAGTTTTGGTCAATTGCTCGAATTTCTAAATCAATATTTGGGTAATTTGACGCATTTGGTGGTGAAGCAACACAGATTGTAGAATTGTTTTCACCAGAAGTCTGTGCCGAAACCTCATTAATCGGTTCCACTGCAAACCCGCCAAGAAAAATACCGAGGAAAATTATTACCAGTGTTGTTCTTTGATACATCGATTTCATACCAATTTCTCCTATTTGCAGTAAAGGTTCAAAGCAGCTCAAACTTAACTTTAAATGTTAGATCTGGATCTTGAAGTGATTTTCCAAAGCTGATAACACTTCCATCATTAAGTTCGCAAACGTCGCCCTGTTCTAACCTCATTTGATCAACAAACACTATCGAATGGGCTTCAGTGTGTAGTTCAATTGTCCATTTGGCATTTTCAGACCTTAGCCAGGCAAGTTTTCGAGAAATTTTTAAAGGATCGCGTAGTAAAGGACTGAGATCAATATCTGGCATTGTGTCATCTGCTCTACCAATTAATGCCTCAGTTGAGTCAATTACCCATTCTGGTCGGATAATCTGAAGTGATTTTGGGGGAATCAGGTGTAAATGAATCGCCGCAATCTGGGGCCGGTAGAAAAGTAAATATTCACCTTCACCCAAGTCAAGATCGTTAATTGTTAAATTGCCCGGATCAACGATTTGCTTGGCTAATAATATTTTATATTCGGATGGTTTTGTTCCTTTTGCTTCGTCCGGGTTTTGCCTCAAAATATGTTCAAGGATTTGAGAGATAGGCAGATTTGAGCTTGCTCCGTGAAGCATAAAACGATCTCGCAGGATTTTATATGAGATGTGAAATTCAGTTTGCCGCATTAGATTTTCCTGAAACCCTTATAGTTTATTTACCAGACTGTTCGCGTAATCTCAATTTCCGATAAGTTTCAACCAAGTCTTGATTCGACATATCAAAAAACGACTCATCAGAATCGATAACCATAGGTGATTCCTGTTGAATTTTTACTTGTTCAATTCTTTCGGCTGGAGCTGGATGTGGCCATGTCACTTTTTGCACACTTGCATATTTTTTTCTGATATGATCATATATTGATTGATCTGGATATCCAATCTGAACAATATTAATTAGCTTTCCAGCTTTTAGAAAATATCCCCGTCCGATTGGCAATTCTTGCCTGCGCATGGATGCATTTGGCCTTCCACCCAAGGCCTCCATTGTTTCCACATCCACCAAAGAAAATCCTGAGCGCATAAGTTTCATTTGCTTAACGACGGGATCATTTTCATGGGCAAGTTTCTGTGAGATGCCGGAAAGAATGAAATGCAACCCCAAATCTGAATCCCTTCTCATAAATTGCGATAGCAGGACCAAAATTTCCTGACGAATTGCTATCGCATCTCTTGTGAGGTCATAATCATCAATTAAAACAAATATTTTTGGAAATACTTTTTTCCTTCCCGCAGAGACTTCCTGCCTTCGATAGAAAAGTTCTGCTTCTAGACAAGCAATCGGCTCTCGAAGGGAATCTTCATCAATCACCCAGTTAATGGTATGAGGAAAATCGTACAGGGTTCTAAGACTACCTTGTGCTCCATCAACAAGAACCAACCATGCCTGGTCCGGTGAATATTCATTTATTATGCTCAGAGCAATAGCATGAAGCACGCTTGTTCTGCCAGATTGAGGAGGACCACCTATTAGTAGATGCGTGCCAGGCGTCCACTCAATCTTAAAATTATCCAGGGTATCACTATCTAAACCAACAACACACCCCTTAGATTTCTGGCTAACAAATAAAGTGGATAGGTTGATCCACTCGGGCAGAGTACCAATAGGAACAGGTTTTTTTCCTCTCCATTGTTCACCGTTATTCACTATTTCTTTGAAAATGGATTCATTGTGCCCTAACTCGCCAACATAATCAGCATCATCCGAAATATCACCGACATCGGCCAATTGAATAGACATTGGTGATGCTCCATAAATAAAACCCCTTCCTGGAGGTAATATATCGAATTCCAGGGAATTCAGTCTTCCAACAAACAACAAATAATCAGATTTATCTGTCAGATTCAGTGCAATACGCTGGTCGATGATATTGAGTGTTTTATATGGAATCCCCGCAAGCTGCAAAGCTGTAATGACAAAATATATGCCATAATTTCGGCCATTTTCGATGAGCTTCTGAATTTGGTCTAATTCATCAAGGTAAGCTTGGTCGCGCAACTCGCCGAAGTTGTCGATAAGTACAAAAATCGCTGGCAGCTTGTCTTCCTCTTTGACACGAGGATGACGATTATAACTTGTCAAGTTATCAACCTGTAATCCTCCCATCAAGGTTTTACGCTCTTCAATGATCGATTGCAATAATCTGAGAAGCCTTGCTACGCGTTCTGGCTCATTCCCGAGAACAACGTCTCCTACATGGGCAAGACGTTTCAATCCATCCAATCCTCTTCCAGCAAAACTCAAGCCATAAATTTGTACCTGCGATGGTGAATAGCAATAAGCCAGACTGGAAGCAAATGTTCGCAGAAATGATGTTTTACCACTGCCCGGTGCACCCAAGACGATTAAATGCCCACCTCTTTTTCCTGGAAATTCAAGGATGAGGGGGGGTTGTGTTGTATTGGTTAAATTATCGATTCTGCCAATTAATACGCTGAGATCATTCGAAATATCATTTGATTTTCTTGACCACCATTTGGTGTAATCGGGACATTCGGCAACCAATTCTCGCAGGCTTATATGCTCATCCAGAGGCGGTAAAAGAATTTGTGGTAGCGGTTTTAGTGAAGAAGCCTTTTTTACTTGGATATAGGTTTTCTGAATCTCGTCAACCAGCTGTTTAACCAATGGGGGAGGTTTTATTCTTTGATTTTCATCATCGGGCTCTTGTCCAGCTTGTCCGATATTCAGCAGTTTTTCATATTGGATCTGGTAAAAAATTACTGGATCATTAGATGAAACCTCAGAATATTCGCCTCCGATATAAGAGGCCTGGAATTGCCGGGCTACTCCGGCATCGCCAACCTGAAAATATGCACGGCCTGGCAGGTCTTTTGGTAAAAGGGCTGCATCCGGTTTGTTTAGTACATCACGGCTATCCTCAATTGTCTGAACACGCAAGCTGATTCGAAAGTTAAGGTTTGAACGCATTTCATCATTGATTGCTCCAGCTGGACGTTGTGTAGCTAAAATCAGATGCATTCCCAATGATCGCCCTAACCGCAATGTGGCAATTAATTCAGGCAAGAAAGAGGGCATCTCTTTAGCAAGCTGTGCAAATTCATCAACAATGATAAAAAGATGTGGTAAAGGATCCCAGTTATCAGGGATGGCGCCAAGCCTTACCAATTCTCGATGATAATCACCTATATCTTTATATTGATTGTTAAGGTTGCTAAGGAATTCTTGCCTGCGGTAAAGTTCAGCTTTAATTGCTTCCAAAGCTCGTGATGCTGTAGTTTTGTCGAGGTTACTCACAATACCAACTGTGTGCGGAAGATCTTTAAAGATCCCAAAAGCACTTCCGCCCTTGAAATCAATTAATAGAAAACTTACATAATATGGATGGTGCTCCAAGGCAAGAGCTGCAATCAATGTTTGTAATAATTCACTCTTGCCAGAGCCTGTTGTCCCAGCTACCAGTCCATGAGGTCCGTCATGTTGCTCAGCCAAATGTAAAGACAATGGATTCATCTGGGATTCATTTCCAATCAGAACAGGAAATGGTAACAATCCATTTTCAGGAGGAAGCCGCATCCAACGATCTAATATTCTAAACTCTTTGAGATAATTCAGTTCATAAGTTTGTAACAAATTAACTGATCGAGGAATTCTGTTTGCGAATCCTTGAGATGTTGTTGCGACTGTTAACAACTGGTGAGCAAAATTATCTGCCTTTACAAGACTTAAAAATTCTGGAATTGCAAAATGTTTTTTTCCATTCGGTCCAACTTGCCAATACTCTAAGTGCTCCGTATCGTTAATTTGAATCACTGCCTTACAATCACTAGGAACATCTTCAAGTGTTTTACAAAGGAAAACTGATGCAGCATTGAGTTGACTGCCTTGATTGACCAAAAGAGAAAAGCCTGGTTCTGTTCGAACATCCAGGTCGCTATCAAAAATATTTAGGAAAAATCCAGTTGATTCCTGGTCTACAGTTTCTTGCGGTAAATTGTCATTGATGGGAGACCGGTTTGACAAGAACCCAGACAACAACGAAAACAAGTATTTGTTATCATTTCGAGAGAATGCCATAGAATGACTTCTATTGCCGGGTTTCTGTGAGGTTTGCGGAAGCCAGCGTAACCACTCCCACTGTTTATAGTTTTGAATCGAAGAAAATAGGAAAATGCTCACATCTTCAGGTGATGCCATTCCGGCGATTTGTGAGACTAAACCTCTAATATATGGCAATGTCACATTTCTTGAACCCACAATAGCCAGCGAATCTACATTGTGAAGGTTAACAGTTACAGGAGCATTTTGCACATCCTTGTAATTACGATAGATTCCAAATGCCCTTCGAATTTCCAACTCCGAATTATCTGGGTCCGGAGGTTTTATTTGCACTGTGGCGGGCACATCTCCTGTCCCAATACGAACTGTAAGAAAGTCCGAATCTTCAGGACGGCGTTCCCAAAGCCGGATATCCAGATCAAAGACCCTTCTGCAAACATCATGAGCACAGGGATACTGTTCCTCCAAAATATCTAACTGCACCAATTTACTGGATAAAAGTCTTGCCTCTTTGCGATCCAGTAATTGATGATAACTGCGCATTTGTTTTATTCGGGATACTTTTTGGTTATGTTTTTGTTCGCCATAAATTACAAGGGATGTAATGACAGATATAACACCCATCCCAATCATCGGCAAAGCAAATAAAATCGAACCGGATCTCCCCCCGCTAGAGTACAAGAATGCATAGAACACGCCCATAAAAAGAATACTTGTCATGGGTAATAGTGTTATAAGGACATTCCTGGCAGTTTCATCAACTTGTGCTGGAGGAGCGGGTATATCAACCTCCAGCTCCTTATAGGTTGGTTGTAATCGGGGGGGGCGATTAAAAGGATTAGTCCTCTGAATTTTTTGTTTCATTAAACTCAGACCCTTTAGTTTGATTCTAAAAATCAAATGACCGGCTTCTAAGAATCAAAGCCGGTCATCAACAGAATATTCAGCTTCCGTGTTTCCTGTCCACACCTTCAAGATTTGTAGCAGCTGTACGCAGCAAGTCTGAAAATTGTCGGACTATATCGTCCCATTTTTCCATATCATCGCGGGCAGCAGAAAAATCTTTCATGAACTTTGATGCCGCCTGTCCAACAAAAGTTGGGCGTAAGCGGTCAATTTCCTGCGAAATACGATCAACTTCGCGGCGAACAATTTCCGCATTGGATTCAATTTCTGCTGCACGACTTCGAAGCTCAGGCGGGGTTAGACGAATTGTATAATCAGCCATGTTATCCTCCAATATTTACTTTCCAGTCATATTATCGACTTTTGTAAAATCAGCTGCTATGCTTTCCAATTTCCTAGCGAATGATTCAATGAAAGGTTTGAATTGATAAAACTTTTCTCGCCTTTTCGCATATCTCGCCCGGATGGTATCTGCGCTAACCCCTTCAAAACGCGTTGGACCTAAAGATTGAAATTGCTCATCAACCTCATCTATTGATGCTTGAACTTTTTTCGCACTTTCGCGAAGGACTTGAGCAGCGTTGCTTAGTTGCTCCGGTTTGATAAGAATTCCACTTCCATCTGACATGAATTATCTCCTTTCCCTTTTCTATTTTGGCAGAATTAATTCCAGCAACGGGTCATCATAATCCTCCCTGGCATCAAATATCAGGGAAGCCGGGATTGCCCGGTTAGGAATTTCAAATACCAGCCATCCTACATAGACTTGATCTTTAGATATCCGAGCTTTTGCTGGAAACTCGGCAAGAATGGGTTGGTCTGTGGAAAAATAAGAAACGATATTACCATCTGATAATTTAAGGCTTATCGGCACCTCCGGTGGGCTTTCACATAAAGCTTTTCTGCATAGAAACTCATACTGGATTGCCATGTACTCGGCTCCAACTGCAGGAATAGCCGGAGTTGTTAATTCATCGCTATTTCCTGCAACTACCAAACGATGGGTTGGGTTTTCTATGCGCATAACAGAAAAATCTCCCGCGGCATAATTTATCCGAGGTCTTTTATCAAAAGGCAAGGCGGTAATGGAAGGTGTAACTAGAGGAGTTGGCTGCACAACCAGTTCCTCTTGAGAAAGATTATTTTGTGATGACTTAGATTGAAGTACCAGGCTGACTATTAGCAAACCAGAAATAAGCACCGTTGCCAATAAACCCAATGACCAGGCCTTTTGTTTAAAGAAGCCGCGAATCTTTTCTTTCCAAGAGGTTTTTTTCCAGAACTGGTAATCTGGTGGTGAATCAAGTTTTTGTTGATAATCAGTTTCCCTAAGGAAAATTTTCTCTGCCAGCGCTGAAAACTCGGAATGGCCTTCCTCGGCAATTTCCTTCAGGAGAGCAAGCCTTTGTTTTTCATCCAAAACCGATTGGGCTCGCAGCCAGCGTGTTTCTACAGTGTTTGGAGCGCTTTCCAAATACTCCAAGACTTTATCGCGATCGCCATCAATGAGGGCAAGGTGGGCTTTGCGAATTGTTTCGTTCAACCCATTGTCCTAACCTTATAAAAGGATAAAGCGGAATTGATCAAGAACCATTCCCCCTTGTGCGGTAGTGAGAATCTGGTTAAAAAATATTTAGTTATGGAATTCAGAATGACTTGCTTATACAAAAATTTTATCATGTTTTATTAACTCTTATGATTACTGTTACAAATTTACCGATTTTGAAGGAAAAAATTTTTGATACAAATTATTCTTTGAGTGCTAATTTCATCATTGACTTTAGTGCTCCAAGATCATTTTTGATTCCTTTATTAGTTTCAGGTACATAATTTAATATTTAACACTTTGTATAGATGTTACCAATAAAGTTCTAAATGAACATCTGTTCCACCCTATAAATAGACTCCCCTTACATGATTGAATAGATATCATTCACATTTGATAACTTCTAAACCCACTCTCTTCTTTTAATTCTTATCATAAATGAAACTTGTATATTCATCTGCACCGTCAAAAGGAATCGTAATGGTTCCTATATAACTCTTTGTCTGATCTCCTCGCACCCATTCAGTTTTAGCTGCATTCGTATAAATCGTATCCGCCTGGCTATACTCGACCTTATACGCCCCATCTACAATTGTAACTTTCTCTACATAACCCACGTGACCTACGTTGCTGGAAGTCGCTGAAGAACCTGGTTCGAAAACAACAACAGATCCAATTACAGGCACTTTTCCGACAGAATAACCTGCATCTTTTGCTTGATCATCCCAGTACATTGCATTTCTCGGATGCCCTGGCTCACCGTTATCATTAGGAAAAGAAATTACATCTCTTTTTGTTGCCACGTAGCGAGTACAACCTGCTAAATCATTAAGCAAATTTTTTGCTGTCGGGCCGTCTGAAGGAATGCCTTCCTTTTCGATTAATTGTTTTAATTCAGTTTGCTTTTCATTAATATCTATTAATTCTTTTTCATTGGCAAGAATATTCTGGAGATTTTCTTTTTTCTTATTCAGTTCAGCTAATTCTTCCTGTAACTTGGCAACCTCATCTTCGTAATCATCAGCTTTTACCCTCCAGGGGACACCATCGGCATCTTTTTCGAGAGGCAATGTGGGAATTAATTTATTTAAAATCGCTTCACTACCCTTTTCCGCTTCAGCGAGGTGAGCCTCTTTTTCCTTAATTAATTCTTCCACTTCAGTCAATTCGTTTTTTGTCGCAGAGGCTTTGTCAGGATCCACTAGTTGTAACAATTGCTGACGGCGCATCTCTAACCTGCTGTACTCTTCAACACGATCGTGATATCTCATTTGTATATATTCGTTTCGGACAGGCTGGTTTTCAAAAGGTTCGGCTGCTTCAGAAATACCTAGAACATCACCATTTTTTATCTTTTCAAGTAACCCGGGTAATAAGTTAAATTTTGCTCCCCCAATTTTATTGTCAGCTCCCTCAAACTCATTGGCGAGAATATCTAATTTGGCAGAGAATTTTCCAACCAGCTCACTGGCAGAAAACAATTGTTCACGCCGGGTTTGATACTGTTTGCGCAAATGATCCGCCCTGACGCCAGAAAAACGTTCCGGACCAATCGATTCCATTATTTCATCGATTTTGTTCAGGCTATTGTAAATTTTCTTAGCACTTTGAGTCAGTTCGTCAGCCGTCTTTCGCAGCTGCTCGGGTTTGATCAGAATGTCCATTTTCTCCCCTTTCATCTATGATTAATAATTATACGTGTTACAGTTTAAATGGCAACTCCTAAACAATGAACAAATGATCATACTACTATCATTCGCCTTTGGTCAGCAAATAAACCTCAGTAAAGCCTATGTCGATTATTGATTTCGCACTTCTATACTTCTAATCTCACCAGGTGGATTAGAAA
>ENA-UPTA01006366-UPTA01006366.1-activated-sludge-metagenome-genome-assembly--contig:-NODE-6366-length-10435-cov-7.946724_pt1 | contig 10435 bp, 13 predicted proteins | sample MGYA00238184_ERZ773361 | MGnify/ENA primary metagenome ERZ773361 (study PRJEB29100, sample SAMN05720205) | activated sludge metagenome | isolation source: anaerobic digester from wastewater...
ATTACGGTATCTTCTTTAATTTGTTGCTCGTGTATTAAACTCATAGGGTTATTCTTTTTGGTAAAACCTGATTATTTTTTCGGCAAGTACTGCTGCCAGCTTATATTTTGATTCAATTGTCCAGCCTGCAATATGTGGGGTTATTATCACTTTTCCGGACGATATTAAATTACGAAAAGCATCGTGATTCAACATGTCATCGGTTTTTTCAAACGATGATTCTTCATATTCAATAACGTCGAGGGCAGCGCTCGAAATTTTCCCATTGATTAGGGCTTCGGCAAGATGCGCAGTTTTTACAACTGGTCCCCTTGATGTGTTGATTAGTACAATTGGCTTGGCAAATTTGGCGATAAAAGCAGAATCGACAAGATAATGCGTTTCAGAAGTAAGTGGTATATGCAAACTGAGGATATCGGCTTCGGCAAAAATGTAATCCATACTAACTTCGTTTACATGTTCACTGGAAAATCCGAATTTATATTTGTCGTAGGCAATTACCTTACAGCCAAACCCTGACAATCGCGCAGCAAAGGCAGACCCCATATTCCCGTAACCGATGATTGCTACGGTTCTATCTTTAATTTCAATGCCCCGATTGGATTCACGCAGCCAAAGTCCTTCTTTTACTTCCATGTTTGCACGGCAGATATTATTAAGAAGATTCAGCAGCAACCCAATTGAGTGCTCCCCAACAGCATCGCGATTCCCTTCGGGAGAGTTGAAACATGCAATATTTTTGGCTGCTGCATATTTTGTGTCGATGCTTTCCATGCCTGAACCGATTCGTCCTATGAACTCTAGGTTTACAGCCTTGTCGATAATCTCTTTGTCGATGGTGATGCGGCTGCGTAAAATAATTCCATTGTAAAGGTGCGCTGCATCGATAAGCTCATGTCGCTGCATAGAAGGTTTCTCATCAACAGTAAACCCTTTTTCTGTGAGTTTTTCTGTAAGAATGCTGTGGGCTGTATCAAGCAGTAAAACGTGTTTCATTGAATCCTGATTTTTCGGGCTAAGTGAGTTATAAATACTTTTTATAAACCTGTTAATGAATAAGTGTGATTATAGGTATATGTAGTTAGCCCATTTTCCGGGTCCAAAGCACTGATATCAATATTCAATATTATCGAGGTATCGTTTGCAGGTTGAATGTCTTTTCGTAAGGAATCGGAAATTTGTTGTTCACTTGCATCTAAATTTCTGAATATTAATATCATTTCGTTGTCGATAGTGCCTTTTCTCAAATTAACAGACCCGGGAATGCAAACATCAATGGCATTACGGGTTGCTTGGTTCCCAGCAGTAATAGTGTAATTGAGGTCGTAATTATAGATGGTTTCACAAGCTATAAAAATCAGAGTTGCTACCAAAAATGCCGGAACAGTATTTTTCATTGTATAAAAATCTTTTTACAATAGGTTTCTCCGTTAGAATAAAATCTGAGTATATAAAAATTACTATCGGTATGGTTAACAGGCAAGCATAGGCTACCAGGGTTAAGGTCTCCCGAATAAAGAGTTTTTCCCGTAACATCAGTTATTACACAAAAGGCCGAAGTAGAGCTACTATTGGTAATATTAATTTTTCCGTACTCATGGGTCACAATGAATGGTGAATTAATCTGGTTCTGATTAATGTAATTTGGTTCACAAAAACCAAGGCTTTCTATCATTTCGAAGAAACTTATTTCGGCTCTTCTTTTATCGGGACAAATTATATGAATCTGAGGGTAATAAGTTACTTCGAAATACTCATACACCGGTTCATTATCAATGTTCGAAAAGCAGGGGAACGAAATACCCGTTTCTTCCTTGAACAATTCGACATCTTGGTTGGTAGAAGGTTCAAGTGTGCTTGATTCAAATCCCCATACCAGCACTTCGCCTGTTCCACTTCCGAGTTGTTGCCAAACCGAGTCGACATTTGGAGCCTGGATATGACAATGCCCGCAATCGACGCTGAAAAAGAAAAGATAAACGGTTTTATTTGCATCAAGCTCATCATATAATACATATGTATTGCCGTCGGTATCGGTAATTGAAAAGTTCTGTGCAATAGTAACATTTTGGGAAAACAAATTTCCCGTTATGCACATAACTGATATAAGTAAAGCTATTCTCATTTTAATTACGATGTGCAATTTACATAAAATTTGCAAGCAGATGTTGATGCATATTTTATAAAAAACGCAGCGGTTAAAGCTGCGTTAATGATAGTGGGCTAATCGAAGCTTTGCAACGAAATAGTGAAAGAGGCGAATTTATACTTGATACTCTTTTGTGTGTAAGTATAGAAGTAATCTCCATATCTGGCAATCATCGAAGGAACAATAATGTTTTTCTGGAGCTTCTTGGTAAACATCGGATATCCAATTATATCACCATCAGAAGCAATACAAACAACAACCGGCGAACCAGACCTGTCGGGAAGGAAACAACTCTTGTATTTTTCGCCATCTAAAACTTTCTTGTTCAGGGCTTTAATGTTTTTGGGGTTATCGTTGTAAAACAAAAAGGCCCATAAGCCGTTTGAATTAGCAGCAGCATAATACGATGAATATTTACCGAAATCATTATAGCTTACCTGGCTTTTCGGAATGCGCTTCATCCACACCATATTGTTCTGGGCATTTGTATTTGCTATTAAAAGGTCATTATACTTCATATATTCGTAGTAATTCGTCGTTTTTGTTTGTGGATCAGGAGTGGAATCAACCCAGTAGTTTTGATGCTCAGCAATCACTATCGATTCATCGTTGCCCAAATACAGAATATCTTTTAAGGCATAATTATAAATTTGATCATAACGTTCCGACACCCTTTCGTTTCTAAAATCGGGCAATTCTTCGCGTTTAAAAACGTAGTATGCCTTTTTAGCATCAGCCGCAAGGAATTTACCACCTTCAATATCGAACTTTTTGTGGAAAAACCCCTCGAGTTCGTTTTTACCTTTTCGCGACATTAATCCGTATATATCAACATTACCTTTGAAATCGACACCCATCAGGACATTGGCAAGTTCGAACTTTTCAGCTTTCACGTCATAAGCGGAGGTCTTATCTTCTTTTACATTATAAACAAGCAATTTGAACTGACTTGTGGTTGACACATTGGTTCTTTTACTTCTTTTTTCAGGAGTGATTTCAGCCATCATATAAACGTACCCTAATTTATTGGTCTCATATTGAATAATATTAAAGACCTGATTATCCAATGGTAAGGTTATCTTTTTGCCAAAGCGCTTTTCTAAGTCCGAACCAATTACTTTTAAATAGAACTTCTCCTGCGCATATTTTGTAAATTTTCTATTATAATGAATAAAAATATATTGACCATCAGTGCTCAATTCAACGCTGTAATCAACATCCATCATCGGATCCTCTGGATCGCTCAGGATAGTTTGAGAGTTTTCGTCAACTTTACCAGTTTCATCGATGTAGTGAGCATACAATACATCAGTGTTGGTGTTGTCGGCAATATTATTCGAACGCTTAACGACTTTTGTAAAAAGAATTAATTTGCCGTCCAGAAAAATCAGTTCAACAAATTTGGATTGAACATCTCCAATTATCGGCAGCGTAATAGGGTTTGCCGAAATTTGCTGCATAGAGCTGGAGTTGTACTGATCGAGATACAGTTGGTTTTTTTCATCCATTCTTACTGCAAAAATGCTCTGATTATCCCCTCCGACCATTTTTACGTAATCGTGACCCCTCGGTATTGTATATTCGAGTTCTCCAAAGTTAACCGACAATGCCTGCGTAAATCCCGAAACGGCAAAGAACAGAAAAGGTATTAATGGCCAAAATAACTTTTTCATATGCTTATTTTTTGTTTGGTTGCTAAAATAATGAAATTCCTGATAATTACGAAAAAATATCTTTTATTGCTCTATATATTTATTCGTTTTAACCGACTCAAGTTTTGTGCCACATCAATTAATGTGAAAGCGATTTGAGCAGTTGTAAATTCAGTATTTTTACAGATTTCCCTTTCACCTCAATACACCCATCTTCTTCAAGCTGCTTTAATGCCCTTGCCAGTGAAGGCCTTGCTACTCCGAAAAACTCCGATAATTCGGTTTGGTTGCGCTCGAAGTAAACAAATTGTGAATTGGGTTTTACGCGCTGGAGAATATAAAATGAGAGTTTTCCCTTTATTGTTTTCAAACTCAGGAAATGAATTCTTCCCGTCAGGAACTGGGTTCTTTCCGATACCAGAATCAACATGGTTTCGAGTAATTCGCGGCTCTTTTGCAGCATCTTTATCAGGTCTTGCTTAAGAATACGAAAAATTTGTGAATTTTCGTTTGCAACTACTGTAACAGGGTACCGTGCATTGCGGCCAAACAAGAAAGCCAGCGCAATGGTGTGCCCGGCCATAACATTTTCAATTTTCAGCACCTTACCCTCAGGGTCCGACATTTCTCCTCTGACGCTCCCCGAAGTTACCAGCATAAACCATTCACAGACATCGTTCTTGTGCACAATAATATCGCCTTTGTTGTACGACTTCAGTTGGTAGTGAACCGATGCAAGTAATTTCATTACAGAAGTCTCATCAAGATTTCCGAAAAAAGGAGTATTTGACAACAGCTGATAAAAATTGATCTCTTTTTGCATTTTTTAAAATTATTTTGTATTTTGTAACAAATGTTACAAAATATGAGCAAATAACCATGGATATTTGCGATATAATTTAAAAATAGCAACATGAAAAGAAAAATAATAAGAATTGATGAAGAATTATGCAATGGTTGTGGTAATTGCGTACCGAATTGTCACGAAGGTGCTTTACAAATAATTGATGGGAAAGCCAGATTGATCAGCGATTTAATGTGTGATGGGCTGGGTGCTTGTCTCGGACATTGCCCCGAAGGAGCTATAACTGTTGAGGAGAGGGAGGCAGAGGAATACAACGAAACCGAAGTGATGAAAGGGATGATCCCCAATGGAAAAAATACTCTTATAGCTCATTTCACACATTTGCTCGACCATGAGCAGGATGAATATTTTAAAGAGGGTATTTCCTATCTTTTCGACAGGAAGGATGAGCTGGCATTTGATGTTCAAGAGGTTATTGAAGGAATACGCAATCATGTTGATAGCAAGAGCTGTGGTTGTTCCGGCCATTCTAACCATCCGGGTGGTTGCCCCGGTTCACAGGAACAAAGCTTTGAAAAAAATACCAAAAGCACTGATCTGATATCATCTGATTCTCAGCTTACCCATTGGCCTATTCAGTTGCATCTGATAAACCCATCTTCGGCACATTTTAAAAATTGCGACCTGCTTGTAGCAGCCGATTGCACTGCTTTCAGCATAGGCAATTTCCATCCGGACTATCTGAAGGGGCGGAAATTAATCATAGCTTGTCCGAAACTTGATGATGGACAGGATAGTTATCTTGAAAAAATTAGAAAACTCATCGCCGTTGCTCATGTGAATACCATTACGGTAATGCGCATGGAAGTGCCATGCTGTTTTTCACTGGTACAAATGGTAAAACACGCCATTGATGAAACGGGTGCGAAGGTTCCGCTCAAAGAAATCGTAGTAGGAACCACCGGAGAAATTGTAAGCAGTAACTGGATTTAAATCATTTAAGTAAATAATAATCTAAAACCTATAAAATTATGAGTATGTTTTGTTATCAATGTCAGGAAACCGCCAAAGGAACAGGTTGTACTGTTGCCGGAGTATGCGGAAAAACAGAAGAAGTTGCCAATATGCAGGATTTGTTAATCTATGTAACTAAAGGCATTTCGATCTACGCAACTATTGCCCGCGAAAAAGGCATCGAAAACCACGAAGTGAACAAGTTCGTGTTCGATGCATTATTCATGACAATCACCAATGCCAATTTCGATAAGGCAGCTATAATTGCAAAAATTAAAAAAGGTTTCGAAATCAGAGACCTGATTAAAGCAGAAATTTTAAAAGCAGGTATCAAACTCCCGGAAAACATGCATTCCAGCACCGGTTGGTTCAGTACCGATGAAGCCGAGATGGAACACAAAAACAAACTTGTTGGAGTATTATCCATTGGGAATGAAGATATTCGTTCGCTGAAGGAATTATTGACATACGGAATTAAAGGTATGGCTGCCTATGCCGAACATGCATTCAATCTGGGATATGAAAACCCCGGTGTTTTTGCTTTTATGCAGAAAGGACTTGTTGCCACAACAGAAGAAAAAACCGTTCCTGAACTGATAGATTTGGTTATGGAATGCGGAAAATTTGGAGTTGATGTAATGGCATTGCTCGATAAAGCAAATACCGAAACCTTTGGTAACCCCGAAATTACTGAAGTAAATATAGGAGTTCGTAATAATCCCGGCATCCTCATCAGCGGTCACGATTTGAACGATATGGAACAATTGCTGAAACAGACCGAAGGAACCGGTGTAGATGTTTACACACACAGCGAAATGCTGCCTGCCAATTATTATCCCGCTTTCAAGAAATACAAACATTTTGTTGGTAACTATGGAAATGCATGGTGGAAACAACGTGAAGAATTCGAAACATTCAATGGTCCGATTCTTTTTACCACCAACTGTATTGTTCCGCCGCATAAAAATGCAGGATATCTTGGGAAGATTTATACTACCGGTGCTGCCGGACTTGAAGGTGCAAAACATATCCCAACACCTCCAAAGGGTCAAAATAAAGATTTTAGTGAAATCATTGCGCATGCTAAAAAATGTCAACCTCCTGTTGAAATTGAAAAAGGTAAAATTATCGGAGGTTTTGCACACAATCAGGTATTTCAGCTTGCCGATAAGGTGGTGGATGCCGTTAAATCAGGTGCAATCCGGAAATTTTTTGTAATGGCAGGTTGCGATGGACGAATGAAATCGAGAGATTATTATACACAGTTTGCCGGAAAACTGCCCAAAGATACCGTAATACTTACGGCCGGTTGTGCAAAATATCGTTACAACAAACTCGAACTGGGAGATATCGGCGGAATTCCTCGCGTATTGGATGCCGGTCAGTGCAACGACAGTTATTCGCTTGCAGTAATAGCCCTGAAACTGAAAGAAGTTTTCGAACTGAACGATGTGAATGAATTGCCCATTGTTTACAACATTGCCTGGTACGAACAAAAGGCAGTTATTGTGCTGCTTGCATTGCTGTATCTTGGTGTGAAAAACATCCACCTTGGACCAACATTACCAGGATTCTTATCACCTAATGTAGCCAATGTACTGGTGCAAAATTTTGGGATATCGGGGGTTTCAGAAGTTGAAAAGGATATTGAACTTATGATGGCATAATATGTTATATCTTAGGGGCGGCAACAATGCCGCCCCTTAAAATTTATACAATATGGAAAAGAATAAAATTATTTGCACCTGTAATCAGGTAACCTATGGCGAAATTGAAGATGCAGTTTTAAACCACGGCTGCGACTCAGTTGAAAAAGTTCAGGAGAAAACCGAAGCCGGTACTGTTTGTGGCGGATGCATCGAAGATATTGAAGAAATTATTAAAAAACTGAAAGGTTAGAACTATGGAAGCGACCGATTTTCCACGGGCTGAAGTGATGCAGCTCAAAAGTATGGTTGAATACCAGCAGGGTGCTATTGTGAGCAGAACTATCATTAAGAAACTGCAGGGTAACCTCAGTTTATTTGCATTTGATAAGGGTGAGTCGCTGAGTGAGCACACCGCTCCGTTCGATGCTATGATTCAGGTACTTGACGGAAGTGCCGAAGTGATTATCGGAGGAAAACCATACCGTGTTTCTTGCTGTGAAACGATTATTATGCCGGCAAACATCCCCCATGCTGTGAATGCGGTAGAAAAGTTTAAAATGCTTCTTACCATGATAAAGGAATAACTTGAAAACAATTCATTTCATTTCATTAATAACATTGGGAAAGAAAAAGTAAGGATACTGATTTTTAAGAGGCTGTAGTTTTAAACGACAGTGCGCTTCAGCTTTCAGTTTTTAATCGCAGCAATTTCTTTGAGCGCATCAAGAGCTGTGTCGATTTCTTCTTCGGTATTAAAAGCGCCTATACTTAATCGTACCGTACCGTGAATTTTATCCGTACCGATGCCTTCATGCACTTTTGGAGCGCATTGCAATCCGGTGCGGCAGGCAATATTATAATCAACATCAAGCATAATACCGACATCGCCCGATTCAAACCCATTGATGTTCAGACTAAGAACCGGGTTGTGGTTTACCATACTGTTTGCGCAATAGGTTGTAATGCCAGGGATAGCATTGACACCAAGGCGCAATTTTTCCCACAATTGCATTTCCTGCTTGTGAATATTTTCCATACCCTGGTCGAGTACCCATTTCAGACCGGCATGTATTCCTGCAACTCCCACCAGATTTAACGTGCCACATTCCATTCTGTAAGGAAACTCCTCAAGATGAGTAAGTTGTGCAGATCGCACCCCTGTGCCACCAAAACGGGTGCCGTGGATATTTACATTTTCCTGAACATAGCTTCCACCGATACCGGTAGGACCCATCAGGCATTTGTGACCTGTGAAAACGACAATGTCGATGTTCATGGCTTTAATATCGATAGGAATGGCTCCTGCACTCTGGCTGGCGTCAATAATAAAATACACTCCTGCCTGACGGCATATTTTACCAATTTCGGCCACCGGTTGAATGGTGCCTATTACATTGGAGCAGTGGTTTACAATAACAAACTTAGTGTTTTTACGGATGGCTTTTTTAATATCATCAGGATTAACAAAACCGTTTTTATCGAAAGGTACGTGAGTTACATCGATAATGCCATTCATTTGCAAATGGTACAGAGGACGGAGCACTGAGTTGTGCTCAAGATAGGTTGTAATAACATGATCGCCTTTTTCGGCAAGTCCCTGAATTACCATATTCAGCGAATCGCTGGCATTATAACTGAATGTTAGGCGGTTTGGGTCGTCGCCGTTGAAGAATTCGGCAAGCATTTTTCGGGTATTAAAAACCACTTCTTCGGTTTCGATGGCAGCATCAAATCCGGACCTCCCGGGATTGACCCCATGTTTTTTATAAAAGCTGCACATAAAATCGTAAACCACATCGGGCTTCGGAAAGCTGGTGGCCGAGTTGTCGAGATATATCATCTGGCTCATGTTGCGTTGGTTTATTGTGTTTTAACCCCGTAAAAATCAATCTGAATTAATTACGCAAATCTAAAACTTTATGTTGAAGTAAAAAAGGGTTGCTGCTTGCGAAATAATTACTCGCGAAGACGAAATTATCCAGTAGTCTGAGTGGTGGTTCTTGTGGTATTCGAAGTGTACTCATTGGCAGGAGGTAATTGGGTGGCAGGCAACTGGCTTGCCATGTGCTAATTATTCTTATTAATCAGGTTTACAATAACTTTTATCATTGTATCTTTTTCCTCAGGCTTACTTACTGCAATCATTAATGTCAATGCAACCAACGTATTATCTGCAATGCGTTTGTTCCCATCATCATTAAATAATACTCCGTTACGTTCTAAAAATAATAAGAACAAGAATGCTGCAATGCGTTTATTCCCGTCGGAAAACGAATGATTTTTTGTTATAAAATACAACAAATTTGCTGCTTTTTCCTCAATACTTGGGTATAAATCAACCCCATCAAAAGTCTGATATATAGTTGATAAAGAGCTTTGAAAGGATTGGTCTTTTTCATGTCCAAACAAATCACTGTTACCATGAAACTTTTTTGCCAACTTAATCTGGGTCATTGCTTCATCATATGTCAATTGATAAAGCTCTTTTCCAGAGGTGTTTTTTATCTCAAGGTTTTGATAATCATATTGGTCTAAAATATCTAACGCATATGCATAATCCGAAATTATTCTAAGTAATCCGATTCTTTCATCATTTGTCAACTGTTTATACTTCATCGAATCAGCAAGTATTTTTACTGAAGTTTGAAGTTCTTTTAGTTGATTATTTTGCTGAATTAATCGCTTGTTGTCAACAACAAAACCCTTTAATAAATACTCTTTTATAAGCTTGCTTGCCCAAATTCGAAATTGTATCCCTCGTTTAGAATTTACTCTATATCCAACCGAGATAATCGCATCCAAATTATATAGTTTTATTTTTCTATTTACTTGTCGTTTGCCCTCTTGCTGAACTACCGAGGATTCCTCGGTAGTTGAAAGTTCCTCTAACTCACCAGATTGATATATATTTTTGAGATGAAGTCCTATTGTGTCAGAGTCTTTATCAAACAACAGAGCCATCTGTTTCTGAGTTAACCAAACTGTTTCCTTATCAAACTTTACATCAATTTTAGTCTGCCCATCATCCGTTTGGTATATTTTAATCTCTGATGCAGCCATTTATTCTTTCTTTTTCACAAATCTACAAAAACAATTATAATATTTCTCTACTATTGGTCTGGCCCCCTATAAATCGGACAATTTTATAAACGGTTAAACAAAGGTA
>ENA-UPTA01006372-UPTA01006372.1-activated-sludge-metagenome-genome-assembly--contig:-NODE-6372-length-10432-cov-4.758504_pt1 | contig 10432 bp, 6 predicted proteins | sample MGYA00238184_ERZ773361 | MGnify/ENA primary metagenome ERZ773361 (study PRJEB29100, sample SAMN05720205) | activated sludge metagenome | isolation source: anaerobic digester from wastewater...
TCGTCACAAAGCGCGTTTAAGCGTGAAATATGTGGGGAAAAAGCAGCGCGTGTTGGTGGGCTTTAATGAAAAGGCCACACGTTTTGTCGCTGATATGAATTCATGCGAAGTGCTGGTGCCTGCCGTGTCAGGCCTGATTGCACCGCTACAGAATTTAATCGTGCAACTCAGTATTCGCGATAAATTGCCGCAAATTGAATTGGCAGTTGGCGAAAACCCTGCAAACGCACGTGAAAGCGCGCATGTGATTGTGCTGATTTTACGCATTATGGAAGCGCTGAATGCAGATGACGAGCGGTTGCTGAAGCATTTTGCCGACAAACACCAAGTGCAAATTTGGACGCAGACCAAAGGCCCGGATACGATTAAGCCGTTTTATCCGCTAAACGCAGCGCCATTACAATATAGCCTGCCAGAATTCAGTTTAACTTATCCTTTCAAGCCCAATGAATTTACGCAGGTGAATCCACAAATCAACCAAGTGATGATACGCCGTACCATGCAATTATTGGCGCCAAAGGCAGGGGAAAGCATCGCTGATTTCTTTTGCGGCATTGGCAATTTTACATTACCGATTGCCCGTAGCGGCGCACAGGTGCTGGGGTTGGAAGGTCTGGCCAACTTGGTTGAACGTGCCAATCAAAGTGCCAAACTCAATCAAATTAGCAACGCGCAATTTGGCGTGGCCGATTTATTTAAAATGACGCCCGAAGCACTTACCCAATTAGGCCATTTTGATCAATGGCTGGTGGATCCGCCGCGCGATGGTGCGTTTGAGCTGGTAAAAGCGTTGGATGATAGCAATCGCCCAAAAAAAATCGTCTATGTGTCATGCAACCCAGCCACACTGTCGCGCGATGCTGGTGTTCTGGTGAACGAAAAAGGCTATATCTTGAAGGCAGCGGGTGTCATCAATATGTTTCCGCATACAGCGCACGTTGAATCTATTGCGCTGTTTGAGCTTGCGACATAATCTAAAAACCAGTTAGGTTTGGCCGTTTTACATGAAACGGTCATCATTTCGTCACAATCAGCGTGTAATATCAATTTTATCTATTGATAACTAACGCTATGCCTTCAACTTTTCCACCATTGGAACTTATCAATCGTGACACCAGTATTCTGGCGTTTAACGAGCGCGTGCTGAGCCTTGCGCAAAATCCAAATTACCCGCTGTTAGAGCGGCTACGTTTTCTATGTATTGTTTCTTCCAACTTAGACGAGTTTTTTGAGGTACGTGCTGCGCCGCATGTTGAAGCCATGCGTGATGACATTCGTCAGAGTGATATTAATGTGCAGAGTTACCAGGCCATTGCCGAAGATGCGCATTTGCTGGTGGCCAAGCAATACCACATTTTAAATAACGAACTCATGCCAGCGCTCGCAAAACAAGGCGTACATTTGGTGTCGCATGGCGACCGCACGGCGGCGCAACGGCGCTGGGTATCAAAATATTTTGAATCGGATGTGCGCCCTTTGCTTGTACCCATCGCGCTTGATCCATCACATCCTTTTCCGCAGGTGGCCAATAAATCCCTGAATTTTATTGTGGCACTCAGTGGCCAAGATGCCTTTGGTCGCAGTAACAATATTGCGATTGTACGCGTGCCAAGAGCGTTACCTAGACTCATTCAACTGCCGAAAAACCTAAGTGACAAACAGCAAAAGTTTGTATCGTTATCCAGTGTGATCCGTGCGCATCTGGCCAGTTTGTTTGATGGTCGCGAAGTGCTTAACTTTTCTCAATTCAGAGTCACACGGCATTCCGATTTGGCAGTAGATGAAGAAGATGTGAAGAATTTACGTACCGCTCTGCGTAAAGGGCTTGTTCAGCGCAATTTTGGTGATGCAGTGCGGCTTGAAGTATCGCACGCGTGTGATGAAAAACTGGCCAAGTTTTTATTGCAACAGTTTGATTTACCTAAACAATCATTGTATCGCGTTAATGGTCTGGTAAATTTGGCCAGACTGATGCAATTAGCCGATTTGGCAGAAGGCAGCCATTTAAAATTCAAACCATTTGAGCCTAAAATAAGCCAGCAGTTGGTTCCCAATCAGTCTATTTTTAGTCAGATTAAGCAACGCGATATTTTAATTCATCAGCCGTATGAAAGTTTTGAGTCGGTCATTGCGTTTTTGCGTGAGGCTGTAAATGATCCTGACGTCGTGTCAATTCAGCAGACCATTTATCGAACCGGTTCAGACCCGCGCATGCTAAAACTATTACAAGAGGCAGTGCGACACGGCAAAGAAGTGATGGCTGTGGTTGAGCTAAAAGCAAGGTTTGATGAAGAGGCTAATATCAATTGGGCGGAAGCTTTGGAATCGGTTGGTGCGCAAGTGGTTTATGGCATTGTAGGCTTAAAAACGCATGCCAAAATGTTGCTGGTGATGCGCAGAGAAGGCGCTGGCTACAATGGAAAAACAACCCTTACCCATTACGGCCACGTATCAACGGGCAACTATAATCCAAGAACAGCACGGCTTTATACCGATGTGAGTATGCTCACGGCTGACCCAAAAATCACGCGCGATATGGAATATCTTTTCCGGCATATTGCCAGTCAGGTAAAACTGCCGCGCATGCAAAACCTGCTGGTGGCGCCGTTTAACTTGCATCGACAGATGCTTGGCAAAATTAAAAGTGCAGAACTTGCAGCAAAAGCAGGTAGTGCAGCACGTATCATTCTAAAAATGAACGCACTGACGGATGAAGCCCTTGTGGTTGCGCTGGTAAAAGCAGGGCGTGCTGGGGTGCAAGTGGATTTAATTGTTCGTGGTGCCTGTATTTTGCCAGTCGATGCGCCTGGGCTGGAAGGGCGCATTCGGGTGCGTTCAATCATTGGTCGGCTACTGGAGCATTCACGCGTGTTTTATTTTAGAGTGGCCGATGTAGAAAGTATGTGGCTTTCAAGTGCGGATTGGATGAACCGTAACATGATGCGGCGTGTCGAAATTTCCTGGCCGATTGCCGATGCTGAAAATCGCGTGCGAATATTGCAAGAATGTTGCCAGCTCAGTTTGGATGACACGCAAGATGCTTGGCAATTGCTAGCCGGTGGTGAATATCAGCCTGTGTCAAGTTTAGCACGAAAAAATCACGAGCATGTTTTTAGTGCGCAACAAGCGTTGATTCAGCAATATGCTGAATAAATTTTAGCGAGTAAATATGGCAAATCTTGTATGTTGGCGACATGCCGAAGCGGAAGTAGATAGTAAGACTGGTGCTGATATTGACCGCGAACTGACTAAGCAAGGCCGTAAAGACGCGGTGGCTATGGCGAAATGGTTACACCAGCATTTACCCGCCAATACAGAAGTGCTGTGTAGCCCGGCACGACGTTGTTTAGAAACCGCTGCGGCATTGCAACGATTTAACCGACAGCAAAAAATATCGATAGCCGAGTATTTAGGCGTAGATAGCAACGTGGAAAAGATGGCTAAAAATGTGCTGAATGAAGATAGTAGTAGAACTATTTTAATCATCGGCCATCAACCCAACATTGGCATCCTGATTGCACGATTGCTTAAAATGGAGAGTGAAGCCTGTGTGGTGAAAAAGGGTGCTGCGTGGTGGTTACGCCAGCGCCATGTGGATGACACCGTGCAAACTTATTTATTCACTGTACAGCACCCAGATTTCGTCTAACTCGAAATGATTATTCCCGCTATTTTTTCTTTGGTCTGCCGGTTTTAATGGTTGGCACTTTGCTTAACGCAGTTTTAAGCGCTGCATCGCTTAGGGCCGTCAGTTGCATAATGCCGGCGCGCAGTAGCTCACTCTTTTTGGCAGGTGCGCCCAGTTTTGCCAAGCGGTCTTTTAACACATACAGCTGTGCATATTCCGCTTTTGGAATGGTAAAGCTGTCGCGCTCCATTTTAAGTTTAGGGATTTTTTCTTTGACTGGCTTGGCAGGTTTAGCTGCTTTTTTTTCTGCGGTTTTTGCCACAGGCTTGGTGGTTGCTGGTTTAACAGGTGCTGCCTTAATAGTAGGTGCGGTTTTTGCAGCAGTTGGTTTTGTAGTTGCTGGCTTGGCAGCTACTGGTTTTGCTGGCTCAGTTTTAGCAACGGATGATTGTAGCGCCGCCGCTTGAATGGCATTGATTTTTGACATATAAATCTCCTAATTAAACGATATAAACAGTTTATACCGTTTAATAGGGTTTGAGTATGAATTTTTTATGACAATTTATTGGCTTGTCGTCATTTCAAAACGCCAGTTAATCTTTTGCCACGCTAAGCGTTCTTCTTCTAACAAATAGAAAGATTGCGGAAATTTATCTGGCCACGATGACGGCAAATTCAAATGGATAGTTTCATTAAAAAAACGTAACTGCAAGCCGCGTAAGTTCGGTTTTTTTCTCGCGTGACACAAAATGATGCTCAGCCTTAAGCACACTAATTGCATCACAAAAATGCGATCTGAAAAATCAGCTTCCAGACGTTTTAACTTTTCTTTTTGGCCTAAAATCAGTAAGCTCAGGCAATGCAGTTCATGCTGCGAAAACCCAGCAGGCTCGGTGTGTTCAAGAATGTAGGCGCCATGCAAATGCGCATCAATCGGTGAGACGATGCTGCCGATTTCATGCAGCATTGCCGCCCAATGCAATTTTCGCGCATGTGCTTGCTGTTCTCCTGCTTCAAACTGAATATCTGCGCTGATTTTTTCAAACAACGTGTCAGCAACGTCAGCAACCGTATTAGCATGCGTTTCATCGACACCAAATTTACGCGCCAGACGCCGCACTGAGGCATTTCGGATATCGAGCATGGCACTTTCACGCGCGACCATGTCGTACAGCAAGCCGTGCCTGAGCGCACCTTTGGCAACGTGTAAGGTGTCGATTTTAAAATATTCAAAGATGCCGATGAGGATGGATAAACCGCCTGCGATAACGGGTTTGCGGTCTTCTTTTAGCCCAAGCAATTTTAACTTTTCTACATGTCTGGTTTTCAGTAATTCTTCACGCAGCCAAACCAAACCTTCTTTGGTAACGCAGTCTGCGGGCCTGCCGTATTGCACTAATACGTCAGCCACCGCGCCAACGGTACCCGATGCGCCATAGGCAATTTCCCATTGTTGCGGGTTAAAGTGTGCGCCTAGGGTTTCAAAAATGGACTCTGCTGCAATCTCTGCGCGGGTAAAAGCTTTTTCGGTGAACTCCCCACTGGAAAAATGTTTCAGTGACCAAGCCACCGAACCTACATGTAAGGAGGCTGTGTGGTGCGCGGTAAACCCTTGGCCTAAAATAAACTCAGTCGAGCGCCCGCCAATATCAATCACCAAGCGTTTTTCATTCGATTGCGGTAAAAAACGGCTCACACCTTGGTAAATCAGGCGCGCTTCTTCCACGCCCGAAATCACTTCCACATCAAACCCCAGCGTTTTTTTAGCCAGTTTGGTAAAGACTTCGCGGTTATTCGCTTCACGCAAGGTTTGCGTTGCCACCGCGCGTACATGCGCAGCGTCAAAACCTTTTATGCGTTCGGCAAAGCGGGCAAGGCATTTGAGCCCGCGTTCAATGGCTTCTGGCGTCAGGTTACGGTCTTCGTCCAGCCCGCCGCCTTGGCGCACGGCTTCTTTTAAATATTCAACGCGTTCGATATGGCCGCTATCGAGCCGGCCGATTTCAAGCCGAAAGCTGTTTGAACCCAAGTCAATCGCAGCGAGCAGGCTTTTGTCAGCGGGGTGGTGTGTGTGGTTTTCCATAGTGGCCAATCTGCGAATTTAGATAAAACAATAATATTGTTTATATTGCCATTATAGTTTGAAATTTTTGTGACTACTAAAAAATCACGATAGATGTGAATTGTTTAAGCGGTAGTTCTTAGCGGACACAACAGCTGGTTACCGATTGTAGTTGCTGATTTTTAAAGCTTAAGACTAAAGTTAGATAGGTGGATTACAAGAGAGATTTTGTATATTATTTGGCTAGAGGATACCCCCAAAAATTTGCATTCTTGGGGGGTACCTTACGACATTTAAGTCTTATTATAGCAACGTGCCCCATTCCGAAGGATTACGTTAAAAGAATGATAGCACTAAATTAAATTTCAGGGGAATGTTATGGCACTTGTTTTTGGTTTGGATATTGGCATTGCCTCTATCGGCTGGGCGGCGATTGATGATGAGCAAGCAATAACACCTTTGCTTGGGCTAGGCTCACGTATATTTGTAGCGGCAGAAGTACCCAAAACGGGCGAATCGTTAGCAAAACCAAGGAGAGAAGCACGTGGAATGCGCCGTCGCATTCGTCGCCGTGCGCATCGTATGGCACGTATTCGACGTTTATTTTATCGCACAGGTTTAACCAGTGATGTTGTGCCAGAAGTTTTATCAAATATTACCGCAGACGATTCAACGCCTTGGTTATTGCGTGCAGATGGCTTAGACCGCAAGCTTAACCCGCGCGATTGGGCACGGGCGTTGTTACATATTGCCAAACATCGCGGTTTTAAATCTAACCGTAAAAGTGAGGCGGGTGATAAAGAAGGTGGAAAGCTATTACAAGGCGTCACAGGTAACGCCAAACTTTTACACGATAAAAACTACCGCACGGTTGGTGAAATGGTGTGGAAAGATGAAAAATTTGCAGACCATAAACGCAACAAGGGCGGCGATTACAGCCACACCGTTGCACGTGATGATTTACTGCTTGAAATTAAAGCTTTGTTTGAGGCGCAGCGTGGCTTAGGAAATACTTTTGCTGAAGTTGCTTTTGAAACAGATTACACCAAAATTTTCGCCTCGCAACGCCCAGTGGATGATGGTGAAATTGCAGAAATGGTGGGTGATTGCACCTTTGAGTTAGATGAAAAACGTGCAGCAAAAGCCACTTATAGCGCCGAATATTTTGTGTTGTTATCACGCTTGAATAACTTAATGTTGATAGAAGCAGGTGAACGCCGTGTGTTAGATGCGGAACAACGTAAAGCCATCGAAACCATGGCGCATAAGTCAGCCAAAGTGACATACAAACAAATTCGCAAAGCCTTAGATTTACCTGAAACAGTTCGCTTTAACTTGGTGCAATATAAAAGTGGCGAAATTGATAAATCTGAAGATGCTACTTTTGCTGAACTCAAAGCTTACCACCAGTTACGTGGTGTAATCACCAAAACTTGCGGAGAATTAGCTTGGGGTAACCTCACCAATCAACCCGATAAGCTGGATGCTATTGCAACCGCACTGACTTGGTATAAAAGCGATGAAAAAATTCGTGAAGTGCTTGCGCCTGAACAACTAGAGCCAGCCTTGCTTGATGCGGTGTTGGCCTTATCGTTTGATAAAGCCGTGGCGTTATCGCTCAAAGCCTTACGCAATATCAATCCATTTTTAGCGCAAGGCTTGCGTTATGACGAAGCCTGCACGGCAGCAGGTTATGACCATTCCGCACCCTCCGAAGCACAGCCACAGCAATTTTTGCCGTACATCCCAACCGATGAGGTGCGTAACCCTGTGGTGCTACGTGCGCTTACCCAAGCGCGCAAAGTCATTAACGCCATGATTCGGCGTTATGGCAGCCCAACGCAAATTAACATTGAACTATCGCGTGAGTTGTCGCAACCGTACAGCGAGCGAAAGGATATTCAAGGTAAGCAAAAAGAGTTTCAAGCAGAAAAAGAGCGCACTGTTAAACAATTTAACGACACCTTTGGGCGCGACCCGCGTGGGGATGAATTTACCAAGTTTAGGTTATGGCGCGAATACAACTATTGCGCTTACAGCGGCGTGTATTTAGAGCCCGCGCGTTTGCTAGAAGAAGGCTATGCTGAAATTGACCATATTTTGCCTTACAGTCGCAGTATGGATGACAGCCTGAATAACAAAGTGTTATGCACCAGCAAAGCCAATCGCGATAAAGGCAACAAAACGCCTTATGAATATCTCAATGGCGATTCAGCCAGCCAGCAATGGCATGAATACAAAATACGCATAGAAACCCACAAAGCCTTTAGGCAAGCCAAGCGTAATCGCTTGTTGCGTGTAGATTTTGACGAAAAAGCCGAGCAGGAATTTAGAGAGCGTAACCTCAACGACACGCGCTATATTTCACGCTTTTTGCAAGAATTTTTAAAGCTTAATCTGCAGTTTGCACCGATTGAAAACAAGATCAAAGTACAAACGCGCAATGGTGCGGTGACATCATTTTTACGTGCGCATTGGGGTTTACTTAAAGTGCGGGCCGATGGAGACTTACATCACGCTTTAGATGCCGCCGTGGTAGCTTGCACCACGCAAGGCTTTGTCAAACGTGTGTCGGATTATTCGCGCAAAAAAGAACTTTGGTTTAGTGATTTAAAGCAGAGTGATAAAAAAGCAGGGGATAACACACGAAACCTAGAAATTATAGATACGCAAACTGGTGAAATTACTGCCACCAATTACCAGAAAAAAGATGGGCGCGATTTTCCGCTACCTTGGGAGAACTTTAGGGCCGATGTGAAGGATGCACTGACTGAAATTTTTGTTTCACGCGCGCCTACCCGTAAAGCAACGGGTGGCGTGCATGATGAAAAAATTCGCTCTACTAAGCGTATGAGTAAAGAAAACCCAATCACCACCAGTAAAACCAAACTGCAAGATTTAACGCTGGCTAGCTTAGAAAATATTCCTGAAAAAGAAACGCGCAACGCCAATTTATACCAAGCCTTGAAAAAAAGAATAGAAACAGGCGGCAAAGAGCCGTTTGCTAAACCTTTTTACCTAGGCAAAAATGGCGAAGAAAGTGACGACGCTTTTGGCCGTTTAATTAAAAGCGTAAAACTTGAACGCACCACTAAAACAGGTGTGCTCGTGCGCGGCGGCTTGGCCGATAACGGCGAAATGTTGCGGGTGGATGTGTTCACCAAAGCAGGTAAGTTTTACTTAGTGCCTATTTACTTGGCAGACCGCGTCAGCGGTGTGCTGCCGAATAGGGCGATACGTGCTGCAACGCCAGAGCAAGATTGGCCTGTAATGGATGCAAGCTACCATTTTGCGTTTAGCCTTTGTAATAATGATTTGATTTTGATTGCAGATAAAAAAGGTGAAGATGATGCTTTCCTGAGAGGGTATTTTAAAGGTGCGCATCGCGGCACGGGCAATATCAATATTGAAGGTCATGATAGGTCTTGGAAAAAAGAAGGTGTTGGAGTTCAAAATATTGGTACATTTAAAAAACTACAAGTTGATGTATTAGGTAATGTGTATGAAGTAAGACAGGAGCCACGTCATGGCTTGGCAGAATCTGCTGATTAGTCGCCCAGCGCGGCTCTCGCTTAAAAACCGCCAGCTGCGTTGTGAGCAAGAAAACGGCGAGGTGAATTTAGCGCTAGAAGATATTGCCAGCATCGTACTGGAATCACCGCAAATCACGCTCACCAGTGCCTTGATTTCAGCTTGCGCCGATGAAAATATTGCCATGATCACCTGCGATGAAACGCACACACCAAATGGCTTATTCGCCAGCTTTTTACCGCATAGCCGCCAAGCAGGCATGTTGCGTGCGCAAATGGCTTGGTCTAAACCCTTTACCAAGCGATTATGGCAGTTAGTGGTTAAGCAAAAAATTAGCAATCAAGCGGCCACCTTAAAGTTATGCGGCAGAGAACATGCACGCTTAACAAAATTAGCCACAGAGGTAGATAGCGGCGATAGCAAAAACTGCGAGGCACAAGCCGCACGGCTCTATTTTAATGTGCTGTTTGATGGGGTAAACCACGATGCGTTTAAACGGCATGGCGAAGATTTACCCAACGCGGCACTCAATTATGGCTACGCTATTTTGCGTGCCGCCATTGCCCGTGAGCTGGTGCAATTTGGCTTTATTCCCGCCTTAGGCATACATCATTGCAGTGAGCTAAATGCCTTTAACTTGGCGGATGACTTAATCGAGCCATTTCGCCCGTTTGTAGATGCTTATGTCAGCATCAATGGGATTGGGCAGAGCATGGAAAATGCTGAAGGCCTAACGCTGCAAGAACGCGCAAGCCTAGTACAAAACCTACAATTGGCTTGTATGGTGGCAGGTGAAAAGCACACCTTATTGCATGCTATTCATTTGGTAGTAAAAAGTTTAAGCACGGCAACAGAGTTGGCTAAGCCGGATAAATTGTTGCTTCCAACAATGCCTAAAGCATTTGGCATTAAGGTAATGAATTGACCAGCAAGCTTTTTGTAGGAGCGGTCTGTGACCGCGAACCATCGCTTTCGCGGTCACAGACCGCTCCTACAAAATAGAAGTGCTATACCTTTAGCTGGAATATTAAACCATGAAAAATGGGCAACAGTTTATGCGAATTATGTTGTTTTTTGATTTACCCGTCACCACCAAAGTGGCGCGCCGCCATTACACGCGCTTTCACGCTTTTTTATTACGCGACGGCTACGATATGTTGCAGATTTCTGTGTATAGCCGTTTATGTAACGGCATGGATCAAACGCAAAAA